>Ga0075425_100006056_pt1 | contig 12636 bp, 14 predicted proteins | sample SoiMethybrSBSTD4_FD_75300 | JGI IMG/M metagenome (GOLD analysis project Ga0075425, IMG submission 75300) | Bulk soil microbial communities from a Populus tree surrounding site in Tennessee, USA - Soil MetaG P. TD hybrid SBSTD4 | ecosystem: Environmental > Terrestrial > Soil > Tree plantation...
GAGCAAGAACAGGCCGAGCGAATGCGACGGATGCGCTATACGGTAAGGCAACACAACGTCTACCGCTGGGCCGCTCATCTTCTTTCCGACCTGACCGAGATTCGTATCGAAATGGTGGAACGCATGGGCGCGTAAGAAGGGCGCCAAATGGGCCGGCTAACTTGTCGTCGAGGTGCCGCATCTAAACCGGGTTCGCACTGACGCATCTAAGGATCGAGAGGACGCAGAATTGAACCTGGCCGAAACACCCTTCGACTTCGTAACCGCTTCCTACCTCACGCGCATCGGAAACCAATCGGCTGGAACTCTTGCGGAATTGCTGACCGGCCTCGAGCATTGCAGCGACGCTTCCATCTTTCATCACACTTTTCAGACTTTGGGAACCCATCACTTCCTCACGGAGGGTTTTTCCAACGATTTCGCGCAATGGACCCATTCCTCCACGAACCGGAACGACTTGGCCGAGCAACTCGCGGCCCTCGACATTCGCGACTACACTTCAATTGCCGCCCTGCGGAGCGACCTTTGCCGTGTGGTCCGAGATTTCTGTGAAGCGCAGCCGCAATTTGCATCGCAATCAGGCCTCGAGCGATTCTATTTTTGCGAGAGCGTGGAAGTGACGGTGCCCCTTGGCCACAGCGCCCGCAACCTCGATGAATTTCGCGAGGGGCTCACGCACCTGAGTCATGCTGCTTTCTACTTTCATTTTATCTCCTCACGGTTGCGACTCCAGCTTCAAACCAATGATTTTTCTCACTGGCTCTGCGCCAGTCTCGGGCTGCGAACTCTTGCCGACAGCATCAATCAAATTGATGTCTACACCAACACCCTAGATAGCGCGCGCGCCAAGATGCTCCGCCTGATTGACCGCGAAAGGAAAAAGGTATGACCGAAGCCTTGCTGGCGAGCCGCATTCCTCTGGAAAATTATGCGGACGTGGTGGGCGCAGGCGAAATCGAAGAATTGCGCGCTCTGGCCAAGCCGCTGCGCAACCGCAGCATCGAGATGATCAACTCCACCGCCGTTGGAGGTGGCGTCGCGGAAATTCTCAACCGTCTTGTGCCTCTTGCGGAAGAGCTCGATCTCAGCATCCGCTGGGACGTGATGCAGGGCGCTGAAGAATTTTTCGACGTGACGAAATCTTTCCATAACGCCCTGCACGGCGAGCCTTACCAGGCCAAGCCCAGGGATTTTGAGGTTTTTCTCGCTTACAACGAACAAAACCGCGCGACGCTCCCGCTCGATGCCGAATTCGTGGTCATCCATGACCCGCAACCCGCCGCGCTTATTGACGCGCGCCAGCCCGGTTCGAATCATTGGGTCTGGCGCTGTCATATTGATTTGTCGCATCCCAACCGCGCGGTCTGGGACTTCCTGGAAAAATTCGTCTCACGCTATGACGGTGCGATGTTCTCTTCCCCGGAGTTTTCCCGCCAGCTTCCCATCCCCCAATATCTTTTCTATCCGGCTATCGATCCTCTTTCTGAAAAAAATTACCCCCTGGATTCGGAATTCATTCAGCAAGTTCTCCATCGCTATCAAATTGATCCCCAGCGCCCGATCTTGACGCAGATTTCGCGCTTCGATCGGCTGAAGGATCCCGTTGGCGTGATTCGCGCCTACAGAATCGTGAAGCGCTACTTCGATTGCCAGTTGGTCCTCGCCGGCGGCAGCGCTTCCGACGATCCGGAAGGCGCCCTTGTTCTCAAGGAAGTCCTGCGCGCAGCGGAACATGATCCCGACATTAAAATCCTCGAACTGCCCGCCTGGGCGCCCCTGGAAGTCAACGCGCTGCAGCGCGCCTCCACGATTGTTGTGCAAAAGAGTCTGCGCGAAGGCTTCGGCTTGACCGTCTCCGAAGCGCTTTGGAAGAAAAAGCCCGTCGTGGCTTCCGCGGTTGGCGGCATCCCCACGCAAATCATTCACAAACACACCGGACTTCTTGCTCACTCCGTGGAAGGCACGGCCTACCAAATCCGTTTCTTGCTTTCCCACCCGGAGATCGCCGCCAAACTCGGCGAACATGGCCACGAACACGTGAAGGAAAACTTCCTCATCACGCAAAAATTAAAGCGCTACCTCGCCTTGTTCTTGATGCTCGATCGCCACCTCTAAACCGTCGAAAAGGCGGCCGTTTTGCATGCCGCGCTGGCAACTCCGTCCCGCAAATCTTCATCTAAGCTTGCAAGCAGAAGCCTCCCCGGCCTCGGCCACTCGTGCTTTTTTGCTCCAACTTTTTTGTCCAAGGAGATCATGTATGAAGCGTGTTGCTCTACTCTTGTTCTTGGCATTCTTAGCAGGGGCAGGTTGGCTTGCGCCGCTGGCTTCGGCGCAGGATCATTTTCAAGTGGGCGCCTACGGCGACTATTTCCGCATCGACCAGACAGGCACAAACATGGCGGGACTGGGAGGGCGCGTGGGCTACAAAGTGTTCTCCCATGTGATGTTTGAAGGCGAAATGAGCTACGACTTCGATCAAGGTTTCGCCGAGCGGTGTGTGGGCACGGGCTGCACCGTGTCTGTCGCGAACAGCAACCTCAAAGTCCTGCACGGGCTCGGTGGACTTAAATTCATTGGAACCCGTCATGCGATTCGCCCCTTCCTCGCGGTCAAGGGCGGTTTCATCAATTTTCAATTGAATCCCAAGCCGGCGAGCTTTGGCCAGTTCGCGACCTCCGTTCAGAATCTTCGCGCGAACAACGTGAGTGGTGTGTTGTATCCCGCTTTGGGAGTGGAAGGACATCTCGGCCCCATCGGTCTGCGCCTTGAGGGGGGAGACGAGATCTATTGGACAGGCAGCCCCCATCACAACGTGCGTGTGGCGTTCGGCCCGTTCCTCCGCTTCTAGGAAACCGGCGAGCGGATTTTGCGCAGACTAAAACAAATCGAGAGGGAGAGTTCTCGCACGAGAATCTCTCTCTCTTCGTTTGTCTAGACTCACTAGCCTCGGCGCAGGGTCAAGCAGCCCGCAATCATGTCATGCAGGGCCTGCTTTTGAGCCGTGAAACCTGCCATAATGTATCCGATGAAGAGGGGCACCATGTTCGTCACAATCTTCGCGAAATGTCTTCCCGTGGCCCGCCAAAAGCTCATGCGGCGCCCCGCCATGTCGGTCACTACAAGGCCTAAAGCCTTTTTGCCCACTGTCGCCTGCCATTCGGAACTTTCCATCAGCGCGTGATAGAGCCAAGTGATTACCAGGCTTGCCGTCGCGAACAAAAAGAATACGGCGATAAGGACCCAGACCCTGCTTTCGTTCCAATCTTCTTCAGGATGGATTTCGCTCAAGAATGCGCCGAGACCAGTCAGAAAAAACAACGGAATCGCGAGAACGCAAACTCCCAGCACGATCACAGCACTGTCAATGAGGTACGCCAGAAAGCGCAGCCAGAATCCGCCGTACTCGACGCGAGGAACGGTCGCTACTTGCGCGGTCATCGGGCGCGCAATCGCTGCCGCAGTCGAGAAGGCCTGCCCGCACCCCGAACAGAACGTCGCCCCATCCGCCAACAGCGCACCGCACTTGGAACAATACATGGGCTCTCCTTACTTCCAGGATTTCCCAACGCAGGCAATCTAGCGCGGCAATCCTACTTGCAAGCTTTGCGGCCAGTCAATTGACATAGTCAGGTTGGATTATTCCAATCTGACTACCGGGCACGTCCGCCTAGTCCCATCAATCTCCGAAATGCTCGCGGTGCTGGCGCAGCAAAAATTGATCGGTCATTCCGGCGATGTAGTCGCACACGATGACGTGGCGCGGTTCGGTCCTTGCAAACTCCTCGTAGGAAGCGGGCATGGAGCCCGGCGTTGCCAGGTAATAGGCAAAAAGTTTGTCCAAACATTTCACGGAGCGGTCGCGGTCTTCGGTAATCGCCGGATGATTGTAAATGTGAGCGAATAGAAATCGCTTAAGCCCTTTGTTACTTGCTGCAGCCTCATCGCTGAATCCCGCAAGCCGTTTCGGAGCGCGGCGAACATCCTCCGTCGAAGAGACACGAGACGCCAGCACGCGTTGCTGCGTGGATTCGATGAGATCCGTCGCCAGAGAATCCAGAACGTGCTTGAGCGCCTCGTTGAATTTCAATTTCTCGCGAGCGTCCGGATACGCAGCGTCCACCGGCGCGTAAGCAGCGCCAAAAAACGGAACTTCGTGGCACAGAACTGCGAGATCGAGAAGTCCCGCTTCCAGCGCGTCATCGATATCCGCGGTGTTGTAGGCAATTTCGTCCACCCAATCGATGAGCTGCGCCTCGAGCGGCGGGCGCAAATCGAGCAAATATTCGCGAAGCTGGGGAAATTCCGCCTCAGAATAATCGCGCGAGTGTTTGACAATGCCCTCGCGCACTTCAAAAGTGAGATTCAGCCCGGGAAAATCGAGATAGCGTTGCTCGAAATGCTCCACTATGCGAAGCGCGTGCAAATTGTGGTTGAATTGCCCACCATGCGCGCGCATCAATTCGTCCAGCCTGCGTTCGCCTGCGTGTCCGAACGGCGGATGGCCAATGTCGTGAACCAGTGCAAGCGCTTCCGCAAGTTCCGTATTTAATCCCAACGCTGCGGCCACAGTCCGGGCGATCTGCGCCACTTCGAGCGTATGCGTCAGGCGATTGCGGAAATGATCGGAGTAGCGAGTGGTGAAAACCTGCGTCTTCGCTTCGAGGCGGCGAAAAGCGCGCGAATGAATGATGCGGTCGCGGTCCCGCGCATAGTCGCTGCGATAAGGATGGGCCAGCTCAGGATAACGGCGCCCGCGAGTGTCTTCCGCATGCATGGCGCAGGGGGCCAGAGGGGGAGGAGTTGCGATGGTCCGCTCCATCTCGTTCCGAAGAAGCGCGCGCGGTTCGGACCGCCGGGAATTTCAGGACTTCGGCGAAATCGAATCGAGCCCACGGTCGGCTTGTTCCGCGATGTTCGTGTCCGGAAACTCTTTCTTAATCTGCTGATAGATGTTAGCTGCTTCCTTCGGATTCGAATCGCGCAGAGCGCGGGCAAGCTCCAGGAGCGCGAGGGGACGCGGCACCAGGACGCTGGGCTTGTCGGCAAGAGCGCGAAACAGTTTGGCGGCGTCATCAGGCTTGCCGGTGCGGGCGTAGATGATGGCCATTTGATATTGCGCCATGGCCGCGAGCTCTTTGTCGCTGCTGCCGCTGATCTTCTTCAGTTCCTCAAGAGCCTGGTTCTGCCGCTCCAAGTCTTCCAGGCAGAGCGCGGCGTAATAGCGCGCAAGTTTGCCTGGATTCGTGGAGGGATAGGACTCAGCAACCTTCGTGAACTTTTTCTGAGCGTCCTCGGCGCGCGCCTTTTCGTCTAGGTAGGAGGGCTCGGTCGGATCCGCCCCGGGAGCCGCCGGCCCTATGCGGCCTTGATACGCTTTCATCGCCGCGTCAAATTCGACGGAAGCTTGGCCGGTCTGGCGATCGATGTAAAAGTGCCATCCGCTATATCCGATGACCACTGCGAGCGCAACGGCGATCACAATGCCTGCAAACTGCCCGTGCGACAGAACCGCTTCGGCGCCGTGCTCGATGGTCTCCTTGATCTTGTCCTGTTTCAGTTCTTTACGTGAAATATGTTCCGCCACGCCCACTCTCCTGAATGGTTTCGAATATGCCATCGTAGCACAAGACAGCACTCGCACGCGGATTCGCCAACCTGTTCCCATGCACCTCAAAGAAATGGCGAGAAGGCCGTCACCTACCGCCGCGTTGGCTCGCGACGGATTACTTTTCCGGCAGAAAGAAGACGGGCAATCTCCGCAGCCATTCGAACGGTGATAGTTTGGATTTATGAAGACTGCTTGTATTCACTGCGGCGCGGAACATTTGCTGAAAGACACGGAGTTTGGCGGGCATTCCAAGGTGCAGTTCAAGTGCTCGAAGTGCGGTAAAACTACGATCGTGGAAATCAAGCGGCGTACTGACGCCACCGTGGTGATGACGCCGCTTCCCTCCTTCGCCCGCGCCAATGCCACCAGTTCGAACCTGAATCTGCCTCCGCCCGATCCCGGGCTGAAGCTGCCCGCAAGCAAAAATGTGGTTCTAAGCATTCTTTCCGGCCCTTCCAAGGGCCAGAGCCACACGCTCACAAAACCGCGCGTGGTCATGGGTCGCAAAGGAGCGGATGTTGCCCTAAGCGATCCGGAAATTTCCCGGCATCATTGCTTGCTGGAAGTGCGCGATACTTACATCAATCTGAAAGACATGGACTCCACGAACGGAACTTTTTTTGAAGAGGAACGGGTGCGCGCCGCCATGCTGACCAACGGCGCCGAATTTCGCATCGGCAACAGTTTGATTCGCGTGAGCTTCCAGGCAAAATAAATACAATTCGTCAATTTTACGCGGTTCTTAAAGGAACTGCTGGAGAAAGCGCGGGCCGGTGCAGTACCTTGGTTGGCGTTGAGAGAATCGTGCCCGCAACTGTCGGGAGAACTATGATTCGCGTCGGCGTTCTCGGATATGGGTATTGGGGACCGAATATTGTCAGGAATTTTCATGCCCAACAGCAATCGGAAGTTGTCCTGGTCTGTGACAAGAGTTCGAACGCAGGTGAGCGCCTTCGAAGGGTTTATCCGGCCATTCCTTTCACAACAGACGAAAATGAACTCCTTCGTTCCACAAAAGTGGACGCCGTATGCGTGATTACTCCGGTGGCGACGCATTACCCGCTTGCCCAAAAGGCTCTGGAAAACGGGAAGCACGTTTTTGTGGAAAAGCCGTTTACCTGCAACTCCACCCAAGCCGAAGAGCTGATTGAACTGGCAGACCGCAAAAACCTGAAAATTATGGTGGATCACACCTTCCTTTTTACCGGCGCGGTGAAAAAAATCCTCCAGTTGGTGGATGAAGGGGCATTGGGAAAACTCTTTTATTACGATTCGCTACGCGTGAACCTGGGGCTCTTCCAGCATGACGTTAGTGTGGTTTGGGATCTTGCGCCGCACGATCTCTCCATCATGGACCACATCATCCGCGAAAAACCCGAAGGAGTCGTCGCTGCCGCCGAAAAGCACTTGAACGAAGTGGAGGACATCGCCTTCATTTCGATTTATTTCCCCAACCGCGTCATTGCCCACATCAACGTCAATTGGCTCTCTCCTGTGAAAGTGCGAACGACCCTCATCGGCGGCGAAAAAAAAATGTTGGTGTGGAATGACCTGGTGAGCGACGAAAAAATCAAAGTCTACGACAAGGGCGTGAGCCTTTCGGATGGAAAGGGGCTGCATCAACTGCTGGTAAGCTACCGCTCAGGTGACATGTGGTCGCCACAGGTCGAGCAGGTCGAGGCTCTAACCGAAGAAACCGCCTACTTCCTGCAATGTATCATGGAGAACAAGAAGCCTTTTAACGATGGTGTCAATGGATTGCGGATTGTGCGCATTCTTGAAGCCGCGGACAAGTCCATCCGCAACCGGGGCGAAGCGGTGGCGCTTTGAGTGAATTTCATTGCATCGCACCCGACGTCAAGCTCGGGAAAGGCGTCAAACTCTCGAAGTTCATTAATCTCTACGGCTGCGATATTGGTGACGAGACCAAGATTGGCGCATTCGTGGAAATTCAGAAGAACGCAAGCGTCGGGCGGCGCTGCAAGATCTCCAGCCATACGTTTATTTGCGAGGGCGTGGAAATCCTGGACAATGTTTTCATCGGCCATGGTGTGATGTTCATCAACGATCTCTACCCCCGCGCCACCACGGCAACCGGTGCACTCAAGACCGAGGCCGATTGGAGAGTGGAAAAAACCGTGGTGAAAAGCGGCGCTTCCATTGGATCCGGCGCAACCATTCTCAGCAACGTGACTATCGGCGAAAATTCCATTGTCGGAGCAGGAAGCGTGGTGACCAAGGACGTTCCTGCGAATGTCATCGTCGCCGGAAATCCCGCCCGGGTCCTCCGCCCTCTTAGCGAGGCAAACCAGAAGCTTCGATGACGCACTGAGCTGCAAGCAGGAATGGGCTGCCTGGGTTCACGCCATTTTCGTGCTACACCTTTGTGAGATACTAGCGCCGAATTCGCTGTTCATCGGAGCCTGATGATCCGCTTGTCTGTCTGTACCATCACCCTCAACGAAGAAAGGAACTTGCCGCGCGCCCTCGACTCCGTTCGCGGCGTGGCGGACGAGATTGTGGTGGCGGATTGCGGAAGCAAGGATCGCACACAAGCCATCGCGCGTGAGTGGGGCGCTTCGGTCTTCGAGCGGGCTTGGACCAGCTATGAAGAACAGTGGAACTTTGCGGCGTCTTGCGCGGCGAACGAATGGATTTTCGTCCTGGCAGCTGACGAAGAGCTGAGCCCGGCACTGCGCGCTTCGCTGCTCGAATGGAAACGGCAGGAACCGCAATTCTCCGTCTACGAAATGGCGAGAAAAGCTTGGTACCTGGGCGCTTGGATAAGTCACTGCGGATGGTATCCGGATTATCAGCGGCGTCTCTACCGGCGCGACTTGGCGCGGTTCGCCGGAATCATCCACGAAGTTTTGCAGTTCAAGGGTCAGCCAGGGCGGCTCCAGGGGGATTTGCTTCACTACACCATGAATTCATTCGCCGAACACGAAGACAAGGTGGAACGTTATACAACACTCGCAGCCCGGCAAATGTACGAGGCAGGAAAGCGGAGCTGGCGCGGCGCGATGTGGCTGGCCGCGCCTTGGACCTGCTTCAGCACTTTTGTCCTGCGCGGCGGCTTTCTGGACGGCTATCGCGGCTGGCTCATTTCGCGGATGGCGGCGCGCGGCGTGTGGCTGAAATTCAAAAAGCTCGGAAAGCTCCTTGCCGCGGGGCGACGCGGCAACGCGATGCAAGTGCAATGAGAGTGCTCTACGTAGATCTGGAGCGCGAATGGCGCGGCGGCCAGAGCCAGGCGCTGCTAACGTTGCTCGGTCTGCGGGAGCGCGAGTTGCACGTAGAACTCGTGGCGGCATGCGATTCGCCTTTGGCGACGCGCAACAGGGACGCAGGGATTATCGTCCATGATGTGGCACGGTTGGGCTTGCGACCCCTCGCCGCTGCGAAGATCAGCAGCATTCTTGCACACCACGGCTTTGACCTTGCGCATCTAAACGAGCCTCATGCGTTGACAGCTGCATGGCTCGCCGGCGCCCACAAGATACTGCCGCTTCTCTTGTCGCGCAGGATTGGTTTTCCATTGAGCAAGAGCTGGGTTTCCCAGACGCGGTACGCGGCGGTCGAACGGTTTGTAGCCAACAGCAAAAATGTCGCAAAGAGTCTGATGGATTGCGGAATCGTGGCCCAGCGAGTTTCCATCGTGAATGAGGGGGTGGAAATTCCCGAGCTACCCTCTTCGGAGCAAAGAAACAACGCGCGACGTTATTGGTGCGTGACGGATGTCGAGTTTTTATTTGGCTGCGTCAGCGTGTTTGTTCCAGAAAAAGGCCAGCGGCATTTGATCGAAGCGCTTGCCACTGTCAGAAAATCGCGCCCTGAGGCGCGTCTTTTGCTGGCGGGCGATGGTCAATGCCGTGGAGAGTTGGTTGCGCTCGCAAAGCGACTGGGTCAATCGGAGGCTGTGATTTTTCCCGGATTCGTGAACAACGTCGCCAGTGTCTACGATGCCCTCGATGCTTTTGCCTTCCCTTCCGAATTCGAAGGCCTCGGAACCGCCCTGCAAACAGCGATGGCAGCAGGTCTGCCATCCATTTCGACAGGCCGCGGAGCATTGGCAGAAGTTGTAGATCGCGACCGAACTGCGCTCGTGGTTGAACCAAACGGAAAGGAATTCGCGGCGGCCATGTTGCGATTGATGACTGACAGGGACCTCCGAAAGAGACTCGGCGAAGCGGGAAGGCGCGAAGTACAGGAACGATTTTCAGCGGAACGCATGGTGGACGGCACCATCCAGGTTTACGAGGATGTTCTGAAGAGCTGGCGCAAAATATGAACTCCACGGATCTCACTGTGGTTCAGCGCGCCGTACTGAATCACCTGCCGGCGCTAGGCCTTCCTCGCGGTGCACGCATCCTGGACGCACCATGCGGCGGCACCGCGGCTCTGACTCTCTCGCTTCGAGAGCGTGGCTTCGATACCATTGGCGCGGACATCGATCCCGAAGGTGCAACCCGCCTCGGCCCGGCGTTTCAGAAGGCAAACCTCGATGCGCCTCTCCCCTGGCCTGACCAGAGTTTCGACGCGGTCATCTCCACTGAGGGAATCGAGCACCTGGAAAATCATTTTTTGTTTCTGAGCGAGATCAATCGCGTCCTGAAACCCGGCGGTGTTTTCGTGCTGACAACACCAAACATTACTGCGTTGCGCTCGCGCGTGCGCTTCTTTGGCAGTGGCTTTTTCGGGCGCGACGGCCGTCCCCTGAATGAAACCCGCCGACATCCACTTCACCACATTGGTCTCGCGACTTTCTCCGAACTGCGCTACGAGTTGCATGTCTCGGGCTTCCGCATCGGCGAAGCCCGCCACACGCACATCAAGCCCATCAGCTTTCTGTATTCCGTGTACATCCCTTGGATTTGGCTCTACACCTTGATTGCCTTCCGGAAAGAGAAAGATCCCGTTCAGAGAAACCGGAATAAGGAAATTCGGGCAGCGCTGCACTCTTTCTCTCTTCTCTTTGGCGAGTGCCTGATGCTTATAGCAAGAAAGGTACCTGGGGAGACTCTGGGGGAATAAATTGACGAGAAAAGGTGAAGCGCCTGGTAGCCCTTGTGTGAGCCGCCAAGCGCTTCAACCTTAAAATTTTTGCGCTAGTAAACTGACTTCTCTCTTTGTTCCAGGCGTTCGCCTCCTATCCGCTCGCCGCTTTGCGTCAAGCTATTTGGGGGATTGAACAACCCATCGCCCTTTCGGGTTGAGGAACTCCACGCCAATGGCAAAGCCTTCGCTTTGCGATTGGCAGTAGGCTACTCGTGCCGAAGAGCGAAACTCTCCAGTGTGCGAGGCGAACTTCAACGGTTCGCCCGGCTCCCACCGGCGCACGCTGATCACCCGCGCGCCGCGCGCACTCACGTTTTCCGTAAAAGTCGATTCCATGCCCGGCGCATCGCGGTGCCCGTCGATGAGCACGGGGATTTCCATCAAAATGCGCTTCTCCGCCCGGTGATAAGTGAATTTGGTCGCGAGCGGCATTTCGAATGTTCATCCTCACAAGCACGCGGCAATTCGCGCGAGATTTTGCACGCTGCTCCGGCCGCCGTGCTTCATGATGTACAGGGCGCGGTCGGCGGAGCCAAGGAGTTTTTCCGGCGTGTCGCCGTCTTCTGGAAAAGCCGCGACCCCGGCGCTGACGGAAAGCGCCGGCGCTTCGGTTTCGGACGCCAGCCGTTCTCGGATGCGCGTAACCACTCGCGTGGCAATGTCTTTCCCCGCTTCAGGAAGAACGAGAGCGAATTCGTCGCCGCCGTAGCGGGCCGCCGTATCAATGGCGCGAGAATGATTGCGAAGAATTTTTCCGATGCGAACGAGCGCGCGGCTGCCGGTCAGGTGACCGTACTGGTCGTTGATAATTTTTAGACCGTCCATGTCGAGGAGCACCACGCTGAACGGGCGTTGCGTGCGGCGCGAACGGTCGACTTCCGCTTCCAGCACGCTGATGAGGCGGCGGTAATTCGCCAGCCCCGTAAGCGAATCGCTGACCGCCATGGTGCGTACTTGTTCGAACAGGCGCGCCTGGTCCAGCAAGGCGCCCGCAAGCATCACCACGTAACTGAACGTCTTGCTCAGTTCAGCAATGAAAAACGGCCCATCAAAAAGCTGACGCGAAAACGCCGCCGAGACATGGCAGATTGCGTTCAGCGAAGCCACGATGAGCAATGCATAGTCGAAAAGGCTGGCGCTGCTCTTTTTGTCCTTCTCATTCTTGATGCGCTGACGGAAGCAAGCCGCCGCGATCAAATAAAGCGCGGCAGGCAGCAGGTCCCAGGGACGAGACAAGATGTTCTTCGCATTCGCCACCGGCGCTGAGGGAGCGGCAAGGAACGCAGCGCTGGTCAAATACGCAGCAATGGCCACAACCAGCAGAACGGCGGCGGTCTCCTTACTGGGCTTCCGGGCCGTGGGCATGTAACGTTCCACGGCCAGGGCGGCAAGCAGCAGAACTGCGAGCAAGGTCCGGCTGACCATCCACCCGAGCGGAACTTTCGAAAGGGCCAGCGTTCCGTCGTTGAGAGCATCGTTGAATCCAAAGTAGCCAATGGTCTCGATAATCCCGGAGAGTGCAAATCCGAAGGACAGGATCAGCGCGGTGCGGTCGTGAGTGCCGCGAAAACGAACCAGGGCGTTCGCCGCATAGCAGTAGCAAAGAAGCGTTCCGCCCACTTCGAGGTAGAGATAAGCCTGTGGCGAAGCCGCAAGGGCCGTTTGCCGGGAATAAAAGATGGCCGCAAGCAGCAGAATACCCAAGGTCAGCCCAGCAGCAAACACGAGGCGCGAGCGAAAACTCCGCGCTGAAAGCGCTTGGCGGCTGCTTCCGAGAAACCCGACGATACTGGGCCAACTCCCCACAAAATCCCCCAAATGCCGAAGAAAAACGGCCAACTGGCAAGGCAAGCAAGTTTGTGCCCTTTCTGACAATCAAAATGCATCCCAGTAAGTCGTTGTAAAAAAATGGCTTACAGCAAGTCTGGGCAGAGCAGTGGAACTGGGTTCCAGGGGGCGAGACAGTACGA
>Ga0075425_100006057_pt1 | contig 12636 bp, 11 predicted proteins | sample SoiMethybrSBSTD4_FD_75300 | JGI IMG/M metagenome (GOLD analysis project Ga0075425, IMG submission 75300) | Bulk soil microbial communities from a Populus tree surrounding site in Tennessee, USA - Soil MetaG P. TD hybrid SBSTD4 | ecosystem: Environmental > Terrestrial > Soil > Tree plantation...
TGGCGCACTTCTGCTCGATGTGCGGTCCGAAGTTCTGCTCGATGGAGCTGACGCAGCAGGTGCGCGACTACGCCGCAAGCCACAACCTGACGAGCACGGACGCGCTGCGCGCGGGGATGCAGGAGAAATCAGAGGAGTTCAAGAAGGTCGGCGGCGAGATTTACGTGAAGAACTAAGTCGGGTTCTGCACCTCTTGAAACCCTTTGAACCCCATCTCAGCGCGCCGCGCCGGATGGTGGCGGAACGATCATGATGATGGACGGGAACCGGGCCGGCTGAGCACCCGCCTTCGGGTTCGCGTAGCCCGGCGAGCCGCCGGTCGTGAAGTCTTTGATCGTCACCCCAGGCGGGAACGCCATCGTGTCGTCGTTGAACTTGCCGATCTCGAACATGTGCGTCGGCGGGTCCTGGAAGACGAGGTTCCCTTTTTCCTTCAGCTGCGTCCGGTAGTAGTTCACCAAATCGGCGAACGGAGCAGTCGAGCCGAACAGGTAATACCGCTGCGCCCGTCCAGCATCGTACGACGCGATGAATTGCGCGGCCGGATACACAGGAAAGCCGAGCGCGGCTTCTGAGGGAGTGGCCGGGTCGATCGGCGCCACCTGAACTATGGGTGCCGCAGGTCCACCAGGTGCCGGCCGGGTCGCTGGAGGCGGCGGCGCTGCGGCCGGTGGAGGCTGTTGCGGCGTCGCTCGCGGAAACGGTTGCGGTGTTTGGGCGGCGGCTGACGCGGCCAGAAACACCCCGATCGTCATCGTCAGAACCTGTCGCCGCATATCCGCATTATAGAAGCTGATGCCGTTCCCTCCCCACGACCAGTGTGTCAACCGGACACGTCACAGGCAGGCGACTCGGCCGTGCCGGGTCGTAAGCGATTTGCCGTCATAAGTTAAACGTCCGTTCACGGCCATTCCCTCTCTGGCGTGCATCTTGAAACGCGGTTGGCCAGAGTGACTGGCAACCGCAAGGGATGCAGGTCAAGGAGGCGACACGGCGTGGACGACTTCGATATCGCACAAAGCAAAATCGGCGAATCGGCGCAGCGGGTCGTCGATCGCGCAGTGGAGGAGTCACGACGCCGTGATCACGCCCTGCTCACCAACGAGCACATCTTCCTCGCGTTCGCGCAGGTGGAATGGGACACGTTCTCCCAGGTGATGCGCGATCTCGAGCTGAATCCGCACGAGATCCTGCAGGCGCTCGAGGAGCATCTGCACGTGCTGCCGACGTTCGCGGGACGCGAGCTGCGCGTCGCGCCCGCAACGAAGCTTGTCTTCAAGCTCGCGTTCCATCAGGCGAGCCGCGCCGGACGGCAGACGATCGAATCGTCCGACCTCTTCTCCGCCATCTTCGAAGAGAGCCAGGGCGTTCCCGTGTCGATCATTCGTCACCACGGTGTGGAGCCGGAGGTGCTGGTCTCGCGCATCGCGTCGCGCATGCGCGACAACGAGCTGCGCGAAGAGCGTCTGCGCAAACGCTTCGAGCTGCCGCCGTTCCTCAAGCACTTCGCTACCAACCTCAACCTGCTGGCGCGCCAGGACAAGATTGCGCCGGTCTACGGCCGCGACAGCGAAATCCAGCAGGTGCTCGAGATCCTCTGTCACCGCGAGCGCTCCAACTCTGTGATGCTGATCGGCGAGCCCGGCGTCGGCAAGACCGCAATCGTCGAAGGGCTCGCGCGGCGTATCGAATTCGAGCCGGAGACGGTACCCGTGCGCCTGCGCGACTGTCAGGTGATCAATCTGCAGATGAATACGATGGTCGCCGGCACGATGCTGCGCGGCATGTTCGAGGACCGCATCCAGAACGTCATCCGCGAAATCAAGGAGCGGCCGAACCTCATTCTCTTCGTTGACGAGGCACATACGATGGTTGGCGCCGGCTCCGCGCTCGGCGCGCCGTCGGATGCTGCCAACGTCTTCAAGTCAGTGCTCGCGCGCGGCGAGGTGCGCATGATCGGCGCGACGACGCTGAGCGAGTACAAGGAATACATCCAGGAAGACGAAGCGCTGTCGCGCCGCTTCCGCACCGTGCATGTGGAGGAGCCGAGCATCGAGGAGACGCGACGCATCCTCTACAACATCCGCCCGCGTCTCGAGCGCAATTACTCGGTGCGCCTTGTAGATGAGGCGATCGAGACGGCGCTCGAGATGTCGCCGCGGTATCAGCGCCACTTGCATCTGCCGGATAAGGTGATCGGCTGGCTCGATACCGCGGCCGTGCGCGCGGAGATCGATCGGCGCTGGGAGGTGACGAGCGAAGACGTCATCGACGTCATCTCACAGGCGTCCCAGATCCCGAAGGACATGGTATTCCGCGACGTCGGCGATCGCTTCAAGGAAATCGAGCAGCGCCTCGGCAGGCGTGTCATCGGTCAGAAGAACGCGGTGAAGGCGCTCGCCAACCGGCTGGTCCTCAACAAGGGCCCGCTCAAGGACGGCTTCGATCGCCCCGACGGCGTGCTGCTGTTTCTCGGCCCGACCGGCGTCGGCAAGACGGAGCTTGCCAAGGCGGTTGCCGAATTCCTGTTCGGCGACGAGAAGAAAATGATCCGCATTGACATGTCCGAGTACCAGGACGGCGGCGTGTCGGTGGACAAGCTGATCGGCATGCCGCGCGGCATCGTCGGCAGCGAACGCGGCGGCTTGCTCACCAATCAGTTGAAGGACAGCCCATGCTCGGTGGTGCTGTTCGACGAGATCGAGAAGGCGAGCCCGAGCCTGCTGAATCTCTTCCTGCAGGCATTCGATGAAGGCTGGCTGACGGACGGACGCGGCAAGCGTGTGTATCTGTCGGACGCGATCATCATCATGACCTCGAACGCAGGGTCGGAGCACTTCCGCAAGCTGACCAGTCCGCTCGGCTTCCGCTCGGGGCAGATGCCGCTCGATCAGGTGCAGTCGGAAGTCAACAAGGAGCTCGAACGGCGCTTCCCACCGGAGTTCCGCAATCGTATCGACGCGGTCGTGCTGTTCCAGCCGCTGACGCACGACGAGGTGCGCCGCATTGCGGTCAAGTACATCGAGCAGGTCACCGGCACGCTGAAGAAGTTCAACAAGACTGTCACGATCGAGCCCGACGCGCTCGAGAAACTGGTGACCGAAGGCTACAGCCTGGCGTATGGTGCGCGCTTCCTGAAACGCGTCATCGACGATCGGATCAAGCTGCCTCTGAGCGAACGCTGGAAGGAAGCCAATGCGTTCCGCGTGGCGCTGCAGGACGATCAGATCATTGTTGAAACGGCAGGTCCACGGCTTGTGGCGTCGGCGGATCCGAATGCGATTGCTGTCTAGCGTCGCGATCCGCTGACGAGAACCTTTCGCCGGTCAGGCCGTACTTCTTCTTGAACGCGGCAATCAGCGCCGAGACCTCTTTGCGATAGGAGCTTGGCGCGTACTTGCCCGCGTAGAGCTGCTGATAGCCGTCCACCAGCTGCGGATATTCCTGCTGCAGCCACTTCATGAAGTGGTCGCGCGTGCCGCCCTCGAGAAACATCACATTGCAGCCGACGAACTGTGCGCCGTGGTCGGCGATCGCCTTCACCGTACGCTCGATCAACGCCGGTTTGGAGGTGATACCAGGGACGATGGGGTTCATCAGCACGCCTGCATACACACCGGCGTCGACCAGCTCGCGCACCGCGCGCAGCCGCTGCATCGGATGCGCGGTGCCGGGCTCGAGCTGCGTCCAGGCGTCTTCGTCCACACACGGCACGCTGATGCACACGTTGCAATCCGCCTTCGCCGTCAGGTCCTGCAGAAGGTCCTTGTCGCGCACAATCATCGGACCTTTGGTGATCACGCCGGTGGGGTTGCTATGCGCGCACAGCGCTTCAAGCGTCCCGCGTGTGAGCTTGTAATAGCCCTCGATTGGCTGATAGCAGTCGGTTGCTGCGCCTATCACGACGTAGTCGCCGTGCCATGACGGTTTGTCGAGTTCCTCGCGGAGCCGTTCAACGAAGTTGGTCTTGACGAGAATAATCGAGGCGAATTCGTCGTCGGAGCCGAGCTCGAACTGTGTCTGGTAGCGGCGCGCGTAGCAGTAATGGCAGCCGTGTGTGCAGCCGCGATAGGGATTCAGCGTCCAGTCGAACGGCATCCCCTTCACGGCGTTGAGTGCGGAGCGGCAGCGGATCTCCTGATAGCGTGCGTTGTCGGCGCGGAGCTTCGCTTCCGTAAGCGCGTCGGCTCCGCCAGCTCTGACCAGGTCAGCAATCTGCCGCAGCGTCGGTTTCGGTTTGCCGAGGTCGAGGAAAAGAGGGCCGGTTTCCATGCTGGATCGCTGGCCTGCCCTCGCCGAACATCGTCGGCGAGGCAGGTGGTTTCGTGTTTTGTTCGCCAGCGATCCTACACTATATCTATATCTAGCTCTATCTACCTCGTTACGGGTTGTGCACCGCTGACGAGAAGCTCAGTGTCACCTCTGGGTGCGCCCGGTCCAACATCACCTGAGGCCACGCATACGTCTGACTGGTGTTGTCCGCGAACGTCAATGTGATGTGGGGCTCGAAGCTCCAATCATCTGCGCCGTCCGGCGTCATCCGGATGCGGAGCTGCGCGTTGTTGACGTCGGACTTATAGAACGTGCCGGACATCGGCACGCCCATCGGCGCGATTGACGCGTGGTCGTCGAACTTCACGCCCACCGAGTGCAGATGCGCCATCTCGTTCGTGCTGTCGCGCAGCAGCCAGACGTCGACCGCGCTATTGGCATCCTTGCCGTGGTCGCGGTCGTTGAACTGAACCGTCGCGTTGGTGATCGCGTTGCCCGGCGTGACGCTGTTGCTCACCTTCCGCGTCGCGCCGCAGCCTGCAGAGATGACCGCCGCGCATAATGCGACGCTCACCACAAAAGTGCGCATACCTTTCCTCCCTCCACCCATCTGTGAGGTGGAAAAGCATGCTCGGTGCCGTCAGTGCACCGGGTCACCGTAGGTTGTCGGCGGCGTCGGGTGTGCCGCGGGTGCTGACTTCGTTGCGGGAAGCAGGTTCGTGACGCCCGAGCGATCGGCGGTGACGATACGACCACCGGGTTGCGCGGAAAACGCGGGATATTTCTGCAGCGACGCACAGCCCTGCAGTATGAGCGTCGTGCCGATGACAACGATGGCTGCCAGGTTTCTCATGGCTGCCTCCTTCGAATGATCGAAAGAGGAGCATCACCGGTGCCCGCGCGAGCTCAGGCGGTGGTCACGCAGCGCCAGTAGTTCAGCAGGTCGTCGAGTGTCTGCTCGAACGGGATTTCCGGATGCCATCCGGTCTCGGTCCGAAGCTTCGTCGAGTCGCCAAGCATCAGCGGCGTATCGCTGGGCCGCATCAGTGCCGGGTCGGTTTCGATGAGCACCTCCACCTTCGACCGCGCCGCCAGCGCGTCCAGGACCGATCGCATCACGCGCGCGACTCCGGAAGACACGTTGTAGACGGTCGAAGCCGTTCCGTGTCGCAACAGCGTCACGTAGGCTCGGGCCATGTCCCGCACGTCGGTGAAATCGCGCTGCGCTTCGAGGTTGCCGACCTTGATGACAGGCTCGGCGAGGCCCCTTTCGATCAGGGCAATCTGCCGCGCCATGTTCGGCGCAGCGAACGCAGCGGTTTGCCGCGGGCCGGTGTGGTTGAACGAACGCGTGACGATCACCTCGACGCCGTCCTCGCGCGCCGCTCGCAGCGACAGCTGCTCCTGCGCGAGCTTGCTGACCGCGTACGGGTTGGAAGGACCGACCGGGCTCTCCTCGCGCAGCACGTCCATCGAAGGCCTGTACACCGTCGCTGAACTCGGCACGACGACGCGGCAGTGTGCGCGCGCGCGGCGCAGGGCATCGAGAAGATGATGCGTGGCGAAAATATTGATCGACAGCGGCGTCACCGTGTCGCGCCACGAATGCGCCACGTTCGGCGCGCCGGCGCAATGAATAACTCCTGCCGGCTTGACGCGCGCAATCGCCTGGCGCACCGCTGTCGCGTTCAACAGGTCCACCTGCTGCCACTCTGCAAGCGATGCGATTTCAGACGGCGGCGAGGCGCGATGCATCCAGCCAATGGTGGCAGCGGTCCCCGCCAGCGCCTCGACGACGTAGCTGCCTGCGAAACCGGCGGCGCCGGTAACGAGAATTGGCCCGCGGAGGCCCTGAGTGTTCACGCTAACGCCCGTATTGCGCCTGGTAGTAGGACTTGAACTGTGGATCCTGCTCCTTGATTGGCCGCCACCACCATTCGTTGGTGCGGTACCACTCGATGGTCTCTCGCAGGCCTTCGTTGAACGGCATCTGTGGTGTCCATCCAATCGAACGCAGTTTCGTCGTATCCAGACAGTAACGGCGGTCGTGCCCGGGACGATCGGCCACGGGTTTGATGAGCGAGCGCGGCTTGCCGAGCCCCTCGAGAATCTGATGCGTGAGGTCGACGTTCATCACCTCGTTGCCGCCACCGATGTTGTACACGTCGCCGTTTGTCGCCTTGTCGAGCAGGCAATCAATCGCGCGGCAGTGGTCGACGACGTGCAGCCAGTCGCGGACGTTCCGCCCGTCGCCGTAGAGCGGCACCGGGATGTTGTCGATGGCGTTGGTGACAAACAGCGGAATCACCTTTTCGGGGAACTGATACGGCCCGTAGTTGTTCGACGCCCGCGTGATGATGACCGGTACGTCGTACGTCGCCCAGTAGCTGTACGCGAGTCGGTCCGCTCCCGCCTTGCTCGCGGAATACGGATTGCGCGGCTTCAGCTCGTCGGTCTCGCGGCTGGCGCCCGTGGCAACGCTGCCGTAGACCTCGTCGGTTGAAATCTGCACGAAGCGACGCAGCCCGGTCGCCCGGCGCGCCGCTTCGAGCAGCACGAACGTTCCTTCGACATCGGTCTTGATGAAATCGCCTGCGGCCATGATCGAACGATCAACGTGGGACTCGGCCGCGAAATGCACGACGACATTCGATCGCTCGACGAGCGGGCCGCTGACCGCCGCATCACAGATGTCGCCGTGCACGAACTCGTGACGCGGGTTGTCCATCACGTCATGCAGGTTCTCACGGCGTCCTGCATACGTCAGTTTGTCGAGCGTCGTCACGCGCCAGTCGGGATGCGTGGCGAGGGCATAGCGGACGAAGTTGCTGCCGATGAAGCCGGCGCCGCCCGTCACCAGAACTTCAACGTGCTCGGTTGGTTTGTCTCGTGTCATGTCACCGCAGCGAGTTGCCGAATGCGCCGAAGAAGTTGGAGAACGTGCCGAGGCCGGCGAGTACGAAGGAGACGTTGATGCGGCGGTCCGATGAAATCGGCGCCGAGGAGGCGAGGTGGAACTTCTGGAACTCCATCTGCAGGCCGCAGCACTGCGCCATGTAGGTCGCGAGCACGTTCTGCGTGACGATCGTCGAATGAGCGATGTCCCAGCTGATGGCGTAGGTGCCCGTGAAGTGGCTGTTCGGCGATCGCAGCGACGTCGAACCGGAGAGATAGCTGCTTGGCTTCTCGCGTGGCGACAGGTGCTGCCTGCTGAACTGCAGGCTGCCCGAGCTCAACCCCGCCGACACGTTGCTTCCGACACTCAGCACGGAGAGCCCCAAACCCTGCGTGTCGTATTCGACGCGGCTGTTCGCGTCGATTCGCGCCGACGGCGACACGCGCGCCGTCAGCGCTACCGGTGAAACGTTCACCGGCGTGCGGTTCGCGTTCGAGCTCGAATACGACGTGTCGAACCGGCTGGATTGCGCATTTGAATAGTAGGTCTGCTGCACGCCGACGGTGATGAACTCGCGCGTCTGTCCGCGGCCGCCGTCCACGGTCTTCCCCCGGTACATGAACCGATTGGTTACTCCATACGTCAGCCGCGCGGTGTCACCCACGACGAAGTCGGAGGTGTCGGTCAGCAGCGGCGTGCGCTGGTAGTTGTGGATCGGCGTCGTGTAATCAATCGTGAACGCCGGCTCGATCACATGCTTCATGCGCTCGGAATAGCCGCTGTCGGGCGTGTCCCAGATCTTGGTGAACACCGGGCCGACCACCTCGGTGCGCAACTGCGTATAGTCGCGCACGAGGGAATCGTCAACCGCCAGACCGCGCTCGTTCTGGCTGCGCGAGTAATACGTCATGCGATGCGCCGCGCTCGTGTTCAGAGACAGATACGTGAGCCTGGACAGTGGCACGCGCACGGACGGCGCCACGTCCACCCGCGCCAGGCTGTTGTCCTGCGTGACCAGGTTCTGTAGCACATCGAGTTGGCGGTATGGCAGGAACGCGTATTCGGTGTTGGCCGAGGCGTAAATCGGCGCGCCGAACAGCTGCTGCGGTGCCAGCTGTGCGCTGACCCGCGGCGTCGCACCGTAGAGAAACGAGCTCGTATCGTTATTGAACGTCTCATTCCTCTGATACAGCACGGTCGTCGCCAGCGGCCCGAAGATATCGCTGACGCCGGCTTCGATGAGTCGGTTGCGCCGCGACGCCTCGTAGATGTTCTGGTGATACAGCTGCTGCGTCAGGACGTCGGAAAAGTAGTCGAGGCGCATGCGCGCTCGCGCCCGACCGCCGAGCGCCTGCGTCACAGCTCCGGTGAATTCGTAGCTCGTCTTCGCCGGCAGCGTGCTGCTGGTGCCGTTCTGCGTGTACTGCGTCTCGTGCTGTACGAACCGGTAGAGACGGACGTTTCCCGCCGACTGAAGACCCGCGATGTAGCGATATTCGCTGCCCATGCCGGTGCCGGTGCGCGTGAACCAGTCATGGAAGAACGTCGCATCCTGGCTGCGGTTGACCGCCCAGAAGAACGCGTTGCTGATTGATTGGCCGCGCAAGGTTGACGTGCCGTAGGTGGGCAGCAGGAATCCGGTCGCGCGCTGACTCTTCTGAATCGGGTAGTAGAGGATCGGCAGGTAGAACATCGGCACGCCCTTCACCTTGAGCAGCGTATTGCGTGCGATGGCGTAGTCGTCGAGATTCAACACGACGCTGCCGCTCGTGACCTCCCAACGGGGCGTCGGCTGTACGCAGGTGGTAAAACCGCCGTTCGAGATTCGGTACTTGCGGAGTCCAATCTTCTCCAGTTTTGCGCCGTAGAAATAAACGTCCGGCTCCTGACCGCCGAACGCGGCAGTGCTCGACGCCCCAACGGTCCCGAGCGACATGATGCCCGAGGCGTCGTAGAAGGTGCCGATGCCCGTCGCTGTGTTGAACTCCACGCGCTCAGCCGAGATGCGGCCATCCGCGTTCGTGAACACCACGTTGCCGCTGGCGACGACCCGGTTCGTTCCTTCGTACAGGTCCACATCGTCCGCGAAGAACTTGAGATTGGGTCCTTCAATAGCCGCCTGATCGATCAGGTGAAGGTGGTCACCGACGCGCTCGAATTTCCAGCTCGATGCCGTCGAAATGCCGAGCGGGAGGTTGGTCGTGGCCGTGGGCTGCGTCGCCGGCTGGACGCTGGCGGGCGACGGCGCGGCCGGGGGCGTCGCCTGCGCCATCGCAGAGATCGCCCAGAGACACGCGGTGCAGGAAAGGAAGATGCTTCTCGTTACCCTGTGATACACAACGAAAATCGGAGGTTATCGCAGCATATCGCGAACCGCGCCGGCGAGGAAAATCGACCCCGCCACGCATACCGTCGTGCTCGTCGCGACAGCTGCGTCGAGTGCCATAACTGGATCGGCGCAGGCCGTCACCATCCGTTCGGGATCTAACACTCTGACGCGCGATGCCAGTTCCGTCGCCGGCATGGCGCGCGGCGTGTTTGCTGCGGTTGCAATCACAGACGAAGTCACAGGGAGCAGCTCGCACAGAATCGCGTCCGCATCCTTGTCCCGCATGATGCCAACCACGAGCGCCGGGCGCTCGGGATGCCACCGTGCCAGGTACTCGCGCAGCGCGCGCGCCCCTTCCGGATTGTGCGCGGCATCCAGCAGGACCCGCGACCCGTTCGCCGCCGTCAGCACCTCGAGCCGCGCCGGCCAATCAACGCGCTCGAGTCCCTGCGTGACCGCGTGCGCAGGAATCGTCACGCCATGCTCACGAGCCGCCTCGAGCACGGCGACCGCCACGGTCGCGTTGCCGATCTGATGTTCGCCACGCAATGCAAGGACGACCGGGCCGTAGCTGTCGGTCTTTGTTTCAATCGTCAATCGAGCGCGACCATCCTCCATGACGCTGCGCACACGCGCAGTGTGTGCCGCTTCGACGAGCCGTGCCTGCCGTTGGCTGGCAATGGCGCGCACCACCTTGATGGCAGCTTCGGGCAGCGCGCCGCTGACGATCGTCATCCCCGGCTTGATGATGCCAGCCTTTTCGAAGGCGATCCGGTCGAGCGTCCGACCGAGATGCTGTTCGTGATCGAATGCGATTGATGTGATAGCGCCGACGCGCGGGTCGAGCACGTTGGTGGCATCGAACCTGCCGCCGAGGCCGACTTCGATGACCGCCACCTGCACCCCGGCACGTCTGAAGATCTCGAACGCCATCGCCGTCGTCGCTTCAAAGAATGTCGGCGGGCGGTCGATCGCGTTCAGCACATCGTCGGCGACGATTTCCAATGTGCGGTCGTCTACCGCTTCGTTGCCGATGACGAACCGTTCGTTCAGGCGAGCAAGATGCGGGGAGGTGTAGCGGCCGGCGCGGATGCCGGCGGCCACGAGCGCCGCATGCACCATCGCGCTGACAGAACCCTTGCCGTTGGTGCCGGCAATGTGCAGCGCCGTGAACGAGCGCTCCGGATGGCCGAGCGCCTCGCAGATCTGACGGATGTTCTCGAGACCAAGCTTGATGCCGAAGGTCTCGAGCGCGAAGAGCCTATTCAGCAGTGACTGCTACCTGTTCCTCGACCGCGACCTGCGACCCCATGAAACGGAGCGCGCGGGCGATCACCGCCTTCATCTCGCGGCGGTCGACGATCAGATCGAGCATGCCGTGCTCGAGGAGGAACTCGCTGCGCTGGAAGCCCTCCGGCAGCTTTTGCCGGATCGTCTGTTCGATGACGCGCGGTCCAGCGAAGCCGATGAGCGCCTTCGGCTCCGCGATATTCAGATCGCCAAGCATCGCAAAGCTTGCCGTCACGCCGCCGGTGGTGGGATCGGTCAGCACGGAAATGAACGGCAGCCGCGCTCGATCCAGTTTGGCGAGCGCCGCCGACACCTTGGCCATCTGCATCAGCGACAGCGCACCTTCCATCATGCGTGCGCCGCCGGAGCACGAAATCACAATGGCGGGGTTCCGGCGTTCGAGCGCGATCTCGATCGCTCGGGTGATTTTCTCGCCCACCACGACGCCCATGCTTCCGCCGATGAATGCGTATTCCATCGCGGCGATCACTATCGGAAGGCCATCAACCGTGCCCGTGGCGACGATCACGGCGTCGTTCATGCCGGTCTTGGCGATCGTGTCCTTGAGCCGATTACGGTATGGCTTGGTGTCCGTGAACTTCAGAGGGTCATTGGACGTGAGACCGGTGAAGTGCTCGGTCCATTCCCCATCGTCAAACAGACCGCGAAGACGATCGGCCGCGCTGATGCGGAAATGGTGCGCGCACTTCGGGCAGACCTGCTGGTTGGCGTCGAGATCCTTGTTGTAGATGATCTGCGTGCAGCCGGGACACTTGACCCACAACCCTTCGGGAATCCGGCTGGGTTTCTCGCCGGTGGACTCAATCGGCTTCCTGGCCTTCTTGAACCACGCCATGAGCGGAGATTACTACGTCCTCGGGACGTAATACCGCGTCCCCCGATTCATCGCGCGAATCTGTCGGATCAAGTCATCCACTGCCTCATCGCTCGCCTCGGCACCAAGCTGTGATGTCTCGACGACGAGAAGCGGCGTGGCGGAGTAGTGAAAGAAGAAGTGCTGGTAGGCCTCGTTCAGCTCGCGGATGTATTCGGGATCCGGATCGAAGGTCGTCTCGCGTTCCGGATCTCTGGCGCGATCGCGGAGGCGGCGCACGAGCACCTCGGTCGGCGCCTGTAGATAGATCACGAGATCGGGAGTTGGGACATCCTTCGCCAGCAGATCGTAAAGACGCTGGTAGATGAACAACTCGTTATCGTCGAGATTCAGGTACGCAAAGATCTTGTCCTTGTCGAACAGGTAATCGCAGACCGTCGCCTGCGCGAAGAGATTTCCCTGCTGCAGGCCAACGAGCTGGCGATGACGATTCAGCAAGTAAAAAAGCTGCGCCTGCAATGCCGCGCCCGCGCGCCCAGCGTAGAAGTCCGCGAGGAACGGATTGTCGGCTTCCTCCAGCACGGCCGTGGCATCCAGGCGCGTCGCTATCCGCTCGCTCAGTACCGATTTGCCGACACCTATCGGGCCTTCGATTGCGATGTACTGAAAGGGCATTGAATTTGGCGATGCTATCATCTGCCCATGTCACAGGCTCAAGGCTCCAGGCTCAAGGCTTATGGCAGTTGTTCCTCGAGCCTTAAGCCTGCAGTCCTGAGCCTTCTGGTCTTTACCGCTGCGTGCGCGTCAGCGCCGACGACGCAACCTGCTGCCGCGGTCAAACCTCCAGTTGTTACATGGGAAGAAAAGCTTGGATGGATGCTGCGGCTCGAGGATCAGCGCATCCTGCGCGATCCCAATCCGCCGGCGCCAGTGATCCTCGTGCCGGCGACGAAGGGACGTCCGGCCATCGTCGCGCCGCCCCCACCATCCGATCTTCTCCGCCTCGTGAAGGAT
>Ga0075425_100006061_pt1 | contig 12632 bp, 14 predicted proteins | sample SoiMethybrSBSTD4_FD_75300 | JGI IMG/M metagenome (GOLD analysis project Ga0075425, IMG submission 75300) | Bulk soil microbial communities from a Populus tree surrounding site in Tennessee, USA - Soil MetaG P. TD hybrid SBSTD4 | ecosystem: Environmental > Terrestrial > Soil > Tree plantation...
GCGAGTGACGTCTATCCGACGCCGTCCATTGCGCGCGTCGCGCTCGTCGGCGTCCGCTCGCTCGATCCGGGCGAGCGCGAGCTGATTCGCGAGCTCGACGTGCGCGTCTTCACGATGAGCGAGATCGATCGGCACGGCATGGAGCGCGTGCTGACCGAGGCGCTCGAGTTCCTGGACGGCGCATCGTTCGTCCACGTCAGCCTCGACCTCGACGCCGTCGACCCGATGTTCGCGCCGGGTGTCGGCACGCCCGTCAGCGGCGGCCTCTCCTACCGCGAGGCGCACCTCGCGCTCGAGCTCGTCGCCGAGGCGGGCCTGCTCGACTCGCTCGACGTCGTCGAGGTGAATCCCATCCTCGACCGCGAGAACGCGACCGGGCAACTCGCCGTCGAGCTCGTCGCGAGCGCCCTCGGGGCGCGGATCCTCTAATCGTCCTTCGGCTCGGCCCGCGCGTCGCGCTCCACCTCGACCTCGGCGCCGATCCCGGACGGCTCGTAGTAGACCGTCCCGGCGAGCTGCTCCGGCAGGCAGTCGACGTCGAAGCCAGACTCGTCCGCGTGCGGGTACACGTAGCCGACACCGCGGCCGAGCTTCCGTGCGCCGTAATACGAGGCCGAGCGGAGCGCGGCGGGTGGGAGCAAGTGGCCGTGCTCGCGCACGTCCTCCGTCGCCTTCGAGATCGCCAGGTACGACGCGTTCGACTTCGGCGCGCGCGCGAGGTAGATCGCGGCCTGCGCGAGGTTCAGCCGCACCTCGGGCAGGCCCACGTGCTCGACCGCCTGCGCGGCCGCGACCGCAACGAGCAGCGCCTGCGGGTCGGCGTTCCCGATGTCCTCCGAGGCGAGCACGATCATCCGCCGCGCGATGAACCGCGCGTCCTCGCCGCCCTCGAGCATCGCCGCGAGGTAGTAGACCGACGCCTGCACGTCCCCCGCGCGCGTCGACTTGATCCACGCGGAGATGAAGTCGTAGTGGCGATCGCCGCCCTTGTCGTAGGCGAGCGGGCGCTTGCGCGCCGCGTCGTCGACGTGCCGCGGCTCGAGCTCCGCGCCCTCGGCGCGCGCCGTCTCGACCGACAGCTCGAGGATGTTGAGCGCGTTGCGCGCGTCGCCGCCCGCGCGAACCGCGATCAGCTCCTCGAGCTCGTCCGACGGGTCGACCTCGAGCGCCTCCGCGCCGCGGCGCACGACCCCGCGCAGCGTCTCCACCGAGAGCGGCTCCAGCTCGTAGATCTGCGTCCGCGAGAGCAGCGCCGAGTTCACCTCGAAGTACGGGTTCTCGGTCGTCGCGCCGATGAGCGTCACGAGGCCCTCCTCGACGCCCGGTAGGAGTGCATCCTGCTGCGCCTTGTTGAAGCGGTGGATCTCGTCGAGGAAGAGGATCGTCCGCCGTCCGTTCGCGCCGAGGCGCTCGCGCGCGCCGCGCAGCACGTCGCGCACGTTGGCCACCGTGGCCGAGACCGCGGAGAGCTCCGCGAACTCCGCGCCCGTCTTCTGCGCGACGATCCGCGCGAGCGTCGTCTTCCCCGAGCCGGGCGGCCCGTAGAGGATCAGCGACGGCACGCGGTCCTGCTCGATCGCAAGGCGAAGCGCCCGACCCGGGCCGACCACGTGCTCCTGGCCGGCGAACTCGTCGAGCGTCCGCGGCCGCAGCCGCTGGGCGAGCGGCGCGGTCGCGCCGAGGCGTCGGCCGGCAGCCTCCGAGAAGAGGTCACTCACGGCGAAAGTATGCTCTGGACGTCGATGAGCGAGGCCCGCGAGGTGTGGAGCACGGGGACGTACGAGCGGTTCGCCGCGCGCCTGGCGCCGGTGCAGGACCAGCTCGTCGACCTGCTGAACATCACGAAGATCGACCGCGTGCTCGATCTCGCGACGGGAACGGGCGAGATCGCGGTGCGGGCCGCGCGCAGCGGCGCCGCCGTGACCGGCATCGACGTCGCCGAGCCGATGCTCGCCAAGGCGCGCGAGCGAGCCGAGGAGGAGGGCGTCGAGATCACGTTCGACCTCGGCAGCGTCGAGTACCTCCCGTACGACGACGCGTGCTTCGACGTGCTCGTCTCGAACTTCGGGCTGATCTTCGCCCCCGACCACGCGAACGTCGCGGCCGAGCTCGCTCGTGTCTCGTGCCAGGGCGCGCGGCTCGGCTTCACCGCCTGGAAGCCGAACCCGAAGCTCGGCGAGCTGTACCGGCGGTTCACCGAGGATCCGATCGAGGGGCGGGAGGCGTTCGAGTGGGGCCGCGAGGACCATGTCGAGGACATGCTCGGCGAGGACTTCGAGCTCGAGTTCGAGGACGGCACGCTCTGGCTCGAGGCGGAGTCGGCAGAGGAGATCTGGAAGCTCTTCTCCGAGTCGGCGCCGCCTGTGATCGCGCTGCTCCGGCAGCTCGACGACGCACAGCGCGAGGCCTTCCACCGCGCATTCGTCGAGCTCTACGAGGGCTACCGCACGAAGGACGGCGGCGTCCGTGCCCCACGGCGGTACCTGCTCGTCCTCGGAAGGAGGAAGTGATGGCGCACGAGGCGCTCAAGGAGCGGCAGAGCGTCATGTGGGGCAACGGCCCGTTCGACAAGATCGCGGAGACGATCGAGGACCTGCACGCGTCCGTTGCGGAGGCCCTGCCCGTCCGCCCGGGTGCCGACGCTCTCGACCTCGGCTGCGGCACCGGGCGGGTGGCGGAGCTCCTGGCGGACGCGGGTGCGGCCGTCGTCGGCGTCGACCTCTCTCCGGCGCTGATCGAGACGGCAAAGGAGCGGGCGCAGGAGCGCGGCCTCGCCATCGATTACCGCGTCGGCGACTGCGAGAACCTCGTCGGCATCGACGACGCGTCCTTCGACGCCGTTGGCTCGTCGGTCGGCGTCATGTTCGCGCCCGACCACCGCGCGTCCGCCGCCGAGCTGGGGCGCGTGACGAGGCCGGGCGGGCGGATCGCGCTCGCGAACTGGCAGCCGGGGCCCGGCGTCCAGGACCTGTTCAGGATCATGGCGCCGTTCCAGCCGGCACCGCCGCCGTCGACCCCGTTCGACTGGGGCGACGAGGCGAAGGTGCAGGAGCTGCTCGGCGAGCACTTCGAGCTGTCCTTCGAGACGCGCGTCAACACCGTCGAGTACGGCTCCGGCGAGGAGTACTGGCGGGACATGTCGACGAACTACGGCCCGACCCGCTCGCTCTACGAGTCGCTCGGCGACCGCGGCGAGGAGCTCCGTCGCTCCTGGGTCGAGACCTTCGGCGACGGGCCCGTCTCGCACGCCCGTCCGTACCTGCTCGTGACGGGGATTCGGCGCTGACGGCCGAGGTCACGTCGCTCCTGCAGGAGCTGATCCGGCTCGACACGACGAACCCGCCCGGCAACGAGACGCTCGCGGCGGAGCTGCTGCGCGACTACCTCGAGGCGGCCGGCGTCGAGTCCGCGCTCTACGCGCGCACTCCCGAGCGCGCCAACCTCGTCGCGCGGATCCGCGGGCGCGGCGATGGGCCGTCGCTCGCACTCCTCTCGCACACCGACGTCGTGCTCGCGGACGCGAGCGAGTGGGAGCGCGACCCGTTCGGCGGCGAGCTCGTCGACGGCGAGGTCTGGGGACGCGGCGCGCTCGACATGAAGGGCGAGGTTGCCGCGTCCGCCGTCGCAATCGCCTCCCTCGCGCGAGAAGGGTGGCGCGGCTCGGGCGACCTGATCTTCGTCGCGGCCGCCGACGAGGAGGTCGGCGCCGGCTTCGGGCTCCAGTGGCTCGTCGAGGCGCACCCGGACGCCGTGCGGGCCGACTTCTCGGTCAACGAGGGCGCCGGCGACCGCGTCGAGCTCGGGGGCAAGGTGCTCTATCTCTGCGCGACGGCCGAGAAGATGAGCTCGCCGTTCGAGCTGCGCGTGCACGGCCGGAGCGGGCACGCGGCGATGCCCTCGATCGCGGACAACGCGCTCGTGAAGGCGGCGCCGCTCGTCGAGCGGCTCGGGGCCTTCGCCGTCGAGCCGCAGCTGATCCCGGAGGTCGAGGGGTTCCTGCGGGCGCTGCTCGGCGAGGTGCCGCCGGCCGGCGAGGCGCTCGCCCGCGCCCGCGCCGTCGCGCCGCTCGCCGGCGAGCTGATCGAGCCCCTGCTCGGCCTGACGGTCGCGCCGACGAAGGCGCGTGCCTCGGACAAGCGGAACGTCATCCCGGCCCTCTGCGAGATCACGGTCGACACGCGGCTCCTGCCCGAGCAGACGCCGGAGCAGGCCGAGGAGCTGATCCGCGGCTGGCTGGGCGACGGCGACTACGAGCTCGTCAACATCGAGCGCTTCGGGGGCACCCGCTCCGGGATCGGCGGCCCGCTGTGGGACGCCGTCTGCTCGTTCGTCGAGGCGGAGGAACCGGGCGCTGCCGCGGCGCCGCTGTGCGTCGCCGGCTTCACCGACTCGCACTGGCTGCGCGAGGCGTTCGGCACCGTCGCCTACGGCTTCTTCCCGTCGCGCGCCATGGATCCCGAGACGGCCGCGCGGCTCATCCACTCGGCGAACGAGCGCGTGCCGGTCGCCGACATCGAGCTCGGCGTGCGCTGGCTTCGGCACGCCGCGCAGACCGTGTGCGGCTGACGATGCTCGAGCTCTACGAGCGAGAGGGGGCGTTCGAGACGCTGGAGGCGTGGCTCGCGGACGAGCTGCGCAGCGACGACGTCGCCGACGTCTTTCTCGCGTACGGGCTGTCGGAGCCCATGCGCCGCGAGCCGTGGCCCTCACCGCCCGAGCCCTGTCGACTACCGCTCCTGGCAGCCCGCAAGAGGTGTCAGACACAAGAACGGTGTCTGACACCCGTTCGCGTCGGCGAGTGGGAGCCGTCCTGGTCGGCCGAGGACCATGCGGCCGCGGTCGAGGAGGTGCGCGCTGCGATCGCCCGCGGCGACGTCTACCAGGTGAACGTCGTCCAGCACCTCTCGGCGCCGTACGAGGGCAGCGCAGACGGCCTCGCCGCTGCGCTCGCTCCGCTGCGCCCGCTCCACCCGCGGCCGCTCGCGGGCGACGGGTGGGCAATCGTCTCCGCCTCCCCGGAGCTGTTCCTCGCACGCCGAGGCAACCGCCTCCTGACGAAGCCGATCAAGGGCACGCGCCCTGCCGGCGAGGACATCGACGATGCGAAGGACGCGGCCGAGCACGTGATGATCGTCGACCTCGAGCGGAACGACCTCTCGCGCGTCTGCGAGGTCGGCTCGATCCGCTGGCCCGAGCTGATGGCCCAGCACGAGCTCGCCGGCGTCACGCACCTCGTCTCCACGGTCGAGGGGACGCTGCGTCCCGATGCGACGCTCGCCGACATCCTCCGCGCGACGTTCCCGGGCGGATCCGTGACCGGCGCGCCGAAGATCGCGGCGATCGACCAGATCGCCCGTCTCGAGCCGGTCGGCCGCGGCGCCTCGATGGGCGCGCTCGGCACGATCAGGCCGGGCGGCGATTTCGAGCTTGCGCTGACGATCCGCACCTTCGCGCTCGTCGAGGGGCGCGTGCACCTCTGGGTCGGCGGCGGGATCGTCTGGGACTCCGACGCCGAGGCCGAGATCGAGGAGTCGTGGGTGAAGGCCCGGCCGCTCCTTGCGCGGCTCGCGGCCCCGGCGGTCGTATGACGCTGCTCGCGGTCGCCGTCGACGGGCGTGGGCTCGTCGATCCCGCCGACCCGGTCTTCCGCGCCGACGACGAGGCGCTCCTGCGCGGCAGCGCGGCGTTCGAGACGTTGCCGGTCTACGGCGGCCGGCCGTTCGAGCTCGAGCGCCATCTCGCGCGACTCGGCTCGTCGCTGCCCACGCTCGCGCTGCCGCCGCTCGAGGACGGCGCGGCGGAGGCCCTCGTCGCAACCCTCGCACGGCACGTCGACGGCGACTTCGTCCTGCGCCTCTACCGGACCGAGGCGAGCCTGGTCGCCACCGCCGCGCCGATCCCGGAGGGCCTCGACGAGCTGCGCGCCCGCGGCCTGCGGATGCACGTCGTCGAGACGGGGCTGCCGGCGCCGCTCGTCGCGGGCGCCAAGGCGACGAGCTACGCGCTCGCGCTCGCCGCCGTGCGGGAGGCGGAGCGGAACGGCTGCGACGACGCGCTCTTCGTCGCCGACGGGATCGTGCTCGAGGCGCCCACTGCGAACGTCTGGTGGCGCACGGGCGCGGCGCTCTCGACCGCCACCGCCGGAGCGGGCGTCCTCCCCGGCGTCACGCGCGCCGTCGTCTGGGAGCTTGCCGAGGCCGCCGGCCTCGCCGTGCGCGAGGGGCGGTTCCCGTTCGCGGAGCTCGCCGCGGCAGACGAGGTCTTCACGACCTCGTCGATCCGGGAGGTGATGCCGGTTGTCTCCCTGGACGGCGTCGCGGTCGGCGGGGGCGCGCCCGGCCCGGTCGCCCCGCGGCTGCAGGAGGCGCTCCGGCTACGCTCACGGCGGTGACCGACAAGATGCGGCTCGGTGGGATGGCGCTTGCGAACGGCGTGCTCGTGCACGGCCCGCACGCCTGGGCCTGCGCGGTGCGGACGGCCGACGGCGAGCTGAAGGTGGTCGCGAGGCCGAAGCGGTTCCGCGCCGCCGACGTGCAGAGCCCGCTCCTCGCGGGTGTCGCCCGGGTGGCGGAGGTCTTCACCCTCCTCCCGCAGGTGAAGCGCGCGCTGCCGGAGGCCCAGCTCCCGATGGAGCGCCCGCGCGTGCTGGCGTCGATGCTCGGCAGCGTCGTCGTGCTGCGCGGCGTGCGCGACTCGCGCCTGCGCCCGTTTGCGCGCGAGCTCGCAACGGCCCTGCTCTCGCTCGCACCCGCCGCGCTCGCCCTGCGCGGGGGTGAGCTGGCCGCCTACCACGGCGCGGAGCACGTCTCGATCGGCTCCTACGAGCACGGCAGCGCGCGGCCGAAGGAGCACGAACGCTGCGGGTCGCACCTCGTCGGCCCGATGCTGTTGACGACTGCCGCCGGCAACCTCCTCGCGGAGCGCGCGCCCGCGCAGCTGCGCCCCGCCGCTCGGCTTGCGGGCACCGTCGGAGCCATCGCGGCCTCCGTCGAGATCTTCGGCTGGATGACGCGCAACGCCGACCACCCGCTCTCGCGCGCGCTCGCGAAGCCCGGCCACGAGCTGCAGCACCGCCTCGGAACGCGGGAGCCGTCGCCCGCGCAGCTCGAGGTCGCTGAGGCCGCCCTGCGCGCTTGCTTGCAGTTGGAGGACACGGAGCTCGACGAGTGATCACCACCCGCAAGCGTCTCGACCCCGGCGTGTTCGACCTGCCGGTCGAGAAGATGCGAGCGGGCTGGTACACCGACGCGTACTTCAACCACACACGCGCGGCGCTGCTCGAGGACGGCCGCCACCCGATCGTCCTGATGCAGGTCTTCCAGAAGCGCGACGCGTACCTCGGCGGCATGGACGAGGCGATCGCGATCCTCAAGTGCTGCGCCGACTCGTTCTCGGACCTGACGGTCCACGCGCTCTACGACGGCGACTCGATCGAGCCCTACGAGCCCGTCATGACGATCGAGGGCGACTACACGGCGTTCGCGCACCTCGAGACGGCGTACCTCGGGACGCTCTCCCGGCGTACGCTGATCACGACGAACGTCGTCAACGTGCTGCGCGCGGCGAACGGCAAGCCGGTGATCTTCATGGCGGCGCGGCACGACCACCACCGCGTCCAGACCGGCGACGGCTACGCCGCGTACGTCGCGGGGCAGATCGTCGGCGCCCCGATCGGCGTGACGACCGACGAGCAGGCCTCCTGGTGGGGTGGAACCGGGCTCGGCACCGTGCCGCACGCGCTGATCGCGGCCTACAACGGCGACACGGTCGGCGCGGCGCGAAAGTTCGCCGAGTGGGCGCCCGACGACATGAACGTCACGGTGCTCGTCGACTTCGACAACGACTCGGTCGCGACGGCGCTCGACGTCGCGTACGCGCTCGGCCCGCGGCTGTGGGGCGTGCGGCTCGACACCTCGGAGTCGCTCGTCGACCGCTCGCTCTGGAACGAGCTCGGCGATTTCCGCCCGACGGGCGTGAACCCGCGCCTCGTGCACAAGGTCCGGGACGCGCTCGACCGGGCCGGCTTCGAGTCCGTGCGGATCATCGTCTCCGGCGGCTTCACCGTCGACAAGATCCGCGACTTCGAGGAGGAGGGCGTGCCGGTCGATGCCTACGGCGTCGGGTCGTCCCTCATCCGCGGCTCGAACGACTTCACCGCGGACCTCGTCATGACCGACGGGAAGCCGGTTGCGAAGGTCGGGCGCGGCCTTCGCCCGAACCCGCGGCTCGAGCTCGTCACCTGACGACGGCTGCGCGCGGCTACGCTGCCGCCGTGGCGCGGCGCGTGCTCTGGGACGTGGATACGCAGGTGGACTTCGTGCACCCCGACGGGAAGCTCGCCGTCCCGGGGGCCATGGAGGCCGTCCCGGCGATGGCCCGGCTCGTCGAGGCCGCCCGCGCTGCAGGCATACCGCACATAGCCTCAGCGGACGACCACGAGCTGACCGACGCCGAGATCTCCGAGGAGCCCGACTACTCCTCGACGTACCCGCCGCACTGCCTGCGCGGGACGCGCGGCGCGGCCCGGATCCCCGAGACGGAGCAGCAGGACCCGGTCCCGCTGGCGCTCACGGACGTCCCGGGCAAGTGGCTCCGCGGCCGAGAGTTCCTGCTCCACAAGAAGAGCTTCGACGTCTTCACGAACCCGAACACGGATCACGTCCTGGCGCTCCTCGATCCCGACGAGGTCGTCCTCTTCGGCGTCGCGACCGACGTCTGCAACGACGCGGCCATCCGCGGCCTCCTCGCCCGGGGACGCAGCGTGGCCTTCGTCGAGGACGCCTCTCGTGGCCTGGACGAGGCGCGGACGGCCGCCTGTCTCTCCTCCTGGCGCGCAGGAGGTGTCCGTTTTGTCACGAGCGAAACCGTGCTTTCTGAACTTTAGTGGGGGTCACCCCTCGCCGATAGTGACGTGATGCTCGGCTTCGACTTCAACAGCGCGATCTCGAACTTCGCGCTGACGTGGCTGCCGGTCCTCTTCTTCCTGCTCATGTGCGTCGTTGTCTTCCTCCTCTGGAAGACCGTCAAGCTCATGCCGCGCGTCAAGCCGATGGAGATCACGCCGGGCTCGGCGAGCGCCGTCACATGGGCCGACGTCGCCGGCCTCGACGAGGCGAAGGAGGAGCTGCAGGAGATCGTCGACTTCCTCCGCGATCCGGCACGGTTCGAGGCGCTCGGCGCCCGTGTGCCGAAGGGCATCCTCTTCCACGGCCCGCCGGGCACCGGCAAGACGCTCGCCGCCAAAGCCGTCGCCAACGAGTCCGGTGCCCGCTTCTACGCGCAGAGTGCCTCGGCGTTCGTCGAGATGTTCGCCGGGCTCGGAGCCGCGCGGATCCGCAAGCTGTTCGAGGAGGCGCGCAAGAACGCGCCGTCGATCGTCTTCATCGACGAGCTCGACGCCGTCGGCCAGGCGCGCAGCGGGCACTCGTTCAACCGCGAGCAGGATCAGACGCTGAACCAGCTGCTCGTCGAGCTCGACGGGTTCGGCCCGCGCGACCAGGTCGTCGTGATGGGCGCCTCGAACCGCCTCCAGGACCTCGATCCCGCGCTCCTCCGGCCCGGCCGCTTCGACCGCCAGGTGCTGATCCAGCCCCCGGACCTGAAGGGCCGCCGCGCGATCCTCGACGTGCACACGCGCGGCAAGCCGCTCGCCGAGGACGTTGACCTCGACGGCACAGCGCGGCAGACCGCCGGGCTGACCGGCGCCGACCTCCAGAACATCTGCAACGAGGCCGCGATCGCCGCCGGCCGCAACGACCGCGCGATGCTCACCCACGCCGACTTCGACTATGCGCTCGAGCGTGTCGTCGCCGGCCTGCAGCAGCGTCGCGTCGTCACCGACAAGGAGAAGCGGATCCTCGCCTACCACGAGGGCGGTCACGCGCTGATGTCGCACCTCGTCGGCAACCAGCCGGAGAAGGCGACGATCATCGCGCGCGGGACTGCCTTGGGGTACGTGTTGCATCTCCCCGAGGAGGAGCGCTACCTCGAGACGAAGGAGGAGCTCCTCGACTGGATGGTGATGGCGCTCGCCGGCCGCGCCGCGGAGCAGATCGTCTTCGGCCGCGTCACGAACGGCGCCGCGAACGACCTCGAGAAGGTGACGCAGATCGCGCGTGCGATGGTCTTCGAATGGGGCATGGGTGAGTCGGTGACGTCGCGCACCATGCGCGCCGACAACTACGCCCTCTCGGAGGAGACGAAGCGTCTGCGCGACACCGAGCAGGCTCGTCTCACGGACTCGGCGTACATCGAGGCCGTGCGCCTGCTCTCGAAGCATCGCTCGGCGCTCGACCGTGTCGCGGGGGCGCTGCTCGACAAGGAGACGCTCGACCGCGACGAGCTCGTGGCGGTGTTCGCCGGCGTCGAGCCGGAGTCACGCTCGTCGGAGTCCGTCGGCGTCGTGCGTGCGCTCGGCGCGAGCAAGATCTCCAGGTCGGGGTAGCGTCTCCGGCATGAAGCCGGGCTGGCCGCTCGAGACCGAGCGCCTCGTGCTCCGCCCGTTCGCGGACGGTGATCTGGACGCGCTCTATGCGATGTACTCGGACAGCGAGGTCGTCCGGTACCTCTACCATGAGCCGCGCACGCTCGAGCAGGCGAGGGAGCTGCTCGGGCGGAAGATCGCCGGGTCGGAGCTCAACGCCGAGGACGACTGGCTGAGTGCGGCGGTCGTCGTGCGCGACGGAGGCCACGTCGTCGGCGACATGGTCATGCATTGGGTCAGCGAGGAGCACAAGACCGGCGAGATCGGCTTCACGTTCGCTCCGGCCGCGCAGGGCCGCGGCTACGCGACAGAAGCTGCCCAGGCCTTCCTGCGGGTTGCCTTCGAGGAATTCGGCTTCCACCGCGTGATCGGCCGCCTCGAGGCACGGAACGCCGCGTCGGCGCGCGTCCTCGAGAAGCTCGGCATGCGGCGGGAGGCGCTTCTCGTCGAGAACGAGTGGGTAAAGGGCGAATGGCAGAGCGAGCTGGTCTACGCGCTGCTCGATCGCGAATGGCGCTGAACGTCCATCACCTGGGGATCGCCGTACCCGACGTCGACGCGGCCCTGCTCGTCTACGCCGATCTCTTCGGCGCCACGCTCGAGCATCGCGACCGGCTCGACGACCAGGGCGTCGTCGCGGTGTCGCTGCTCGTCGGGCCGTCGCGGATCGAGCTCGTGGAGCCGCTCGGGCCGGACACGCCCGTCGGCCGGTTCCTCGCCAAGCGCGGGCCGGGCATGCACCACGTCGCGTTCGAGGTCGCCGACGTCGCCGCCGAGCTCGTGCGGCTCCGCGCCCACGACGTGCAGCTGATCGACGAGCAGCCGCGGCGGGGCCTCTTCGGGCTGCAGGTCGCGTTCGTCCATCCGGAGGCGACCGGCGGCGTTCTGGCAGAGTTCGTCGCTGATGGCAGCAAATGACCGCATCAGGATCGAGATCGCGTTCGAAGGCACCCAGGTGCTGACCGTCTATGTGCCGACCCAGACGGCCGACGACCTCGACCGCGCCCTCGCGGGCGCCCACGACAGCCTGAGCTTCGAGGCCGAGGACGGCCGGTACACGGTCTCCGTCCCGAAGATCGTCTACGTGAAGCGCTTCGCCCGCGAGAGCCGCGTCGGGTTCGGCGCCGCCGCGTAGCGGTCGCCGGGTCGAGGCCGTGTTAGCGCCCCTGCGCGGCGGGGCACCAGGTCCGGGATGACCGAGACCGCCGCGAGCCGGAAGGAGAGCGAGGCGAAGCGCGTGCGCGCGCTGGTCGACCGCGCCCAGAAGGGCGAGCGGGCCGCGCTCGAGGAGCTCTACCTCATCCACTTCGACCGCATCTACAGCTACCTGCACGTGAGCGTCGGCAACCGCCACGACGCCGAGGACCTGACGACGCAGACGTTCCTGAAGATGCTCGAGTCGATCGGGCGCTTCCGCTGGCAGTCGGCGCCGTTCTCGGCGTGGCTGTTCCGCATCGCGCACAACCTGGCGATGGACCACTTCCGGGCGAACAGGCGCTGGCAGCCGGAGGAGGACGTCCCGGAGCCGGAGCCCGACGAGGTGACCTCGGCCGAGACCGGCGCGCTCGAGTCCATCGGGCGCAGGTCGATGCTGGAGCTGATCGAGGACCTCTCACACGAGCAGCAGCAGGTGCTCACGCTGAAGTTCGTCTTCAACTTCGCGAACGCGGAGGCGGCGACGATCCTCGGCAAGACGGAAGGCGCGATCAAGTCGCTCCAGCACCGCGCGCTCGTCTCGCTGCAGAAGCAGCTCGAGCGGCGCGACCGCGAGGTCGGCGCCGAATAGATGGCCCGCTAGGCTCCACGGCCGTGGCACTCGAGGTGGGCATCGTCGGCCCGGCCGGGAGCGGGAAGACGTCGCTCTTCACCGCGCTCACGAAGGCCGGCGGCGGCGACTACGGCAAGACGAACGTCGGGATGGCGCCGATCGTCGACGAGCGCCTCGGCGCTCTCGCCGAGGTCGTCAAGGCGCGTAAGGTCACACCCGCGACGATTCGCGTCCAGGACGTGCCCGGGTCGGGCGCGGCGCAGCTCGGCAACCTCCGCCAGGTCGATGCGCTCCTCGTCGTCCTGCGCGGCTTCGGCGGCGACGCCACCCCGGACGCCGACCTCGAGACGTTCAGGCTCGAGCTGCTGGTCGCCGACCGGG
>Ga0075425_100006063_pt1 | contig 12629 bp, 8 predicted proteins | sample SoiMethybrSBSTD4_FD_75300 | JGI IMG/M metagenome (GOLD analysis project Ga0075425, IMG submission 75300) | Bulk soil microbial communities from a Populus tree surrounding site in Tennessee, USA - Soil MetaG P. TD hybrid SBSTD4 | ecosystem: Environmental > Terrestrial > Soil > Tree plantation...
CGCGATTACTAAATAGGGGAATATGGAGCAGCTCTTATCGCATCTCGATGCGGCATACAATCTGGCCCGCTGGCTTACTCGCAATGACACCGATGCTGAAGACGTGGTACAGGAAGCCTACCTGCGCGCGTTGAAGCACTTCCGCAGTTTTCATGGTGGCGACAGCCGGCCCTGGTTGCTCGCGATCGTGCGCAATACCTTCTACACGTGGCTACAGCAGAATCGAGCGGCTGAACGGCAGATCCCTTTCGATGAAGAGATACATATCGCTGACGACGATCACCTGAATCCGGAGGGCCTATTGCTTCAAAAGGCAAACAATCAGTCGGTCAGGCAAGCCATTGAGGAGTTGCCGGCCGAGTTTCGAGAGGTGATAGTGCTGCGAGAGTTGGAGGGGTTATCCTACAAACAAATTGCGGACGTGGCGGAGATTCCGGTGGGGACTATGATGTCACGGCTCGCGCGCGCTCGCAAACGTCTCGAACAGAACCTGAGCCAATCGCGGGAACAAACAGAAAAGCTGCAAGTTGAAGTGCGAAAGAAAGGAGCCTTTTGACTGCCTTGAAGCGAACGAGAGGGTTCTGACGACGATACCCATCAATAAGCACTTCCGCACGTTTGTCCTCAATTAACGGGTTGTAAGCTTTGGCTACAATTCTGTTACTCTCGAGCGCAACGCCGACAACCTTGTAGCAAAGTCGACAGGGCGTCAAGTCACAATCGCGCCACTAACTGAGCCTTAGCCACAAAGACTGGGCGCAAGCCTGATCGCCAAACAGGGGAGGCGCGCGATGACCATCTTGTGCATGTGGTACAGCGGCGAACTCGCGATTGTCGAGAGGTTAGGTGACCGCGGTGTGAAAGATAGAGAACCCACTACTTTGACAGTTGCGGAATAGAACGACATCCATGTAGCTTTCGACGGGCCGACCTACAGAATTGTCTGAGGCTCTTTCTGGCGTCCCGTCTTGCAAGGGCTGATACTTAGCCTGCAGCCGCAAGCAAAACTCACGAGAAATCTATTGGCATTAGTTTTGCTGTTCCTAGCATGACTCACCAGATTTAGTTCGGCCTCATAACGTCATCTTAGGAGTTCGCGAAATCTCGAATCATGCGTATCAACTTTGAAAAGTCGCTCGACCACGCCAACGACAGACTCGCCTTTGTCGGTTCGGATCCGGATCGCGAAGCGCAGGTCGAAACCTTCAAGAGCTTTTTGAAGGTGGAAGCTGAGCGGCTGAGGATGCGCCATCGGTTTGGGCTTGGCGGCACCGAGATCACGAGGGGAAGGAGTTCTATCGTTGACGTCGTGGTGTCCAGGGCCTGCCAGTTGTCGGCTTCCGAGATGAGCGCGTCTGAGGACGGGTCGGCTGAATGTGCGGTGGTGGCGATTGGCGGCTACGGGCGGCAAGACCTCGCTCCGTTCTCCGATGTCGATATTCTGTTCTTGCACTCAGGGAAGAGGCGGACCACGTCCGCGAAGCGGTTTGTCGAGACAGTCCTCTACTTGCTTTGGGACATGGGATTGACCGTCGGCCACAGTTTTCGATCCGTAGCCGAGTGCATAGCTATGGCCCGAGATGATCTGCATTCGCGCACTGCAATAACCGAACCCAGGCTCGTTACTGGTAGCGCAGATCTTTTCACGCGGCTCGAAAGAGAGTTGAGCGACGCCGTCTTTGACAGGCAGAAGGAGAGAGGACTGTTCCTGGACTCTTTGCACCGTGAGCTCGAGTCAAGGTACGCGAAGTTCGGAAAGGCGGTTTGCCTGCAGGAGCCAAACGTCAAGGAGAGCGCGGGCGGATTGCGCGATCTGCATACGATCCTGTGGGCTGCGCGCAGCGTGTACTGCTGCAAGGGCCTGGACGCGCTTCGCGCTGAAGACCGGATATCGGGCGCTGAGTACGCCCTGGCGCGCCGCTCCTACGATTTCATATCACGGCTGCGCAATGAAGCGCACTTCTCGACCGGGCGGCAGACTGACCTGCTCACTCTCGATCTGCAACCGGTGCTTGCCGAGAACCTCAGGTACGAGCCCAAGCGCGGCTTGCTGGCATCTGAAGCGCTGATGCGCGATTACTACCAGAAGGCGCAGGATCTCCACCATTTGTGCGAGAGCTTTCTTGTTCGTGCCGGTCAAGCGTTGTCCGAACGCCGGCAGGTTGCTCCCGCCTCGAAGAGGGTCAAGGCGAAGCTTCATTTCCGACAATCGAATCTCTATCTGAGTCTGCACAGCGTTCCGAATCGAAGAGGCGCTGGGAAAGCCCCATTCGAGATAAGGCAGGGTCGTGTTTTTCTTCAGCGGGAGCCGAGCGACCACTTCGACGACGCAATGCGGCTGATGGAGATTTTTGGCGTGGCTCAGCGCAGTGATGCCGAGTTAAGCGACGAATTGAGGCTTTCGGTCCGTGACAACTTGCGACTTGTGACGCGTCAGTTTCGAAGGTCACAGGACGCGGGTCACTTGTTCTTTGAGCTGCTCAGGGGCAGGGGCCGAGTCGCGAGTGTCTTGCGCGAGATGCATCAAACACGCTTTCTGGGCAGATTCCTGCCCGAGTTTGCGCGCGTAACCTTTCTGGTCCAGCACGACTACTATCACAAATACACGGTCGACGAGCATACGCTCAAAGCGATCGAGGCCCTCGACGAATTAGCCCTGGGGCGCGATGAGAAACTCGCGCCCTTCAAGAGAGTGTTTGAAGAGATCGAAGACGCCGCTCCGCTCTACCTCGGCGTTTTTCTTCACGACATAGGGAAGGGACGCGGTTCGGGCCATGTGCCGCGAGGCGTGGAAATCGCCGAGCGCTTGTGCGAGCGGATGGGAGTCAGCAGCGTAGCCGCCAGTCACGTTGTATTTCTCGTGCGCCATCACTTGCTGATGTCGCACCTCGCTGAACGTCGGGACATCACGGACGAAGGATTGCTCGGTCAATTTATTGAAACGGTCGGGAGCCTGGACCGGCTGAATATGTTGTTGCTCCTAACATTCGCGGATATCTCGGCCGTAGCGCCGCAAGCCTGGAATGACTGGAGGGCAACATTACTGTGGGAACTCTACAGGCGCGCCAGGTCCCATCTGACCCGAGGTAAACCGGTTAAGTGGGATGGATTCCAGAAACTGCGCGTCAAAGAGCAGGCGGCGGAACGGCTTTCACGACTCTATCCGCCAAGTGAAGTTTTGAAGCACTTCGCGATGATGCCGCAGAGGTATCTCAGGGCCGCAGATCTGGATCAAATGGTTCGGCACTTTCAACTGGTCGAGCGAACGCGCGGCGGCTCGGAAGTGGTTATCGACTGGCGAGCGCCGGAAGAAAAGCACTGCACCGAATTGACGGTTTGCAGTCGCGATGCGCTGGGACTTGTTGCGCGGATAGCAGGCACACTCACCGCTCACGCCGTCAACATTCTGAGCGCGGATCTATACACGCGCGAGGATGGAATGGTGATTGATACCTTCAAGATTTGCCAGATTGACGGCCGGCACCCGCTCCGCGCCGAGCTATGGCCGAAGGTTGAGGAGAACCTGAAAGCGGCTATCGAAGGCCGATACGATGTTGCTGCCGCAGTTGAACGCTTCCGAGCGCAGGTCTCTTACCGGGCGAAGCGATTGGGGAAGCGTATATTCGCGAAACCAAGTGTGCGATTTGACACGAACGCCTCGGCTATCAGCACAGTAATCGAGGTTCACTCCGAAGATACGCCGGGCCTGGTCTATACAATCGCAAGGACTCTCTCTCAGCTTGGCCTCAACATCAGCCTGGCGAAGATCGCAACTGAGAAGAGCTACGCGCTTGACATCTTCTACGTGACTGATTCCGAAGGTCAAAAGCTGGACTCAACACTCATGTCGGCGATTGCGCTGGAGCTCCCAGAGGCTCTTGGAGCACAAGCTGATACCAGCAAAGGAGGCAGTATGAGAAAGGAAGAAAAGGAGGCAGTATGAGGAAGATCGACGCCATCATCAGGCCGCACCTGCTGGATGCCGTGAAGAATGCCCTTCAAGAAGTGGGAATCACTGGCATGACGATCACCGAGGTCAAAGGCTTCGGCCGCCAGAAGGGGCACACCGAAACGTACCGCGGCAGCGAATACAAGATCGACTTCATTCCCAAGGTAAAGATAGAGGTAGTCGTTCCTGAAGAGATGGTGGACCACGTTATTGATGCAGTCGCGAAGACCGCCAAGACGGGCAAGTTCGGCGATGGGAAGATTTTTGTCGTGCCAATCGAGGAAGTCATCCGCATCCGCACGGGCGAGCGCAATGAACAGGCGATTTGAAGAGTCCACCCGGAACAGCAAGTAAGTTTGCACGTTAGCAAGCACGGTGTTGAAGCTCAACGCCGACTCAGCTCGTTTATCGCGGAGGCGGCGCGTGCTTACTAAATGTCCAACTGAGTATCTACCCTCAAATTTTGAAGGAGAAAATTATGACGGAGAAGAAATTACGATTTTCGCGGAAGATCTCGCGGCTGCGAGTCCGGCTTCATGATCCTGAATGGCGCCGGTACGGGGCGCTTCTGCTGACCGGAAAGCTTCTGGCTGTTGGTTTGCTGCTCCTGGGGGTCGCTGTCCTGAATCCCAATCTGATTGGCTTGAGAGTGTTTGCCGCTGAGGGCGACCCCCTTACCGGCTCTGACATTGTCAATCCGATTAACACGGTATGGACGCTCGTCGCGGCGTTCCTTGTATTCGCAATGCAGGTTGGCTTCACGATGCTCGAGGCCGGCTTCTGCCGTTCACGGGAGACCGTGAACGTACTCATGGAATGCATCGTGGACACATGCCTCTGCGGCCTCCTTTTCTATGCCATCGGTTTCGCTTTCATGTTCAGTCACGGGAACGGCTTGATTGGACATAACTGGTTCTTTCTGCGGGATGTCCCCGCAACTTACGAGACATCGGGCGTCGCGTTTCTGGCGTTCTGGCTTTTTCAGTTTGCGTTTGCTGACACGTGCTCGACGATCACGTCAGGCGCGATGATCGGCCGGACATCGTTCGTGGGTGACCTGCTTTACAGTGTGGCGGTCTCCGGATTCATTTACCCCATCATCGGTCACTGGGCGTGGGGGCCCGATGGCTTCCTGGCAACGATGGGCAGCGAGGGCAACTTTCTGACTTCGCTCGGCATGAACTTTCACGATTTTGCAGGCTCGACGGTCGTGCACACAATCGGCGGATTCATCGCGCTGGCGGGCGCCATCGCCCTCGGGCCGCGTTTGGGCCGCAAATTCAAACGCGACGGTGGAGGCCCAATGCAGCCTCACGATCTGGTAATCGCCGCCACTGGCGGCCTGATTCTGTGGTTCGGTTGGTATGGGTTCAATCCTGGGAGCACGCTCTCAGCAATGGACCTGGAAGGCATCGGTCGCGTGGCTGCTAATACTACCCTGGCGGCATGCGCGGCGGGGCTGACCGCGATGGCTTACGCCTATGTCGGCAGCAAAAAGTGGGACGTAAGCTTTACGGTGAATGGCTTTCTTGCCGGTCTGGTTGCAATTACCTGTCCCTGTTATTGGGTTAGTCCGACCGGCGCAATCCTCCTTGGCGGAGTCGCGGGGGTGCTTGTTGTCCTGGGAGTTGAGGTTCTGGAATGGCTTCGTGTTGACGATCCGATCGGCGCGGTTCCTGTTCACGGCTTCTGTGGCATCTGGGGAACGCTGTCCCTCGGTCTTTTTGCTTCTGGTCAATATGGCTTGACCGGCGCCATTGGTCCCGACAACTCTGCGCCGCTGGCCGGACTTTTCTATGGCGGCGGACTTACAGTGCTGAAGGCTCAGGCGATCGGCAGCCTTACTATTACAGCAGCTACATTCGGGGTTTCGCTTGTGGTGATGTATGCGCTCAAGGCGATGGGGCTCCTGCGCGTTTCGCCCGAGGGTGAGGCTTATGGTTTGGATCTGCACGAGCACGGGATCCCGGCTTATCCTGAATATGTCATCTCCTCTTTCGCTCGGCCTACTGGTATGCCGAGTGAAAAAGCGGGCGATGTGAGGGTGGAGCCGCTAACACGTATGGCAAGCCTTGAGGAGTCAACCTCCTAGATGAATTGATGGAAACACGAAAGAAGTTTTCTGCGGATGTTGTGGGGAGCCCTTTGAGAAAGTGATTTGGAGCCACGACTCAGAGGACTCTCCCACAGCCGCGCTCAGATGACCTGGTGGCTACCTGTGCAGCAGCGCAAGAAGCATAGAAAAACGACCTCTGTATTTGCAAGTTGATCTCGAGGTTGTGCGCTCTGCTGCCGGGTCGCGTAGTGATCACGCGGACTGCGGCCTTCGGTCTCGCCGATGCGCAGCCCCTCGGACGTTTGGCGGCCCTGGCGCCAGCGGCAAATACGGAGGTGAGAGATGACTTATCGTAGTAATCGGTGGCCGTGCGGACTGCGCCGTACAGTATCCAGTTTGTTAGCTGGTGTGATGATGAGCAGCGTGGCCCTGGCCCAGCAAACAGTCGGAGTGGCGCGCGCGGTTGCGCCCTCAACAGATGACGGAAAGGCGCCAACGGCCAAGCCTGCAGGTGACGCCAACCGGGCGAGCAACGCGGTGACCATGGAAGAGCTGACGGCAATAATCAAGCGGCTTGAAGCGCGAGTGAAGGAGCTGGAAGCGAAGTTGATTAAAACCAACGATGCGGCGCCAATTGCAACCGCCGCCAAAGCGGTCGGCGAAGACGTTAAGCCTGAGGCAGCGAGGAAGCAAGAAGAGAAACAGAACGAAGGAATAATGTCCTTCTTCCGAAGCACTGAGCTATCAGGATTTGTTGACGCCTACTACGCGTACAACTTCAATCACCCGGGCGTGGACACTCAGCTTCGCAACTTTGATACGAAGTCCAGTCAGTTCAGCCTGAATTTGGCCAAGGTTGTCCTTGAGAAGAAACCGATTCCTGACAGCCGTCTTGGCTTTCGAACGGACCTGGCATTCGGGCCTGCCACGGAGATCGTTCACGCTTCAGAGCCGGGTGGAGCTGATGTTTTCAAACACATTCAGCAAGTCTATTTGAGCTATCTCGCGCCGGTTGGCAAAGGACTTCAGATCGACGTCGGAAAATTCGTCACCCCGAATGGAGCGGAAGTAATAGAGACGAAGGATAACTGGAACTACTCTCGCTCGCTGCTGTTTGCGCTGGCGATTCCTTACTACCACTTCGGCACGCGAGCGACGTATGTGTTCAGCGACAAGTTCACGCTGGCTGGCTACCTGGTCAATGGTTGGAACAATGTCGTCGACAACAACACTGGGAAGACCCTGGGCATACAGGCAACGGTGAAGCCGACTGCGAAACTCACTGTGGTTGGGAATTACATGGCGGGTCCGGAGCAGCCCGGTAATAACGACGATTGGCGTCACCTGTTTGATACAACAGTCACTTATGCGGTCAACGGCAGGGTGAGTCTGATGGCCAACTACGACTACGGATTCGACCGGCTTGCCGGCGCGCGAGTGCATTGGCAGGGCATCGCCGGATACTTCCGGGTCCAGGCAAACAAGTGGCTCGCGTTTGCGCCGCGCTTTGAGTGGTACGACGATCACGACGGTTTCACCACCGGAGCGCCACAGACCGTGAAGGACTTTACGATCACGAGCGAGCACAAGATCAACAACGGATTGCTCACTCGATTCGAGTATCGCAAGGATTTTTCCGACAAAAATTTCTTTATCAAGCCGTTTGACCGGCTGGTAAAGGCACAGAGCACTCTTTCGTTTGGTCTCGTGTACGCCTTCAGTTCGAAGGGCGAGTAACCAAGTCGCGCACGGATCCGCCAGCGGTCGAGTCCTCTGACCATTCGGCAGTCTCGCCCTTAGAAAGGCAGACTCGGCTATTCACCATCATCGCAGGCACAGCGTAAAGCCCCGTGCCTGAAAGGAGGCCTCGCATGACCCCGAAGGATGTTATTAAGCTGGCGCAGGAGAAAGGTGCAAAGATCGTCGACCTGAGGTTCATCGATGTTCCCGGGCTCTGGCAACACTTTTCGATTCCGGTCGCGGAACTCAGCGAAGAACTGTTCGAGGAAGGAATCGGATTCGACGGATCGTCGATCCGCGGATTTCAGACGATCGACGAATCCGACATGCTGTTGTTCCCAGACCCGGCCACGGCGGTGATGGACCCCTACACCGCGGTGCCCACGCTGGTGCTAATCTGCAACGTCAAAGATCCGATAACCGGTGACTCTTACAGCCGCGATCCTCGATACGTCGCGCAAAAGGCTGAAGCCTACGTCAAGAAGATCGGTCTGGCAGATACGATATACATTGGTCCCGAGCTGGAGTTCTTTTTCCTGGACCAGGTCCGCTTTGATCAGAGTTATAACTTCGGCTACTACTACATCGACTCGGATGCCGGCTTCTGGAACTCTGGAAAAGAGGGAACCCCGGATCGACCGAACCTGGGCTACAAGCCCCGCTACAAACAAGGTTATTTCCCGGTGCCTCCGATGGACAAGTTCCAGGACATTCGCTCGGACATGGTCCTGGCATTGGAGAGCATTGGAGTCAAGATAGAAGTTCACCATCACGAAGTTGCAAGCGGTGGCCAGACCGAAGTCGATATGCGCTTCAACACGTTGACCAAGATGGCCGACAGCGTTCTGTGGTACAAGTACTGCGCAAAAAACACCGCGCAAAAGCATGGCAAGACCGCGACGTTTATGCCGAAGCCGCTCTTCCAGGATAACGGATCAGGCATGCACACTCACCAGTCGCTGTGGAAGGAAGGAAAGAACCTCTTTTACGAGAAGGGCGGATATGCCGACCTTTCCCAGGCGTGCCTGCATTACATCGGAGGCATCCTCAAGCACGCGCCGGCGCTGTGCGCGCTCATCGCTCCGACCACCAACTCTTACCGTCGGCTGGTCCCCGGCTACGAGGCTCCCATAAACCTCGCATACAGCAAGCGAAACCGCTCGGCGGCGATCCGCATCCCGATGTACTCGAAGTCGGAGAAGGCGAAGCGCATCGAGTTCAGAACCCCGGATCCTACGTGCAACCCATACCTCTCGTTCGCGGCGTGCGTAATGGCGGGTCTGGACGGCATTGCCAACAAGATAGATCCCGGCAAGCCTCTGGAGAAGGACCTGTACGAACTGCCGCCCGAAGAAGCAGCCGAGATCAAGCAACTGCCGGGCTCACTCGAGGAAGTGCTGGACGCCCTGGAGGTGGACCACGGGTTCTTGCTGAAGGGCGACGTGTTTACGCCCGACTTGATAAGCACCTGGATCGACTACAAGCGAAAGAATGAAGTCGACGCTATTCGTCTGCGACCACACCCATGGGAGTTTGCGCTGTACTTCGATATTTAGACGCTGCGCCTTAGACGAGACATAGGTCGGACCACCGCGCTTGCCATTGCCTTTACGATCGTTATGATCTTTCTACGACCAGTGAATTTCAGCCGGAGGCGAGGGGCCGAGTGGACAGCCGTTTTTATCTGAGCAGCAAGCTGCCGCCTTATGTTTTCAACGTGGTTAACGAGTTGAAGGCGGCCGCCAGGGCGAGAGGAGAGGACATAGTGGACCTGGGCATGGGCAATCCAGACCTGCCTACCCCTGAGCCCATTGTGAACAAACTGATCGAAGCTGCGCGCAATCCTCGCAATCATCACTACTCGGCGTCGCGCGGCATCGCAAAGCTGAGAGAGGCGATCTGCCGGCGTTACTCTCGAAAATGGGGCGTCAGTCTCGATCCGCAATCCGAAGCGGTGGTGACGATCGGGGCTAAAGACGGTCTCGCGCATCTTGTCATGACCTTGCTCGCCCCTGGAGAAACGGCACTCGTGGCGGAGCCCGCTTATCCGATTCATACGCACTCGGTCATTATCGCCGGCGGACAGCTCGTGCAGGTTGCGGCATCGAGCGCGGACGATCTGCTGAACAGGCTGCCGGCGGTCATCGAGGCCCGTCGCCCCAGGCTGATCACAATCTCCTTCCCGAATAACCCTACGGGACAGTGCGTGGAGATTGAGTTCTTCGAGGAAGTGATAAAACTGGCCCGACGATTCGGCGTGTTTGTGATACACGACTTTGCCTACGCCGACCTGGTATTTGACGGTTACCTTGCGCCCAGCATACTTCAGGTGGAAGGCGCGAAGGAGGTGGCCGTCGAGATTTTTTCCCTGTCGAAGAGCTACAGCATGGCCGGCTGGCGCGTTGGCTTTTGTGTCGGTAACGCTGAGGCACTTGCGGCGCTTGCTCGGGTTAAGAGCTACATGGATTACGGCATCTTTCAGCCGATTCAAATAGCGGCGATAATTGCGCTCAACGAGTGTGAGCAGTACGTGAGCCAGATCGCCGAAGAGTACCGCAAACGCCGCGATGTGCTCGTCGAGTCTTTGTGCCGCGCTGGGTGGCCGGTTGAAACACCTCGCGGGACGATGTTTGTTTGGGCGCGAATACCCGAGCGATTCCGCTCGGCGGGCTCGCTCGAGTTCGCAAAACTTCTTTTGGCGCGCGCGCGTGTGGGTACGTCGCCGGGAATCGGCTTTGGAGCTTCCGGCGACGAGCATATCCGATTCGCGCTTGTCGAGAACGAACACCGGATTAGACAGGCCGGGAGAGCGATAAAGCGTTTCCTCAACGACTGAACTTCCTCTCGAAGTCACTTCGTGCAAATGCCAGACGGAGCCGCGCAAGGATCAAGCGCGGCTTTCAGATATTTTTCGATCTACACAACATTTTCAAAGCCTGGTAATCGAACGCCGAGTCTTGGCGGGGCCACCAGCGTGCTTCACTTGATTGAAGCGCCGCCGGGCCCAGCGTATCATTGCGTCTCTCGACACTCGTTTGTCCGCTGATCAAGGGGGACTACTTTATGAGCTACCGTCTTGGCGCCTGCCTGGTCTTTCTTGTTTGCGTGGTTGGTCTCGGCGTCAGACCCGCGACTGCGCAAGAAGATCCGCACGCGCATCACCAATCCGTTGGTTACGTCCCGCGTACGATACTTGAACGCCCGCTGCCGATTCGCAAGGGAACGGGAACGGTGCACGAAACTGTGACCACCTCATCCAGGGAGGCGCAGGCGTTCTACGATCAGGGGCTTGCCTACCTTCACTCTTATGTGTGGGTGGAAGCGGCGCGTTCGTTCAATCAAGCTCTGAGGCACGACGGGAAACTCGCGATGGCTTATGTCGGACTCAGTCGCGCTTATTCCGGTCTCGACGATCTTAATGCCGCGCGTGAGTCGCTTGAAAAGGCGCAATCGCTTGCTGCAGCAGCAAGCCCCCGAGAACAGCGGCGGATCGCGATTCGCGCAAGCCAACTCGAGGCGCTGAGCGACCTCACTAACTCCGCAAAACACCTCGCGTACAAGAAGGCGATAGACGACGCGCTGTTGATCGACGCCAATGATGCGGAGTTATTGCTGTTGCGGGGCAACGCCGAGGAGCCTACAGCGGCGGGGCGAGGGCAACGCGGAGGCGCCGCCGCGACGGTCTTCTATGAGAAGGTGTTTGCAATATCGCCTGACAACTTCGCTGCGCATCACTATTTGATTCACTCCTATGAAAACATCGGACAGATGGAACCCGCGCTGAAGCATGGCGAAGTTTATGCGCGACTCGCGTACGCAATTCCGCACGCGCGTCACATGTACGGCCACGACCTTCGCCGCGTAGGCCGCATCACTGAAGCGATAGCGGAATTCCGGAAGGCCGACGATTTGGAGAACTCCTACTACAGCGCTGAGAACATTCCGTCTGATTACGACTGGCATCATCAACACAACCTGGATCTGCTTTCGACCTCATACCAATACATCGGGCAGATGAACACCGCAGAGCAATTGATGAAGCAGGCGTTCGAGATTCGATCGGTTAACGTAGGCCTCGAGTTCGCCAAGAAAGAATGGCCGAGGTTCTTGCTTGGAAGAGGCCGCAAACAAGAAGCGCTCGAGGCTGCGAACGCGTTGATCACGGGTAAGTATCCAAGGACGCGCGCGACAGGTCATCTGATTGCCGGGCAGGTCCTGCTCTCGATGAACAGAATGACGGAAGCAAAGGGAGAGCTTGCTGAAGCGGAAAAGCAAATGAGGGATGCCCCGGGCACTGTCGGAGGTGGTTCCGCCGGTGGAATTCAACCGCCGGTCGAGCCTGAGCTTGAAGCGCTCCGAGCAGAAATCCTGCTGCGTGAAGGCAAGACCGAAGAAGGCCGCGCTTTGTTCAAAGAGGTGGAGCGCAAGCTTCGAGCATTGCTCGGACCGGACGCCTGGAGCCAGGCGCTTTTCCGACTGGAGTCGATCGCGCAAGCGGCCCGCGAGGCAGGCGATTGGGAACTGGCCGAATACACCGCGAAGCAGATGCTCGAACACGATGCGGCGTATGCCGGATCACATTACGCCATGGCGCTTGTCGCCGAGCAGAAGCGAGAGAAGTCAGCAGCAGAACGAGAGTTCGCGAGGGCTGAAGAGCTATGGCGTGGCGCCGATCTCGAGCTCCCGGAACTATTACACGCGCGGGCGAAGATGGCCGCCCTGCGAAAGTGATCGCGTGCGTCTCAGCTTTTCTCCACTTTGGTTTCTCGGATCGAGAACGGCCCCGCCTCTCTCTGATGTGGTTCAAGAATGGGGGAAACTACACGCTCAATCAGATGTGAGCGCGCGTGAATGCTTGGCCAAACTGGCCGTCATCATATCCGA
>Ga0075425_100006067_pt1 | contig 12625 bp, 8 predicted proteins | sample SoiMethybrSBSTD4_FD_75300 | JGI IMG/M metagenome (GOLD analysis project Ga0075425, IMG submission 75300) | Bulk soil microbial communities from a Populus tree surrounding site in Tennessee, USA - Soil MetaG P. TD hybrid SBSTD4 | ecosystem: Environmental > Terrestrial > Soil > Tree plantation...
GCCGTAGATCATGTCGCCCGACAGCATGTTCTGCGCTGCGAGCGCGATTCGAGTCGACGCGCGATCGATACCCGTCGTGTCGAATCGTTTCTTCTCCAGCCACGCGTCATCCGCAGTAGTGCGCAGGCTGGCGGAGTAAGCGATGACGACTTCTGGTTCGTGGTCGAGGACCGAGACGAGCGTTTCAAGCCAGCGCGCATGCCATACATCGTGGTCGCTGACCCAGGCAAAGTACTCGCTCTGCGGATAGCGGGCACGAGCCTCTTCGAAAACCCGGCGCCAGTTTCCGACCATGCCAAGGCGCTTCGGGTTTGCAACGTAGCTGACCTGCGTGTAGTCGCGCGCGTAGCTATTGACGATCGATGCCACGCCCGCGTGCGGCGCGTCGTCGGCGACAATCAGCGCGAAGTCCTGATATGTCTGCGAGAGCAGTGACTCGAGCGCACGCGGCAGCGAATCGGGACGCGCGAACGCCGGCAGGCCGAGCACGACGCGCGGTGAAGCGCTCACGCGCGCAGCCGCTTCCATCCGAACAGGAAGGCGCCGTTTCGCACCAGAAGATGTCGATCGAGATATGCACGCGAGGCCATCGGATGCAGCCAGTAACACCGCTCGATGGCAGGCCGCACCGTGGACTCTGCGTCAGACCGCTCGTCGAAGCAGACGGACAGCATGTAGCGGCAGCCGAGCTCGAACGCTCGCTGCACGTGCGCGCTGATGCGAGGAGCGTTCATGCGCTGCAGCATTCCGACATCGATCGTGAGGGCCACATCGCGTGGATCGATGTCGTGGACCGCACTGTCCGGCGCGAACGCGAAATCGACTTCATTCAGGTCGCAGCAGAACGCTGCCGCATCCGACGGATGAAAAAAGCGAACGCGCGCCTCCGGGAACAGCGTCATCAGGTACGTGGCCGACAGCAGAAGAAGGGTCGGAGGCGCCGTGATCAAATACGTCAGGTCGGGGAAGAGCGTCTTCAGATAGTGCGCAAACCCGCCCCATCCACCACCGATTTCCCAGACGACCGGTCGCTTCGCGCACGACCGGAACTCGCGCAGCAATGCGGCGTCATTGAGCAGTGTCACGATGCGAAAAAACCGCAGCGTGTCCTCGTTGAAAAGCCCGGTGCCGCTCTGCAACCCGAAGCCGCCCAGGACTGCCGGCTCGTCCAGCCACAGCGCGGGATCGCCATGCTCCAGCAGCTTCAGTCGATCGCGATCCAGGCGCAGGCGGACTTGGTCGGCGCGCTCACCCTTGTAGTTGGAGCGCCGGACGCCGCTGATCGTCTTTCCGTAGCGTCGCAGGTCGGTAATGGAATCCGCATCCGCGCGCCACAGGTCCTCCACGTCAGCGAGCAACGCACGTTCAGCCGCGGTGAGTTCAGGCGCACGGCTCCGACCTTCCGCCGTCATCGGAAGAATTTCGGCTCGCGCGCGCTGATAGCACTCGTAGGCGGCGGACGCGGCGCGAACCTGTTCAGCCTTGACGTTCAAACAGTCCGTACCAAACCGCCTGCTCACCGGCACGGTTGGTTACCGTGAACCGCGATGCGAGCGACAGGCCGTGACGTTCGATCGCCTGTGTCACCGCGGCGGAGGATCCCATCGCCACCTCGACGAGCATCGATCGCAGCGAAGGCGATGAGAGCGTGCGGCAGGCGCCGGCGAGCACGTCCAGCTCACCTCCATCGACATCCATCTTGATGTGGTTCGGCAAGGGCAGGCTGAAGCGATCGATCAGGTCGTCGAGGCAAAAGGTCATCACCGGCTGCCGCAACACCACCTGGCCGTTCTCCGGCATCTGCGCGCCAAGACCGTGGCGTGCGCTTCCGGCATCGAGGTCACGCAGATTGAACACCCCCATCGCGGTTTCGCCGGAGAGTGCCACCGGAACGGGCGTGACATCATCCGCGGCGTTGTTCAAGGCGATGTTCGCGCACAGCGCGGCAACGTTGGCGTAGCTCGCCTCGAACGCATAGACCCGCGCGCCGCCACCCGGCTTCCGCGCCGCCACCAGCGAATAGGCGCCGACGTTCGCGCCGATGTCGAAGAGAACGTCGCCGCGTTTGATGTGCGTCTGCATCCACTCGATGGTGAACGGTTCTTTCGCGCAGGCTCTTACGCGGAACGTTTCGGTCTTGTTTGTGACGTGCAGGTAGATGTCAGCCTGGTCGTAGTCGAGGCGCTGCGGTTTGAGCGCGCCGCGCAGGTCGAGCAGCGAGCTGAACGGAACTTCGTCGGTCACGGTACGGACGAACTCTCGGCGATCGACTTCGCCCATCTTGCGGAAATCTGCGACCGCGCGTTCGAGCCGCTGCTGACGTACGACATCGCCGCCAGCTGGTGTCGCGCGTCTCGGCGAATCCGTTGTGCGGGATCGGTGCTTCGCGACCCTGGTTGTCTTCGCCGCCAGCCGCGCCGCATAGGACTGCCGATCGCTTCTTGCTTCCGCCGCCAGGGTCATGGCGCGACGCGACAGCCCGGCTCGCACCAATGGCGCCCACAATGGAGCGTGCCATCCGACAGCGCCACGTTTGGCGGCGAGTGCCTCGAGCGCGTCCGCGAGCCGCGATGTCGCCGCGACGTCAACACCGTGCGGGCGCACGAACGCCTGCACGAACCGCCGGCATCGATCTGCCTCGTCCGTCGAGCTCTGAAGCGCGCGTTCAAGCTGCCCAACATGCTCGGCAAAGTCGCGCGCGACATGCACCAGACCCCCGTTCACGTCGCGCAGGTGGCGGAAGTGAAGTGTCCCCTCCTGCGTGTCGCGGAACTCCGGCGACAGCACGGTGAACACCGGCCGGCCGACGATCGCGCTTTCAATCTCCGCCGTTGTGTTAAGGCCGACGACGGCGGCGCTGTGATGCATCGAATCGAAGTACTCGCTGCGGCTTTCGATGTCCACGGGCGCCGAGCCGGCTCGCGGCCAGATGGTGATGTTCTGAAGGCCGCTCATATCGATGCCGCGCCATTGATCTGCATTCTGCGGATGCGGCCGTACGAGGATGCCGGCATCGTGCAGCGCACCGCGCGACGCGCGGATCTGTTCAGCCCAGCGATGGACGAAGGGAACTTCGTCGGGCGCGATGAAGCGGGACGAGCAGACGTAGAGCAGATATGGACGATCGGACCGCAATCCGACGCGCGCGCAGAACGCCTCGCGTGTGCTGCTCGGCCGCCAGTCGAACCAATGGTCAAACGCGGCCGCTCCCGTCACCACCACGCGATCCGCAGGGATGCCGTGGAAACTCACCGCCTCGTCCTTCATCGCGTCGTTCCAGACGGCAACAAGGTCGAGCGGGCCGTGAATGAGTCCCTTGTTGGTGAGGTTGTCCCAGCTGGCCACGCAAAGCGCGGTGGGAATGCCGAGGGCGCGCGCACTTCTGACGTATTCGACCTGGGGCGATCCTGGTTCGACCAACGGCGTGACGGCGAGCACATCGGGCCGGGCCTGTTCGATGAACCGTGCGATGTCGGCGTCCAACGGAATGGTGTCGTCAATCGCGCGCAGCGACGCGGAGAGTATCGCGCGGCCAACCGCCGTGCCGAGAAGACCGCCGTCGGAGTGTGCAATGACCCACCGCGGGGCATCGGCGGTCGCACGCTTGCGGAGTTTTGGTGCGTCGCGATACTCGGGTCCGAGGTAGCGCAGGTAATCGCGTCCGAGCCGCACCTCCCGGCCGAGCAGTCCCCATCCGTCGATGCGAAGCGGCGCCTGCCCGTAAGAGAACGTCGGGTACCGGTCGGCAAGCTGCTGCGCGATCTGCGTCGGGTCGAGCTGCTCGTACTTCGTCCGACCTTGAAATGCGAGGTGCACCGAGTGACCGCGCTCGCCCAGCATTCTCAGCGTGGACTCGAAATTCCGGACGTATCCGGAATGACGCATCACGAACAGCACTTTCATTGAAGGTCTGACCGCTTACAGCTGATCGCCGAGGTGGGTTTCCGCACGCATGAAGAAGACGACGCTGACGACAAACACAATGACGTTGGTGAGGAACGAAAGGCTTACGTATCGCCAGTCGATTTGCCCGCCGATAAGTGCCCATCGGGACAGCTCCACGACGGCCGCCATTGGGTTGAACGCGTACATCGCCCACCGGTACTGCTCGGGAATGAACGTCACCGGGTAGACCACCGGCGTCAGAAACATGAAGACGTTTGCAAACGATCGGATGGCGTAGCGGACGTCACGGAAGAACAACGCGATCACCGCCGTGGGCATGCCAATGGCGAGCGCGAACATCAGCGCGCCGAGCAGGGCGGGCAGCAGCGCCAGCATCTGCGGGCCGAGACGGATCGGCAGGACGCCGTCGTGCCACCATGCCGAGATGACGACGACCACGAAGGCGCCGCAGAGGAGCGCGAATTCGATCAAGGTCGGCGCGAGACCGGCAACAGGCACCAGCACGCGCGGGAAATACGCGCGCCGCATGATCGATTGCATCCAGGTCATCGTGCGCGGCAGGTATTGCAGCGCACTTTGAAACACGCGCCAGGTGACGTAGCCGCTCATGAAAAACACGGAATAGGGGACGTTGCCAGGGGTGTCGACCGGTTTGACCGAGGTGAACGTGAAGATCAGCGTCACGGCCGGCATCAACGGCCGCAGCAGCACCCACCAGAAGCCGAGCAACGTGCCGCGTGCACGCCGCATCACGATTTCTTTGGACAGGAAGCCGAGAAAGGCGCGGTATTGCCAGAGCGATCGCAGGCGCGCGCCTATGGTGTCGGGCCGCGCTTCGATCACGATGGTCGGTTGAGGGGACGACGACATGACTGTTACTGCACGCGCGAGAACTGCCAGGTGAGGCGCGGGCTGATCAACCCTTTGCTCGTGCCCGTCCAGTCGCTCCAGACGGAGCGGTCGCGGTGGGTGTTGATGACGCGGAAGTCGAGGCGTTCTTCCCCGGTGATCGTCGGCGCATCCGGCGCGTCGGCGTAGCCGAACGCGCGCAAGCGGAACCGTGCCTGATACTGCTGCTCGTTGAGAAAATCCGCCGGGATGTGAACACCCGTCCGAAACGTCGTTGCCTGCGGCGACTGCATCTGCGGGCTGGTGGCGGTGAAGAGATGATGCTCGTCATGCCAGAGCTCGACATCGAGCCAGGCAGTGACATCCGGGCGTGAGATGCGGACGAGCGCATCGAGGTAACCACCATCGGTGATCGTCAGCGCGCCAACGGGCGAGTGGTCTTCGTCGAGCAGCCGCGACGCGACCAGTCGGCAGCTCGCGGCCAGGCTCTCGCCTGTCAGTGGCGGCAACAACCGGCCGGACAGCAATTCCGTGGTGTAGGCGTTCACGACCTCGTCGGTCGATCCGATTTGCACGATGCGCCCGTGGTCAATCCAGATCACGCGGCTGCAAATGCGTCGAATCGCCGCCATGTCATGGGAAACGAACAGCACCGAGACACCTGATGCCCCGACCGCCTCGACCTGCTCCTCGCACATCTTGCGAAACGCGGCATCGCCAACGGCGAGCACCTCATCGGCGAGAACCACCTCCGCGCCGAGACCGATCATCGTGGCGAATCCGAGCTGCACCGCGGTGCCACTCGGGCAGAGGCGCAGCGGCGTCTCGCGAAAGTCGAGCAGGCCCGCAAGATTCAGGATCCGGTCTTCGGCAGCAACGATGTGTTTACCCGGAATGCCGGCGAGGCGGCCCTGAATCTGGATGTTCTGCCGCACTGTGAGATCCGGCGCGAACCCGATCCCAAGCTCCAGCATCGATACAACGCGACCCTGTACGGTAATCCGTCCCGCGGTCGGGCTGAGCACGCGCGCGAGAATCTTGAGCAGCGTGCTCTTGCCAGCGCCGTTACGGCCGATGATGCCGACGATCTCGCCGGGCGCGACAGCGAAGGTGACGTTGTCCAGGGCGCGAAGGTCATTGCGATGCGCGCGGCCGCGTCGCGCGTCCTGCTGCGGCTCGTGCGAGCCGATGGTCTTCTGCAGCAGGTCACGCAACGCCGGCCACCCGTCAGTGGCGATTCCCTTCACCCGCGTTGCCTTGCGTCGAGGGAACACCTTCGAGACGTTCCGCACCGAGATGCGGGGCTCCATCACACCGACGCCTCCGCCAGCGTTTCGAGCTCCCACGGAAACGCGACGGTCAGCAGTGGCTGCCGCCGTTCCGCCTCGCCGTCTCCGCCTCGATGCACGTTCAGAGTGATCGCATCGCGTGCTTTCAGCAGATACAGACTATTGCCGCGGTAGGTATGCATGTCGACCGTGAGCAGGTAGGTGCCGCTCGAGAGGATTTGCAGAGGAATACGCACCGCGCAGGTGAATGCGCCCGGCTCAGCGAACTCGAGATGGCCGGGGTACAGGCTGCGCAACACGATCTTCTTCTCACGTTTGAGCGTCAGCGACGGCCGACAGCGAAGCGCGGATGCCTTCGCCTCACACGTGAGCCGCACGTCAAGATGCGCCTGCTCGTCATGACCGCACCTTTCCAGCTCGATCGCGCGCAGCACCATGACGTCATTGTCCGGAAGGTCTTGGGCGACGTGCCACTGGAATTCAGCCGGGACAGTCGCTGCAGCGACGGCGGGCGCGAACCGTCTCGGAGGCGAATCGCTGACGATATGGCCGTTGCCCAGCGTCAAAATGCGCGTTGCGATGTGCTGCACCAGCGCATCGTCTGATGAAGCAATTACGACCGTGCGTCCTTGTTCACGCAGGACCTGCAGCTTCTCGACGATCTTCTGTTGAAACCCTATGTCGCCGACGGCAAACAGATCGTCCATGAGGATGATCGGCGCTGCGCTGCACAGCGTGAGCGCGACGTTGAGACGCAGCAGCATCCCGGTCGAGTAGGTGCGCAGCGGCACATGCTCGAATCCCTGGAGCTCGGCGAAGTCGATTACGTCTGCGGCGAACCGTTCCGCCGCGTCGGTCGTCGCCTGCCGGTACATCGGCGAACTGTCGATGTTCTCGTGGGCGGTCATGCGCGGGTCGACGTTGTCGCCCGAGGCAAGCAGGCGCGCAACATCGCCATAAATTTCGATGCGACCGGTTGTCGGCAGCAGCACCCCCGCGAGAATCTTCAACAACGCCGACTTGCCGCATCCTGACGGCCCGGTAATGCAGGTAATGCTTCCTTGCTCGATATCCACCGTGATGTCGCGCAAGACATGGCCCGGTGCCGACACGGCACGCTGCGCCAGCGTGTCGTCATCCGTCAGCGGCGCCTTCAGCTCGACGCCGACAATGCGCAGCAGCGATCGCCATGCCTCGCGTGGCTGGGCGCCGCCGTCCATGATTACCGGCGGACCAAAGTAGCGACCCACGCCCTGGATGCGAATCGCGATCACGGCATCACCAGCAGTACGCGCGCAGCGCAGAAGGCCTCAGAGGCGGCCCCTATAATGAACAACTGTCCATGGCAGTCCCGCGGTTGTCCCCTCCGGCCGTGCAACGGGCGGGGTCGGGAATTCGCGCCCACTGGGCGCTGCAGGTCGCGCTCGGCGTCATCACGTCCGGCGTCCTCGTCTACAGCGCTGCGGAGCAACTGTTCGACACGAACTTCCTGTTTCTGTGGGAAGCGACGCCAGTCCTGGCAGGCGATCACCCGTATCGCGACTTCTATGAAATGGGCTGGCCGCTGATGACGCTGATATCGGCGGCCGTGCAATGGGCCGTCGGTTACCGTCTCATCGGCGAATTTCTCATTCAGTGGACGTTCATCGTTGCCAGCGTTCTCATCGGCTTTCATCTGGCACTTCGGCTCAGCCAATCGATCGCTGCGTCGCTGATGACGACGCTCATCGCCATCGCGATTATCGGCGCAACGCCCACGTACCACTTCCCGAAGTTGTTCTTCTACCCAGTCGCAGTCTGGGTGACCTGGTGGTACATGGCAGCACCGAGCGTCCGTCGGGCAATGGTTGTGGGTTTGGTCACTGCGGCGGCGTTCCTGTACCGGCACGATCATGGCGTGTACATCGGCGTCGCCGCAGTCCTCGCTTTTGGCCTGACGCGCATCATCAATCCGGCATCGAGGAATTGGCGATCGTCGTCTCGCGAGGTCGGCGCATTTGTAGCAGCCGCCATCGTCCCGCTTCTGCCCTGGGCCATTCTGGTCCAGAGCAACGAAGGATTGGTCGATTACGTCCAGACCCGCAGTGAATGGGGCCGCATGTGGTCGGCACATCAGTTTCCGTATGAGATGCTGCGCGATATCAACCCGGCGTCCGTTATCGCCGGTATTCCTTCGCGCGGCACTGCCGAACACTGGCTGCTGCAGCTCACGCTGGTTTTGCCGGTGATCGCGCTGATACGAACGGGCATCGAGCTGACGTCTCGGCGCAACAGCGCGCCGCGCACATCGCTCGAGATGTGTCACACGGTCATCGCGGCCGCGACGGTAATGATCGTAGGCATTCGGTTGTTTCGGGAGGACGGCTACTTCGTCGAGACCTTGCCGCTCACTGCCGCCCTTGGCGCGCAGCTGGTGGCCGGACCCGGGAGCGAAGCGACGTCCATATGGCGAAACGTCCGGCGCCTGCTGGTCACCGGTACGGTGTTCGTCACGTTGTTTGCCGTGGTTGGCTACGTTAATGCGTGGGACCTTCTCAGACCGAGCGAGATCAATGAGCTTGGCCCGACCTTCGATCAGCTGATGAAAAGTCCGCCAATCGACGGTCTCGAGCCTGCGAACACCGCGTTACAGACTGGGACCGCGCAGTGGTTTGCCAGCGACGCCGATACCCGCCAGAAAATCCTGCTTCGTTACGTGCACGATTGCACGCGCGCCGGCGACCGCATCCTGGTAACGGGTTCGACGCCGTACGCCGTTGACTACTACGCACAGCGGCCGATTGCCGGGGGACACATTGAATGGCATCACGGCTGGCTGTCCGATGCGCCACACGCACGCCGATCGCTGCAGCTACTGCAAACCCAATCCGTGCCGTTTGCGTTTTCAACCGGCGACCCCGTGTTCGCCGACCTGCAGAGCTATCCCGAGATCCTCCATTACTTTCAGCAGAACTACGTTGAGCTGAAAGGCAGTCAAGGACAGCTCCTTGTCGATCGCAGGCGACAGCCGACCAGTTATTTCGGCGCGCTTGGGTTTCCATGTTTTCATTAGATCCCGGCCGCTTTCTGACGAATCGCTGTGGCCGTCCAGTCGGGGCGAAGCATGACAATTTTTTCGGCCGCGACGCCGAGCTGAGTGAGCAGCTTGAGCGTGCCGGCCGGCCGTTCCAACGCAGCCACAATGAGGACGTCGAATGGAACGGCGGCGTGATCCGTGATCGCGCGTACGGGAAGGCCGAGGAACTGACCCTCACGCTCGGCGAACACCCCCACAAGCTCGAGGCCCATTTCGCGCACCAATAGAAAGACGAGCTCCGCCGCGTCTCCGGTACCGTAGATGGCGACCCGCTTCTGCTCGGCGACCGCGTCGACCAGGCTGCGCCGGAGGTGCTGCCGTGCGTCGCGGTAGAAATCGAGCGAGTACTTCATGAACTCGTAGGTCAGGCGCGCCTTGCGAGCGACGCCTTTCGGCGTGAGCGAATAGACGAGCCGATTGGGCGAGACGGTAACGCACTTGATGTAGCCCTTGCGCACCAGGCGTTTGAGATAGAGATTGGTCAGGCCAAGCGCCATGCCCAGACGGCTGGCGAGGGTCCGCTGCGTAATGGTCGCCTCGTGCTCGAGCGCCTCGAGCAGCTGCAGGTCTCTACGGGATTCGAGCTCCACGCGGATTAGTGAGGACGGGGTAGCGGGAAGAACCGAAGGCAACTACACCTCCGGCCCGTGGGTTACAGGGGGTATCGGCCCGGCTCGTTCACTTCGTGAACGAGCCGTTCATGATTTGAACACGAATTCGACAAGGCACCAAGTGTCCCATTCTGTATGGCACGATGGTGCAATAGCGGAGTTTGTCGGCCATCCATATGATCACCCCTCCCAAATTCTCCCTGGATCCGAGTGTTCCCCCTGCGTCCCGGCCTCAGACGCGCGTTCCTTCTCCTCATCGCGGCGGCGATCGCCGGAGCCACATTCATTTACCGGTTCAACACCCTCGATGGCCGTCTCGGCGGGTTCGATAACGACCATTTCATTGCGCTGGTCCGGTCGGTCGCGGTTCTGAACGGCGAACGTCCGATTCGGGACTTCACCGATACGGCGCTCGAAGCGCTGTGGCCGGCGCCGACATACGCCGTGTCGGCCGCGGCGCAGCGCATCCTCGGTCCGTCGCTCCGCAGCGAGGCGCTGCTGACGACCGGAATGCTGTCGCTCGGCGCCGCGGGGCTGTTCCTGGTCTCGGCGGAGTTCGGGTCGCTGGGCATCGCTGCGCTGCTGGCACTGCTCGCCGCGGCGCTGGCACCGGCGCTCTACAACTATCCGAAGATCGTTCCGTACGTCCTCGGCGTTTGGATGATGCTCGGTTACGCGAGACGACCGACGCGGACGCGAGCGATCGCGCTTGGCGTGAGCGTCGGGATTGGCGCGTTGTTCCGACACGACCACGGCTTGTACCTGGGACTGGCTGCAGCGACACTCGTACTGCTCGTCGAAACAGGCACTCAGCGCTACCGGCAACTGGCGGTGCTTGCAGGCACCTGCCTCCTCATGCTGTTGCCCGGGATCGCGTTCGCTCAGATGCACGGCGGCTTCATCACCTACCTGCGCCAATGTCTCGAGACTTCGCGGCAGGAGGCGTCGAGGACGGCAAAGCCGGGCGCTCGCTTCGTGATCGACTGGTCACAACCGCTGCTTGTGCGCAGTGCGCCAGCGGATCCGCCAATGCCGCGCGTGGCCGTTCGCTGGAGCAGCACGCTCACACCTCAGATGCGACGGGTCGCGGAAAGCGAGCTGGAGCTCGGCGAGCCGATCAGACGGCAGGACGATTGGAACTGGAGCTATGCGGTCCTCCAGCCGTCCCGCGATCGGCTGGCCGCGCTTGTCCGTGATACGCGTGTCGTCGACACCGACGGGGTGAACCGCGTCACGTTCACCATCATGCAGCCTGCGCCGCCGGACCCGTCGTCGTGGTTTACCGAACTGCGACGGTGGCGCATTGCACCCGGATTGCTGACGCCGGTGAATGCTGTGCCGTGGCTCTACGTCGTCGCCTGGCTTGTGGTCATCTGTGCGGTTGTGATGATCGTTCGTCCAGCGTTGGGTGGCGTGGTCGTCATCACCGAGGTTCCGCGGGCTGCCATTCAGGCTGTGTGCGTGCTTGGGTTGCTGATGTTGTTCGGCCTGTTGCGTACCGCGAACCCGTCACGCCTGGCCGACGTGTCTGTTCCCGTGGGCATTCTCGGGTGCTGGCTCGTGAGCACGATCGCAGGCGCGATGCGCCATCGCCGGCGCTCGACACAGGTGTTTGTCGCGGTTACGGTCGCCGCGCTGGTTTGCTTGAGTGCAGGCGCGGTCGTCGTCGTTGCCGATACAGCCCATCAACTACGTGTCGCCGGTTTGCCGTCGGTCAACAGCGTCCGCCAGCAGTCGACGACGGTGTGGCGCCGGTTGGGGGCACTGCCGGCGACTCTGAACGGCATCGACGAGGACTTGCAGCGCACGTCAACTTACCTGCGCCGATGCACGACACCCGACGATCGCCTGTTTATCGCCGGCAATCTGCCCGAGATCTATTACTTCGCTGAGCGGCGGTTTGCCGCGGGTCAGAACACGTTCTTTTCAAGCTTCTATTCGTCCGCGACTCTTCAGCAGACCGCGATCGATCGCTGGAGGCTGCAGTCGGTGCCGATCGCTCTTACTGCGGCGGGTAAAGATTTTGATGACGAGTTCGCCAACGACTATCCACTGCTGGCAGGCTATCTGCGCGTCCACTATCGGCGCGCGGGCACACTAGCTGTCGAGGCTGGTCGTCTGATGGACATCTGGATCGATCAGCGTCGGCGCTTCTCAGCCGACGCAGTGACGGGCCTGCCCTGCGCTCAACCTGACGTGTCGACCGTTTCGTTCTGACTTCGTGTCGCCGAGGACAGCGATTACAATCCCAGTCCGCTCGCTGGATCTCGACGCGGGGTCTGCTCTCCGTTCATGCTTGGAACGTTGCGAACTTCGACCACGAATGCGGCCATTGTTATCTCCACCGCCGCGGTGCTCCTCGTCTGTTTTGCGACGCGCGATGTGATCCCGTACGCGAGCGGCACGGGGTATGACGGCGGCCGGTACGCGTCATGGGCTAAGACGATGTCCATCGCGACGCTCGTGGCTGCCGCACGAGACCATCTCCACGGGAAGATTCCGACGACGCGCGGCGACGAGGTGCTGGACAGCTTTTACGCGCATCGAGTCCTGCCATCCATCGCGGTGTATTACCTGCTGGGCGCGGTTCGCGCCGAGCGTTCGACCGACAACGTGATCCTCGCATTCGCGTGGCTCAATATCGTGCTGTTGCTTGTGACCGTGTGGTGCTGGCTGAAAAGTGCCGACGAACTTCGTCTTGGTGCGAACGGCAAATGGCTCGGAACCGTTGCTCTCATCGTGAGCTACGCGAACCTGAAGATGCCGCTCTACTACGCGACGCTCACGGACACGGCGGCGCTTGCCGTCGGAGCCGCCTCGATGCTGTGTTATCTGCAGGGTCGCAACCGGGCATTGTGGTTTGCCACACTCGCCGGGGCATTCATTTGGCCGAC
>Ga0075425_100006068_pt1 | contig 12624 bp, 12 predicted proteins | sample SoiMethybrSBSTD4_FD_75300 | JGI IMG/M metagenome (GOLD analysis project Ga0075425, IMG submission 75300) | Bulk soil microbial communities from a Populus tree surrounding site in Tennessee, USA - Soil MetaG P. TD hybrid SBSTD4 | ecosystem: Environmental > Terrestrial > Soil > Tree plantation...
CGGCGGCGCCGCAGCGGGCGCCGTCCCTCCGGTCTGCTGGGCGGCCAGCGCGGGAACGGCGGCGGCGATGGCTAGGGTGGCGACGAAGCTCGTCTTCATGTGCGTCCTCCTTCTCGTCAGGACGGCTGCCCATGGCCGGTCCGTTGTCCTCGTGGCGCTCAGGCGTCCTCTCGCACAGGCTATTCCGGCCTGGAGATGGGAGCTATCCGAAAACTGCGAGGGGGGCGGCCAGCCCGCGGGCTCGAGGGCCGGGCCCCGAAAGAGCCGGAGCGGGACCCGTCTCGACGGTCGCCGGGCCGCCATGTCAGAAGGTCCAGCCGAGGCCGAAACTGCCCCCGTAGTCGTTCCGTGCCGCCCCCTCGGTGATCGGCCTGCTGTCATAGCTCTCGTAGACGCGCAGGGAGACGGTGAAATCGCGGAGGATCTCGCGGCGGAGCCGCACGTCGAGCTCCGCGCGCACGCGTCCCCAGTCGGTCAGGCTCGCGAACCCGCTCACCGTCGCGTACACGTCCACCTTGGGGAAGTCGTACCGGAAGCGGTCGAAGCTGAATCCGAGCGCGGCCTCGAGGTTGTTGGTGCTCTCGCCTTCCAGCGGCTTTTCGCGGTTGGCGCGCAGGCCGAGGGCGACCAGGATGTCGTGCCGCCGGCCCTGCAGGAGGTAGCGGCCGGCGCCGCCGGTGACGGACCCGCGAAGGTCGAAGCCCAGCTCCTTGTTCTGTTCGGCCTGGGCCTGGGCGAACTCGGCCCAGTGGCCCGGGCGGCGGCGCCGGTAGTTGAAGGTCACGTCGTTGCGTTGGGTCTCGTCGGCGTCCGGCTGGCGGGTGATCGTCGAGCTGCCGTCGAGGGTGAGCTCGTGCCCGGGCCGGTTCAGCACCACGCGCGCGGCGAGGTCGAGGGTGAGCAGCTCGCTCGAGCTCGCGTAGGTGACGCCGGCGTCGACGGAGCCCTCCAACCGCTTCCACAGGGTCGCGCCCAGGCGCTCGATCTTCACCACGCGCCAAAGGGGCAGGACCGTTTCCGCCCCCGTCACCGGAACGACCATCAGCTCCCCGTCCCGTGGCCCCGGACGGAGGGCGCCGAAGTATTGGCCGCCGTGGAGCTCGTGCACCTCGAACGTCGCGCTCGCGGTGACGCTCGTGACCTTGTCCCACTCGATGGCGAGCGTGCCCATGTCGTCCGTCTTGAAGGTCAGCCGACCTCGGTCGAGCTCGGTGATCTCGCCCGTGATCCGGTCGCCGCTGCGGAGGACCACGACGTCGGTCTTGGCCGCCGCCCAGGCGGGCGCGGTGAGCCCGCCGGTGGCGGCGAGGGCCACCGCCAGGACGAGGAGCGGCGGGAAGCGGGCCACCAGCGCAGGCTCCCCGTCGGCCCGGTCACCGTCCCTTAACGCTTCGGCGCGTACGGATTGCCGCCGAGCGCGTTCGACACGTCGGCGATGGCCTTCTGTGCCTTCACGCTGTTGCCCGCCTCGTCGAGCGGCGGCGAGACCACGGCGATGCCGAACTTGCCGGGCGAGACCGCGATGAGGCCGCCGCCGACGCCGCTCTTGCCGGGGAGCCCGGTCCGGTAGAGCCATTTGCCCGAGTCGTCGTAGAGCCCCGCGGTGGCCATGACGGCCAGCACGTGCGGCACGTTGGCGGCCTTCATGAGCTGCTTGCCCGTGACCGGGTTCTTGCCGGCGTTGGCGAGAGTGGCCGCCATCGTGGCCAGGTCCTTAGCGTTGACGCTCACCGAGCACTGCTCGGTGTACACGTCGGTCGCCTGCATGGGGTTCGCCTTGATGTATCCATAGGCGTACATCAGGTAGCCGATGGCCTGGTTGCGCTGATTCGTGTCCGCCTCCGACTTGAAGACCTCCTGGTCCACGGTCAGCGGCCGTCCCGCGAAGTCGGAGTAGTAGCCGAGGATGCTCTTCCAGACCTCGTCGCGGGTCGATCCCTTCACCATGCTGGTGGTGGCGATGGCGCCCGGGTTGACCAGCGAGTTCATCTCCGGCCCGCCCAGCGACTTCTGGGAGAACTCGATGGAGACGATCGAGTTGAAGCGCATGCCCGTGGCGTCGACGCCGATCGTCTTCGCGATCGCCTCCGGCCCCTGCTCCTCGATGACCTTGGCCAGCGTGAAGACCTTCGAGATCGACTGGATGGACACCGCCGACTGGATGTCGCCCGTGGTGTAGACCTTGCCGTCCGTGGTCACGAGGGCGATGCCGAAGATGTTCGAGTCGACCTTGGCCAGCGCAGGGATGTAGTCCGCGTTCTTGCCTTCCTTGAGGTCCTTGTACTTGGCATAGGCGCCGTCGAGAGCGGCCTGGATCTCGGCCGGCGTCTGCGCCCACGCGGCGGGCGCGCCCGCGCCGAGGGCCAGCAGGCCCGCGACCAACAGCACGCGCCCTCCGGCAACCGTCTTCGATACGCTCATCACTTGCCTCCCAGAGAGAGCTTGAAGTTGTACTTGGCCGAGAACTGGATGCGGAAGTCGTCGGAGGTGAAGCCGTCCCGGAAGTTCTCCCGCTTGCCCCACTGGATCTCGGGTCCGAGGAAAACGTTGGGGGTCGGGTAGTAAAGAAGGTTGGCCAGCGCGTACTGGCCCCGCTTGAACGCGTTGTCCGACTGCCCGTCGCTGTTGTCGATGTCGATCATCGAGTAGCCCACCGTGCTCGTCCACTTCGCGTTCCAGTTGAGGTCGAGGAAGGCGACGATGCCGAGGAGGGGCAGGGCCTTGCCCGTGATGGGCGTGCGCGGATTCCCCGGGTTCCGCTCGATGCCGACGTCCACCGGGGCGTCGTTCATGTAGTTCTGCACCCCGTCCCCGTACACCACGGAGAGCCGCGCGACGTGCTTCTTGGCCAGCTTGATGTTCGAGCTCACGTTGATGCCCCAGCCGGTGGCGTCTCCGCTGAGGTCGAGCTGGTCGTTGTTGAGGTCGTCCCACTTCATCTGCCGCACGATCCCCGCGATCTGCACGTGGCCCCAGTCGCCCGCTTGGCGGTAGTGAGCGGAGAGGTCGGGCAGCGGGAAGCGGCCCTTGACGTCCTGGAGCGCGATGCGGCCCGCGAAATCGCCCTGGTCGGCGCTCGCCCCCGGCCGCTCGAGGGCGATCGCGACGCGCGAGTCACCCTTCGACCACGGCGTCCAGCGGAGCTGGACGTTCCGGAAGAAGACCATGCCGGTGGGGCCCCAGTACTCGACCGAGTTCGGGAAGACGTCGATGTCCATGAACGGGCTCCACGTCTGGCCCGCGCCGACCTGGCCCAGCTCGCCCCAGGCGTGCCTCAGGCGGAAGGTCGTCTGGCCCGCGTCCACGCCGGTCCCGAAGAGCTCGAACTCGAAGATCGTCTTGATCTCGCCCACGTCGGTGGGGATGAAGCCCTTCACGCCGAGGCGGCTCTGGCGGACCCCGGCATAGAAGTGGCCGTCCGCGCCGAACTGGTCCTTGAACGCGGGCAGCTTGGTCGGCCGCACCACGTCGAACCAGTTCGGGTCGTTCTGCTTGGTCTGGTAACCCATGTCGAGCATCGCGAAGCCGTAGAGGTCCAGCCGCGGCTTGGCTTCCGCCGTGGCCGCCGCCGCTTGCGTCACCGCTGGGGTCGCGGCCGGCGTGGCGGCGGGCGCCGGTCCCATCTCGGGCTCGGCGTCGGGCGTGCCTGCGAGGGCCAGGCGCGGCGCCGCGAGCAGCGATACGGCGAGAAGCCAGCGGACCACGGGGCCGACCGGCCCTCTTGTCTCTCTCACGATCTCCTCCTTGTCACTTGGCATTTGCCTTCTCCCAATGCCGCACGCGCAGGCGCGCCTGGTCGAAGAGGCGCTCGTAATTGCCCTTGCGCACCTTCTCGCTCGCCTCCGGCGTCAGCTTCGCGAAGAGCGGCGCATACATGTCGTAGACCTTCAGGTACTTCGCCTGCTCGGTGGGCGCGACCTCGTCCGTGCCGAACAGGAACCGGTCCGGATGCCGGTTGATGAGGTCCGCGGCGGCCTGGGTGGCCTCCGGCGTGGCCACGAGGTACTTCGCGACCTCGTCCCACGAGATGTCGATGGAGACGTGGGCGAGGGCGGGATCGCTGAGCGCGCGATCCACGATCCCGAGCTGGTCCTTCACCGGGCGCACGATGCGTCCGAGGCCGCAGTGGGCCCAGATGATCGTGGTCTTCGGGTGCCGGCGGAGGAGCGCGCCCAGCTGCACGGCCTGATAGGGATCCTGACCGGGCTTCGGGAACGGCGCGTCCACGTCGTTGTGGAGGAGGACGACGAGCCCGACTTCGCCCGCGAAGTCGAGGACGCGGTCGAGGGCGGGGTTCGTGAGGCTGGCCGTCTCGCCCGCGATCTTCGCGGAGACGAACTCCTTGTGGATGGTGAACTCGCCGATCCCCGAGAAGACGCCGGGGAAGGTCTGCAGCACGCGCTTGATGTGGTCGGCCGCGTACATGTCGGCCGGGTTGAAGCCGGTGATCATGGGGTCGAAGCGCGCCTGCTCCTCCCTCGTGAGCGACCGGTAGGCCATGGCGATGAAGGCGTCGGTGAACGAGTAGTAGTAGAGAGGCGCGTCCGTCTGCAGGTAATAAGTGGGGGCGAACTCGCCCGTGTTGCCGTACGACCAGGTCTGCTGGAGCGGGATGCCGAAGAGGGCGACCCGTCCGACCTTGGTGCCCATGATCTTCAGGAAGTCGTGGATGTCGGTGCCCTGCTGCACGTAGTTGGTCAGGTGGAAATGGACGTCGTCGACCACGTATGGGGAGGCGGGGGGCGTCTGGGGAATCGCGGGCCGGACCGCGAGCAGCGCGAGGGCCAGGCCAACCGCGAACGGCTTCGGCAAGAGGCGCATCAGAAGTTCATTTCGAAGTTCGTGTGGAAGACGTTGCCGTTGCCGCCCACCGGGTAGGGGACGGCGGTGTAGCCGACGGGGACCTTGTTCAGGTGGAGCCATTCCGCATTGACGCGGAGGCCGCGGTCGTGGACGACGTACCAGTTCAGGCCCGCCCGCAGCTCCGAGCTGTTGCCGTAGACGCCTCGGATCTGCGCGCCCCCCACGTAGGGCTGGAGGACCTTGGGCACGGCCATGGCCGAGGCCTGCACCTGGAAGCCGTGATCGTGGATGTCGGCGATGCCACCGACGCTCGAGCCCTCGAACTGGTCCAGCCAGCGCCAGTAGTACTCGGCCTCGAGCGAGAAGCCCTTGTACTTGACGCCGCCGTCCACGCTGGCCATGCGGTACCGCACCCGATTCACCGTGATGCCGGGACCGAAGAGCTCGGGCGTGAAGATGACGCTGCCGTCCGTGAGGCGGATCTGGCTGTTCTCGATGCCGTTGGTGCCCGGCTGGCTCTGCTTGTCCTCCGTGCTGTGCGTGTAGTGCCCGGCCAGGCGCGTGGCCACGTTCTCGTGTCGGTCGAAGTCGCCGAACGTCCCGTAGAGGCCGAACTCGCCGGTGGTGGGTAGCCAGACGAGCATGAACGAGGTGGTGTCGAGCGTGGTGTCGAGCTGGGCGGCGCTCACGCCCAGCGTGCTCAGGTTGTTGGCGAGGATCGCCATGTATTTGACCTTGGTGCTGACCTCGCCCTTGAGCCAGATGCCGGTCGTGTAGGAGCCGCGAAAGAACTCGTCCGAGGTGAGCCGGTCGTCCACGCCGAGCCAGTACGGGAACTGGCCCTCGGTGCTGCGCACGCTGGGGAGGCTGGTGATGCCGCCCCCCAGCGTCACGTGCCGGTTGAACGTGTAGCTCAGGTTCCCCGCGCCCACGACCTGGGCGGGATCGCCCTGCGAAACGTTCGACGACCAGACGTAGAGGTAGTAGCGGAACTTCGGGGTCAGGAACCAGCCGGACAAGGGCAGGAAGAACTTGTTGAGCTGGATGTCCTCGCGCTGCTTGACCGTCTGCGTCCGGCCGAAGAAGTCGACGTAGGTCGGGTCGAGCCCCTTCTGGTTCAGGTAGCGCACGTAGCTGAAGAGCCGGGCGTAGATCTGGCCCTTCTCCCCCTCGTAGATCCGGAAGCCGAGGTTGGGGATGTGCTCGAGGCCCTTCTTCTTGACCATCGCGGTGGCCACGCCTTCGGGCAGGGCCGCGCCCACGACGAAGACGCCGCTGCACCCGTCCGAGACCCAGATGCCTTTGTCGTCGTAGCCCCACGTCTTGCCGAAGAGACACGGCGCCTGGCCGGCCGATCGCGCGAGCACGACTCCGCTGGACGTGTCCGCCGGACACTCGTTGCGCTCGCCGGGATTGGAGGTGCAGGCGATCACCACCGGCGATGGCGATGGGGCGGCCGGCGGGGCCGGGGAAGGCGGGGCATCAGGAGGGCCCGCTTGCGCATGGGCGGCCCCCGGTGTCGCGAGCAGACCGGCGGCGACGAACACTCCCGCCCACATCGTCCTCAGCGCCGTCGACATGCTCACGCTCCGTGGTCCGCGCGTTGGACTGCATGCTTGGTGCCCGCGCGGAGCGCACGCAGGCGCAGCGGCCTCCAGGCCGTTGAGGCGCCGAGAGTAGGGGCGCGCGCGGCGTGCCGCCTGCCCCACCTTTCGGATCCTCCGGATTGACCGCATCTCAGCAGGGAGTGCCGGCGGGCCGACAATGCGGACGCGGATCGCCCCGCTCAATGCGACGTCCCGGATCCCGCCCCGCCACTACGGTCGCCGAGGAGCAGCTCGACGTAGGGCGAGGCGCCGACGAGCTCAGCGCCACTCGCCCGCAGCTCCTTGAGGGCCAGGATCCCGTCCGCGCTGGCGCCGGACAGGTTCTCGAGGTCGATGCGGATACGGAGCGGCGGCGTCTGGGAGGCACACGCCTTCCGGAGCTCCCCGATCTCCGGCCCGGTCAGCCGGCCATGGAGCTGGATGCGAAGCTCTCCCTCGACGCGTTCGCTCACGATCTGGAGCGTCACTTCCTTCTCCTGGGCACGGGGTTGATTTGACGAGCGGCCGTGCAGACGAGATGCCACCGCCGGACGGAGCCCACCCCGCGTCGCCCGTGGCGTGCCCTGTGGCCATGTTCCGGGCCGAGCGAGCAGGCGCGGGCGCGGCACGAGGGTCGCCAAAGTGCCGGCATGCCGGCAGCGGTGACCACGCGCTGGCAGCGCGGCGGTTCAGAACCGAAGCACCAATCCACCCATCAGCTCGAATTGATGGAGCGTCCCCTGGCAGAAGCCGAAGGGATCGCAGACGTCGGAAGAGGAGTCGCCGAGGACGGTCGGGGCGTACCGGGCCTGGAGCCTCGCTCCCAGGCGTCGCGAAGGAAGCCACGCGAGGCCGGCCCCCGCCGCCCACGAGAGCTTGGTCTCGCTCTCGAGGTCGGTCGCGCTCAGGAACGTGGCCCCGAGGCCGGCGAGCACGAAAGGCCGCAGCGCCGCGTCCGTCCCACCGAATCGGTAGACGAAGCTCCCGTGCAGGAGGCGGAGCTTCATGTCGAACAGGTCGGCGCTTCCGCCTGCGGTCCCGATCCGGAGCGCGCTCTGCTGCTGGCTCCAGGAGGCTTCGAGGCCGATGTGATCCGAGAAGAAGCGGCCGGCTTCCACGCCCCACGTGAAGCTGCCCTTCACCTCGAGAGCCTGGATCCCCACGGCCTTCATGTCGATGTCGCCCGCCGTCGTGTAGCCACCGAGCAGCGCAATCTCGTTGCGCTGGGCGAACGCGGGCGCGGGGAGAAGCAGGCAGAGAAGCGCGGCCAGCCGTTTCATTTCGGGGCCAGCTCCGGGAGGACGACCATGAATCCCTGGAAATTCGTCGGCCCCGCCCCGTATCCCACGAGCGTCCGGCCGTCCGGCGTGACGGCGAGGACGAAGCCGGTGTTCACCCAGCCCCGGAAGGCGTCGGGGACGCCGTTCGCGCGCAGGTAGTCCTTGAGAAGGAACGGCTCGCCGTCGAACCACACGAGCGATTCGCTCTCCAGGCCGAACGAGAGCGCGCCCCCGATGACGCGGCCGTCCTCGCTGGTTGCCTCCATCAAGACCTGGCGGGGCACGTTCGGGATCCCTGATGGAGGCTCGACCGGATAGCACGTCACGCCGCCCGCCGCCGTCCACGTCCAGCCGGAGGGAGTGGCGATGTTGAACGGATCGCAGTTGGTGCCGACGATCAGCGAGCCGTCCCGGTTGGCGGCCAAGGCCTCGCCCACGGTCCCATGGGGCCCGCGGATCAGCTCCTGGGTCCGGCTCACCCACTTGGCGCCCATCCGGAATCCCGTGGATTCCTCCTGCCAGCCGACCACCACCTGCCCGTCGCCGGAGACGTTGTTGGCCCGGCTCGCGCGCCCCGGCGTGGTGCTGCCGAGGTCGACCATCCCCGTGGACTCTTCCCAGCGGAACGCGTGCGCGTAGTTGCAGCCGTTCCAACCCAGGCCGACCACGACCTTCCCGTCGTCGCTGGCGCCGAAGGTTCCGCTGAGGAGCCGATCGCAGGGCTGCGCGTCCGGAGTGAAAGACCCGAGGACATGCCAGTCGCGGCCGCCCGTCCAGATGGCGGCGTTCTCGCGGCCGCCGGCGTCGAGTGCGCGGCCGAGGATCGTCTTTCCGTCACGGCTCACCGCGTTGGCCTGGGTGCCCCCGATCAGGGTGACGCCCGAGGTCGGCATCCAGGTCAGCCCGCCGACCGACGACAGGTTTCCCAGCACGACGAACCCGCCCGCGCCCACGTCGCTGGCGAGCGCGCCCGACGGCAGCTCGATGAAGAGAGGCGTCCCGCGGGGCGGCGCGGCCTCCGCCGCCCCCAGCCGCCACGCCAACGCGACCATGCACAGGAACCGCTTCGTCACGCTGCGCGCGAACTGCAGGGGCCGTGCCCTCGATCCGCGCGCGGCGGGTCGCGCGGCTAACCCGCTGGTCGAGAGTCGTTTTGCGGACGCGGGCGCGGGCCGAGACGCGGCCCGGAGAGGGATGGCGGCTGCCGTCCGGCCGGCACTGATGCCAGCGCTTCGGCACCGGATGCAACCGTAACTTACGGGCTTGCTACTTCCGCCCGGGGGGCGGGCCGGCCGATCCTGCCCCTGCGCCACAGAGGGCGCCCCCGCCGCCGGGGGCACCCGCAAGGGCTCGAGGGCATGACCGAGATCGGCAGCGGAAAGACGAGAGCACCGATGGATCCGTCCATGAGGTTCGTGTGCGAGCGGTTCGACTACGTTCGAGACCGGGCGATGGAAGCGTTCGCGCGCGACCCCGACTTCCGCGACTTGTGCGAGGAGTACGGGGCCTGTGCGACGACGGTGGCACGCCTCGAGGAGCGCGGGTCATCGGCCCTGCGCCGCGAGTACGGCGCGCTCCTGCTCCGCCTCGAGCGCGAGCTGCTGCGGTACCTCGAGGAGCATCCGGATGACCAGGACTCGTGAGGGGGGAACGGTGAGCGGGGAGGTTTTCGAGTGAGCCAAGCAGATCTGGCCGTCGTGCGGTCGGGTGCCAGTGGCCGATGCGTTCCGATCTCCGTGGGGCCGGTGCCGCCGTCGGGAGCGCGCCTCTCCCGCGTCGAAGAAGTGCCGGGGACCTTCAGGGCGACGGTGGCCGAGCTCTCCGAACGTCTCCTCGAGGCCACGCCGGAGGGCCTACCCGACACCCTCGAGCGCTGCGTCGAGACGCTCACGCGGACCCTGGGTGTCGATCGCTGCGCGGTGGGCGAGCTGACCAACGATGGGCGCTCGCTCACGTGGACGCACGGCTTTGCCACGCCCGGGATCCCGGCCTGGCCGGCCCTGGAGCTCTCGGCTGTGCTCCCCTGGTACGCGGAGCAGGTCCGGCAGGGACAGGCCGTGGTCCTTCGCCACCTGCCCGAGGACCTTGGCCCGGAGGCAATCCGTGAGGCGGAGTTCGCCGCCGCCATGGGCCTCAAGTCGCACCTCACGCTCCCGCTGAAGGCCGGGGGCGCGGTGCTGGGCTGCCTCGGCCTCGGCACCTTCCGTACCTTCCGGAGCTGGCCCCCGGAGCTCCTCTCCTCGCTGGCGCTCCTGGCCGGCGCCATCGCGAGCGCATTGCTGCGCCGGCAATCCGTCGAGCGCCTGCGCGCGGCCGAGGACCTCAACCACTCGCTCCGCGACGAGGTCCGCGAGCTGAGGGACCGGCTGGACGCGGAGACCGTCTACCTGCAGAGGTCCATCCTCCGTTCGCAGGGCTTCGACGAGATCGTGGGGGCGAGCGCGGTGTTGTCGAAGGTGCTGCAGCGGGTCGAGCAGGTCGCCGCCGTCGGCTCGCCGGTCCTGATCCTCGGCGAGACGGGGACGGGCAAGGACCTCGTCGCCCGCGCCATCCACGACCGCAGCCGGCGAAAGGACCGGCCCCTCGTCCCCGTGAATTGCGCCGCCCTTCCCGAGGCGCTCATCGAGAGCGAGCTGTTCGGCTACGAGAAGGGGGCCTTCACCGGCGCCGTGACGCGCACCCTCGGACGCTTCGAGATGGCCCACGGTGGCACGATCCTCCTCGACGAAGTCGGCGAGCTGCCCCTGGGCGTGCAAGCCAAGCTGTTGCGCGTTCTGGAAGGCGGGACGTTCGAGCGCCTCGGCTCCTCGCGGACGATCAAGGTGGACGTGCGCGTGATCGCGGCCACCAACCGCGACCTCGCGACCGAAGTGCGGGAGGGGCGGTTCCGCGCCGATCTCTACTACCGCCTCAACGTGTTCCCGATCACCCTCCCGCCCCTCCGCGAGCGCGCCGAAGACGTGCCCCTCCTCGTCTGGCACTTCATCAACGAGAAGCAGGGAGCGCTGCGGCGGACGATCAAGCGCGTGCCCGAGCGGCTGATGCACGTGCTCGAGACCTACTCCTGGCCGGGGAACATCCGCGAGCTCGAGAACGTGATCGAGCGTGCGCTGATCGTCAGCAGCGGTCCGACCCTGGTCATCGACGCGCCCCTGCTGGAGGGCGCGGAGGCCGAAAACGCCGCGGGCACCCGTCTCGACGACGTGCAGCGCGTGCACATCGAGGCGACGTTGCGCCAGTGCGGCTGGAAGATCGCCGGCAAGGGCAACGCCGCCGAGCGCCTCGGCCTCAAGCGCGGCACCCTGCAGTTCCGCATGAAGAAGCTCGGGATCCAGCGGCCGGGAGACGGCGTCTAGTGCCCGTTCCCCGGGCTGCTGACACCTGGGCACTCGTGCCGGGATGTGAGCATCCCCGTCGCGCCGGCCGCGAAGCGACGGTGGGTTGCGGCTGTCGTCAACGTCAACGGTCTGGCCCACTTGCGGCCGCGACCCACGCGGGCTCGTGACGGGCACTGAAGCTGCTAGTCGAGAAGAGACGATGCGCCGTGGATGTCATCGGAACACAACCGTGCTCGCGTCGACGCGCGTCGGCCGGGCGGAACTGAAATGGAGAATGCAAATGACCGCGAGAATCACCGCCTTGGTTGCCCTGGGCGCGCTCCTGGGCACTTCGGCCTGGGCCCAGGATCACAGGTTCGAGGTCAGCGGCAGCGGCGGCTATACGCTGAGCGACGGCGTCACCACCGATGTGGCCGTTCGCGGAGGTGATGGCAACCTCTACAACGGGATCGAGCCCAAGGACTCCGCGGCGTGGGGGCTCAGCTTCGGTTACTTCGTTACGGAGAACTGGGAGATCGAGGCCCTCTACGACGTGCAGATGAGCAAGCTGCAAGCCGTAGGGACGGCCACCCGGGAAATCGGTGACTTCAAGGTCAGGAACTACCACGGGGTGGCCACCTACAACTTCGGCGACACGGACGCCAAGGCCCGGCCGTACCTCTTCCTCGGCCTGGGGGCGACGAGCTTTCCCGGGCTGGATTTCACGGCGGCGAACGGCCAGGCCCGGTCGATCGGAGGCAACACGAAGTTCTCCAGCACCTTCGGCCTGGGCGTGAAGGTCTACCCGGGGAAGAGAGCCGGCCTGAAGCTGCAGGCGCGCTGGACGCCGACCTACATCAAGTCGGACAGCGAAGGCTATTGGTGCGATCCGTACTGGGGCTGCTACGTCGTGGGAGACCCCCAGTACTCGAACCAGTTCGAGTTCACGGGCGGGATCACCCTCCGCTTCTAGGACGGTTCGCGCGGGGCCGCCGGCGTATACTCGCTTCGTGCGACGGCTGGTGCTCTTCAGCCTGCTGCTGAGCCTGGGCGGACCCGCGCACGCGCAATCGCTGGGCGAGATCGCGCGTCGCGAGCAAGAGAAGAAGAAGCAGTCGCCGGCGCCGGCCTCGCCGGCGCCCGTTTATACCGAAGACGACCTGACGTCGCGGTCGCGGAAGTCCAAGGGCTCGGTCTCGGAGCTGCCCGTCACGGGACCCATCCGCGCCGCCTCCGCCAGCCCGGCGCCAGAGTCCGACCGCACCCGGCTGGAACGCGAGTGGCGGGCGCGCTTCGCCCAGGCCCGTGCGCGCATCGCCGACGCCGATGCGCGCGCCTACGAGGAGCGCATCGAGGTCGTGTACGTGAACGGCATCCCGGTGCAGCAGAAGGTGCGGGTCAAGGTGGAGACGCCCGAGCTGCGCGAGTCCAGGAAGGCCCTGGACGACCTCGAAGAGGAGCTGCGTCGCTCCGGCGGGCTGCCCGGATGGGGGCGCGAGTAGACGGTTGCCGGTCTCAGGGGCGCGGGCGGTCGTCCACCTTCAGGTCTCCGAGCACATACTGCATGCCGTAGAGAAGGTGGGCGAGCAGGGGCCTGATCGCGTACACCTTCTCGTTGTGGCCGTGCGCCTCGTAGAA
>Ga0075425_100006069_pt1 | contig 12623 bp, 11 predicted proteins | sample SoiMethybrSBSTD4_FD_75300 | JGI IMG/M metagenome (GOLD analysis project Ga0075425, IMG submission 75300) | Bulk soil microbial communities from a Populus tree surrounding site in Tennessee, USA - Soil MetaG P. TD hybrid SBSTD4 | ecosystem: Environmental > Terrestrial > Soil > Tree plantation...
TGTCTGCGAGACAAGATGCCGAGCCAAAACCCGGCACTACAAAACCCTGATCCTAGGCGGCTTTAGCTCGCGCGATCTTTTTTGCCCGGCGGGGCGCGATATAGCCGTTCGCTTCATACCAGCGCACGGCGCGTTCGAACGCCGCCGCAACCGGGCCGGCCTGAAAACCAAGTTCGCGTACCGCCCGCGAGCTATTCACAAACATCATGTGCCGCGCGATCTTCACGCCTTCCACGGGAATTTGCGGTTCGCGACCAATCAAGCGCGAAAAAGCCGTCTCCGCATAGGCTACACCCAGCGCCACGCCGTGCGGAATTTTTAGCGAGGGTGCGGGCAAACCCGTCAATTGCGCGAGCAGGTCCAGAACGCTCTTCAGCGTCAGATTTTCCGCGCCGAGCAGGTATCGTTCGCCGGCAATTCCCTTCTCCGCAACCAGAATGTGGCCGGCGGCGCATTCTTCGACGCCGACAAAATTCAAACCGGTTTCGACGTAGCCGGGCATTTTGCCATTCAAAAAATCTAAAATGATTTTGCCAGTGGGCGTCGGCTTCCAATCCCATGGACCCACTGGCGTTGTGGGCATGGCAACCATTGCTGGAAAACCCCGGCGCGCCGCATCGAGCACCTCTTTTTCCGCAAGCCACTTGGACCGCTTGTAGTGTCCGACCATTTCCTCGAGTTTCGCCTCGGTGTATTCGTTTGGATGTTCCGGGCGGTCGACCGCAATGGTGGCGACGGTGCTGGTGTAAGTGAACTGTTCGACTCCCGCTCGCCTCGCGGCATCGAGCAGATTCTTGGTGCCGCCGACGTTGGAATCGTAAATGTCCTGCGAACGCTTGGACCACAGGCGGTAATCGGCCGCGACGTGAAAGACGCGTTGCACGCCGGCCAGCGCGCGGTCGAGCGACGCCGCATCCCGCAAGTCGCCGGTCATATATTCTAGAGAAAGATCCGCGATCGCCCGATTGTTGCTGGACGGGCGCAGCAGCACACGAACGTCCGCGCCGCGCGCCACCAGTTGTCGCGTCAAATGGCTGCCGAGAAAGCCGGCGGCGCCGGTGACCAGAATTTTGGGCCCCGAGCTCACGCGGTTTCCTCAACCGCTTCCGTTTCGGATTCGGCGACGGGCACAACGGGAACGGGCACGGTGATTTTTGCGCCTCGTGAGGCATAAGAAGCTTCCAGAAGGCGGGAAAAACTCCCCCATCGCGAGCACCGCGCTAGCGCGCGAATTTCTTCGAGCTTACCGCGGGCAGCGGAGTCGCCGACCGGCGGTATTCGCCCACCTGACGACACGATGAAGCCATCGACGTCGTAGCGGTCCAACAATTCAAACAGTTCGCCGGTCTCGCAAACTTCCGTCTCGTCGCTCACCGTCACGTGTGTACATACGTGGAAGCCCGAAAGCTTTGCGGCGCGGATTCCTTCGATGACGCGGCTAAATGCGCCCGAGCGGCCGATGGCTCGATCGTGAAACGCTCCGCATCCGGCAAGCTCGACGGTCAGAAACAGCCGCGGATCGGGATGAAATTCGTGAATGCGCTGGCGCAGTCGCTGGCCGTCGGTGTGCAGAAAAACGTTGCGGCGCCTGGCGTTCAGTGCAAACGCCACCCGACCGACTTCTGAATGCTCCAGAGGTTCGCTGCCGCCGATCCACAGCACCGGGGCTTCGGTGTGCACGGCAGTCCGGACGGACTCGGCGGCGCTATGGCCATTCCCATTTGGGACTTTGCGGCCGTCATTTTCGTGCAAAGCAGGCAGCAATGCGGCTGACAAATGAAAGATCGCATCGGAGCGGTCAGCGCTTGCGAAAGACCGCGTCAAACGACTGCGCCAGAGATCCAGAGTCAACCGTAAGGGGAACTTCATGCGCGTGTCAAAACCCGCTGCGCAGCCGGAACTCTGCCGGGCTGAACTTGATGGCGCAAAATTCCGGCGCGCCAGCGTTTTGCCTTTGCTTATAGAAACGCGCCAGCGCGTACACCGGAAACGAATTGCGATAGAGGTGATACTTCAAATAGAAAACGCAAGGAAAACCAGTGCCGGTAAAATCGTTTTCGTCCCAGGAGCCGTCTTCGTTTTGCTGGCGCACCAGGGATTCAGCCGCCTTGGAAACCGAGGGATCACCGGGATCGGCGGCGGCCAGCAATCCGATCAAGCCCCAGGCTGTCTGCGAAGGCGTACTGTTTCCCTGTCCCTTCGACGATTCGAGGTGATAACTGCGCAGCGATTCGCCGAAGCTGCCATCGGGCTTCTGCACCGCTTTCAGCCAGTTCACCGCACGCTTGCAGTAATCTTGAGCGTTCAGTGAAACCGTCTCGAGAGCGCGCAGCACTCCGCTGGTTCCGTAAACGTAGTTGACGCCCCAACGGCCGAACCACGAACCGTCCTGGCACTGATCTTGCAGCAGGAATTTTACGGCGCGCTGCGCCGAGGGATGTTCTGCCGGCCACCCGAAGCGACCGAGGCACTCGAGAACACGAGCGGTCACGTCCGCCGTGGACGGATCAATCATGGCGTTGTGGTCGGCGAACGGAATGTTGCACAAAATTCTGCGATTGTTGTCGCGATCAAATGCGGCCCAGCCACCGTCGCGATTCTGCATGCTAAGCATCCACTGAATGCCGCGGCGCAACGCGCCTTCCATGCGCTTTTCGTCCGGGAATTTCACGCGCTGCAGCGCCATCAGCACGAACGCAGTGTCGTCCACGTCGGGATAATAATCATTGCGAAACTCAAACGCCCAGCCGCCCGGTTCGGCATCCTTGTTTTTCACTTGCCAGTCGCCAGGTCCCAGAATCTGCTTCGACAAAACCCAGTCCGCAGCTTGCACCAGCGCGGGATGATCGGACGCGAGACCGGCTTCTTGTAATGCGACCATGGCGATGCAGGTGTCCCACACCGGCGAAACGCACGGCTGCAGGCGAATGGTGTCCGCGTCTTCAATCTCGAAGCGCGAAAATTCCTTGATCTCGCGCCAGGTCAGCGGATCGTCCGGGCCATGGCCCAGCGCCATCAGCGCAAAAATCGAATTCATCATCGCCGGATAGATCGCCGCAAGCCCGTCGGTGCGCTCGATGTGTTGCAGCATCCACTGCTTGGCTTCGCGGATCGCGCGTTGCCGCAGGGGCTTCCAGGGTAGTTTTTCGTAGACCTTCAGCGCGCGGTCCAGCGCCAGAAAGAAATTCTTCCAAGAGATAAGTTGCCCGCTCCAATCAAACGCTGCGGTCTTATTCGATGGTTCCTTGAACAGTTCGTCCACTTGCGCGTGTTCCGGCAAGCGCCAGTCCGGGCGCAGCGCGCTCAGAATCGCCATGGGGATGACAATGCCGCGCGTCCACGAAGACATTTCGTAAATGTTGATGAAAAACCAGTTTGGCAGGAGCATCAGCTCCGGTGGAATCGCGGGAACCAGTTCCCAGCCCACCGCGCCGACCAGCGCCAGATAAAAGCGCACGTAGGAATTGGCGTGTTCAAGCCCGCCAAGACGGTGGATGGTGTCGCGCGCAGCGGTGAGGTGGGGAGCATGCGGGTCATCACCGGCCAACTTCAACGCAAAGTACGCTTTGCAGGTGGCATTCAGCTCAGACGGCCCGCCCGGATAAAGATTCCAACCGCCATCCTGGAGCTGGCGTTGGCGCACATAGTTGGCCAGTTTTTCAATGCGCACCGGGTCGGCTTTGCCGAGAACAAAAAGATAGTAGATGTAGTCGGATTCGAGCGTGCTATCGGCTTCCAGCTCGCCCAGCCAAAAGCCTTCCTTGGCTTGCAGCGACAACAGGTGCTCCGCGCCGCGTTCGATGGAATCGCGGAGTTTTTGCGCCCAATCCTGTTGTCGCACCGGTGTCGGCGCCGTAGCCGTGGACGAATACTCTTCTCCCATTCTTACGAATGAGGCCATCTCAGCTTCCCCCAGAATTAGCGAACTGCAGCCCACCGGACGACTTACCGGCTGCCCTTGGCTGCCTCTAACCCTTTATTTTACTTACGCTTCCAGAGTGGTCAGGACAGCTTGCAGGCTTCCCTGTACTATCCTAAGTATCCCTTCATTCGATGGCACGGGTCAACGCCCAAGATGTCCCGCTTTTTGGATTCGATACTGCCGCAAAACGCTACAAGGTTTGACGTTCGGCCATCAGATGGTTACGGCAGGCGGCGATTCCAGGACGCGTTTCACCAGTTGGAAAAGCGGTTCGGGTAACGATTCACCCTCGCGTTGTAGTAAGGACGGCTTTTCGCGGAGCAGCTGTGCGGGGAGCTGCCGCCAGGGGGACCAGGTGACTTCGGCTTCGTCCAGGCCACGGCGGAAAACGAAAACGTCGGCGCGATCGAGCATCTGCCGGGCGGAGTCTTTAAAGTCTTCGCGAGCCGCATCAAAGACCGTCACGTAGAGAGAAGCTTTAACGAATTGCAGCAGCGAGTTGCTTTCGATGATGACATTGCGGACATCGTCCTCGTCGCCGGCGGTGGAGCGTGCGGACGCCGATGCCAGCGCCTCGCGCAGCAGTGGCATGCCCTCGGCAAGATACCCCTGTTTGGTGCGCAGCCAGAAGGCGCGGGCGGCTCCCGCCCGCAGAAATCGCGCGCTATCTGCTCCGGCGTGGGTAAGAAGGTTATCTGAGGATTCCCAGTCCAACGCTGCGACGTGATCAGTCGGTGCGCAGTCGCAATCCTGGCCATTTTGGGCGCATACGCCGTGGCCATATTGGGTAATTTTTCCAGCGATCCAATGCGCATGGGGCAGCGCTGCGATCAAATCGCAGACCAGCTGCGTCTTACCAATACTGCGTGTATGGCCGCCAACTACAATCAGCCGGCATGGCGCTGACTTCAGCGTTGGTTTGGAACTCGACAAACTTCGCCTCTCAACTCTGTTTTGCTTCTAGCTTTTTGATGCGCGCAGCCAGCTCCGGGAGACGTGCAAACCACGCGTATTGTTCTTTGAATTTGTCCAGGGGGCGCGCAGGTGTGCCCCACACAACTTGCCCGCTGCGAATCGTCTTGCCGGTCGGTATACCGGCCTGCGCGCCGACGATGGATTGATCCTCCAACGTGCAGTGATCGGCGATACCAACCTGGCCGCCGACGATCACATGATGACCGAGTTTGCTGGAACCGGAAATACCGGTCTGCGCGGCGACCACAGTGTGGGCGCCGATTTGTACGTTGTGGCCGACGTGGACCAGATTATCAAGCTTCACGCCCTCGGCGATACGCGTGTCGTCGAGCGACCCGCGATCTATCGTCGCGTTCGCGCCGATTTCCACGTCGTCGGCAATTTCGATGATTCCGGTTTGGGGAAATTTCCAGTGGCGGCCCTCGCCATAGGCGTAGCCGAAGCCGTCAGCACCCAACACCGCACCCGAATGAATCTCCACGCGATTGCCTACGCGAACGTTGGCATAGAACGTGACACGCGGATGGATACGGCAGTCGGCCCCGATCCAGCAGCCTGGTCCAATAGCGCAGTGCGCCCCGACTTGCGTATTGGCCCCGATGTGGGCGTCCTCGCCGATCACCGCATAAGGGCCAATGCCGGCGCTCGGCGCAATTTTTGCCAGCGGGGCGATTACCGCAGTTGGATGTACCCCATTCGCGATTACCGAGAGTTCGCGCAGCAAGCCCGCGGCTTTGGCGAAGGCGGCTTTGGCTTCTCTCGCCCGCAACAGGGTTTTGCCCGGCACAGAGATATTGCCGGGCACGACAACACAGCGCGCCGCGGAGGCTGCCGCGCGATCGGTGTGTTTGGCTGCGTCCACAAAAATCAAATCGCTCGACGAGGCGCGTTCCGGCGCCGCCACGCCTGTTAGCTCGATCGCGCCATCGCCTTCGATCGTTGCGCCAACGGCCTGCGCCAACTCTTGCGCGGTTTTCTTCATCGCCCCTCCTGCCGAAACTCTGTAGCTATAGGAAATCGTACAGCGGTGGCTCGCCTGCCGGTCGCGTTTTCCAACGCGCGTGAATCCATACCCACTGCTCGGGATATTTGCGAATGATTTCTTCGGTTACTTTGGCGAATTGTTGTGTGTTTTCCAGAATGTCGCGGTCGGTGTCGCCGGTTCGAATCAGCTCAAGGGGCGGCTCGAAACGCAGGCGGTATTTGTTCAGCGTGGCGTCCCACACCGCGTAGCCGGGAACCACGGCTGCGCCCGTGTGCAACGCGACACGCGCGATACCCGCGGTGGTGCAGGCCGGAGTGCCGAAAAAATCGACGAACACTCCTTCCTGCGGCATGGTGTTCTGGTCGGCAAGGATTCCGACGGTACCGGCGTCTTTCAGAATTTTAAGCATGGCGCGCGCGGACTCGTTCTTGAAAATCGGCACGTTGCCGGAGATGCTGCGGTAGCGGTTCACCAGTGCGTCGAGGCGCGCGTTGTCGAGCGGCCGCGCCATATAGTGCAGCGGGTGCCCGTACAGCGCGTGCGCGTACGAGGACAATTCCCAGGCGCCAAGATGCGCGGTGAGAAAAAGCAAGCCCTTGCCGCGTCGCTGACCTTCCAGAAAATTCTCGTGGCCGTCTAGAACGATGGTCTCTTCGATGTTCTCGACCGAGTAATTCGGCATGCGGGCAAATTCAGCGGCCATCCAGCCGAGGCTGCGCGTCATTCCGCGGAGTGTGGCTTTGCGCTGCGAATCGGTCCAGTCGGGAAATGCCAGGCGCAAATTGAATTCGGCGGTTTTGCGCAATTTTGCGGACACCGCCAGCAAAATTCGCGCCACTGTCGTGCCGACGGCGCGAGCCACAGAGCGCGGCAACAAACCCACTATTTTGAGCACAACCCACACGAATGCGTACGCCAGCCGTTCCTTCATCGTTCAGCATTATGCTAGAACTCAGTAGTACAGGCACGCTTGCCTATGCAGCGGTTTCAAATATAGTGTGGCGCGATCCGTTTAGGCCGGACGTCTTGAGACGCGGAGAGAACCTAAACTGCCGACAAATTCACAACGGTCGCTCGATCAACCCGATGCATCCGCAGCTCCACGCGTCGGTTGGGCTTTCCTCATCGCTCTTACCCTTTACGCGTGCTATTTCAGCAATTTGAGCGCGATTGGATTTGTCGGGCCTGATGAGCCGCGCTACGCGTGGATTGCGCGCGACATGGCGGAAACCGGAGATTGGGTGACGCCGCGATTGTACGGAAGGCCGTGGTTTGAAAAGCCGCCGTTGCTGTATTGGGGCGGTGCTGTCTTTTTCAAGCTGCTTGGTGAAGGCCATCCGGAAGTTGCCGCGCGGCTGCCGAGCGCAATCTGCGCTCTGCTGGCGACACTGGCTCTGGCATGGCTCGCTTGGCGCACTTACGGTGAGGAGTGCGCACGGTGGCTGCTGCTGCTCTTGCCTACGAGTGTTGGCATGATCGGCTTTTCGCATGCCTGCGCAACGGACATGCCTTTCGCGGGCATGCTGACGATCAGTATGGTTTGCGCCTCGGTAGTCCTCGGGTTGACTCGAGCCAGCGAAGACACGCCGATTTTGCCAAATACTCCGTGGGCCGCTGTTTTGCTCTTCGGATTTTTTCTGGGCCTTGCGGTGCTCGCCAAAGGACCGGTAGCCATCATTTTGTGTGGCGGCAGCCTCTTTTTATGGGCCGCCTGCAGGAAGCGCTGGCGCGATGCCCTGCGGCTGCTTCATCCCGCCGCCATCGCGTCCTTCTGCGTCACGGCTCTGCCCTGGTACATTCTCTGTGCACATCGCAATCCCGATTTCTTTCGCGTCTTCATCATCGAACACAACTTCAAGCGCTTCCTCACCCCCGAATTCCAGCACGTCCAACCCTTCTGGTATTACACTCCCGTCCTGCTAGTCGCATTCCTGCCGTGGACGGCGGCTTTACTCTATTCCGCTACCGTTGGTGCATCCTCTGCGTTCAAGAGCCGAACATTGAATCCGGTCACGGCTCTGATTCTGTGTTGGTTGGTGATTCCGCTGGCGTTCTTCTCGTTGTCGCGCTCGAAACTACCCGGATATATTCTCCCTTCGATCCCTCCAATCGCCGTACTGATGATTCGCTTGGTATCTCGGTTGGGCCCGGAACGACGGAAGAAAATCGGAGCCGTGTTCCTGCTCTTCACCGTTTTGTGTATCGCCACAGCCGAAGTGATCGATCGAACGACTCACAACGCCCCTTGGACAAGTGTCGCTCTGCGCATGCTTCTCGTAATTTTCCTGTGGTTGATCGTAATTACAAACGCCGTCCTAGCCATCTCGTTTTTCCTTACTGGCAGAAGTTGGGTCCGCAACCTTGGCGTCTCACTCGCCAGCGTCCCAATTTTACTTTCGCTCGTGGCTCTTCATCCGCAGCGTTTCCTGCGGGCATTTCCTGGACTTTCCGCCCAAGTCATCGCTAGCCACTTACAAACTAACGGTTTCCCTGCCAATGACCTTTCGGCTGACAAGTCGCTGCCAAGAGGGCTCAAGTACGGCCTGAACTTTTATCTCAGGCGTGAGGTTCCGGAATGGGACGAGAAACGCCGGGACACTGCTTATCTCCTCTCGCAAGTCCCGCGCTGCCGGGACCTTCGCTCCGGCGGCTACAGTTGCTCATACATTGAACTTGGACCTGAGGCCAGCGGCTGGTTTTTATGTCGGGTGAAGCGAGCCGATTCACTTGGCGGACTTGGGAGTGGGGGGCAGCCGGAGCAGGAAAAATGAGACGACGCGGTTTTCGTACAGGTGCTTTTCGTCCTCGGGCAGCGCAACGTAGTTACCGTGAGGCAGTGCGGCGATTTCCTTGGGCTCGGGAGCTTTGACAAAAAGCTTGCGGGTACTGTCGCCGAGCTGCTGATCGTCTACCGGCTGTAGAAATAATTTCGGAACTCCATTCAAGATAGTCATGCGCGCGGAGAGTGGCGGATCCTGGCGATGCTCGTAGTTCAGCCAGTCGAAACTCATTTCCGCGGAACGGACCATAAAGGGGAAACCGCCGAGGCCGGTTTTAGCCACTTCTACTTTGACCATCTCTTTCGGTTCGTCGTAAATCGAATCGAGCACCAGCGCCTTTACGCGCTTGTCGGTTTCCGCCTCGCGCATGGCCACATACGCACCGAGGTTGTAGCCCCACACGCCGAAACTCTCCGGGTCGACATCGGAACGTGTGGCGATCGCATCCATGGCTGCTTTCAATTCGGTGGTTTCGCGATAGCCGAACGCGGTGGTGCCGGGATTGGCGCCATGGCCTACGAAATCAAAAACGAAAACGTTGTATTGATGGTCTTGCAGGGCGGAAACCAGGGTGAGCAGCTCAGTTTTGCTGGATTCATACCCGTGGCAGAGAATGATGGTCGGCGCTCCGCGGAAGCCGGGAAAAAACAGGCCTTCGCGATGACCGTTGGGTCCGGGGACGGCAAACTGAATGGATTCCGGGCGGCCGGGAAAGCTTTGCAGGTTGATATCAGAACTGGTTCGGTTGGGCTTGACAATGCGATAGACCAGAAATCCGGCAATCGCCAGCGTGGCCAACCCCGCGAAAAACACTACGGCGACGATAGCGGTGAATAGCTTCGTATACCACTTGGTTGGGTAGCGGAGCTCGAAGAGAATTGACATACGTGGCCTGCGCGACTGCGTGTGCGGCGCTAGCCGCTGTCTTTACCTCGCTCTAAAAATAGATTCCGGTCTGCTTCGACTCTAGCACGCGATGCAAAACCAGAAAGGTCAACTCGGTACAGGTGTGTCGCATGTATATCGGGGCAGAGCAAACTTCGCTGGACCGCGCTGCCTTTTCTTAATCGGCTATGATAGAAAAGCTCAGGGAGACACGCCGCTCTTTACCCTTCATGAACATTGTAGACCTGCGCCAGACCACTGTCCGCCAGATAGAGCCGCTGCTGGAAGAAGAATCCCTGCACTGGCGCGATGAGCTGCATTGGGACTATCGCGGAGCGCTGGAACTGATCAAGCGCTTTCTGGAAGCTCATGCGCTTTCCGGCTGCGTCGCGTACGAGAACGGCAGCGCGGCCGGATACACGTTTTATGTGATGGAGGAATCGAAAGGGCTGATTGGCGGGCTTTATGTTTCTCCGCAGTTTGACCAGGCAGCGATTGCGCGGCGATTGCTGGAAGAAATGCTGTACGGCATGCGAACGCTGCCAAATCTTTCGCGAATTGAAGCGCAGCTGATGCCGTTCGGCGGTCCGGTGGATAACCCGCTGCGGGAGTTGGGCTTTCGCCTTTACACGCGGCAATTCATGCTTCTCGATCTGGCACAGCCGCTGGATATGCCACCGGGAGCCACAACGGGATTACGAATTTCGCGTTGGCATGACCGCTACTTTGATCCCTGCGCCAAGCTGATTTTCTTGGCTTATGCGAACCACATCGATGGAGACATTAATGACCAATATCGAAGTAAGTCTGGCGCGCTGCGCTTCCTGAAGAACATTATTTTGTTGCCCGGGTGCGGACAGTTCGTTCCCGGAGCGTCGTTTGTTCTGCACATGCCGGGCAGCGATGAACTGCTCGGTGCAGTCTTGACCAGTGAAGTTTCGCCCGGTGTTGGACATACCACGCAGCTTTGCGTGATTCCGGGACACCAAGGGCACGGCCTTGGGCGCGCGCTGATGGTCACAGCAGTGGATGCCCTTCGCGGATTGAAATTTCACGAACTCACGCTCACCGTCACATCGGTTAATCACAGCGCCGTACAGCTTTATGAAAAGTTGGGATTTCGCACATTAAAATCGTTTACAGCCGGTGTCTGGCCGCCTAACGCGTAGCCGACCGTATTCACTTCTGAGGGTTGACCACCCCAACACGATTTCAGCTCTGCTCTGCTTCGCACCCGAGAGGGTACACAGTTTTTGCAAAGCCTGCGTGCTTAATACTCCTTCTCGGTTCTCGCAAAGCATTTGACCAGCGCGGATATGCTTGGTGTTCAAAATGCGGCTGGGTGTGGCCCTCACTTCTTGGTACGGTCCTTCAGCAGGTTTTTCAGTTCGGCCATGAACTCCTGAACGTCCTTGAAGTCCATATACACGCTGGCGAAACGGACGTAGGCGACTTTGTCGAGCTTCTTCAAGCGGTGCATGATCATCTCGCCGATTTCAGTGGTAGTCAGTTCCCTTTCGGTGGCTTCGTGTACCACGCTTTCGATTTCGTCGACGATAGCTTCGAGTTTCGGCGTGGGTACAGGACGTTTCTCGCAGGCTTTCAACAGGCCTTGCAGAATTTTCTGGCGCTCGAAGCGTTCGCGGCGGCCATCTTTCTTGATAACCATGTACGGGATTTCATCAATGCGCTCGTAGGTGGTGAAGCGGCGTTCGCATTTGAGGCATTCGCGGCGCCGGCGGATCATGTCGCCGGTGCGGCCTTCGCGCGAGTCAATCACTTTGTCATCGAGATTCCCGCAAAAAGGACATTTCACTCGGCTTACTCTCCCTTGCCGCCCGCCTGGATCTTTTCGTGAATGGTTGACGCGTGAGCGGCAATTTCCTTGAGCTCTTCTTTTTCGTGCTCCGCCATTTCGCGCAACTGGCCGAGCGAAACGCCTTCACGAATCAGCAGCGGGATGCCCGCAACGGCGCAGCCCGCGAAGGTAACCAGCCATAACACAATCGCAGCGGCTACCGCGGTTTCCGCGTCCACGCCAAAAACTCTGGTGAAGGCAAAAATCGCCAGAGCCTGGGAACCGCCACCGACCGCGGGTAACTGTACCGCAGAACCGACCAGAGTGAACGCCAGCACCAGCATGCAATCGCCGAAACTCAATTCCGCGAGACGCCCCCCGAAGCTTTGCGCGACACAGTAATACACCACCAGCACGAGAAACCAGTGAATTGCGGAATAGACAACTGACCGAAACAGATCCGCGGCGGAGCGCACGGTTTGAATCCCGGTGATGAAGCCCAACACAATTTTGGCCAAGCTGGAGCGCCATCCGGAACTGTCCCGCCACCCTTGCAGCCGTGTTTCCAGTAGTACGGTGCCGTGCAAGCGCAAGTAAATTAAGAAGGCGATAGCTCCGCCAACGCCAAGGGCTAACACGGCGCCCGCGGTGCGCGCTGCTTTGGCGATGGTTTCCGCAGCTTCACCAGAATGAGCGCTGCCCTTGAAGACGATGAGCGCGATCGCCGCGATCACGGCCATACTGGCGACGTCAAAAAGGCGTTCGAGCACCCAGATGCCGAAAATGTCGGCTACTGGATGCTTGGCACGCTTTGCGAGGAGCAAGGGGCGGATAGGTTCTCCGGCGCGACCGAGAAGAAAGACCGATGCAAAACCTGCAAGAGTCGTGGGATAGATTTCCCAGAATTTGGCGCGGCCAAGATTGCGCTGGAACACCTGCCAGCGGAGAGAGCGCAGAGCGTAACAGCCATAGATCAGTAGCATGCTGACGACGAGCCAGAGAGGATTCGCTCCCCGGATGGCGGCCCAAAGTTTGGCGGCGCTAAATCCCGAAAGTCCCAGCAATCCGCTGGACCGGTAGAGAAGATAACCGGCGAGAAGTACGAGAAGAGTGATGAGAACCCATTTTTTAGACCCGCTTGTTGTCCTGGAGGTCATGCCGGATGAGGGTACTGGCGGCGAGGAGATGCGTCAAGCGAAGGCGGACCGTTGGTGAAGGAGATAAAGGTTAGGAAGAAAATCAGCAGATCAGCAGAGACGAAGGAAAAGTGACGCAAAG
>Ga0075425_100006071_pt1 | contig 12621 bp, 10 predicted proteins | sample SoiMethybrSBSTD4_FD_75300 | JGI IMG/M metagenome (GOLD analysis project Ga0075425, IMG submission 75300) | Bulk soil microbial communities from a Populus tree surrounding site in Tennessee, USA - Soil MetaG P. TD hybrid SBSTD4 | ecosystem: Environmental > Terrestrial > Soil > Tree plantation...
CCCGCTTGCGATTTTGATCCCAACGACAACGGCACCCAGGCCGGGCTGAACCCGGCGCTGATTTACCAGGGCGATTTGGCGCTGCGCAATATCGTAAAAGCCATTCACGATTCGCCGGTCTGGAAAGAAGGCCGCAACGCCATGGTCGTGCTGTGGGATGAAAACGACTATAGTGCGGTTCCTAACCTGAACCAGGTGCTGTTGACGGTGGAGACCAACTTCGGACCTCACGGCGTGCAAAGCAAAAAGTTCTACACCCACTATTCGCTGCTGAAGTCGCTCGAATCCGGGTTGCGCTTGCCCTGCCTCAATCACGCTTGCGATTCCAACGTCAGCGTGATGGAAGATCTGTTCCAAGCGAATCACGGCGACCGCGACGACGAATGAGCGGTTGTCGGCCACCACGCTAGAAGCTCCGGCAACCTTGCCAGCAATGCGCAAATCCAGGCGGAACTGCTGCGCACCTCTTCGCCGCTGATTCGCGCTGCGTTGAAGGCCGGGCACCTTAAAGTGGAAGCGGGCGTTTATGACCTGGCGAGCGGCAGGGTGACGCTGGGCTAGGCGGAACGACGCGCGGGCGGTCTGCTTGCGGGACAGGGAATCGCGGCCCCTACCTGCAAATTTCCTTACTGACGCCGATAAACCAGTTTGCCGGCGACGACGGTGGCCATAGGCGCACCGCGGAAGGTGCGGCCGTCGAAAGGCGAATTGCGAGACTTGCTGGGAGAGTCATTGACGTTGTAGGTCCACTGCTCGGTGGTTGAGAAGATAGTGAGGTCGGCGGGCTGACCCGCGGCGAGTCTGCGTTCGATGCCGAGGACGCGGGCAGGTCCGGTGGTGAACAGCTCTACCATGCGCATGAGAGAAATCTTGTTTGTGGCAACGAGTTGTTCGAGGGCCAGCGGAATGGCGGTTTCGAAGCCGAGGATGCCAAAGGGGGCGCGGTCGAACTCGACATTCTTCAGGGCAGGTTCATGCGGGGCGTGATCGGTGGCGATCACGTCCACAGCGCCGTCGGCGAGGCCGGCCAGGAGCGCTTCGCGATCCTCGCGTGAAGCGAGAGGCGGATTCATTTTGAAGCGCGAGTCGTAGGTTACATCTTCATCGGTGAGCGTAAAGTGATGCGGTGTGACTTCGCAGGTGACGCGCAAACCGCGTTGCTTGGCCCAGCGGACCTGGTCGAGCGACGCTTTGGCGGAAAGATGCGCGATGTGCAGACGCGTGCCGGTCAGTTCGGCGAGTTGAACGTCGCGAGAGACGCAAACCGATTCTGCTGCGGCCGGCATGCCACGCAAACCGAGGCGCGTGGAGGTGACGCCTTCGCGCATCACGGCACCTGCAGCGAGAGACACGTCTTCGGAATGTTCGATGACCGGGAGATCGAGCGAGCGGCAGTACTCCATCACCTGGCGCGCGAGGCGAGCGGTAGCGATGGGTTTGCCGTCATCGGAAACGGCAACGATCCCGGCCTCTTTCATGGCGGCGATTTCGGCGATCGCTTCGCCAGAGCTACCGACGCTGGCGGCTCCAATTGGCCAGACGCGAGCGGAGCCGATCGCACGCGCCTTATCTACAATGAAGCGAGTGATGGACGCGTTGTCGTGCACCGGCTTGGTGTTGGGCATGCAGCAGACGGCGGTGAAGCCTCCGCGCGCGGCGGACTTGGTGCCGGTTTCGATGGTTTCTGAGGACTCCTGGCCGGGCTCGCGTAAATGAGCGTGGAGGTCGATGAAGCCTGGCGCAACAATCAGGCCGGATGCGTCGAACGGTTCGACGCTGTTTGCGGAGTTGAATTTGCCTGGTGCGCCAATTCCCTGGATGACGTCGCCGTCGAGGAGCATGTCGAGCGCCGCGTCGGTTTTCGAAGCGGGGTCGAGGACGCGGCCGTTTTTGATCAGCAACATTCTTAGGAGTTCCTCTTTTGTGGAACTGGTTCCGGCGAGGCGCTATTTTGCGACGCGCGATCGGTGGCCCGGCGGTTATGTTCGGCCGGCGCGGGCGCCGCAGGATGCGTGCCCTGCTCGCCTACAACGAGCAAATAGAGAATGGCCATGCGCACGGCCACGCCGTTGGTGACCTGGTCGAGCACGCAGGATTGTGGGCCGTCGGCAACTTCGGGTGTGATTTCGATGCCGCGATTCATCGGGCCGGGATGCAGGACAAGCGCGTCAGGCCTCGCTCGTTTGAGGCGCTCTGCGTTCAGCTGGTAACCGTGAATGTAGTCGTTGGCGGAAATAGACGCCTCGTGTTGGCGCTCGGTTTGCACGCGCAACATGATGATGACGTCGGCGTCTTCCAAAGCTTCGTCGATCTTGTAAACGCTCCGGATAGGAGTACCTGGCGCGATTTTTTCGAGCTCGCGCGGAACCCACATGGCGGGGCCGCACAACGTGAAGCGGCAGCCAAATTTTCCGAGCAGATGAATGTTGGAGCGGGCGACACGGGAATGCGAGAGATCGCCGAGAATGGTGACGTTCAGATTTTCGATGGTGCCTTTGCGGTCGCGAATGGTGAGCGCGTCGAGCAATCCCTGCGAAGGATGCTCATGAGTGCCATCGCCGGCGTTCACGACTGGAATGTCCAAATGGCGTGAGACGTAATCGGCGGCGCCGGAGGAAAAGTGGCGCATCACCAGACAATCCGGCTTCATGGCATTGAGATTGAACGCGGTGTCCAGCAGCGTTTCGCCCTTTTTCAGGCTGGAGGCTTCGGCTTGCAGGTTCATGGTATCCGCGCCGAGCCGGGACGCGGCGGTGTTAAAGCTGATGCGCGTGCGTGTGGAATTCTCGAAGAACGCGAGAGCAACAGTTTTGCCGCGTAGTGTGGCCAGCTTTTTTAGCGGGTGGCGCTGAATTTCCTGGAACGGCTTGCTTTGGTCGAGGAGAAAGGAAATTTCCGCCGCGGAAAGCGGCTCAACTGCCAGAAGATCACGAAACCGGTAGCTCACAACCTCTCACATTCACACCGTCGGTCGGTTCGCACAGAATCCGCATCTTATTCTACCCGGTCTACCAGAACAACCCGCTCTTCGTTATCAATTTCGCGCAGGCGGACTTCGATAATTTCGGTGTCGCTGGTTTGCACCAGGCGGCCGGTGTATTGCGCTTCGATGGGCATTTCGCGGTGGCCGCGATCGATCAGAACGCAAAGAGAAACGCGGCGCGGGCGGCCAAGATCGAACAAGCCGTTCATCGCGGCGCGGATGGTACGTCCGGTGTAGAGGACGTCATCCACGAGGACCAGGTCCATGCCGTCCACGGCAAAGGGAATTTCCGACGATTGCAGGACAGCCTGCGGCGCGACTTTCGAAAGGTCGTCGCGATAAAGCGTGATATCGAGCGTGCCGACGGGAACTTCGACACCGCCAATACCACGCATGGCTTGGGCGATGCGCTGAGCCAGGGGAACGCCGCGCCGCCGAATGCCGATCAGCGCGAGGTACTTCGTTCCGCCGCTTTTCTCAACGATTTCGTGGGCAACTCTTTGCAGCGTGCGATCGATTTCGGCCGCGGACATCAGCTGCCCTTTTTCGACGATTCTCATGCGGGCGAGATTTTATCACACAAGCACAACCCGCAGCGGCGAGCCGGCGCCGCTGATCTAAGACAATTTTTGGCGCCATGTTAGACTGCTCGCCCAGCCGAAAAGAGGACCCATGCAGTTGGCGAAATTTAGAAAACAAATGCTCGTTGCAGCGGTCTTTTACGCAATTCCGGGCAGCGCGCAAGCCCCGGGTCCAGCGGTGGCAGCGCACAAGCCGCCGGCAAAAGCGACGGCGGCTCCCGTCGCGCGACCCAAACTGGTTGTACTTCTGGTAGTCGACCAAATGCGCGGCGACTACGTGGATAAATTCCAGGGGCAGTGGAGAGGTGGACTCAAGCGCTTGGTAAACGAAGGCGCCTGGTTTCGCGAAGCGGCCTATCCCTACGCCGCGACGGAAACATGCGTGGGGCACTCCACCATTTCTACGGGCACTCTTCCCGCTACGCACGGAATGGTGGCGAACGCCTGGTGGGACCGCAACTCACAAAAAATGGTGACGTGCACTTCGGATCCGAATGTGAACAACGTCCCCTACGGCGGCGGCTCCCCGGCGGCCGGCGGCGATTCCGCTTGGCGGATGCGTGTGCCTGCCTTCGCAGAGGAGTTGCGTTTCCAAAGCGGCGGCGCGACCCGCGTGGTGACATTTTCCCTGAAGGCGCGCGCGGCAATCACCATGGCGGGGCACAAAGGCGATGCCGTTACCTGGTTTGAGAACGGTTCGTGGATGACTTCTTCGCCGTACGGAAGCATGCCTTTTATCGAAAGTTTCGTGAAGGCGAACCCGGTCCAGTCCGATCTTGGCAAGACCTGGGAACTGTCTCTTCCAAAGGGCTCCTATTTTTATGATGAAAAGGCAGTAGGCGCCGTTGGTCCGGGCGGTTGGGAACTGACGTTTCCTCATTTGCTCGCCGGCAGCGCTGCCGGCAGCGGACCCGACGCCGCGTTTTATGCGCAATGGGCGACCAGTCCTTATGCCGATACGTACCTGACCAAGATGGCCGAAAACGCCGTGGACCAGCTCGGTCTAGGAAAAAGCGGCGGGACCGATTTTCTGGGAGTGAGCTATTCGTCGGTGGATTATGTCGGTCACGCGTTTGGTCCGCGCAGCTGGGAAATTCAGGACGAGCTGATCCGACTCGACAACGACCTGGGAGAGTTGTTTGCCCACCTGGATGCGAAGGTAGGGCATGGAAAGTATGTCGTGGCGCTGAGCGCGGATCATGGCGTGGTGCCGACACCGGAAGACATGCAGAAAACAGGCGCCGACGCCGGCGTTTTACACGTGCCGGAAATCCAGGAAAAAATCGAGAAGGCGCTGGAGCCATTCAACTACACCAAGCCGGCCGTCGCGCGAGTGTCCAGCATGGACGTGTATTTTTCGACCGGAATCTACGAACGGCTGAAGACCGACCCGCCGGCGATGCGAGCCGTGCTGGACGGGATCCGTTCTGTCCCCGGCGTTGCCGAAGTCTATCGAGCGGAAGAGCTCGAGGACCGTCCGGCAACGCAGAGCCCGATTCGAAGGGCGGAAGCTACGAGCTACTTTGCGGGACGCAGCGGCGATCTGATGATCGTGCCAAAGCCGTATTGGCTGGTGGTGTCGGCGCCTGCGGGCAAGGCTCGCGATTACGGCACCGGGCACGGCACTCCCTATTACTACGATCAGCATGTTCCGGTTCTGCTGATGGGCTGGGGCATCGAGCATGGCGAATATTTCGGGCGAATCACCCCAGCGGATATTGCGCCCACACTCGCGGCGCTGACCGGAGTCACGCTTTCTTCGCGCGATGGCCGAGCGCTGGCAGAAGCACTGGCCCGAGGCGGCAAGGCAAAAACACCCGTCGCCAAACACGAGAACCTTCCGTGAGAGTCGGTCTCTTCAAACCGAGACGGAGGGCCGTCGACTCGAGATGAAATCGTCCGGGCCCCGCCGGGCTTCATGCTATCCTTTGCCACGCAGTGAATTCCTCACCAGCTTCCCATCGCGGTCGTTCCGCGACTGATGTGGACCTGAGCGTGGCCGTCGGCCCGCTTCGCCTTCGGAATCCCATCCTTGCCGCGAGCGGCACCTTCGGCTATGGCCTGGAATTTGCGCACCTGGTCGACCTGAGCCGCCTGGGAGCTTTTGTTACCAAGGGACTTTCGCGCGAAGCGATTGCCGGAGCGCCCGCTCCCCGCCTGTGCGAAACCCCTTCCGGAATGTTGAACGCGGTGGGCCTGCAAAACGTCGGCGTAAAGGCCTTTATCGAGCAAAAACTCCCGGGACTGCGTAAGTTCGATGTGCCTGTGATCGCCAACGTCTTTGGCTACTGCCAGGAAGACTACAGCGAGGTCATTCGGGCACTCGAAGACGCGGAAGGACTGGCGGGCTACGAACTGAATATCTCCTGCCCCAACGTCAAAAAGGGGGGGCTGCAGTTTGGCGGCGACCCCGGCATGGCTGCGGAAGTGACGCGGGCAGCCCGTCAGGCGGCAGCGAAGCGCCCGTTATGGGTAAAGCTTTCGCCACTTATTGCAGACATTGGAGTTATCGCCCGGGCGGTGGAGGCGGAAGGGGCAGACGCCCTGACCATAGCCAACACTTACCCGGCCATGGCGCTCGATTTTAGGAGCGGAAAATCGCGCCTTGGGAACGCGACCGGGGGTCTGAGCGGCCCGGCAATCAAACCAATCACGCTGCGGCTGGCCTGGGAGGCGTGGAAAACCGTGAAAATCCCAATCATTGGCTTGGGAGGGGTCGAGACGGTCTCCGATGTGCTCGACTACGTATCTGTAGGTGCCGCTTGCGTACAGGTCGGGACGGCCAGCTTCACTGACCCGCGGGCCAGTGAGCGACTCGCAGGTGGTCTTCAGCGCGCGTGTTTTGAGCTTAACATTTTTAATATCAATGAGTTAAGGGGTAATTTTTCCGCAGAAATTGGTTGACATAATGAGGGTTTACTGCTACACTTTTTGGGAAGTTGTAGCAAAAACACAACACTATGAAACGACCACTCTTTATGATTTGGGCCGCCGTTCGGTGGGTACCTCTCATGTTCCTCATCGCTCCGGTAATGGAAGCCCCGCTGGTGGCCTACAAGACAGAACCTGTGAAGCCCCTCAAGACGTGGGTCGGCAATGCCAGCTGGTATGGCAGTGACTTCAACGGCAAAAAGACGGCAAACGGGGAGCGCTTTGACTGCGAATCCCTGACTGCCGCACACCCCAATCTTCCGTTCGGCTCGATCGTTCGCCTGGTCAATCCACGGACCGGGAAGTTCGAGTTTGTCCGCATCAATGACCGCGGACCGTATCAGGAAGGCCGGGAAATTGATGTGTCCTACCGCGTGGCCCGCAAGATCGGCTTGATCAACTCGGGCGTAAGCCAAGTCCGGCTCGAGCTCCTCGAAGTACCGCAGAAACAGCGTTGAGCTATCTCAAGTTGGGGTTTAGAAGCACAAACCCCTAAAACTCGTCTTTAGCATAGTTAGCGTTTGTAGCTGCAAACCCTAAATCCCGGGACCGTCAAGGTTGAGTTATGTTAGGGTTTGGAGCGTACAAACCCTAGAACGGGACTTGTGAGCTTCGACGCGCATCCCCGCAGCAGCCTGATCGTCGCCCTCGACTTTGACTCGCTGAAGTCTGCCTTGGCGTTCGCCCGCCAGGTTTCAGATGTCGTGGGCATGTTCAAGATCGGCAGCCAGCTGTTCAGCAACGCCGGCCCGGAAGCGGTGCGTCAGGTGGCGGCCCTCGGCAACGGCATCTTCCTCGATCTGAAATATCACGACATACCGAACACTGTTGCGGGAGCGGTACTGGCCTCGGCGGCCATGCCCGGCGTGCAGCTGGTGAACGTCCACGCGCTTGGCGGCAGCGCCATGCTGAAAGCAGCGGCGCAGGCTGTCAGCGCGGGCGTGCCCATGGGAGCAGACCGGTCGCGGCTGATCGCGGTAACCGTCCTGACCAGCATGGATCAGAAAGCCATGCGCGAGGCCGGCATCGCTGGAACCCCGTTGACGCGAGCAGTGAGGCTGGCCCAGCTGGCGAAGAAGTGTGGTGTGGACGGAGTGGTCGCCTCCGTTCAGGAAGCGAAAGCGATCCGCAAAGCCTGCGGCCGCGATTTCCTGATTGTGACGCCCGGAGTTCGCCCGCTGGAAAAAACCGGCGGCAAGAAAAAAGACGATCAAGCGCGAACTGCCACTCCGGCCCAGGCCACTCACGCCGGCGCCGACTACATTGTGGTCGGACGCCCAATCACAGCGGCCGCGGATCCACGCGTGGCGGCGCAAGCCATTGTGGACGAGATTGCTGCCGCCAAGTAATCTCCCTACCGCTCATTTGACCCGCACTCTGCCTTTCCCGTAGCATCCAAAACGAAACGCGCAACCTTGTCTCATGGCAGCAAAGAACATCATTGTCGGCACAGCCGGCCATATTGACCACGGCAAGTCATCGCTCGTCGAAGCGCTGACCGGCACGCATCCCGACCGCCTGGAAGAAGAAAAGCGCCGCGGAATTACGATCGATCTCGGTTTCGCTTTTCTGCAGGAAGGCGGAGTGCAGTTTGGTTTTGTGGATGTTCCCGGACACGAACGTTTCGTCGGCAACATGCTGGCGGGCGCGGCCGGAATTGATCTAGTGCTGCTGGTTATTGCCGCCGATGAGTCCATCAAGCCGCAGACCCGCGAACACTTCGACATTTGCCGGCTGCTCGGGGTCCAACGCGGCCTGGTAGCTTTGACGAAAGCGGACCTGGTGGACCGCGAAGCGCTGGAACTTGCGCGGTTCGAAATAGAAGATTTCCTGCGCGGCTCGTTCCTGGAAGGTGCTCCGATTCTTCCGGTCAGCGGCAAAACAGGTGCAGGCCTGGGCGAATTGAAAAAAGCCCTGGTCGAGCAGGCCCAGCACGTTCTGGAAAAGGATGTGCGACGTAACTTTCGTTTGCCCATCGATCGCGCTTTTTCCATCAAGGGATTTGGCACCGTGGTGACCGGGACGCTGGTGAGTGGCCACGTGGCTGTCGGTGATGAAGTCGAGCTGCTTCCAAGCAACGCTCGCCTGCGCGTCCGGGGCGTGCAATCGGGTGGCAAGTCCTCGGAACGTGCGGAGGCCGGCCGGCGGACGGCGGTAAATCTTGCCGGCGTAGACCATCATTCGTTGAGACGCGGCATGGTGCTTGCGGAGCCAGGTCGCTATCACGCCACGCGGCGCATTGATGTGAAACTGCAGCTCTTGCCGTCGGTGCGAAAACTCAAAAATCGCGCGCAAGTCCATTTTCACAGCGGCTCGTTTACGACGATGGCCGGAGTTGCGCTGTTCGGCGGAACGGAACTCGCCGGCGGTCAGGAAGCCTACGCGCAGCTTAAGCTAAAACAAAGCGTTCTGCTGCTGCCGGGCGACCGATTCATCATTCGGCAATCGTCGCCACTCCTTACCATCGGCGGCGGTGCGGTCCTCGATCCCATCCCGCGGCGCCCGCGCGTCAACGACCCGCCTCGGCAGAGTTTTCTATCGGCGGTTGAAGGAAACGACAAACCCGAAATACTCGGCCAACTGGTCGAACGAGCGCTCATTGGCCTGCCGCAAAAAGAAATTGCCGCGCGAACGGGCTGGACCGATTCCGAAATCCGGGACACGGTTCGTGCTCTTGCGGAAGCCAAACAGATCCGCCTCATGGCCGGGGACGCTCCGGTTCTCTACCCGGCAGCCGCTTTCGACGACCTGCTCAAGAAAATTGCCGATCGTGTCGAGCACTTTCACAAGCAAAATCCGCTGCAACCGGGAATCACGCGTGAAGATTTGCGGACGGCACTGGCTCGGCGCTTGCGGCCGGAAATTTTTCGCGCGGCTTTGGAAGAGCTCACCGCGCAGAAAAAGCTCGAACTAAAGGGCGAAGTTGTGAAGCGCGCCGGGGCTCAGGTTTCCCTGCTGCCCGAAGAAGCGAAAGCCAAAGATCAGATTGAAGCGGCATTTGCTTCTGCAGGGTTGGCCGTGCCCTCCGTTAAAGAAGTGCTAGGAAACCTTTCCATTGAGGCGCGCCGCTCCGAAAAGCTGCTGCAGCTTCTGCTGCGCGATAAAGTGTTGATTCGGATCACCCCGGAGCTGGTTTTTCATCGCGATGCGCTGGCGCAGCTGCGAACCAAGCTAACGTCCTACAAGAAGGCGAAGGGCGAGCGAATGTCGGTTCCGGCCTTTAAGGACCTGACCGGCATCACGCGCAAATATGCGATCCCGCTTCTGGAGTATTTGGACCGCGAACGCGTGACCCGGCGGCAGGGCGACGAGCGTGTTATACTTTGATTTCGCGCCCCTTTTCGCACGTGGCCCCTTGCCGGCAACGTGCTAGATTCGGGGATAGTAAGGGCAGGAGGCGGTATGGAATTTCCAATGCACTGGCTGATCATTCTGGTCGTCGTGCTGATCCTCTTCGGCGGCCGCAAGATTCCGGAGCTGATGCGCGGCCTAGGCGAAGGCGTGCGCGGATTCAAGGAAGGTATGTCGGGAAACGCTCCTAAGGGCACGCCACCGGCACAGTCGACGTCCACCGACAAGCCGGCCGAAGAGAAGCCGCAAGCCTAAGCAATTGCGTCAAGTCGAATTCCTGAGGGCGACGAAAATGTCGCCCTGTTTTGTATTTAGATGATGGATTTTTCAGCCGTCCGACCAGCCAAGCGCCGCCAGCTCGCGGCACAGCCGGGCCAGCGGCAGCCCTACTACATTGAAGTAGCAACCATCGATGCGCGGAATGAAACGTCCCGCGGCCCCTTGGATCGCATATGAACCCGCTTTGTCGAACGGCTCGCCGGACGATAGATACTTCACAATCTCTTCATCCGAAAGCGCGGCAAAATGCACTTGCGTTATCTCCGTAAATTCCCGCCGCTCCACATCCGGCAAACGAACCAACGCGACTCCGGTGATGACGTTGTGCGTGCGGCCCGAGAGTTTTTCCAGCATCTGGCGCGCATCGTCAGAGGTGCGGGGCTTGCCCATCACCGTTCCGTCGAGTGCCACCACAGTGTCCGCCGCGATCACTATGGCCGGGCCGACGGCGCGAGCCGCAACCAGCTCCGCTTTGGCGGCCGCCAGGCGGCGCACCAAGTCGCTTGCGGTCTCACCGGGTAGCGGCGTTTCGTCCACTGCCGAAGAAATCACGCTAAACGGAACGCCTGCATCGCGCAGAATTTCCGCGCGGCGCGACGAAGCGGAAGCGAGAATCAATTTCATGGGGACGCTAACGGAAGAATACTACAGCTATTCGGCCATCGGCAGCTGTCCCGATGGTCAGACACCAGACCGGTCTAGGTCGGTCAAAGAACCACAGACTCTTGATATTCGCCGAAGACTCGACGCAGCGCATCGGAGATTTCTCCCACGGTCGCGTAACTTTCGACCGCGCTGAGGATAGCCGGAAGCAGATTTTCGCCACCTTTGGCTCGGCGGTCGAGTTCTTTCAGAGCCATTTGAGTCTTCACTGTATCGCGGCGGTTTCGCAGTGCTCGTAATCGCGCTACCTGCTCGTGCTCCATCGCCGGGTCAATGGACAGAGTCGGGATCTGGCGTTCTTGTTCAGCCTGAAATTCGTTCACGCCGACAACGATTTGGTCTTTCGTTTCCACCGCGCGCTGATACTCGAATGCCGACTTTTGAATTTCCTTCTGCACGTAGCCACTCTCGATCGCTGCCAGCATTCCTCCGAGCGCACCGATTTTCTCCAAATAAACAGTTGCCGCTTCCTCGATTTGTGCGGTCAGTGCTTCGATCGCGTAGGATCCCGCCACCGGATCAATCGTGTTCGCCACGCCGGTCTCATGGGCGATGATCTGCTGGGTCCGCAGAGCGATCAGCGCGGAGTCTTCGGTCGGCAGGGCCAGCGCCTCGTCCAGCGAATTCGTGTGCAGCGATTGGCAACCGCCCAGCACCGCGGCCAGCGCCTGCAATCCCACCCGTACCAGGTTGTTTTCGGCCTGCTGCGCGGTCAGCGACGATCCCGCGGTCTGCGCGTGGAACCGCAACATCAGCGACCGCTCGTCCTTTGCTTGGAACCTTTTTTTCATGATGCGCGCCCACAGTCGCCGCGCCGCGCGAAATTTCGCAATCTCCTCCAGGAAATCGCTGTGCACATTAAAAAAGAACGACAACTGCGGCGCGAACTCATCCACCTGCAAGCCCGCATCCAAGGCTGCCTGCACGTACGCAATTCCGTCCGCCAGCGTGAACGCCACCTCCTGCACCGCCGTCGAACCTGCCTCGCGAATGTGATATCCCGAAATCGAAATCGTATTCCAGCGAGGTAGCTGGTCCTTGCACCATCGAAACACGTCGGTCACTATGCGCATCGCCGGCCGCACCGGATAGATATACGTTCCGCGCGCGATGTACTCCTTCAAAATATCGTTCTGCACCGTGCCGTAAAGTTTTCCGAGCGACGCGCCCTGCTTTTTCGCTACCGCCACGTACAAGCACAACAAAATCGCCGCCGTCGCATTAATGGTCATCGACGTGGAAACTTTCTCCAGCGGAATCCCGTCGAACAGCGCTTCCATATCGTCCAGCGAGTCAATCGCCACGCCGACTTTGCCGACTTCGCCCGCCGCGAGCGCATGATCGGAGTCCATCCCAATCTGTGTCGGCAAATCAAACGCCACCGACAATCCCATCTGCCCCTGGCCCAGCAAATAGCGATAGCGCTTGTTCGATTCCGCCGCTGCCCCGAATCCGGCGTACTGGCGCATCGTCCACAACCGGCTGCGGTACATCGTCGGATAGATGCCGCGCGTAAAAGGAGACTCACCCGGAAATCCCGGATGCTCCGCGCCCATGTTCCCGCGCAAACTTTCTTCCGTATACAGCCGCTCCACCGGCAAGCCGGACAGCGTTTTGAAGCTGGCCTTGCGCTCGGCGAATTGTTCTCTCTTTGCCACGTTGTCCCGAAGTTCCCCTGGCCTCAGCTCTAGACTCGCCGCGCCCGCCGAAACGACGTAAACGAAAACACCGCCATCACTGCCGCTACAACCAACGCCGTCGCCACCAGCCAGCGTGCCCCATCGCGTGTCCACGCGCGGATCGCGCTCTGGACCCACGCGAACGCCAAAACCG
>Ga0075425_100006072_pt1 | contig 12621 bp, 17 predicted proteins | sample SoiMethybrSBSTD4_FD_75300 | JGI IMG/M metagenome (GOLD analysis project Ga0075425, IMG submission 75300) | Bulk soil microbial communities from a Populus tree surrounding site in Tennessee, USA - Soil MetaG P. TD hybrid SBSTD4 | ecosystem: Environmental > Terrestrial > Soil > Tree plantation...
GAACGCTATGGGCTTGGGAGATCTCAACATGGCGCTAGGCGTGCTTTTCATCTTGGCGTGTTCATCCTTGTACGGCCTTGCGATGTTTCTGTTTCGCGATCAAGTGTGGCCGGCGAAAACAAAACACACCATCGGCCACTTCTGAGCCATAAGGGCATTCAGTCTGCCGGTTGGGCTTCCGGGAATTTCCAACTGCCCTCTAAAATTTCGGGCCGCGGACGATAGAGCCGCACGAGGTAGTTCCAGCCCTTGATGATCGGTAGACAGTTCGGAATCTTGCCGTCGCAGCCACCGAACTGCACAGCGACAGAACCATCGGGGCTCTTCTGCGCGGTGATGTTGTTCAGCGAGTAAGCGTTGAAGGGGTTGGCCTGCATATAGCCGTCGGTGTTGTAGACGGTGATGGACCAGAAGCCATCCACAGGTACATTCTTCGCGACCAGCTTATGCACCGTGACACCGTCGTTCTTGACGGGCGTGATCGGGAGGTAAAGAGCGTCCTTTTCGGGATTGCCGCCCCAACCCATAGCAGTACCGATCAGATGCCTGACGGGATCGACCTGATCCTTACTGCCGAACATGCGGCGCGTGTCGGTGAGTGTCGTGTTGAGGATCAGTAATGCGCTGCGCACCTTGTTTTGGCTGCCGGGGTCCCAGTTCGGTAGTTCGAGCCTGCCCGGGCTTTGCTGATCGATCTTGATCGCGTCCTGCAGCGCGTGGACCTGCTGAACATCCTTGGGATCATTGGGATCGACCAGCGTGCGGATGCCGGCTAGCATATAGCGGGTGCCTACGCTCTTTTGGTCGAAAGCATATTGGCCTGCGCCATAACGCACGTTGCCAACGACGTAGTGATCTTCGTTGAACACTTGCAGCGACATGAAACGCGTGCCCGCATCGGGCAATGTGATCGTCACAGGTCCAGCTTCAAGGTCGAACACGCCTGACGAATAAAGCGTGTCGCGGTTCGCGCGCACGACCGGTTGTTTTTCGACCGGCACGACCTCGCGGCGGTGTAAGAGCTTGCCCGTGCCGCCGGCCTCTTTTGCCGAGACTGCGAAATACATGTCGCTTTCCGCACGGTTGAAATTGTCGGGGGTTACCGGCAGAACTTGTGGCGATTGCGCTTGTGTGGATGCTGCCGTGCAAAAAAATGCCAATGCTGCGAGAACGGGCCTATTCATGGTCTGCCTCCCTGACAAATTATGGTCGATTTCGGACATGCGATCCTCATAGCTAACGCCAGAAAACCCTGAAGCGATCCGGCGTCAGCCTAGTATAGCGCACGGCATGCTGGATATTCTTGTGGCCGAGATAGGCCTGAACGGGGCGCGTATCGTGTCCCTTGTTAGCCAGAGGCGCGCCGCCCAGGACGTAGGGATGAGCCTTGAAGCCAGGCGCGGGCGCTCACCCCAACGCGCTCCACAAGCGTGCGTCTTCCCCCTCGTTCACGAGAAACGCTCCGCCGAATCGCCGTCCAGCACAGCGCGTTAAACCGCGCGCGGTGGTGGGTGCCACTTGCGCCAATGCGCCGCTATGTCGACACGCCGAACAATCCACACCTTCGGATCATTTGCGAGCCAATCGAGAGCTTTTGCCAGTCCAAAGGCGCGCCCCGGATGAGCAATGATGCGGTTGTGTAGTCCAAAACTGAGCATCCGCGGCGGATCCTCGTCGATAACGCATTGCACAGCATTTTTGATGTAGTCGAAGTAGTCGTTCCCCGTCGTGATGCCCTGCCGGCTGAAGCGCACGTCGTTGTGCACAAGCGAATAAGGAATCACCAGCTGGTTGCGCGAGGCAACCTCCACCCAGTATGGAAGTTCGTCGTCGTAAGCATCACTGTCGTAGGAGTATCCAGCGTCGAGCAAAATCGCGCGAGTGGACAGCGATGGGGCATAGCGTGAGTACCAGCCTTCAGGGCGGCTCCCCATGCAGCTGGTGATAATCTGTGTTGCAAGACGAATATGCTCGCGTTCCGTTTCCGGAGCGAGATTGGCATGCATCTCCCACCGTAATCCATGGCCGGCGACGTCCCAGCCCGCTTCGCGGATGGCCGCTGCTGCCTCGGGATTCCGCTCGAGAGCACGGGCAACGGCAAACACGGTGCAAGGAACGTTTCGCCTGGTGAACATCCGATGCAGGCGCCAGAATCCCGCCCGACTCCCATACGTGAACATGCTCTCTGCCGCCAGGTCGCGGCCGGCGACGGCGGCGGTGGCCCCTTCCGTAAGCCCCGCCTCGGAAGCTGAATCTCCGTCCGGCACGGAATACTCGCCGCCTTCCTCGTAGTTGATCACGAAATTGACGGCGACGTGAGCGCCATTCGGCCAGCGAGGATCAGGCGGTTGGCGACCATAGCCCAGGAAGTCACGCGTACGTCCCGTCTCCGCATCAGTCATGTGTAGTGTCCTCCGCAATTCCGCCCGCCAGGATGAGGTCATCGATGCGGGAGGTCGAGCCCGTAACGTTACCAGCAAGTCGAAACATGCACGTAATCAAGCTGAGACGGCAGGATTGGCGAAAACCGGCAGACAAATCGGGTTGTTGATGTCCTCGTGAGGTGCAAATGCCATGAACGCCGTCGGCGACGGCGGGACAGCTGACGGATTAGGCCCACCCGCCGTCCACGAGATAGCATTGCGCGGACATTGCGCTGGAATCGTCGGCACCCAGGAACAGCACGAAATTCGCAATGTCCTGTGGCACTAGCTTTCGCTTGATGCATTGCCGCTTCAAAAGCTCTTTCTCACCCTCGGGGGTCAACCAGAGCTCGATCTGCCGTTCTGTCATGATCCAGCCCGGAACGACGCAATTGACCCTGATTCCCCGGCCGCCTAGCTCGCGCGCCAGTGACCTGGTCAAACCAACGACGGCGGATTTTGCCGTCTTGTAGGCAGCAAAAGCGTCCTCGCTGACGAGGTAACTGGTCGAGCCCATGTTGACGATAGAGCCCGCGCCAAGCTTCTCCATGTCGGGCAATATGGCCTGGGCAGCAAAGAACTGGTGGTCGAGATTGGTGGCGAAACGCTCCCGCCAATATTCAGGCGTCACCTGGTCGATCGTGTGCCGATCGTCACGCGCGGCATTGTTGACGAGCACCGAAATCGGTCCGATTGCATCGCTCGATCGTCGGACGGAGGCCTGTAGGGCGTGGATATCTCGTACGTCGGCGTGCTCGAAATGAGCCCGTTCACCAAGTTCGCTGACCAGCATGCGGCCCGCCTCGGCGTTGTAGTCGACGAACGCGACCTTGCTGCCCTGCGCGTGGAACGAGCGGACGATACACGCGCCAATTCCGGTCGCCCCGCCGGTAATTAAGACTGCTTTGCCTTTGAGGGAGCCATATCGCGCGAGATCCATCTGTCACCCCGTGTGTTGCGAGCCAACGGCTATCCCAGCTTGAAGCTGGTGTCGACGGTGTAGACGCACTTCTCGGCCGCGAGATCAAGTCGGGCATCGATCCGATCCGCTGGCTCAATCATGCTGCGATGTGCCAATTGATGTCCGCTTTCATCTGAAAGCGACCCAATTGGCGCGCCTGCGTGAAATGACGCGATAGGCCATGTGCGGACATGAACCGAATGCCTGCTGTGCAATGGAACGATATTCAGCGTGCGTCAACGCTGGCGCGAGGCGTATTTGTATCCGCAACTTGATTAGCGCTGTCGAAGCGCTTCGTGCGTGAAGCAGACGCCGCTCGTGAGCTGCAAGGCGCAACAATGACGACGCGTTTTCGAAGTTATCGAACATCCATGAGGATGGAAACCAAGCACCCAATGCGCCTGTGACCGCATCGGCTGCGATGACATCCCTCCGCCTGAAGGTGGTCTCTTTGGCCGGCTCCACGATCAATAGCGCTCGCTGCGCACATACGGGCTGCTCTCAGTTTGCTTCCAAAGGTTTGGGTCAGCTTCGATGGCCGAATGGGGGACGGTTCTGGAGTTGGAGAGTCGTTCCACACCAGCCTGCCTCTCTCGATCCGCCAGAAATAGGATCAAGGAACCCAACGTGCCGGCCAGGGCCAAAAGAGCCCAATACAATTTCATTGCGGTCTCCTTCGAGACCAATGCAGGCAGGAGACGGGCGTTCCATCTGATTGCGGCGATGCAGGTCAGTTCTTGAACCCGCCTGAACGGCGCACGACCTATCCGCCTCTTGCTTTTTCCCCAACAGGGGTAGGTACGCAGCGGCCAAAGAGAAATCGCGCACCGTGCCCGCCGCGCGCAGGCCACTCGCAATTCAGCGCGATGCCAGGCCGTTAAAGGTCACGTTTGGGAGATGCGCGACTCTCGCGTCCGCGTCGCGGCGTTTCTGAATCACGTGGACCGTCGTGTTCGTTGCGTTCGTTGCGCTCGTTGTGCTCCGCCTCGTCCTTGTCGGGCTCTTGCGGCGATCGTCTGCGCGCGAATAGGAGTGCGCCGCAGAGAAGCACGGCGCCAAGGATGATCAGCGCAATCCCGAAAGCATCCATCAATGATGGCATCTCTAATTGCACCGAAATGTCCTCTTTCGCCGGTCGTCGATACCTGCCCAGGATTGTCCCGAGTGCCGCTCTGCAACTCGCAGGATATTAGATCTTGCAGACACGCAATTCGCGCCGCGTTCATTGCTCTTCGGGCCCCTGTAACCGCTTTTCCTTCCCCAGTCGGTAATCCTCAGCCTTGTTCTGTCGGTCGATGCTGGCCCGAATATAGTCGTAAATATCGCCGATCTCGGCTTCCATCTGGGCCCTTGTGAACCCCTGAGCCTCGGCAGCACGAACAAGATTATCGGCCAGTTTCTGGACAGCTTCACGGCCCCGTCTTGGCCCGAATTGCTCATCGGGGTGGACACTGTTCTCCAGCCAGAACTCTACAAACCCCTTAGCGGTGGCCATCCCTCTCATCCTGTGCTTTGCAGTAAGCGTACTCCGCCTGCAAGCTCGCGATACTCCCCACAAGAAAAAAATGGCGAGATTCCTAGGCCGCCATCTCTTCCGGCTGCTCTCGCCGCCGCGGTCGGCCGGACGGAAGTCGGCTCTGGCACGGCGGATGGTCGGCGCGGCACGAGCGATTTCTGCGCCAGGTTCGATGTCCGCAATGCCCCGATAGCGATCCAAGTCGGCAGCGCGCGGAAAGGTCGCGATGGGCCAACAGCGGTCATTCGATCACCTCGTCGGCGCGTAACAGGAATGACTCCGGTATCTTCAAACCGAGTGCCTTAGCCGTTTTCAGATTGATCACGAGGTCGAACTTAGTCGGCTGTTGGACCGGTAAGTCGGCGGGCTTCGCCCCTCGCAAGATCCTGTCGACAACGTTGGCGGCAAGGCGCCAGAGGTGGGTTGTGTTCACGCCATAGGATATCAGCCCGCCCGCGTCGACGAAGTCCCGGAAATCAAAAATCGCTGGAATCCGCGCGTCCAGCGCTAGGTTGGTAACTGCGAAGTTGAGTGGGACGCCAACAACATACAGTGCGTCCGCACGGTCCCTGAGCGCTTCGAAGGCCGGCGCAACATCCTCGGCGCGCCGGATTTGCAAAATGGTCGCCTCAAGCCCGAGCGTGGAGGCCGCCTCCTGCACCTCATCCATCCTGCCCTGAAAACCGGGAATATTGGCATTGACCATAACCGACAAGCGGCGGAGATCTGGGATAATCTCGCGCAACAGATCGAGACGCTTGCCGGCAAGACCGATCGGGTGGACCGCTAGGCCGGTCGCATTGCCGCCCGGTCGTGCCAAACTTGAGATGAGGCCGCTACCAAACGGGTCGCCGGAAATGAAGACAATTGGGATGAGCGATGTCGCATGTTTTGCCGTGAGGGTTGGAGCTGCCCCCAGCGTGACGATGACATTGACCTCGAGCCGGACGAATTCGGTCGCGATTTCGGTGAAGCGTTCGATATGTCCCTCCGCGGAGCGATACTCAATCGCAACGGTCTGCCCCGCGATCCAACCGAGTTCGCGCAACCGATCCTCGAAACCTGGGGCCGACCGGGTCGGGCCTAGGAATCCGATGGTCGGCAGCTTCCCCGCCCGCTCTGCCCTCGCAGTGGTCGAGCCGGTAACCACCGCGACGCCCACGAGCGTGATGAACTCGCGTCGCTTCATGTTCATCCCCACACAGGAAGAGTGTTGTACCGGCCTATTCTAGCATCCTGCGGGGGTAACTCGTCGGGAGCGGCGCCATGCCGCAGGAATCAAGTTTGACAGGATCGACTGCGTGTCCGGCCCTTTCCCAACGGAGGAGACATTCATCGTACGGCACATGAATTCAGGGAGCGGCGATATCTAGCTTCAGAAAGGACTTCAGTTCTTCAAGGAAACGGCCGAATGCCGGCCCGTCCGCCAGGATGAGGTGGTTTCGGCTTTCGAGCGGGACAAAGCGAGCTCCTGGAATGCCTGCGGCCATCTTCCGACCCGCCTCAAATGATACTCTTACGTCATGACGTGAGAGCAAGAGTCGGCACGCTCACCTTAGAAAGCAGCGCCGTGACGTCCGCGTCCGCGTCGCCCGAAGCCAGCAAGTTACGCGCTGCATCCTCGGGCGAGGCCGAGACGCGCTGCATCTCGTTGAAGGGATGTGGAAAACTCAAGTGCCGAATGTAAACGTGCACGCACGGCAGTCCACTCGCCTCATCGATAATCGATGGGCTCAGCCTCTCTTGTGAAGCAGCCGACGTAGCCGAAACAGCATTTCCCCTTCGGGAATTTCAACGCGCCGTTCGTCAATCACCCTCCTCGCGCGTTGGAAGACATCGAAATCGACAACGGGCTCGACGCAGCCCTCCCCTCGAACCCAAAGATCGGGCGGATTATTACTTTCGGTCCTCCAAGCTTTCGCGAAAACCGCGCTCGGCATGTGGCTTAGATAGGCATTTCGGGAGCGCTTGCGAATTTTATCTCGAGTTGGTCCGACAACTGACGAGTGTCCTTAGACTGGATTGGTCGGGCTCGGGGGCCCTGTCGAACCTGCGTCAGCAGCGAAGCCGCGTCGCGCCGGTCTACGGAATTCCGTGACAATGTATTTCAGGAACCAACCCCATACCCAGCAATTAAAGCTGATCAGAGCAAAGCCCACGGCGTGTGTCGGCTCATCAATACGAAGTGCCACCAGCGCTGCAACCGCGAACTGAAGGGCGGCCAAGCAGCCTATCCAATAAATTACTTTTCCAACCCGATTGATGAGCATCGCGCTTGTCGCCAGCCGTGAGGTGCAGCGCAGACGTGCCGACCACACAGCATTCGCCAAAAAAAATAAAGCGGCCCTCAACTTCGGGAACCGCCCGATTGTTACTACTGCTTGTTGTTGTTGCCGCCCTGATTGTTGTTGTTCCCGCTGTGCGACCCGGCAATCGCATTAGAGGTTAGGGAGGTCGATAGCAGGAGAGTAGTTGTTGGAGGCGTCACAGCGGCAAATCTTCCGCAAGTTGCCAGAAACTTTCGCCGTTCTTCATCTTGATCGTCATCGGGAGAAATTGTCATGGGATCTCTCCGTGCAATACGGCAACAAAAACACGCTGAACTATGGATTAAATTCAATCATAGCCGGCAGTCATTGCAACCAACCTATGCGAGCAAAAACGCCCCGATCATTCGAGACTACGTCGACCAACTAGCGGTGGAGCACATAGGTTACCAATGACTCACAATTGTCTGCTAATGCGCGTTCTCCGGCTCGCTCTTGGTGCTCTCAATGTGGCTCGCTCACCTTCTCGTTGTCCGTGATCGCGGATAATCGAAAAACCTTTTTATCCTGGCGTTGTGAACCGCTACGCCGTTCGGAGCATGCTGCCTTTGGGTGGATGTTTTATATGCACCAATAAATCCGTTTCCGGAAAGTTTCTATTCGTTTTGCAATCCAATGCTTTGGCGCGTAGGCGCGGAAGCATCTCGTTGAACTAACTAAGCGCATCGATCAAGGGCCGGAGCATGTCACCGTACCGGCTTCCTCGACCAACTGAAGAACGATAGAGTGGCTGATGGACCTGAGCGGCGCTCGCGGTTTTGACCGGACGTTTAGCCTTGTAGAAGGCCAAACAAGCGTCGTGCCACTCAAGGCCGCAGTGAGCCAGTATGCGCCGTACCTGTGCTTCAAAATCAGTGACGAGCTCCTCGTACCTGACCTCCAGCATTACACCTTCTGGAAGCACCTCGCGCCAATGGTTCATCAGCTGCTCGTAGGCTCGATAGTAGCGACCGAGCTCGCCGAGCTCGTAAGTGAATGCCTGACTCTGAGCAAAGAGAGTTGAGAAACAAGAAACACAGGTATCAATGGGATCACGGCGGGTGTGAATGATGCGTGCGTTCGGCAGCGCCAAATGAATCAGGCCGGCGAAGCGAAAATTTGACGGCATTTTATCAGTCACGCGCTCTGCATTAGGCGCCATGTTCCAGAGCTTCCGAAGGTAAAAAGTTGCCAATCGAAGCAAATCATCGTCCGCGATTTTTCTGATTTTTTCCGGCAAACTTACCTGCGCGCCGTGTTGTGCGGCGAACGTCGTCACCGCGCGTTGCAAGTGATCCAGTTCACCACCGGCAAAAACAAGAGGATGGCTTGCAAGGATCTGTTCAACCAGCGTACTTCCCGACCGCGGCATTCCCACGATGAAAACCGGTTGAGATGATCGAATACCTAATCCCTGCTTTGAGGGCATATATTGCGAATTGAATATCGCCCGGATGCCATCAATCGCGCGTAGCGTCGCGCTCTCATCATAAGCGATTTCTCGTCGCTTAAGAGCATTACCTTCAAGAAGGTGTTTGAACGAAAGGTCATATTGCTCGAGATCTGCAAAGACCTTCCCCAACCCGAAATGCAATTCAATCTGCTCTACCCGTGGCAACGTCGCCGCGTGGTGCGCCAATTCAATCATGGCAACGAGGCGCTCGTCGCCGGCAATCGCCTTCTTGGAAGAGAACAACATCCGATAAAACTTGGCCGATTTCGGCGCGTGATCTATGGCCTTCTCGAAGGCTTGCGTTGCTTCATCGACTCTACCTAGCGATTCCAACACAAGTCCGAGATTTGCATGGGCCTCGGCATAGTCAGGTTTTCTGGCGAGTGCCTCTGCAAAATTTGCAACTGCCTCGATCCCAAGATTAAGCGCATCCAGCGCGATGCCGACATTATTATGCGCTTCTGGGAGGTGGGGTCGAATTGCGGCCGATTTCTTGAAGTGCGTTAAGGCCTCTTCCGGACGTCCGGATTTCAACAGGGCATCGCCGAGATTGTTGTGCGCCTCGGCGTAGTCTGGCTTGATGGCAATCGCGCGCGCGTAGTGCGGGATCGCCTCGGCGTGTTTGTTAAGTTCTTGAAGCAAGACGCCTATATTGTAGCATGCGTGTAAATACGGTTCGGCGTTCTGCCGGCTGATCTCCAAGGCTTTTTCAAACTGTATGATTGCCTGATCCGCCCGGTTCAGTTGCGCCAGCACGTGGCCCAGGCTGGTTCGAGCCGTCGAGGAGCCTGGCTTTATCGCGATTGCTTTTTCGAAATGCATGAGAGCTTCTTCCAAGCGATTTGACTGAACAAGCACGCTCCCCAAATTGAGATGCGCGTCTGCCGAATTTGGATCTGAGTGAAGGACGGTGAGGTAAAGCTGTTCGGCCTCCACTAGTTTGCCCTGTTGATGCAATAAAAAAGCCTGGCGAAACACCGACGCTGCGGCGGATTGTTGACCCATTACCCCCATCCACTTGTCGATCCGCCTGCGGCGCAATCATGGCCAGCAACAAGCGCGCGCATTTTGGTGCTTGAAATTCCTTCGGTAGCTTGATCAAGAACGATACGTTCGACGTTGTAGCCAACATCTCGACCATAAAAGACGTCGGTAATGTTTGGTAAAGCAATGACAACGAACCGACCGCCATAAGCTGAGAGCGCCGATTCGATACGTTGCTTGACTGCAAAGAATGTCAGCGGATTTTCCGCATCAACACCGTGGGTATCGCGCACCGCAATGCAGACCTGACCGACTCGCCTCAGGCCTTCCTCAATCAACCTTAGATGTCCAAGGTGAAACGGCTGATATCGCCCGACGAAAAGCGCGGTCGGCCTTTGCGGATCGAATGTTGGTCTAAGATATGTGAGTGCCTTCTCCGCCCAATATTGAGGCGTTCCTTGAGCCGTCACGTGTAAATCAACTCGGTCCGGAGCAACGAACATTTGGTTCGTGTCTTCGAATTTGCTCTCTTTGACCCGGTCCACCCAAATAACAAACGCTTTACCAAATGCGGCGCGTGTAGCAGGAGTCGGGCAGACAAAATCTGCGATGACCGTTCCGCCAGCCTCGACCACGCGGTCGCACATCCAGGACATGCGACGTGCGTGCTCTACACGGTCATGATGGCCGAAGCCCAAATCACGCGAAAGGTTGGAGCGGACGGCATCTGCATTGAAGACAACCGCATTGATCAGTGGGGCCAGAACACCGGCGAGCGTCGTTTTGCCGGCGCCAGGCAATCCCATGATCAGAATTTTTCTGCCCACGGTCCCACGCGATTCTCGTTTCAGTTTGCAGCATAATGAGACGCTGCCACACCAATTCAAATTAAGAGTTCGTAATCGAAATCAGATGAATGCGCGCGGACAAGGACAACACGCGCGCGTGTCTGATCTGCTTTTGCGTATCCTCGTCCAGTGCTTCACAACAACGAGATCGGTCCTATTGCGTAAATTGCGGACCCGCTTAGCGAAGGCTTGTTTCGTGAATGCAAGCGTATCGTTACTTCTGTAAGCTTGTTGTCAGCATTTGCTTGAAAGTTGGGCACGATTCATCGGCCATATATTCGAGATGAAGCCGGGGATGACGAGACGAGTGGCGTAATGCTCACGCGCACGACACGACAATCGATAGTCGGGCTGCCGCTCACAATCCGGCGAAGAAGCATTAGTTCAGGCCTTCTTCGGGTCTTGGCTGTTCTTCAATTCCGCGTCTGCGGTCATGACTCCCCCAAAAAAATCTTCCGGGTTCATGCTTCTTTTCCGCGGTAGGGTCTTGTCCTCCGCATGATGGCGCAGGATGACGCTGGTGGATCAATGTGCAAAGCGCGCTTGCTTTTTTGAGCATCGCAAGAGCGATCACGCCAGCGTCTTGGCAAGGACCCTAGTTCTCGCCGGCGAGTATCAAGAAATTCCGTTTAACTGGCCCAACCCAATAATGCTCGGATTTGGCCACTGCCGATTTTCTGGCTGGTCGGCTTGATATGTTTGATGTCGAGGCAAGCGTAGGACTGTGAGGCGCGGGCATGGCTAAGCGGGCGATTTTATTGACTGGACTCTTGTTCTTACTCGCATCGCGAGGAGCTGCCGGTTATTTTGACTCGGGCAACAAGCTTTACGAAAGGTGCATCGCTAAACGACGGTCGTTTGAGCACACAATCTGTGTGGCGACAGCGGCGGCCTATATGGATATGATGAAAGAGCTTGGATACTCCTGCCCATCGTCCGACATGACGCGAGCGGAGGTTGCCGATGTCCTCATTAAGTTCCTGAAGGACAACCCGGAAAGCCGCAAGAAAGCAGCCGCTTCCTTGGCCATCGAAGCCTTCAAAGGGTGGCCTGGCTGCACGAGCCCGTGACCCGCGGTCCATTCGTTTCCAGAATTGACTAGTGGTGAGTCCAAATCGATGGCCTGTCATCCTCGCGTCATGGACGCATGTCTTAATTCCTGGCCATACTAGACCCCCACTCACCCCCGCCTCGCGCCAGAACGTAGGGTTTTTTGTCTTCCAAAAGCAGCGTTTGATAGCTCAGAAAAGATTGCTGGTGTGTTTAGTCGGCGGACTCGGCACAGTACACAGGCGTCAAACGTCCGTCAGCCCGAGGTATTGGCTTTGGAGGATAGATCTCGAACGACGAAATCACTGTATTTTGCAGCGGTGATTCAATCATTTCGTTTACCGCCGGCTTCGGTTTCGCATCACTGCAAGCGGCAAGCAGCGGGATGAACAGAAGTAACGCAGCCCTAGTCATACCGGTTCACCTAAGCGACTGAGCCGATTCGCACTGTAGTCTAGGTCCAACATGGAACTTGGTTTGTGAAGCTATTCACACTTCTGGAGCCACCTGCATGTCTCAGAACTGCTCATGGTGCGTTTTTCTGCGAGCCGCCAGGTGGGTAGCGCCTGCGCCGAAACGAATTCTACGGTATTCTCCAGGGTAGGCCGGCGACAACTTCAGTCCGGAAAATTGGGCGCCATCCGGCCTTTTGCATCAGCAGCGAAGTCGCGGAGCGCTGGCTTAACAAATTCAATGAGAATGTATTTCGAGAACCAACCCCACACCCAGCAAGCAAAGCCAAGTAGGGCAAAGCTCACGGCCGAAATTGGCTTCTCACTCCATAGCGCCAGCGCGCTGCCGACCGCGAACTGAAGGGCGGCGAAGCAACATACCCAATAAAGCACTTTCCCAAGCCGATCTAAGATAAGCATCGGGCTCTCCTCAGCCAACTGGACCTAAAGGGGAGGACTAAGGCGAACACAACGACGCCCCACTCGTGGTGATTGATTCTTTGCGAGGATCATTAGCGGGTGTTGAAAATTGGACACAGTGACCATTCTGGTCCAGCAGGAACTTAGTCGCGCCTGGACCGATCAGAGCTCGCGTTCCATTGCCGGATGCTTGCGGTTCTTCACCTTG
>Ga0075425_100006073_pt1 | contig 12618 bp, 13 predicted proteins | sample SoiMethybrSBSTD4_FD_75300 | JGI IMG/M metagenome (GOLD analysis project Ga0075425, IMG submission 75300) | Bulk soil microbial communities from a Populus tree surrounding site in Tennessee, USA - Soil MetaG P. TD hybrid SBSTD4 | ecosystem: Environmental > Terrestrial > Soil > Tree plantation...
GCCTGGATGCAATCACCGATCGAGGTCTCACGGAGAGAGTGGAGAAGTGTTTTTGCTTGACATCCTCTCTCATAGGATGAGTGATATGGAGATTTATCGCTCGTTGACGCTCAACGAAGGATGTCGTACATCCAGCGCGCTAAGGACTGCGCCTTGAGCGTGGGCCCTACGGCAATCACCAGCTGCTCTGTAGCGATCAAAAATGTACCTGCTGCAATGGTGGCGCGCTGAATTTTGTGTGTTGACCAAAGGTCATAAATCAAGAGGCTGAGCAGGAATGTATACGACAGCCACGTCGCCTTTTGTATGTCATGAACGAATGCGATGGGCAGACGCACAACCGCGGCGAGGAGAAGCGCTACGGTGGCAACCAAAATCAACCGTTTGTGGACTGCCGGATTGGAACGCGAGTGGAAAGCAAAGGCGACAAGAACGGCAAAAATCAGTAACAAGCTGAAGCCAAGAAAGTAGATGGCAGCGCCTCCAGCGTCTGGCGGCCCGCCTCCGCGAGTCAGAGCCCTATTGTTTACCCAAACTCCGAGCACAACCATCAAGCACGCAAGAGTGAAGCCTGCGATTCCCAATCTGCGGTGAATGTCCACACGACGCGCCGCGATCAGCGATGTTTGCACTATGAGAAGCAAAATCCAACATGAGAATGCTGCACCGTGCAAGTGGACAACAAAACTAGCTAATGGCGCGCGGAAGATGCCGGCAAGATAATAGGTGCGGGCAAACCCGAAGAAAACTGTTGCCAGAATGAGAAGCGCCATACCCGAGAAAAACACACGGTCATAGCGACGACCGGGCAGATTTCCCGCAACTCTCGCCTGGTTTCTAATACTCGTTCCTGCCGTGACCATAATCCCTCCAGGTCGCAAGCCGGAAGTCCGAAGAAAATGCCCGACAAGTATACTCGCAACGATTGCCGAACCCAGGCATCATCGTGAGCGCGCTTTCATTCCACGTTTTTCGGTTCTCCATGAGTGATATGGAGAGTGGCTGTTGAAAAACTCTTTCTCGCTAAATTCGCCGAAATAAAATTACGTCAGGATGCGTTATAAGCGATCTTCTCGAATCGCAGGACATTTTCTATCCCCCAGATTTTGGCCGTTTGAGGCGAAAAGTGAGTTTTTCAACAGCCATGAGATTTGTCATCAACTGACGAGCTAGGCACCGCGAATCGTCAGGTATCATTGCGCTGCTCATTAGAATGGTGACCACGATGAAGCGACCATACCTTTTGATTTGGGCTGCCTGGCTCGTCCAGGGGACAGCATGGTTTCTTCCTGTCGTTACGAAGATTGGTGGAGGCAGAATCGACCCCATCAGGGGGTGGCAGGCCTTTCTCATCGCATGTAGCCCAGCTTGGCAGCAGGGCAGTCGCTCGTCGTAGGACGCACTTCTTGCAATTCTGAGGGCGATAACGACGCTTTTGTTCATCGTCGGGTCACCCTGGGTGGTGTTGCGCGGCACTCGTTCAGTTCGACATGCCTCCGGGTGGGCCGCTGCTGCGGCCTTTCTATTAAACGCACATTGGCTTTTCGGAACTGATGGTTGGGCCTTAGGTCTAGGGATTGGGTACTTCCTCTGGTGTGGTCATTCATCCTGCTGGCATTAGGTTTGTTCGACCTCGGCAGAGAGAACGACGCTGCTATACCCGGACAGATTCAAAGTGCAGTAATCCCGAGATAACTGTCGCGAAGAGGCGTGGCTGTTGAAAAACTCTTTCCCGCAAAATTCGCAAAATAAAATTGCGTCAGGATGCGTTATAAGCGATCTTCTGGGATCGCAAGGCATTTTCTATCCCCCAAATTTTCGCTGTTTGCGACCCAAAGCGAGTTTTTCAACAGCCACGAGATTTAACGTCAACTGGCCGTCAGCAGAGTCTGTCCCACGACCAAACGATAGTAAGATACTTGCGCGAGTTCAGGGCTAATGCGTCTGATGGCGCGTAAACATGCCCGCAAACCCATACCCGGAGAGAACGCCTAGGAACCCGGCGAGTAGGGAAACCGTGATCAGGTGATCGCGAGCTTGCTTTGAGAATCTCAGCTTCTCTCGAGTGCGGCGAAGGTTGTCGCGGAGATCCGACGCAGTCTTATGAAGTCGACCGCGCTGCTCCAACGCCCTCAACTGCAGAGTAGGAATCGGGGCTGTGCTCATACTTGGTTCCTCACTTCTTTTTGCAGCCAGACCTTGTCCCCTTTAAGCACGTCAATGGTCTTCTGCGGCATCAATCGATTCAGCGCAAATTCCCGTTTAGCGATGTACAGCGATATGCCTCCGAGCAGAGACCAGAGCACCCCTATCGTAAGGAAAGCAAAGAACCAGCGATACGCGGTGTCACCGATGAAAACTGCGGCAAGCGCCACTAATGCTATTGTGATCAGCAGGTATGCAGTACTCAAAAGCACTACGCCAGTGCCGGCCAAGGGAGCTGCTATCTTCCAGTGCGCGAACTTGTCGCGTAATTCGCTTTTAAGGATCTCAACGCGAGTTTCAAGGAATTCCTTTAACTCGTGCTTCATTTCTGCCGCAATCGAGGCCAGACTTCTTGCGGCGTGGCCACTCTCTACATCATTATTCATTACGCTTCGACCTCCAGACTTGGAGAACAACTCCCAAGACGAAACCCGATCCTGCCGCCAGCGCCACAATTTGCAGCGGCTTTTCTTCCCGAGCCTTCTGGACCTTATGTCTGAGGGAGTTCGTCAGCGGACCAGAATTGCGAAGCACCATCGAAAACGAGCGAACAACACGAGCTTCGGTATTGCGAAGTATCTCGGCGGCAGCGTGCTTCAGTCTTGCGACCGTGTTTTGCTGTGTCGGCAGTGCCTCGGTTTTGGCTGGCAACGGTTCAACTCGCGTTAGGCCATGACGAGCCCGTTCCAGATTTAGAGTCTCAGCCCTCTGAACCATAGTGAGTTTCTCCCCGTAATCGTCTTGTTCTGATGAATCCTGGACGCAAGAGGTTTTGCGGAGCAGAAAGGAATCGAACGTTGTTGTGTTCGCCATGATCAATGCTCCATTCGTGTTTCATGCCAAGCGCAACCAAGACGAACAGGCCCATCTCCGGACGCACGACGGCGGAAGCGGATCGGCTCTGTCTGGACGATGCATCGACGCGTTCCCGACTGTCCGGAACATCGGTTGTCGCCGCTCCAATGGTGGTTTTAGCGCTCGTACCTATCTTTTGTGGCACAAGTACAGGTGCGGGGGCATTCCCCTTAATTGAATTCGGAATCATAATTTACGTGGGTCTGGCCACTATGCCGCTTCGGATTCTAATAGCAGACGATAGCCGGACTTCCGGCATAGTCTCCACGGTTTACTCCAACTCTTCGCTTTAGCTGGCCCTACAGCGAATCGGGCTGGCTTGTACAGCGCCCGGTGGATGGCGTTTGCCTGGCCCTTATCGTACGGTTGATAAGTCTGCTTTTCCTCCCTGCAATTCCAGCAGGGCGACAGTGGCGTCGGTTGGCGATCCGCAATTCTCCAATCAAGTGTTACATGACATTAGGAACTTACCGAATCGGTAAGTTCAAATCGCGCGAATTCGCGCAGAGGGATGTATTCAATGAGATTAGAAACAAAGATCATAGCCGTGCTGGCGGCCGCAGTTTTGGCCAGCACCATGGCGGTTGCCGCGGAGGAACCTTCGGAACAAGTCAAACGCATGGACGCAGCAGCAACGGTCTTAGACGAGATCATGGGAACTCCGGACAAAGGGATTCCTGAAGAATTGCTGGATTCTGCCAAGTGCGTGGCCGTTATACCGTCGATGGTGAAGATAGGATTTGTGTTCGGCGGCCGGCATGGTAGAGGAATCGCGACCTGCCGCACAGCAAACGGATGGAGCGCGCCTGCTCCGTTCTCGGTTACCGGAGGTAGCTGGGGATTGCAGATCGGCGGCGAAGCGGTTGACGTGGTTATGCTGGTGATGAATGACCACGGCATGGAAAAGATGCTCGCCAGCAAATTCAAAATCGGCGCTGACGCCTCGGCTGCAGCAGGGCCGGTCGGACGGCATGTAGAGGGCGAAACCGATTGGAAGATGCGTGCTGAAGTGCTTACTTATTCTCGGGCCCGCGGCGCTTTTGCTGGCCTTACGGTAAACGGCGCATCCATCACTCAGGACAAAGACGGAACCCGCATTTTATACGGTCGCATGGTCCCATCGGCGCAAATCCTAAAGGGGCAGGTGAAAGCTCCCGAGGGCTCGCATCAATTCCTGGCGACAGTGAGAAAGTACGCACGTGAAGCCATCGATGCCGAAGCGTCAGGTCGCGTTCAGAAGAATGAAACGCGGACACGCGCCTCAAACTCAACCCAAGCGAAAGGCGTAATTGAAGAGAAGCTCAAAACCGAGCCTGGCTTGGATAGCAAAGATATTCAAGTTACTTTGACTCCCACCTTGGTGACGCTTTCCGGATCTGTTGCCAGCAATGACGATCATGACAAGGCAGTGCGGGTCGCAAGAGCCTATGCCGGCGATCGTGAAGTCGAAGATCACTTGTCAGTTCAGAGGCCCGACTAAGGTCGCGCCTTTGTTGCATTTCGAGCGAACTCCCGTCTCCGAGTGGAGTGCGGGAGCAATTCGCACAAACTTACATTTACAGGAGGAAACATGATGAAAGGTTATTGCATGAATATTGCTCGCACACTTTTGTGCACCGGTCTTCTGCTAGGCGTGGGAGTATGGGCACGTGCACAAGATGCAACCAGTCAGCAGGCCCCGCCAGCTGCGGACAATACCAAGACCAACCAGCGGGACAGGAGCGCAAGTGAGCCCACCGCGGACCAGCAAAAAGAAAATAGTTCTGACCGCGACATCACGCAGCAGATACGTCGATCCATCATGAAAGACAAATCGCTCTCTACGTACGCGCACAACATCAAGATCGTTACTCAGAACGGGCAAGTGACATTGAAAGGCCCTGTGCGATCAGAGGACGAGAAGCGAGCAGTTGAAACCAAGGCCGCTGAAGTGGCCGGCCAGGACAAGGTCAGCAGCGAACTGGACATCCAACCGCAGCAATAACTTTTGAAATTAAATTTTCGCAACTAATAACGCAACTAATAAAAGGAGAAGTAAACATGGCAGGTAAAAACACAGCAGTATTTGGCATCTATCGAGATCGCACAAGCGTGGAAAGTGCGGTTGATGCGCTTAAGGCAGCGGGATTTCGTAACTCTGATATCTCCGTGCTATTCCCCGAGAACGCGGGCACTAAGGATTTCGCCCACGAGAAAAGCACGAAAGCGCCAGAAGGCGCGACAACCGGCGCCGGGACCGGAGCACTGCTCGGCGGCGGGCTAGGATGGCTGGTTGGCATCGGCGCCCTTGCAATTCCAGGACTAGGACCGTTCATTGCCGCAGGCCCGATTGTGGCGGCGCTTGCAGGAGCGGGAGCAGGCGGGGCAATCGGCGGACTTACAGGCGCCTTGGTTGGCATGGGAATCCCCGAGTACGAAGCTAAGCGTTACGAGGGCCGGGTCAAGGATGGCGGAATACTACTTTCCGTGCATTCCGACGATTCTCAGTGGACAAAAAGAGCCAAGGAAATTTTGGAGCACACAGGCGCTCAGGATGTTTCCTCAACCGGCGAAGCCGCTTCCGAAAAGGGTGATAAAACCCGCGTTCGCGACGTAGCCTGAAGCATCGAGTGCAGCGAACTGGGTTCTGTTGGTCGAGAGTCCGTTCGCTGCCACCTTTCCCAATCGCCAGCAAACAAGAAGAGAAATGCTGATGTACCACCACATAAAAAAATTGATGTATACGGTCAATGTTGGAGGTCCCGAGCCTCGCTTTGGCAACATGTTGCTGGAACAATTCGGCGGCGCGAATGGCGAGCTTGCTGCTGCAATGCAGTACTCAATTCAAGGCCTGAATTGTGATGATTTAGATCGCAAAGACTTGCTCATGGACATCGGAACAGAAGAGTTAAGCCATTTGGAAATCGTGGGTACGCTAGCGCGAATGCACCTCAAGCCGATGAAAAAACATCGCGACTCTGCCGAGGCTGATCCGCTTATAGCGATCGCGGGCGGAGGCGGAGTTGGCTTGTTCAACTCCATGGGTGACGCCTGGACTGCGGACTATCTGAAGATAACCGGTGAACTTGACGTTGATCTGCGCAGTAATATTGCCGCCGAAGCGCGGGCGAAAATCGTTTACGAACGCCTAATCGGCTTCTGTGACGACCCCGGTACCAAAGACGCGCTTCAATTCCTCATGACGCGGGAGATCACTCACATGAAGGCATTTACGGCTGCGCTTGAGAGTTTGGGAAAGGGCCCATTTTCAATTGGCAATATTCCCCCGACTGTAGGTTTGGTGGACGAATATTTTAATGATTCCACCGGCGTGGGAGATGAAGGGGAAAAGGATGCTCGCGGTCCGTGGAACGAGGGCGGCAAGTGGAGAATCGTTGAATCCCCGGAACTTCAACAGGGAGTCGAGGGACAGAGCGGTAAGACGACTGCAAGGAATGCAAAGCCCGTGGGCGAAGATACTGGAAAGACCAGAGTAAAGAAGTCGGCATAACAAGCAACAAAACACTAACTGAAAAAGGAGTAATCATGCAGGACAAAGTTCATAGTGGCGTCTCAGAGGATCGTTTCACGGGTACCATTGAGTCGCAAACCTCCAAGATCCCAAGTTCCGGCTACTTGGCGGCGGCATTCGGTGCGATCACCGCTGCAGCGATTCTGAAGATCGTGGGCAAGGATGACTGGGCATTGTTTGTGGGACAGTGGCCCGCGGCATTTCTGCTGATGGGTGTTTACAACAAGATGGTAAAGCAGCACGGCTCAGATGCATATAGCAAGGCCGCCTGAGAGTTGAGTCGGACCGAGTATTGCCTGCGAACAAGGGGGCGCCTCGGTCCGCCAAACTTCGAGACGCATCAGAACCATTAGCAATAAGTAAGAAGGAGAGCAGGGTATGTCGATTCTGGCGTGGATTATGTTGGGTTTGATTGCGGGATTCATAGGTAGCAAGCCAGTGAACAAGACTGGCGAAGGTGTGATCTTAGATATCGTACTGGGAGTTGTTGGCGCTCTAGTCGGCGGCTACTTGTTCAGCATTTTTGGAGCGCATGGAGTTACGGGCCTAAACCTATATAGCCTTTTTGTGGCGGTGATCGGCGCGGTGGTCGTCCTGCTTGTCTATCACGCGGTACGGGGAAGTCGATCACGCTTGTGACCGACACGTGCAAGCGAGCGCTCTAGTACGTCCTTCAGCAAGCAGTGTTCACAACCCGGAGCAATCGGCCACAGCCACAGCTTGAGATTGACGGTCAGCCACTCGTCGATGAATACTCAAACCGCCAAATCCAAATCCGAATCTGAAGTGCCGCGGTCACTCGCGGACAAAGAGCGCAACGCTGGTGCCGTTAAAGTCCTTTTCCGAAAACTCGGGCCTGGTCTCATCACCGGCGCGTCTGATGACGATCCCAGCGGAATCGGTACCTATTCGCAAGTAGGGGCGCAGTTCGGCTATGGCCTTCTCTGGACCATGGTCTTGACCTATCCCCTCATGACCGCGATTCAGGAGATCAGCGCCCGGATTGGAAGGGTCACCGGGATTGGCATCGCCGCCAATCTTCGGAAAAACTATCCCAAGCCCGTTCTCTACTGTGTGCTGATCGTGGTGTCAGTAGCAAATGTCTTCAATTTGGGCGCGGACATCGGCGCCATGGCAGCGGCGACGCATTTGGTACTACCGGGAAAGGTCGGAGTGTTCACTGTATTTTTTGGTGTCGCGTCGCTGGCCGGAGTGTTGTTGGTTCCGTACTCAACGTATGCCAAATACTTGAAGTGGCTCACCTTGTCTCTGTTCGCTTATGTTGCTGTCGTCTTCTGTGTCCACGTGTCATGGCGCGCCGTGCTTCACGCGACCGTGCTTCCGCACGTTCAACTCACGAAAGAATACATTACCGCGCTGATTGCAGTGCTAGGGACCACCATCAGTCCCTATCTCTTTTTTTGGCAGGCTTCACAAGAGGTCGAAGAGGTGAGGAACAATCGCGGTGAGAAACCGTTGAAGCGCGCTCCTTTGCAAGCGCCGGAGCAACTGGGGCGCATCCGTCTCGATACTTATTTAGGCATGGCTTTCTCCAACATCGTCGCATTTTTCATAATTTTGACGGCCGCCGCGACTTTGCACACTCATGGCATTACCGAGATCTCGACTTCCGCTCAAGCGGCCACGGCGCTAGAACCGCTAGCGGGTCGCTTTGCGTTCCTGCTTTTTGTCTGTGGCATAGTAGGCACCGGCCTTCTTGCAGTGCCCGTGCTCGCGGCATCGGCGTGCTACGGAGTTGGCGAAGCGTGCCGCTGGAAAACAAGCCTGGAGCGGAAGCCGGGGGAAGCTGTCCGATTTTATGCCGCCATCACAATCGCGACTTTGACTGGGCTGTCGCTCAATTTTCTCCACATCGATCCCATTAAGGCGCTGTTCTGGGCCGCGATTCTGAACGGAATCGTCGCCGCGCCGCTGATGGCCGTCATTATGACCATGGCGTCAAGCCAAAAAGTCATGGGAAAGCTCGCTGTCCCTGCGTACCTGAAATGGGTGGGTTGGATCGCAACCGGAGTGATGCTATTCGCCTGTATCGGCGTCTTCTTCACCTGGAAATAGATTCTCTCAATTATTGTCGTATGCTCCAATGTTGTTGAACTTATTCGATCCTACAGGTGTTTGCGCGGATCTTGAGAAACCGCAGCTCTTTTGCATGAATGGCGTGGCCGACGCGCCACTGATGCCTGTGAACATAATTGAATCTAAAAGAAACGCTTGCCAAATACACCAACGTGAGAGGCGGACATTAGATACTTTGAAAAAAGTGACGCGCCTGATTTGGACGCGCTGTGCCAGGTGAGGCTGCTATGAAATTAGTGGAGAAGCCGGTTGTTGCCAGCCGGTTCAACCTGCTGACGGCGGCTTGGTTGCTGATCGCAATTGCTGCGCTCTATTTCGCTCGCGAAGTCTTAATACCGATCGCCCTTGCACTCTTGCTGAGCTTTCTCCTCGCGCCTGCCATGCTCCGCTTACAACGTTGGGGCTTGCGAAAGACTCTGGCTGCCCTGGTCGTGGTCGCTCATTCTTTCTTGGGATTGATCTTCATAGGTTGGGTGGGTTTTGGACAAGCCTATAATCTCACGCTTGAGCTCCCTGCGTATCGTCAAAACATAAGCACTAAACTACGTACCCTAACTCCGCCTGGACTGCACCGCTTCGGCGAGACCCAAAGGATGCTCGGAGAAGTCAGTAGAGAACTCATAATCCCAAAGCCGGAGCAGAAATCGCAGACTTCGTCCAGCGAGCCAAAGACCTCCACCCAGCCTATTCCTGTCGAAGTGCGGCGGCCGGAGCCTACCCCGCTGGAATTTCTAGAAAAGACCGCGCGATCGGTACTCCGGCCGTTGGCGACCGCTTTCGTTGTGCTCGTCTTTGTGATTTTCATGCTTCTTGGGCGGGAGGACCTGCGAGATCGGGTATTACGCCTTGCCGGCAGCAGCCGCTTGTACATGACGACGCAGGCGTTGGATGACGCCGCACGGAGAGTGAGTCGTTACTTGCTGATGCAGTTCGCCGTGAACGCAGTCTACGGAGCATTGGTTGGACTTGGACTGTTTCTGATCGGGATTCCTCATCTGCTAGTCTGGGCTGTTCTTGCAACGCTGCTGCGGTTCATTCCTTACGTGGGCCCGTGGATCGCAGCTGCCGGGCCGATCTTGCTGGCCATAGGCGTAGCACCGGGTTGGGGTAAATTCGCCTGGACCCTTGGACTCTATGTAGTTTTGGAGGTGGTTACAGCTAATTTCGTTGAACCCTTCTTATATAGTTCCTCTACGGGAATCTCGGCCATTGCCATCTTAGTGGCCGCTGTTTTCTGGACCTGGCTCTGGGGGCCAGTCGGTTTGCTACTCTCGACACCACTGACTGTGTGCTTGGTGGTAGTCGGACGTTATGTGCCTCATCTCGAGTTCTTGGGAATTCTCTTCGGCGATGAACCAGTATTGTCCCCGGCTCAGCGTTTTTATCAGCGCATGATCGCCAAAGATGCGGAGGAGGCTGCCGAACTTATGGAGCAACTTCTCAAGGACAAGTCTGTGATCGATGTGTACGACGAAGTCATTGTTCCGGCGATGAGTCTGGCTGAAGAAGGGCGGCATGGGGGTTTTCTTGATTCAGAAACCCAGGTCTATTTCTTGGAGAGTACCCGGGAGTTGGTGGACGAAATCGGAACGAGGGGAGACTCGGATTCTGGAGAAAACCATATTTCTGCCAAGATCATTTGCCTGCCGGCGAAGGATGCCGCTGACGAGTTGGCCTGCGAGATATTAGCGCAACTGTTGCCGAGTGCCACAGTGCAGGCGATGTCGCTGGGAATTTCGACCAACGATCTAGTCAAGGCAATTTCCGCCGCGCGGCCTACTGTGGTCTGCATCTCCGGAGTACCGCCCCAAGCGACTCGCCACGTAGCGGTCCGCTGTAGACATCTGCGGAAACTCTTTCCGGACCTGACCATTATGGCGGCGGTTTGGAGCGATGCGGATCTGACCAGTGTTCGCAGCAGAATTCCGGTCAGTGATGCCAACCATGTTGTATGTACTTTAAAACAGGCTATCGAGTACATCGCGAATATCGAGAATCCGAGTTCCGCCCCAGCGAATTCGTCCGCGAAGCCAGCAGATGCCCAAGCCGCAGAGGAACAGATCTCAGCCCTCGATTTGCTGGATACGTCGAACACTCCCATCCAAGAGGTGTTGGACCGGATGGTTCAAGATGTAGCCAAGACTTTGAACGCCCCAATTGCTGTCCTAACAGTAACCGACGAAGCAGGAAAGATTTGGAAATCACAATCTGGTTTGCCTTCGGACTTGGCTTCGGGTGTAGAGACCATAGAGCGTTTCCTCGAAAGCTCAATCGGAAAAGAGAAATCGACGGTGGTAATCGAGGATATGGCGAGCGATCAGCATTTTGCTAGCAGCCCTTTGCTTTCTGAAAAGGGAATACATTTTTGCGCAGGTGAGCCGTTGCTAAATAGGAATGGGAAGGTAATGGGATCGCTACTGGTACTCGACACTCGTACGAGAAACATCAGTCAGCAAGAGGAAGAATTATTACACACCGGAGCAAAAGCGGCCGTAGAAGCGGTCGAAGTCCGAGCGGTTGCGCCGCCAGCTGAGACAAAGATTAAAGCATAGTCCAAGAGGACTGGTGCCGGGTCGGGGAGGGGAATTGTAGTCGGAGGCAGGTGTATGGTGCCGCGTCCTCGGCTCCGAGCTACTCTCGTCCGCCTTTTTCAAGTTCAAATTCGACTACTAACCCTGGTCGCTAACTTTGCTGGGTCATCATGCCGGCAACTGTTGATAACAGGCGTGGGTGTTGAAAAACTCGCTTTGGGTCGCAAACAGCGAAAATTTGGGGGACAGAAAATGCCTTGCGATCCGAGAAGATCGCTTATAACGCATCCTGACGCAATTTTATTTTTGCGAATTTCGCGGAAAAGAGTTTTTCGACAGCCACAGGCCATATCGTAAGTTTGGCCTTCTATTCGCTTTTACCGTCTCAATGAGTGATCTGGAGAGCACCCAGGTGTGCAGATGACCACGGCCTAGTTTGGCCATGGAAAAGACGCTGTGCTTGGAAAGCATAAACGCGGTACAACGCCCGCTCTCGCCAGGACCAACGATAGTCACTGTCGGGTTCGACCAGAGCCGATTGAATATTCTGCGGCCATTGATCCGCGGGGACGCGTTCCATTGCTGCAAAGGATGTGTTCCAACAAACATCATGGTTGCCAGGAACGATGATGATCTTGCTTCGATCTCCCGCTAGAAACCGCTTGGCCAATTGGTCGAGGAACACTCCCGCGACCCGATACTGGTCGAGCATGGAGTCCACCCATTTGTGCGCGCCAATACCCACTCCTTGAATCAGGTCGCCACTCACCACAATCGCGCCGGGTTGAGGGACCGGCGGTGTTTCTCCTAGGTAACGGTCGCTGTCGCTAAGCAGCGCCGCGATCAAAGAATCGTTATCGATTGGCTCTTCGCGCGATCGGTGCAAGTCGGAAATATGTAGAACGAACAATTAGCTCCCACGTCTGGTCCGCGAACTCAAGCGCCCCTTTGATTATCAGCTATTTCAATCATCCGTCGCTCTCGAAAATGCCCGTGAACCGGTCAACGATCAATTGGTGCGAAAAGGCCGAACGGCTGCCAGTTTCTGTTCTATTCGCAAGACACGAGCACAGAATTATGATCGGAATCACAGAGGTCGAACATCATCGAACAGTCTTCGAGCTTGTCCGATGGCTATTTTCAGTCGTCGGCAGCTAAGGTGTAAGGTCCAACATAAGCTGTCGGGCGTCTCGCTGCCTCTGCGCAACCTAAAGCTGTTTGAAGCATTGTTCACTACAGAATCATATTGGGCGGAACCTGCGGGCATCAGCTATAAACTTCTCATCGCTTACCGGACTCTTTTGGGCAGCCTGCGGTGTGCGCGCAAGCAGATTAAGCTGGAGGTTCCTGGACTGAACCCCGAAAATGAGACAAATAAGAAAGGACACACTTTGCAGGAAAGGAACTGCGAGTGGCAAA
>Ga0075425_100006074_pt1 | contig 12618 bp, 11 predicted proteins | sample SoiMethybrSBSTD4_FD_75300 | JGI IMG/M metagenome (GOLD analysis project Ga0075425, IMG submission 75300) | Bulk soil microbial communities from a Populus tree surrounding site in Tennessee, USA - Soil MetaG P. TD hybrid SBSTD4 | ecosystem: Environmental > Terrestrial > Soil > Tree plantation...
GCCCGCGTGCGCGGATTCGTCGACCATTCCGATGAGATCGCCGATCGCCTGCTCGGCGCGCTGATGCGAGCCATCCACGGCATCTACGGCCCGGCGCTGCGCTGGGGACTCGGCCGGCCGCGCGCGACGCTCGCGGCCGCACTCGGCGTGTTCGTTCTATCGCTCTTCCTCGTGCCCGCCATCGGCTTCAGCCTGTTCCCGACCGCGGACATCCCGCAGTTCCGCGTCGTGATCGAGGCGCCGGACGGCGCAAGCCTCGCCGAGACCGACCGCGCCCTGCGCTTCGTCGAGGAACGCCTCGCCAGGACGCCGGGCATCAAGTACTGGTTCTCGAACCTCGGTCACGAGAACCCGCGCATCTACTACAACATCCTCTCGCGCAACACCGCCGCGAACATCGCCGAGGTCTTCGGCGAGGTCGACGCCTACGACCCGGCCAAGGCGGGCCAGCTGCTCGATGAGCTTCGCAAGGAATTCGAGGGCTATCCCGGCGCGCGCATCAGCGTGCACCAGTTCGAGAACGGCCCGCCGGTCGTCGCGCCGATCGAGATCCGCGTGATCGGCCCGGACATCGACACGCTCCGCCTGCTCGCCGGGGACGTCGAAAAGCTGATCAACGGGGTTCCCGGCACGCGCGACGTCATGAACCCGATGCGGCTGCAGCGCACGGACATCGACCTCCACATCGACACCGACAAGGCCGCGCTCTTCGGCGTGCCGGCGGTGGAGGCGGACCGGACGGTCCGGCTCGCCGTCGCGGGCGTCTCCGCGGGCAAGTTCCGCGAGCCGGATGGCGACGAATACAACATCAACCTCCGGCTCCCGATCTCCGGCCGGCCGACGCTCGATCTCCTGAAGACGATCCAGGTGTCCTCGGCCACCGGCCAGCAGGTGCCGCTCGCCCAGATCACGAACCCGGAGTTCAGCACGGCGGCCTCGGTGATCCGCCGCTACAACCGCGAGCGCGCGGCGACGGTCACGGCCTGGCCGGCGACCGGATTCGCGACGGACGAGCTGACGCGCCAGGTGCTGAAGGGGCTCGACGCGATGCATTGGCCGCCGGGCTACCGCTACGTCGCGGGCGGCGAGGTGCAGGCCCGCAGCGAGAGCTTCTCGGGACTCGGTGTCGCGATGCTCGTCGCCGTGTTCGGGATCCTCGCCGTGCTCGTGCTCGAATTCGGCAGCTTCCGCTCGATGCTGATCGTGTTCGGCGTCGTGCCGCTCGGCATCACCGGCGCGCTTGTTGCACTCTTCGTCTCCGGCTACACGCTCTCGTTCACGTCGATGATCGGGATGATTGCCCTCGTCGGCATCGAGATCAAGAACTCGATCCTGCTCGTCGACTTCACGAACCAGCTGCGCGCGCGAGGCCTGCCGCTCGACGACGCGATCGCGGAAGCCGGCGAGGTGCGCTTCCTCCCGATCCTGCTCACGTCGCTGACGGCGATCGGCGGACTGACGCCGCTCGCGCTGCAGGGCTCGGGGCTCTACTCGCCGCTTGCGATCGTGATCATCGGCGGGCTGATCAGCTCGACGCTGCTCGCGCGGCTCGTGACGCCGGTGATGTACAAGCTGCTGCCGCCCGCCGTTGCGCAGGCCGCCACGGCGCCGACATCGCCTCCCGCCGGCGCGACGCAACCGGCATGAGGCTCAGTCCAGGAATTTCCAGGTCTTCGCGCCGTCGAAACGGCGGATCCTCGTCTTCGCGATGACCCTGGGGTCGAAGTTCCTGGCGTTGACCCCCATCCGGTCGCGCGGTTTTCCCTTCGCCTGCTCCCAGTGCATGAAGCAGCCGCAGGTCCGGCAGCGGACGAAGCGCAGCCAACGATCGCCCCAGGAGTATTTCTGCACGTCGCGCTGCCGGTACTTCAGCCGCACCGCGCTCGCCTTGTAATAAGCCATGAGCGACCCGTACTTGCGGCAGATCGAGCAGTTGCAGCTCGTGAGCCGCCGCGGGGCGCGCGGCACCTCGAGACGCACGGTGCCACAATGACAGACCGACTCGATCACGGGGTAATGGTAACCTCAGCGCCTTTCTGCCGGAGTCCGTACGCGTGAGCCGCCTCGCCGCGTGGCTGTGGATTTCCTGTTGCGCCGCGTTCCTCGCGGGATGCTCGAGCATTCAAACGGCGGCGGCCCAATCCAACGCGACACCGTCCGCAACGCCCGAGCGGATTCCGGTCATCCTGATCCCCGGGCTTCTCGGCTCGAAGCTCGTGCGTTCGAGCGACGGTGTCGAGCTCTGGCCCGGCAGCACCAGCAAGCTCTTGACGAGCGACTACGAGGATCTCGCGCTCCGGATCGACCCGGAGACGCTCGAGCCGGTCGACGACGGGCTCCTGCCGGGCGGAATCTTCGAAGGCGCCGTCGGCAAGGACTTCTACCGCCGCATCATCCAGGACCTGCGCGACGCCGGCGGCTACCGGCTGACCGAGCCGGGCCACCCGGTGAAGGAGGAGACGGCGGGCCTTTACGTCTTCACCTATGACTGGCGCCAGGACATCGTGAAGACCGCGCAGAAGCTCGACGAGCTGATCGAGCAGATCCGGCGCGACTACAACGACCCCGCGCTCCGCGTCGACGTCATCGCGCACAGTATGGGCGGGCTCGTCGTGCGCTACTACGAGCGCTACGGCACGGTCGACGTCCTCGGCGGCAACGTCTTCACGGTGACCGGCCTCGGCCTCGCGAAGCTGCGGCGCATCGTGCTCCTCGGCACGCCGAACCAGGGCACGGTCACGGCGGTGCACAAGTTCCTGAACGGCTATCGCGTCGGCGTCTCCGCGCTCCCGACCGAGGGCGTCGCGACGATGCCCGCGACCTACCAGCTCTTCCCGCACCCGCTAGTGGACTGGGTCGTCAACGTGCAGGGCAAGCCGCTCAACTTCGACCTGTTCGACGTGGATTTCTGGCGGAGCTACGAGTGGTCCATCTTCGACCACCGGATCCAGCGCCGCATGGACCGCCGCCGCGACATCTGGCCGGCACAGGACGTTTTCGAGGCCTGGTTCAAGAAGCGCCTCGACCGCGCCCGCCGCTTCACCTGGTCGCTCATGGTGCCGGCGGGGCCGGTTCCGCTCATCAAGGCGCTGGTGCTCGGCAGCGATTGCGTCCCGACGCCGCGGCGCCTCGTGTTCGAGAACATCGAGGGCGAGTCGATCGCGCGCCTGCGCCCCGAGCAGATCCTCAAGCCGGTGCCAGGGGTCGACTACGAGTCGCTGATGTTCGAGGCGGGCGACGGCAGCGTGACGCGCTCTTCACTCCTGTCGCGCCAGAACATGAGCAAGGAGGTGCCGTCATTCGAGCAGGAAGGACTCGAAACCGACCGGAGCCACCTCGTCTGCGCGAAGCACGATGCGCTCACGAGCAACGACGAGCTGCTCGACGCCGCGCTTGAATACTTGTTGGCGCCGGGGAAATAAAGGGGACGGTCACTTTTAAAGGTGACCGTCCCCTTTAAAAGTGACCGTCCCCTTTACTTCCCCGGCGACGTGAATCCGCGATTGCGGAACAGCGCCTGCGCTTCGGGACTTGCCAGGAACTCGACAAAGCCCGCCGCCTCCGCGGCGCCGTTCGCGAGCTTAGTCGCCGGATAGACGATCGGCGGATACGAGTCGGCTGGAAACGCGGCGACCACCTTCACTTTCGGGTCCACAGCGGCGTCGGTTCGATAGACGATGCCGAGCGGCGCCTCGCCCCGACTGACGAGCGCGAGGGCCGCACGCACGTTCTCCGCCGGCGCGAGGTGCGGCTCCACCTGCGCCCAGACCCCGAGCGCCGTGAGGGCCGTTCTCGCATAGCGGCCCGCGGGCACGGAGGCCGGGTCCGCGATCGCCAGGCGGCCATTGCCGAGTGCTGAAGCCAGCGAAAAATTCTTCGTGATCGCGAGCTTCACGCCGCTGCCGGCCGGCGCGATGAGGACGAGCTCGTTGCCAGCGACGTTCCGGCGTGTCTTGAGGTCGACGTTCCCGTGGTTTGCGAGGTAGTCCATCCACTCGACGTCGGCGGATACGAAGGCGTCCGCCGGCGCGCCCGCCTCGACCTGTTTCGCGAGCGCCGAACTCGCCCCGAACGAGAAGCGCGCGGCGATGCCCGTCTTCGCGCGATACGCCTCGGCAACTTCCTGCAGCACTTCCGTGAGCGACGCCGCGGCGAACACGGTCAACTGTCTGGCTGCCGGGTCGCCTGCCCATGCCCGCGGACATGTGAGGGCCAGCAAGGCCGCGATGGCTTGCCGCCGGTTGATCCGTAACGTCGCTGTCACAAGATGGTTTCCGAGGTCCGAAGCGACTGCCCCCGGATTGAAACGGATTTCACGAGCACCCGCAATTCGAGCCCCGGCTGCAGCCCGAGCTGGCGCGTCGCCGACTGCGTGACGCGGGCGATCACGCGCGGCCCGCCGATGTCGAGCAGCACGAGGTCCGTATAACGGCCGTCGGGCGCGATCGAGACCACGGTCGCCGCGAGCGAGTTCCGGACGCTGAGGCCGGTCGTCTCCCACAGCGCGAGGATGAGGTCGCGCGCGAGGAGCTGCACCCGCACGCGCCGGCCTACCAGCTCGTCGGAGACGATGCGGAGCGTCCCGCCGCCGACCCGGAGGCGCGCGAACCCCGCCTCGTCCTCGCGGCCGACGATTTCGCCGTCGAGCACGGCGCCAATTGCGTCGGGCCCGACGATCGAGCGGAGCGCGGGATCGAGGCAGGTCGCCGCGAGCTCGCCGCTCGCGACCACGCGCCCCTCGTCCATCAGCACGAGGTGCGTCGCGAGCCGCAGCACCTCGTCGAACTGATGGCTCACGTAGACGATCGGGATCTCGAAGCGGTCGCGCAGGCGCTCGAGGAACGGCAGCACCTCGTCGCGTCGCGCGGCGTCGAGCGAGGCGAGCGGCTCGTCGAGCAGGAGCAGGCGCGGCTGCGCGAGCAGTGCGCGGCCGATCGCGACGCGCTGGCGCTCGCCGCCGGAGATCTGGTGGGGCCGCCGGCCGAGTAACCGCGCGAGGCCGAGGAGCGCGACCACCTCGTCGAAGGCGACGAGGCTGCCATCGGGCGCGCGCTCGAGCCCGTAGCGCAGGTTGCTCTCGACGTCGCGATGCGGGAAGAGCCGCGCGTCCTGGAACACGTAGCCTATCCGGCGACGCTCCGCCGGCACGCGGATGCCTGCGCCGGTGTCGTCGAGCACGGCCTCGCCAAGGCGCACCGTGCCGGCATCCGGCTCGAGCAGCCCCGCGATGAGGTTGACGAGCGTCGTCTTGCCGCAGCCTGAACGGCCGAACAGCGCGACGACGCCGGGCCCCGGGATGGTGAACGCCGCGTCGAGCGCAAAGTCGCCCTGGCGCTTCCGGATGGCGACGTCGAGCATCAATGCCCCAGGTAGCGCCGCAACCGGCGCGAAAGGACTTCGGCGAGCATCAGCCCGCCGAGTCCGAGCAGGAAAGAGATGAGCGCGAGCCGCGCGGCGACCGCGTCCCCGCCCGGCGTCTGGATTGCGGTGTAGAGCGCGAGCGGGAGCGTTCGCGTCTCGCCCGGGATGTTCGACACGAAGGTGATGACCGCGCCGAACTCGCCGAGCCCCGCGGCGAAGGCCGTCACGACGCCCGCCAGCACGCCCGGCAGCATGAGCGGCAGCGTCACGCTCGTGAACCGGTCGAGCGGGCCTGCGCCGAGCGTGCGCGCGGCCTCCTCCAGCCGGCGGTCCACCGTCTCGAGCGAAATGCGGATCGAGCGGACCATCAGCGGAAACGACATCACGGCGGTCGCGAGCGCGGCGCCCGCCGTCGTGAACACGAGCCGCACGTCGAACTCGCGGTCGAGCCAGCCTCCGATCGGCCCGCGCCTCCCGAACAGGACCAGCAGCAGGTAGCCGACCACGACGGGCGGCAGCACGAGCGGCAGGTGCACGAACGCGTCGAGCACCGTGCGCCCGACGAAGCGGCGGCGCGTCAGGAGCCAGGCGATCAGGATCGCGAACGGCAGGCTGAAGAGGACGCTTCGCCCCGCGACCGCGAGGCTGAGCGTGAGCGCTTCCAGCTCGACCGCCGTCACGACGGGAGCGCCGAGCTCGCGGCTTTCGCCACGTAGTCGCAGTACTCGCACTCGGGCCCTGGCAGCGGCGCTGTGTCCTCACCGATCGTCGCCACCGCGCGGCGGAACACGTCGAGGACCCACGCGTCGTCGCCGTCGTAGGGCACGAGCGTCGTCGTGAAGCAGAGCTTCTCGCCCCACTCGACTGCGCGACCGTCGCCGTTCGTGTAGACGAACCAGCCGCGGTTGCTGACCTCGAGCCCCTGGCGCCGCACGAGGTACTGGTAGACGTCCATCTGCCGCCGGTAGGACGGGTAAAGGTGCCGCACGCCGGGGGTCTCCGCGCGCGCCGTCGCCTTGTAGTCGGCGACGAGGATCTCGCCCGAGCGCGCCTGCCACAGGTCGTCCACCGCGCCGAACATCGTCCAGCCGGTTTCCTCGTCCAGCCAGCGCACACCCGTGAAGTTGTGGCGCCAGCGGTCGAGCTCCGGATGGCGGAAGGGCACCGCGTCGAGGCCGACCGAGGCGAAGAGCGGGTGCGGCTCGCCCGCCGTCCGGAAGCGGTCGAACTCCGCCTTCATCAGCGCGTCCACGGCGTTGTTGAGCGTGAACGGCGGCCCGCTCGGGCGCGGGATACCGCGCGCGACGTCGAGCCACAGGCAGCGCGGGCAGTCGATGAAGAGCTCAATTTTCGACCGGCTGAGCTGGCGTCTTTGCAGGGAACGGCTGGGCATAGGATCGCCATTTTGTGGCAGGCGCCGCGCCGCGGCTATGATGTTGCGGCCGGATACCACCCCGGGGGTCCCGGTGGAGGCGCCCCATGAAGCTCGCAGCTGCCGTCCTCTCCTTCCTCATCATCCCGATCGCCGATGCCGGTGAGATGGCACCGCGCGCGCTCGCGAGCGCCGTCCAGCAGCTTCGCCAGGCCGCGGGACGCTGGAACGTGACGACGACGCGCTATGCGGACAACGGCGCCGTCGCCGGCGTTGCGACCGGCACCTGGAGCTTCGACTGGGTCGTGCCCGATCGCGTGCTGACCGGGCGCGCCGTGATCCCCGACTGGAACCAGTCAGCGGGCATGCTCTTCTACCTCAACGAGCGCATGTACACGCTCGAGATGGCGCAGGTCGGCGCCGACGGCCAGCTCCTTGTCATGTCGGGCGCGGCCGGGACGGAGACGCGCACGACCGAGGAGATCCCGCTGCCGGACGGCCGCCACATGATGCAGCGCCACACGCGCTACAAGATCACCGCCGACCGCTTCGAGGCGAAGCTGGAGACGAGCTACGACGGCGGGCAGAGCTGGAAACCGGGCGTGCACCAGCTCTTCGTGCGCCAGCCGGCGAGCCGGCCGGATTCAGCGAGCGGAATGCAGCACCGCACCCGGCCGCAACCCTACGTCCCGCTGACATAGCGGGACCAGCGATCAGTCTGCAAGGGCCGCGTTGCTGAGGCCATGCCAGACAAGTCGCCGGCGGCCACCGCGAACGATTCGCTCGAGAAGGGCTTTCGGCTCGGCGGGTGGACCGTGCGGCCGCGCCGCGGGACGGTCGAGAGCTCGGAACGCGTAGAGCATCTTGAGCCGCGCGTCATGGCGGCGCTCCTCTGCATGGCGCGGCGGCCGGGTGACACCGTCACCCACGAGGAATTCATCCGCGAAGTCTGGAACGGCCGCATCGTCAGCGACGAGGTGCTGTCGCGTTGCATCTCGATCCTGCGCTCCACCTTCAACGATCCCGCGCGCGAGCCGCGCTACATCCAGACGATTCCAAAGGTCGGCTACCGCCTGATCGCGACGGTCGAACCAGCAGACGCGGTTGCGGAGGCGACCGTTGCTGCTGACGCCGCACCGATCACGACGGCTGTCGAGGCACCGCACCCCGCGGTAGCGCCTGCCGACTACCGTAAGCCCGGCTTTCTCGCCGAACTCCGCCGTCGCAACGTCTTCCGGATCGCTGCCGCCTACGGCGTCTTCGGCTGGTTCGCGCTGGAATTGCTGCATTCGACCGTCACGAGCCGTGGCGGGCCGACGTGGCTGATGCCGATCGCGACCACGATCGTATTGCTCGGTTGGCCGACAGCCATGGCTGTCGCATGGCTTTTTGAGCCGACGAGATCGGGCTTCAGGCTCGTCGGCCGTGTGCCGGCGGGCGAGTCGCTCGCGGACGTGACGGGAAGACGGCTCGACTACGTGATCCTGCTGGCACTCGTCGGGGCGTTCCTGTACGCGCTGTTTGCCGTGCCGAATCGAAACAAGACGGCCGGCGACGATTACGTCACGGCCGAGCCGAACTCGCTGGCCGTGCTGCCGTTCGCCAACCTGGGCGGCTCTGAAGACGACTATCTCGGCGACGGACTCGCAGAGGACCTCCAGTCACGCCTGGCGTCGGTGCCGGACCTGAAAGTCGTCGCCCGCACGTCTTCATTCGCTTTCAAAGGAAAGAGCGGCGACCTGCGCAATGTCGGCCGCCGCTTGGGTGTGCAGTATCTCGTGGCCGGCAGCGTAAGGCGCACCGATGAACGCGTACGGATCTCTGCGCAGCTCGTGGATACCCGGCGCGGATACCAGATCTGGTCGCAGGCGTACCAGGGATCCCTCGAGAACATCGTCGGGCTGCAGAACGACATTGCACTCGCCATCGTGCAGCGCTTTCCGCCGCAGTTGCGGGACCGGGCCACGCAGGCGCTGGAGCGCAGCGGGGCGCCGACAGTCGATGTCGCCGCGTACGAGCTTTTCCTGCGCGGGCAGCACCAGCTGGCCATCCGCGAGGAGGAGCACATCGTCCGGGCTATCGACCTTTTCCAGCAGGCGCTGAAGCAGGACCCGACTTACATCGACGCCTGGGTGGAGCTGGCGAAGGCGCAGGCGCTGCTGCCCTCTTATTCGCTGGAATCGCCCGACGACATGTACGAACAGGCGCTTGCCACGATCGCGGCGGGCTCCACCCGGGCACCGGGCGTCGCCGAGCATGCACGCGACGTCATGGCATTCATGGACTACCGCCGATGGCGCTGGCTGGATGCGCAGCGCGGCTTTGACGCCGCAATTGCCCTGAAGCCCGGCGATTCAAACGTGCTGCAGTGGTATTCGCAGCTGCTCGCGGCGGTCGGCCGGCCTGCGGAGTCGCTGCGGTATGCGCTGCGCGCACATGCCATTGACGTGCTCTCACCGGTCGTCAACGACCGCCTTGCGGTTTCCTACATGTGGAACGACCAGGACGAGCTCGCAGACCGGCAGTTCGAGGTCAGCAGGGAACTCGGCATGCACATCGCGGCCCAGCCCGACGCCTACCTACTGCTGCTGCTCAGGCGAAAGCGATTCGACGAAGCGCGGGAGCTCGCGATGGACCTGCAGAGGATGTTCTCCCGGCCGGCCGATTGGCTGGACCCGTTCCTCCGTTACGAGCGCGGCACGGGCTCACGGGAAGCTGCGGTCGCCGCGGTCGCGCGCGCCGAAAGCGAGCGCGACATTTCAAAGCGATATGCGTTCGGCGCCTGGATGATGCTGGGTGAAGACGACCGCGCGCTCAAGGGAGCCCTCGAGCTCGTTCGCGACCCACCGGAATTCGAGGTCGAATTCATCTTTTCCCGCGAAGCCCGCGGCCTGCGCAGGCATCCGCGATTCGGGGAGCTCGTGCGCCAGCTCGGTCTCGACACGTACTGGGACGCAACCGGCTGGCCGGAAAACTGCCGAAAAACCGGCGATCTCATCAAATGTGACTCATGAGGCGCGCGTCAGCCATCGCCGCCTGGTTTGTCGCTGCGGCGGCCATGTCGATGTCCGGCGTCGCCGACGGGCCGCCAACGCCCAGGCAGACGGTCGAGCAGATGAAGCTCGATATCCTTGCGGAGCTGGGCGCAAGGCGGGCGGAGCTGGAAGCCGATCCGGAACTCTTCTACGAGCTTGCACGGCACAGACTCAAGCCACACTTCGACCTCGAGCGCGCCGGCAAGTACATTCTCGGGCCGGCGGCAGGTACCGCCACGGCGGCCGATCGCGCGGCCTTCAACAAGGCATTCGAGGAATACCTGGTCACGACATACGCGTTCGCGCTCAGGTATGTGACGCCGAAGACGTTGACGGTGACGGGAGAGCCGCGACCCTCGGGAAACGACGTTCTGCTGCCGATACACCTCCTGCTCGTCAACGGCGATTCCATCGACGCAGACCTGCGGCTGCGCCTGGGGCCGTCCGGCTGGCGCATCTGGGATGCCGTCGGCGGCAACACTTCCATCGTGAAGATGTACCGCGGGGACATCGGCACGGAGGCGGCCATCCACGGGATCGGTCACACCATCCAGTCGCTTCACGACGTTGCCGCCCGCAATCGAGCTAGGGATCTCGCCAGGGCCCGCCATCGCCGCAGCCGCTGAGCCGATTCAAACTAAACAAACAATCAGCTTTCCGCCGGATTCCCTGAGGACTTTCAGTCCGCTCCCGCCCGAACCTGTGCCTGCGACGAACGGGATGCCCATTTCGGGCCAAGCACAGGAGGGCCACGTCATGCGCTTCAATGTCTTTTCCGTCATTCTGGTCGCGGCAGCCATTCTTCCGCAGCGGGCGCAGGCCGCCGCGCCTGCCTATTCGTACGTAGACACGTCCTATGTCAGGACCGACTACGACGGCATCGGCAGCAGCGCCGACGGATTTCTGTTACGCGGATCCGTCGGCATCACGGACAACGTCTACTTGATCGGTCACTTCGCCGATCAGAGCGTATTCGGCGTCACCTTGCGGGACTACGGCCTGGGCGCCGGGGACGCCTGGTCCGTGAGCCCGGCGACAGACCTTTATGCCGAGCTTTCCATCGTCAAGCTGGTAGCCAGCTACCAGGGCTTCAGCGTGGATGACACCGGTTTCGGTAGCGCAGTCGGCATACGAAGCCGTGTCTCGGATCGAATCGAGCTCGAAGCCTCCATCAATTACATCGAGTACATGGAAACGGGTGACGACACGACCTTCAGAGCAGCTGGCCGCTGGCACTTCACCGATCATCTGGCGCTGCAGGCCGAAACGGGCTTCGGCAGCGGTGCCAACATCTACCAAGTCGGACTGAGGTGGACCTTCGGCGACTAGCGCGCGGGCGCCATTGACCGCAGGGCCCGGGGCCATTGCCCGGGCCCTTTTTCGTGGATACCCGCAGTTGCCCCATTCCTAACCAAACAATCAGGTCTCGACGGACTTTCCTCAGGACTCCGGAGCGTTGGGCGCCGCAACCTGCAGCCAAATTTCGCGCAGGGAGTACCTGGAATGACCATAGACATCTGCGGGCTGCGATGCCGATGGCTGGTCCTTGGCCTCATGGCTCTGCTGTCCGGATGCTCAGTCCAGCGGATGGCGGCCAACAAGCTGGGCGACGTGCTCGCTGCAGGCGGGACGACCTATTCCGCGGACAGCGACCCGGAGCTCATCGAGGCCGCCCTGCCGTTCAGCCTCAAGCTCATGGAAAGCGTCCTGGCTGCGTCGCCCGAGCATCGCGAACTCCTCGCGGCAACTGCCGCCGGGTTCACCCAGTTCGCCTACGCGTTCGTGCAGCAGGAAGCGGAACGCACGGCCCTGCAGGACTATGAAAAGGCACAGGCGATCTCGGCCCGCGCTCGCGGCCTCTACTTGCGCGCTCGCGACTATGGATTGAGGGGCCTGGACGATTCGCATCCGGGGATGAGCGATGAACTGCGCCGCGCGCCACGGGACGCCGTGGCAAGGATCGGCCCGGCGGATGTCGACCTCATCTACTGGACCGCCGCTTCCTGGGCCGCGGCCATTGGCCTCGGCAAGGATGAACCCGGGCTGGTTGCCGACATGCCGATCGTCTCGGCATTGATCGATCGCGCACTCGAGCTGAACGAATCGTGGAATCGCGGCGCCATTCACTCGTTCATGGTGACCTGGGAGATGGTGCGACCCGATTCGGACGAGGGGCGTGAGCAGCGGGCACGACGACACTTGCTGCGGGCTGTCGAACTTTCCGGTGGTCACGAGTCGGGTCCCTGGGTGACCTGGGCCGAAGCCGTGTGCCTGCCGCAGGGCGACCGTTCGTGCCTCGAGAATTCGCTGAACGAGGCATTGAAGGTCGATCCGGACGCATATCCGCCCTCGCGCCTCGCAAACGTCATCTCCCAGCGCCGCGCCGCATGGCTGATCGCCAACGCCGATCGCTGGATCCTGCCTCCCCTTGATAACGCGATTCCGAACGAGGAGAGCCCACAATGAACCTGCGCCCTCGTCTTCATGCCGTCGCGACATTCGTCGCAGGCCTGTTTTGCCTCGTCGCCACAAATTCCATGGCGAGTCTGCCGGGAACACCGCGGGTCGCGACGATCGCGCCCAGGGACTCTTCATTCCACAAGCGACTCGAAGCGCTCAACGCCGAGTGGTCGAAAGGACCCGGCGGTATTCACATGGACATCTTCACCGGCGGCGCGATGGGCGGCGAATTGTCGATCGTCCGTCGCATGCAGAACAACCAGCTCCAGGGAGCCATGCTGACGTCGGTGGGACTCGGCCAGATCGACAAGTCGGTCACTGCGCTCCAGCTCATGCCTCTCATGTTCCGCGACTGGGACGACGTCGATCGCGTGCGGGAGGCTCTGCGTC
>Ga0075425_100006076_pt1 | contig 12618 bp, 10 predicted proteins | sample SoiMethybrSBSTD4_FD_75300 | JGI IMG/M metagenome (GOLD analysis project Ga0075425, IMG submission 75300) | Bulk soil microbial communities from a Populus tree surrounding site in Tennessee, USA - Soil MetaG P. TD hybrid SBSTD4 | ecosystem: Environmental > Terrestrial > Soil > Tree plantation...
CCCATGCGTTGAGCGAGCCTTGGTATGCGCCGTCGGTGTTTAGGGTTGCCGCTCGTGCTGACCCAATATCACCTTCCCATGAGATGGCCGAGGCCGACTACATGCCGGCGGCATACTGGATGGCGGCCCGCTCCACGGCACCCGAATCTTCTTGGCTCAGAAACGCCGCCCCTGTTCGTGAGGGTCGTCGATCGTTGAGCCGATACACAGCGATGCTGCTCCCAGGCCCGCCGCCGGTATGCCCAGCAATGAAAGCGCCTTCAGGTATCTGACCACACATCAGACCGAGCCCGTATTGAGGCTCCTGCCAGGGCAGCTGAGGAAGACGATTATCGACACGATGGCCGTTGAGCATCTGCGCAAGGAGCTCGGTTGGCAGCAGAGTGCCGCCGAGCAACCGATCCAAGAACAGGGCTGCTTGCGAGAGCGGACCCACAAGTAGGCCGTGGTAGACCCAGCCGGGGTGATAGCCGCTCTCACTGCCCATCTCGACGCCCGCAAGTTCCGCTGGCATTTCGGCTATCGACGCATCATGGATGCTGAGCGGTTGGAACAAGCGCTCTCGCAGGATGCTGGCGAGTGGCGCACCGACCATGTCCTCCATCAGCCTTCGCACAAACAGGTAACCCACGTTCGAGTAGAGAAAATTCGATCCGGGCGTGAAGCGCAGACGGTCGGCTTCCACGCGGCTCAGAAGCTCTGCCACCGACCATGGGGGCTCACGATCGGCAACGGCTCGATGATATTCAGGCAAGGCACCATATTCGGCGACACCTGCGCGATGCTGCAACAGTTGCCGCAAAGTGAATGGCTTCCCGGCTATGCGCGCATCAAGCTCGACCTTTCCGTCCCTTACGAGCGTCAGCGCCGCGGCGGCGATTGCCGTCTTTGTGAAGCTCCACCACGGCACGGCGGTCTGGCCGCCGTTTTCTCTCATGATGGCGCCATCCTCGGCGACTGCGAACAGTTCGCTCATGCGCGTTCACAGACCTCCTTCAAGAATGCGAGGCACCGCTCATCGAGCTCTGCGGGCGTCCCCGCGGCATTGCGGCAGTATCGGCCAATGCGGTTGAGACTGCAGATCAGTGCTGATCGAACGGAACACCCTTTCGTGTTGCATCACAAGCTGCGCGCATTGGGCAAGGTAGGGTGCCGCTGGCCTGGCACTTCAAGCCGAGAGAGCGCTGAGCGTTACGTAGTAGCCATCGGGATCCCGAAGGGCGAACTCCATCGTTGCCGTGTTCGGGTTCCGGTGTGGCTCCTCCTCGAGCCGCGATACCAGCGCGCGTGCCCTCGGCAGCGCCTCGTCGAAATCATCAATCCGGAAGAATAGCAAGAGCCCGTTTCCCGGCGGTGGATCGGGTCGAGTTAGCGGGGGATGCCCATGCGTCCCCCACTGGTGAAGGCAGAGCAGCACCGTGCCATCCGCGTCGAGGATCTGACCGAAGTAGTCGTGGGCAGGAGCCGTTTCGGGCAGGCCAAGCAGCGTCTGGTACCAGGCAAAGCTGCGAGCAACATCGGCCACTCCAATGATGGTCCACGTGCGTCTCATTGAGACCTCCTGTGGCGCGGCCCCGCTGGGGACCCTGCGGAGCAACTTTGGACCAGGCCTCGACAGTTCGACAAGGGATCGGTCGTCGATAGCCGATCACGACCATCATTTTCCCGCCGCGATGGTTTGGGCCAAGTCATCAGCGCGAGGCGAAAATTCCCAAGAACCGCGTCGTCCGCAGCTCGCGGCTGTTGCAGGCATTCCATTAGGCAGGCGACAGGCCGATGCGCTCGTCGCGCCAACGCAAGACCGCAATGATTGGAAGCGATCCAATCACCATCAGCGACTTGCCGATGATCTGACCCGCGAGGAATTGGAGACTTCCGAACGCAACATATAGGAAAACGATGCTATCAACGATCGCACCGACCGATCCACTGGCAAACACAGCGAGCACAAGTCTGCGGCGTTGTAAGGGCGTGTAGACAGCGAAGTCTGCGAGTTCAGAAATGAGAAAGGCCATCGCGGAGGCCAGGACCAGTGACGGTGGCGCAATGGCTGCTGAAAGGACGGCCCCCGTGGCGATCGCTGCCAAGGACCAAATTTTTCCAAGGCGGCGCTGAACAAGATCTCTGAGCACGAGGGCAACACCGATCATCAGTACCCCGCTCGGTGCGGCTATGTTGGGAGCAACCGGTATCAAACATGGGCCATCGGGAATGCACTGCGTTCCGACGTTCCCTATCATCCAGTTGGCGATCGGAATGCAAGCCATGAAGGCAAGGAAGAACAACGTTCCTTCGATTTTCTTTCTATCCATGTCACTCGGGTCCAGGGCGCACCACGACGTTGGGATCGCAGCGAAGATGCCTGGCATTGCTATCATTGACCCGGCGCCGGTAGAAGAGCTCGCGCGCAATGGTCACATGCGGATGCCGCTGCCCCTGGAGAGATGCGGCAATCGCGCCGCCGCGGGTGAGGGCCTGACAGTTGACGGCATCTTCTGCAGCCGATCTAATCGCCGGCGGTGAGCGGGGCATGCCGCGCCGTTGCGCGGCGGCTTGGGAGGATGTCATGACAGGGCTGATCTCGCGCCGGCGCGTGCTGGCAGGAACCGCTAATATCATCGGTGCCGGAACGTTGCTTTCGGGGCTGCCCGTGCGCCTGTTGGCACAGGCCCCCAAACCCATCACCGTCGGCTTCATCTACGCGGCCACGCGTAATGACTACGGATGGAACCAGGCGCATGCCGTAGCCGCGAAGCGCATCGCCCAGCTGCCGGGAGTTAAGCTGATCGAGCAGGAGCGCGTGCCTGAGACGGTCGAAGTCGAACGCGTGATGGAGAGCATGATTCAGCTCGACGGCGCCAAGGTGCTGTTTCCGACCTCCTTCGGCTTCTGGCCCTTCATTCAAAAGCTTGCGCCGAAGTATTCCGAAGTTCTGTTCGTCCACGCCGGTGGATTGTGGAAGGACACCGACCCGAAGAACACCATCGGTTATCGCGGTTACATGGAAGAGCCGCACTATCTGTGCGGCATCGCCGCCGGCATGATGAGCAAAACCGGCAAGCTCGGTTTCATCGGTTCCAAGCCGCTCTATTTCATCTTCAACAACTGCAACGGGTTCGTGATGGGTGCGCGATCGGTGAGGCCCGACGCGACCTGCCAGGTTGTCATAACCGGTGATTGGGACAATCCGGTGAAGGAGGCGGAAACTGTGAACGCCCTCGTCGATCAGGGCGTGGATGTAATCGTTGCCAACGTCGACAGCCCGAAGGTCGCCGTGGAAACTGCCGAGCGGCGCGGCATCATGAGCTGCGGCTACCACACCGATCTTTCCGCCCTGGCGCCCAAAGGCTTTCTCACCGGCGCGGAGTGGAACTGGGCGAAGGGCGGCGATTTCGTGCAAGCATGGCAGACCGGGGGCACCTATCCCAACCTCTACCGTGGCGGGTTCAAGCAGGACATGGTGGCCATCAGCCCGTTCGGCAAAGAGGTTCCGAAGACTGTGCAGGATGCCGTGCTGAAGGAGCGGCAAGGATTTATTGATGATACCCTAAAGCTCTACAAGGGGCCGTTGAAGGACAACAAGGGCAACCAAGTCCTGGCTGCGGGACAGGAAATCTCCAACACCGACAATCCATTCAAACTGAGCGTCAAATGGCTGGTCGAGGGTGCGATCGGCTCGACCGGTCTGCAGTAGAGCGCCAAGGCCGCATTTCGGATGCAATGAGCTCCGCGAAGATGGAGGATAAGCCCGCGAGCGGAACGGTCGCCGCTGCCGGAGAGCCGCTCGCACCTTACGATAACCGCACTTGGTTGAGTGGGGCTGCCTTCCCGATCGACGGCCTGGAATCGCTGCTTTTGTTGCTCATCGCGGTCGGCGCCGCGGCTCTGCTGTTCGGGATCTTCCTTGCGTTCTACGGCCACGATCCGCTGGCCGTCTATCGCACCCTCTATCTTGGTGCCTTCGGCACGCGTTTTTCGCTCGAGACCACGCTGACGCAGGCCGCGCCGCTGTTGTTGACCGCGCTCTGTACGCTGATCCCAGCTCGCGTTGGCTTGCTCGTGATCGGGGCGGAGGGTGCCGTTGTGCTCGGGGGCATCGGCGCCGTGTTGGCCGGCGTGGCACTCGGCAGCGCGCCGGCCGTGCTGGGAACCGTGCTCACCATCGCCGCGGGCGCCTTGGCCGGCGGGTTGTGGATCGGTGCTGCGGGGGCGCTAAAGCATTTCCGCGGCGTCAATGAGACCATTTCTACCCTGCTGCTCAACTATATCGCTATTGCCCTGCTCAACCATCTGGTCAGCGGCCCGATACGCGACTTCTCGCAGACGCTTAAAGCCCAGAGCTGGTCGATCCCGCAAGCCTTCATGATCGGCAACATCCCCGGCTGGTCGGTGCATTCGGGTTTGGTGATCGGTCTTGTCGTTTGCCTCGCGCTGCATCTGCTGCTGCGTCACACGACGATTGGTTTCGGTATGGATGTCCTTGGTGGCAATCGACGCGCTGCGCAGATGATTGGCTTGCCGATCGGCCGCCTGATCCTGCTTGCCTGCTTCCTGGGCGGGGCGGCGGCGGGACTCGCAGGGGCGATAGAGATCGTCGCGGTCCATGGCGCCGCAAGCGAATCGCTCGTTGTTGGCCTCGGTTACACGGGCATCCTGGTGGCTTTTCTTGCGCGTCAAAATGCGTTGGTCGTGATCCTGGTGGCGCTGCTTCTTGGCGGCATCTCGGCGAGTGGCGGATTGCTACAACGCCGCTTCGATACTCCGCATGCGGCGACAACGGTGCTGGAGGGTCTGATCTTCCTGTGCGTGCTGGCAAGCAGCGCTTTCGCTGGACGCCTCCTGTCGCGGCCGAGGGCGTCATGACCGGCACCTTTGACCTCGGCTGGTGGGGCGTCGCGTTGGCCATTGTCGCCGGGGCCATTCGCGTCTCGACACCTTATCTGTTGGTGAGCCTGGGAGAGACACTCACCGAAAAGAGCGGACGCGTTAACCTGGGTTTGGAGGGCACCCTGGTTCTCGGCGCCATGAGCGCATTCGCGACCTGTTACCTCATGGGCTCGCCGTGGCTCGGCATGCTGGCTGCCGGCGTTGCTGGCGCTGCACTCGGGTTGTTGCACGCCGCGATCTGCAACCTGCCGCGCGTCAACGATATTGCCGTCGGCATCGCACTTTTCATCTTCGGTATCGGTCTTGCGTTCTTTCTCGGCAAGCCGTTCATCGAACCGCGGGCGGCCATGTTGCCAAGTCTTCCACTTGGCAACTGGAGCGACAATCCGGCAATCCGCTCAGCCTTCGCGATCAGCCCGGTGTTTTTCATCGGCATCGCCTTGGCAGTCTCGCTCGAGTGGGGCCTGAAGAACACGCGCTGGGGCCTTGTTCTCCGCATGGCCGGTGAGAGTGCGGACGCGACGCGCGCTATCGGGTTATCCGTGGACCGCATCCGCACGCTGGCGACGATGGCGGGCGGATCCCTCGCGGGCTTCGGTGGAGGTTTTCTCTCCCTCTACTACCCAGGCAACTGGAACGAAGGCCTCTCCAGTGGCCAGGGGTTGATGGCAATCGCGCTGGTGATATTTGCGCGCTGGAGCCCCTTGCGCTGCTTTTATGCCTCGCTCCTGTTCGGCGGAGCCTCGGCCATCGGGCCGGCAGTGCAGACGGTCGGCATCACCGAGGGCTATTATCTGTTTTATGCTGCCCCCTACGTGCTGACCTTAGGGTTGTTGATTTATAGCTCCTCACGCACGCGTACCCTGGCCGGCGCACCGAGCGAACTGTCGATTTCGCGATGAGCGACAAGCAAACAAAAGCCCCACCCGAGGTCGAAGTTACCGATCTCACCAAAAGCTTTGCGGCCGTGCGCGCACTCGATCAAGTGTCCGCGAAGTTCCGTGCCGGCCGCATGCATGCGCTGCTCGGCGAGAACGGCGCCGGCAAGAGCACGCTTGTCAAATGCCTTATGGGCTACTACCGCACCGACGCGGGAAAAATTTTAGTCGATGGGAACGAGCACGCGATTGAGCATCCTCGTGCCGCCCATCGGCTCGGGCTCGGGATGGTTTACCAGCATTTCACTCTGGTGCCCCGAATGACCGTAGCGGAGAACTTTCTACTCGGGCGCGATAGCCTGCCCGCGGTCATCGATTGGGTGGCTCAGCACGCGTTGCTCGACGAGTTCATGGCGCGCATGCCATTCAAGCTCGATCCGCGACGCCTGGTGGGAACGCTGGCGGCGGGGGAGAAGCAAAAGCTGGAGATCTTGAAGCAGCTCTATCTCGGCAGGCGCTTCCTCGTCCTTGACGAACCGACGTCAGTGCTGACACCCGCCGAAGCTGACGAGGTGCTGGGCGAAATGCGCCGCCTCGTCGACGCGCACGAGCTCACCGTCGTGCTCATCACGCACAAGCTGCGTGAGGTAATGCAGTTCGCGCAGGATGTAACCATTCTGCGCGGCGGAAAGGTGGTTGCTCAGACCGAGGTTGCAGCGTGTTCGGAAGCGGGTCTGGCAACGCTGATGTTCGGCGAAGCGCTGCCGCTGGAGAAGGAGGGCACCGCGACCAAGGGTGCCTCCCGGCACGACCGCGCCTATCTGGAATTGGAGGGGCTCGACGTGATCGGGGACCGCGGCACACCTGCGGTTGTTGATGTAGGCTTCAAGGTTCATGCGGGCGAGATCGTCGGCATCGCGGGTGTATCCGGCAATGGTCAGAAAGAGCTCATTGAGGTGCTCGCCGGCCAGCGGGAGGCGCAAAGCGGCAGCGTGCGCGTCGATGGTCGGCCGTTTCGGCGTCGACGGCGTCAGCTGGAGAGCAAGGGCGTATCCCTGCTCACGGAAGAACCCCTCGCCAACGCAGCCGTTCGCTCCATGACGGTGATGGAAAATTTGGCCCTGCGGCAGTTCGATCGCGCACCGCTTTCGATCGGTGGCATAGTTCTAAAGCGGCGTGCACTGCGGCCGTTCGCGCGGGCGCTGATAGCGCGCTATGGCATCCGAGCCGGCTCACCCTCGGCGCGGCTGGATACGTTATCGGGAGGCAATGTGCAGCGCACGGTGCTGGCCCGCGAGCTTGCGCGCGACGTGCGGCTGCTCATCATGCAGAATCCATGTTTCGGCCTCGATGCGGCCGCCGCCACGGATATCCGCCGCCAGATCCTGCGCGCCCGCGATGGCGGCGCAGCGGTGCTGCTGGTAAGCGAGGATCTCGATGAAGTGCTGGAGCTCTCCGACCGCGTTCTGGTGATGGCGGGCGGATGCATCACGTACGAGACACCACGTGCTAATGCTGATCGCTATGAGATCGGCCGGCACATGACGCAAGGGCCGGCGAGGCTATCTGCATGACGAAGACGCTCGTCAGTGGCGGGCGCGTGCTACGCGCCGACCTAAAAACGTGTGATCCCGCCGATGTTTTGCTCGACAATGGCTTCATCATCGCCATAGAGCCACCGGCACGCATTACGCGCGAGAACGTAGACCTCCTCGATGCATCCGATCGCCTACTGGTGCCCGGTCTCGTCAACGGCCACACGCACGGACACGGGGGTCTGGGCAAAGGTGCGGTGGGCGATCGGGTTCCACTGGAAGTGTTCCTCAGCGCCAGTGGCGCTATCAACGGCAGCCGCACGATCGAGGACAAGCGGCTCAGCGCAACGTTGACGGCCGTCGAACTGGTGCGCAAGGGCTGCACCGCAGCCTACGACCTGTTTGTCGAATATCCGCTCCCATCTCGCGAAGGGATCGATGCAGTTGCGAGCGCCTACGGCGAGGTCGGCATGCGCGCCGTGATCGCGCCGATGATGGCTGATCGGACGCTCTATTCCGCATTGCCTGGGCTGATGGAGGCCCTGCCGCCGGTTCTGCAGGACAGGGCGCGCAAGATTGAACTTGCTCCTTACGAGGCGAGCCTAGTCGCCGCTCGCGACATCATCATGAACTGGCGCCACGACCGCGACCAGCTGCGGCCGGCGCTCGGCCCAACCATCCCACTGCACTGCTCCGATGCATTCTTGGTCGCGTGTGCCCGACTGGGCGAGGAGTTTGGCTTTGCACTGCAAACACATGTCGCAGAAAGCAAGACGCAGGCGGTTCTGGGTGTGCGCAAGTACGGCAAGAGCCTCGTGGCACATCTGCAGGAGCTAGGCGTGCTCGGCCCGCGTTTTAGCGCAGCGCACGGCATTTGGCTCGACCGCGACGACATCAGCCGGCTGGCAGATGAGGGCGCCAGCGTCGTGCACAATCCGATGAGCAACCTGCGGCTCGGATCCGGCGTCGCCCCCGTGCGCGCATTCTTGGATGCGGGCGTTGGGCTTGGTATCGGCACCGACGCGAGCAATACCTCTGATGGCCAGAACATGTTGGAGGCGCTGCGTCTCGCGGCACTTTTGTCACGCGTCGCTGATGTCGATCCAGATCGATGGCTGTCGGTCGAGGAGGTATTCCGGGCGGCGACCGAAGGTAGCGCTGCAATCCTTGGCTTCGATCGCATCGGCCGGTTGGAACCGGGATACCGGGCGGACATTGTCTTCCTCGATGTCGGGCACATCAACTATGTGCCGCTGCGCGATCCGCTGCGGCAGCTGGTATTGGCGGAGAATGGCGCCGCCATCGATAGTGTCATGATCAATGGTCGTTTCGTGCTGCGCCAGGGACGGCTGCTGACCCTCGATGAGCGGCGCTTGCGCCAGCAGGCCGAGGCAGCGATCGAGCGCCTCGATGCTGCCAATGCTGGAGCCGCACGCGCCGCTGAACCGTTCCGCGATCTCGTCGGCCACTTCTGCCTGGCGCATGCCCGCGCCCCGTTCCACGTGCATCGCCGTCTGCCTGACGACCCGTGAGATGGGAACTTTGCGGGTCAATTCACCGTTCGGGATGACGAAAAGCGTTGGGTAGCTGCAGGGGTCTCACAACATTTTTGGGGGGCCTTCGCGCCAAGCGCGACGGCCACAGACTGGTGGTGCAATCCCCGCAGCATTCTCTTGAACAAAAGGTTCGCTTGCGCCAGCCTCTCCCAGTGCTGCCAGCCCAGCATTCTGCCCAGACTTGACGGCAACGCCCGCACCCCCAGGCCTTTGCGGCAAAGAGCTTGCAGTGGCTTGAGATCAACCCATGGATTGCCGACCCTCCTTCTCCTCGCCGGGAGGCCGCCACTCAGGCGGCGTGTGCCCGGTTGCAGAAGTCGCCAGCGTTGATAGCCTGCGGCCTATGTCTGAAGATCGCTCGACGCTCTCCGCCAAGCTCTCTCGCTTCCCGCGCCTTGGCCTTGCGCACCTGCCAACGCCACTGGAACCCATGCAGCGCCTCGCGGAGCACCTCGGTGGGCCACGGCTCTGGGTGAAGCGGGAGGATGCGACAGGCATCGCATTTGGCGGCAACAAGCTGCGCAAGCTCGACTTCGTGTTGTACGAGGCTCAGGCGGGTAAAGCTGACACGCTCGTTTCGGGTGGCGTCGTGCAATCGAACAGTCAGCGGCAGGTCGCAGCCGCCGCTGCCAAGCTGGGGTTGCAATGTCACCTGGCCGTCTATCACGGCCGACTTTCGCCACCGACACCAGAGTATGAGACATCCGGCAATGCGCTGCTCAATCGCCTGTTTGGCGCGCATCTGCACGATGTTCCCTGGACGGGCGATCGCAACGGCGCGATCCAGGCATTGGGCGAGCGATTGCGCCAGGACGGGAGACGGCCCTATTTCGTCCCCTATGGCGTATCAAATGCGCTCGGGGCCGTTGGTTACGCCTCGACCGTAGATGAGATCGCCGCCCAATCGTCGGCTTGCGGCTTCCACCCATCGGCGATCGTGCACGCTACGGGCAGTGCTGCGACACAGGCCGGTCTCGTGATCGGCGCATCGATTGCGCTCAAAGGCACGCGCGTGGTCGGGATCGACATCGATGCCGAACCAGAGCGGATACGATCCGACGTTGTTCGATACGCCAGCGCCGCTGCCGAGCTGCTTGAGGTGGCGTTCGATGAGGCGGACGTGGAGGTCATCGCCGGTCACGCTGGACCGGCTTATGGTGTCCCTCATGTCGCAACGATCGAGGCGATCAAATTGGGGGGTGCCCTGGAAGCCCTCGTGCTTGATCCCGTCTATTCCGGCAAGGGGCTTGCTGGTCTCATTGCGCTCGTACGCGCGGGATGGTGGCAGCCGCATGACAACGTGGTTTTCGTTCACACCGGCGGTGCCCCAGCGCTATTCGCGTACCGAAGCGCGTTGACCATCTGACGGAGTCGACGGCCCATCTTTGCTGCTGCTGCGTTCTCTCAATTTTCTGGGGCCCTTGCCGTCGCCCTCTCGCGGGGGCTCGCCTTGGAGCACGGTTCGCCTGGCTGAAGGTTGACCTCGGGCAAACGTGCAAGCTCTGCTTGGCGTTGGGCTTGAATTTTTCGGGCGGTGCACCATGTCACCGCCGTTGGCGACGAGGACAAGTATTGTCACGAGGGGCCAACATGCGCGCATAGGGCCGGCAAGTCCGCGCCCCCTGCATTCCATCCATTCGTCAGCCAAGGGAGGTCACCATGTCGGGATCGAGCGGTTTCACCGCCCGCCGTGGCGTCGGCCTCGCGGGCTGCAACGAACAAAATGGAGTGCACGCGCATGAGCGCAGAGATGGTCTCCCATGACGAGATCAAGACTTTTTTCGAGGACGGTTGGATCGAGGCGGTGCTCTTCCCGGTGAAGAGCGGCAAGGAGGCAACGGTCTATTGCTGCAAGGCCTGTCCGGGGCGTGGCGAAAGTTATTTCGCATTAAAGTTGTATCGGCCCCGGGAGCACCGCGACTTCCGCAACACGGCGACGTACCAGGAGGGCCGCGTGTTGGGGGACGCGAGGACCACGCGGGCCGTCAAGAATAAGAGTAAGTTCGGTCGCGCCGTCGAGTTCCAAGGTTGGCTACACCACGAGTTTGCCATGCTTGGCATGTTGCACGCCGCCGGCGCCGACGTTCCGCGTCCCATGGCGATGGGCCCGAGCGCCATGCTGCTCGAGTTCATAGGTGAAGGCGGCAGGCCGGCACCGCAGCTGAGCCGCGTCCGGCTATCCCCAGCTATGGCCGAGACGCTGCTCGAACAGGCGCTCCGCAACATCGAGGTCATGCTGGCGTGCCATGTGGTGCATGGCGATTTGTCGGCTTACAACATGCTCTACGCGGGCGGAACCTTGCGCATTATCGACCTGCCGCAGGCGGTAGATGCACGCATCAATGCCAACGCCAGCATGTTGCTTGCGCGTGATATCGCCAACGTCTGCGCGTATTTTGCAAGCCAGGGCGCCGACGTTGAGCCGGGGAGTTTCGCCGCAGAGCTGTGGGACCTCTATACGCAGGCCAAGCTGTAGCGGGCCACTGCTCCATCTCTCGATCGATACGTCCAATCGAGCGCAGCTGAGCTCGAGCGGCAACTACGAGGTCGCCCCGCGCATAAGCGGCTATGTGCTCATCGCAAGCGCGTTGGAAGCGCGTTTTGGGGAAAGGCTCCGTGGCTGTCGAACCAAGGGAGAGAGTGGCCAACCTTTCGCGCGCCCTTTGCTGGGCAAACAATCGACGTCCGAAAGAGGCGCGCTCCGCCTGGGCAGTTCAGTCGTGGCACCGCGTCGCGCTCCACGACGAGACGCACCACCTGCTCGGGTACTGCGAGCCAAAGGTGCAGAGAGGGCGCGGCCGCTGTTTCAGGTGGAACACGTGAGTATCTCAATCCTTTCTGTGCCCCTGCGGCCGCGAGGACCGCCGCGCCATTCCATTGGGTCGGCCGATGGCACGCCAGCTGGGGGGATCGAATTGAGCCCCCCCAACGCGCCGTTGTGCTCACGTGCTCCCGGCGATTGGTTGCACTGGGCCGCTGTTTGGTGTTGCTGAAGTTCTCTGGCGGCAATTGTCGGCCTTCTCATGCGCATTCGGAAAATCGTCGCAATCTCAGCGTTCTTGAACAGTTGAGTGCCGGTTCGGCTGACGGCTTGCTAGAGAGGGGGAGGGCGGTGCGACTATTCCTTGGATCGGGCGCAGGATCGCGGGTGACTGCCGCCGATGACCGAAGGGTGATCTTTGCTTCTCGTTCATCGAGCGTTCATGCTGCTGGGCGTCTTTGAACCCTGCCAAATTCGCGAGGGAGTAACACCATGAGAATGCTCAAATATGCACTAGCCACGTGTGCCGTCTTGGCCTTGTCGCCGGTCGCTGCGAGCGCGGCGGATTTCGGGCCGTACCCGCAGGCACGCCCCTACGCTGAACCTCCTGCAGGTCCGCCGCCGGCCTACTATGCGCGACCCTATTACCCCGAGCCCTACTTTTACGGCACCTACTATTACGGGCCTCGATTTTGGCGTCCCTACCCGTATTACGCCGCGTATCCGTATTGGCGCGGCCCACGCTTCGCTCACTACGGGCGTCCGTATTGGGGAGGTGGGTGGCGAGGCCACGGGCGCCGGTGGTAGCCGCTATTCGCACGCGCCTGATGTAGCGCCAAACTCAGAGCCCCGGCGAAAATCGGGGCTCTTTCGTTGCGACTGACACGAGCTCCTATCTCCTGCAATTTGATCTTTGCATTTTGAAGTCTCGTGAGTGAGCCGCTTAGCATTCTCCCCCTACGGTTTGGAGCGCGGGGCCTGCCGTCTTGGCTGCGCTGACC
>Ga0075425_100006077_pt1 | contig 12617 bp, 6 predicted proteins | sample SoiMethybrSBSTD4_FD_75300 | JGI IMG/M metagenome (GOLD analysis project Ga0075425, IMG submission 75300) | Bulk soil microbial communities from a Populus tree surrounding site in Tennessee, USA - Soil MetaG P. TD hybrid SBSTD4 | ecosystem: Environmental > Terrestrial > Soil > Tree plantation...
CGGACCTTAAAATAGTCATATGAAGCATATATTTAGTTGGAGATTGACTCTGTTCCTTGGGCTTCTGCATACTTAGAACAAATAGTGAACGGTATGCTCAGCGCCATCAAAAAGCTGGAACAAACACGTCAACTCCTCCAGCCCATCCTGGGCGAGAGTAGAAACCGCGCGCGCCATCCGCTTGGTCATGCGGATGCCGATCGGGTTCTCGGTGGTGGACTTTTGCTTGGTGCGTTGCACGAGGTCTTCGCCAACGATGCAGGCGCTTCGGGCTTTACCGCCTGTGCCGCGCAGCGCGTAAGCGGCGCGAAACGAATGCTCTGGATCATCCAGGATTTTTCCTCCCTCGAATATGGAACGCCGGCGCCGACAGGTTTTGCCGAACTGGGCATCGATCCCACACATCTTCTTATGTTGCGAACCGCCAATGCAGAGGATGCCTTGCGCGCCGCTATCGATGCTTTGTCCTGCTATGGCCTTGGCGCAGTGATCCTGGAGATCGCAGGCAATCCCAAAGTGCTCGATCTTGTCGCCAGCCGCCGGCTGGTGCTCGCGGCCCAGCGCAAAAGCGTGACGGTTTTTCTGCTGAGGCAAGGTGCGGTGGCCGAACCCAGTGCGGCGCAGACGCGCTGGCAAATCCGCAGCCATCGTTCAACTGCGACAGACGATGGGGGAATGCCGCGCTTCGAAGCCGAACTTGTTCGCAACCGGCAAGGAGAGACCGGGCACTGGGTAATGGAGTGGAGTTGTGACGATGGAGCATTCCGCAAGCCCGACGATCAGGCGGCGCATTCTGGCTTTGTGGTTCGCGCGTCTGCCGACGGACCGCTTGCAGCGGCGATGCGCATCGCCGGATGATCGGCCGCTTGTTCTTTCGCTCAAGAGCAACAATGCGCGCATTCTCTATGCGGTAGACCGAAAAGCCACGCAGCTGCGGTTGACGCCGGGCATGGCGCTGGCGAGTGCGCGCGCCATGGTGCGCGAACTTAATGTCGTCGCAGCCGACGCGCCGTCCGATGCCAAGCTGCTCGCCACAATCGCCGATTGGTGTGATCGTTACACGCCGTTCGTCTCGATCGATGGCGTCGATGGCTTGCTGCTCGACGTGACGGGCGCAACGCATCTCTTCGGCGGCGAACCGGCGATGCTCCAAACCGTATGCGCAGCCCTCGCGCGTCAAGGTTTCACAGTGCGTGCGGCAATCGCTGGGACTGCGGCGGCGGCGCGGGCATTGGCACGCTATACGCATGCAACGATCGCAGCACCTGGCAGGGAGGCCGAAGCGGTCGCGCTTCTTCCCGTCGCCGCGCTGAATCTGGATGCGACGGACACGCATGCCTTGCGCCGCGCGGGGTTGAAGACAATCGCCCAAGTTGCCGGCCGCACGCGAGGCGAACTGACGGCACGCTTCGGCAAGGAGATGGTGTTCAAGCTCGATCGTGCGCTTGGCCTCAGCGAGAAGCCGATCTCGCCGCGCCACATCCTGCCGGGCTATATGGCGGAACATCGCTTCGCCGATCCGGTGGTGGCACAAGATTTCATCGCCGGCTCGATCCTGTCGCTGGCGCAATCGCTCTGCCATCTTCTGGAAGAGCGCGGCCAAGGTGCGCGCAAGCTGGAGGCAGGCTTTTTTCGCAGCGACGGTCAGGTCAACCGCATCGCGCTGGAAACGGCGCGGCCCTTGCGCGAGCCCAAGATCATCGCGCGGCTGTTTCGCGAGCGGTTGGATGCGCTCTCGGATCCCATCGATCCCGGCTTCGGTTTCGACCTGATCCGGCTTTCAGTGCTGCATGCCGAGCGTCTTGCTCCCGAGAGCGTCGGTCTGGAAGCACGGCCCGATGACGACAAGGAGGTCGCCTTCCTGATCGACCGCTTGGCGGCGCGTTTCGGTTCGCATCGCATGCTCGCTTTCCAGCCGCAGGACACGCACATTCCCGAAGGAGCCGGCGTCGCCGTGCCCGCACAGCATGTAGCGGAGACAAAACTCGTCTGGGATCCGCGCATCCCGGGTGAAGCGCCGCGGCGACCTTTGCGGATGCTCTCCCAACCCGAGCCCATCGAAGTAGTGGCGCAGATTCCAGACGGACCGCCCTTGCGCTTTCGCTGGCGCCGCGCGCTGCATGCGGTCGCGCGCGCCGAAGGTCCCGAACGCATCGCGATGGAATGGTGGAAGAACCAGAAGCCGCAACCGACGCGCGATTATTTCCGTATCGAAGACGAGGTTGGGAAGCGCTTCTGGCTTTACCGCGACGGCCTTTACGGGCGCGAGCCGTTCGCGCCGCTTTGGTACGTCCATGGGTTGTTCGCATGATGCCTTACGTAGAAATCGCGGTGACGTCGAACTTCTCCTTCCTGCGTGGCGCATCGCGGCCCGAGGAATTGGTTGCGCAAGCTTGTCTATTTAATTACGCCGGCATCGGTATCGCCGACCGCAACACGCTTGCTGGCGTGGTGCGCGCCTATGCGGGCTTCGATCATCCGCATTTGCCTGAGAGAAAGCCCAAATTCCTGGTCGGCGCGCGGTTGGTCTTTGAAGATGGCACGCCCGACATCCTCGCCTACCCCATCGACCGCAAGGCCTATGGAAATCTCTGCCGCCTTCTGACGGTCGGAAAGCTCCGGGCGAAAAAGGGCGAGTGCACGCTTTATCAGAGCGATCTGCTGGATTGGCAGGAAGGCTTGTTGCTGGCAGTGATTCCACCGGCGCGCGCGCCACTCACGAAAATTCGCGCGACTCTTCAAGCGTTGCGCGGCGTCGCGGCGGATCGCACATGGCTTGCCGCAGCGATGCCGCATCGTGGCGATGACCGGCGGCGGCTGAAACGGCTGAAAACGTTGGCGCAGGAAACGCGTGTGCCGCTGATTGCCGTCAACGACGTGCTCTATCACGAACCGGGACGACGCGAATTGCAGGATGTCGTCACTTGCATCCGCGAGCATCTGACGATCGACAAGGCCGGCAAGATTCTGGAAGCCAATGCTGAACGCCATCTGAAGCTACCGGAGGAAATGGCAAGACTGTTCGCCGATGCGCCCGACGCGATAGCGCAGACGGTGCGATTTGCCGAGCGCATTTCCTTCTCGCTCGCCCATCTCAAGTACAATTATCCGGAAGAACCGATACCGCACGGAAAGACGCCGGACGAATATCTGCGCGAACTGACATGGACGGGTGCGAACAAGCGTTATCCCGACGGCATCCCTTCGACCGTGCGCAGCACGCTCGAAAAAGAATTGGCGTTGATCGAAAAACTCGAATATGCGCCATATTTCCTCACCGTGCGCGATATCGTCGGCTTTGCGCGCGCGCGAAGCATCCTCTGTCAAGGCCGCGGCTCAGCCGCCAATTCGGCAGTCTGCTACGTGCTCGACATCACGGCGGTCGATCCGGCACAGAACGATCTTCTGTTCGAACGTTTCATCTCGCAGGAGCGCAAGGAGCCGCCCGACATCGATGTCGATTTCGAGCATGAGCGGCGCGAGGAAGTCATCCAGGATGTCTACAAACGCTATGGCCACGACAAGGCGGCCCTGACCGCCACCGTCATCTGCTATCGCCCGCGCAGCGCCATCCGTGAAGTCGGCAAGGTCTTCGGTCTCAGCGAGGACATCACGGCGGCGATGGCGAACAGCGTCTGGGGCAGCTGGGGCCAGGAGGTGAAGGAAAGCCAAGTGCGCCAAGGCATGCTTGATCCCCAGAATGCGGCGATCGTGCAGGCGGTGAGCTTCGCCAACCAGATCATGGGATTTCCGCGTCATCTCTCCCAGCATGTCGGCGGCTTCGTGCTGACGCGCGACCGGCTGGATACCATCGTACCGATCGGACCGGCCGCGATGGAGAACCGCTACTTCATCGAATGGGACAAGGACGATATCGACAAGCTCGGCATGATGAAGGTCGATGTTCTGGCGCTCGGCATGCTGACCTGCATCCGCAAAGCCTTCGATCTGATCCGTCGGCACGAGGGCAAAGACCTCGATCTCGTCAACGTGCCGCGCGAGGATCCGGCCGTCTACGACATGCTGTGCAGGGCCGACGCAATCGGCGTGTTCCAGGTGGAAAGCCGAGCACAGATGAACATGCTGCCTAGACTTCGACCGCGCTGCTTTTACGATCTCGTCATCGAAGTTGCGATTGTCCGACCCGGACCGATTCAAGGCGACATGGTGCATCCTTATCTGCGCCGGCGCAGCGGCAAGGAGAAGGTGGAATATCCCTCACCTTCGCCCGAACACGGTCCGCCGGACGAACTCTATCAGGTGCTGAACAAGACCAAGGGCGTACCATTGTTCCAGGAACAGGCGATGAAACTTGCCATCGTGGCGGCGAAGTTCACGCCCGAAGAGGCCAATGGGCTACGCCGCGCCATGGCGACGTTCCGCAATGTCGGCACCATCGACACGTTCCGGGAGAAGATGGTCGGCGGCATGGTGCGCCGCGGTTATGCGCAGGATTTTGCGGAACGCTGCTTTAAGCAGATCGAAGGCTTCGGCTCTTACGGTTTTCCTGAAAGCCATGCGGCAAGTTTCGCGCTGCTCGTCTACATTTCGGCCTGGATCAAATGCCATCATCCTGCCGCGTTCGGTTGTGCGCTGCTCAATTCCCAGCCGATGGGCTTTTATGCACCGGCCGAGATCGTGCGGGATGCACGCGAGCATGGCGTCGAAGTATTGGCGCCCGACGCCAATTTCAGCGCCTGGGACAACACGATCGAGCGCAGCGAAGCGCTTTGCATGCGGTTGGGTTTTCGCCAGATCGACGGTTTCCACGAGGAATGGGGACGACTGATCGTGGAAAATCGCGGCTATGGCTATGCAAGCTTCGCGGAATTCCTCCGGCGCAGCGAGCTGCCGAAAAAAGCCTTGATGGTGTTGGCGGAAGCCGACGGCTTTCGCTCCCTTGGCATGGATCGGCGCGAAGCGTTGTGGGCGGTGCGGCGTCTGCCCGACCAGCACACGCTGCCGCTGTTCGAGGCGCAGCGCATCAAGGAGCTTCCCGTCGAACATACCGCGCCGTTGCCTCTGATGCCGCTCAGCGAACATGTGCTGGCCGACTACCAGACGCTGCGCCTGTCGCTCAAAGGCTACCCGATGCAATTCCTGCGCGAATTGTTCGCTGCGGAAAAAGTGAAAAGCTGCGCCGAAGTGGAAGCGACAGACGATGGTCGGCGCGCGCGCTGCGCCGGTGTTATCCTCGTGCGCCAGATGCCCGGCGACGCAGGCGTGGTGTTCATCACGTTGAGCGATGAAACCGGCATCACCAATGTGGTGGTGTGGCCGAAATTGGTCGAGCAATTCCGGCGCGAAATCATGGGTGCACGGCTGCTTCTGGTCGAAGGCAAAGTGCAGAAGAGCGAAGGTGTCGTGCACCTGGTGGCCGAACGTGTATTCGATCGAACCCAGGAACTCGACCGCCTGTCGGAGGACACGCTGCGCCCGTTCCGGGGCCACCTCGAGGATCTCGCCTATCAGCGACCCGATTCCCGTGCGCCCCGCCATCCACGCCAGATGCGAGTCCTGCCCAAATCACGGGATTTTCATTAGAGCCCTACGGGTCTATACGCTTCGGCCTCGGGGCAGAGCACTCGTTTTCCGCATGACCAGTACACGCGGCCCGAACTGGCCGCTCATCGCATCCCTCGTTGCGTGCGCGATCCTGGCCGCGCCGCTGTGGTGCGTAACCTCGCCGCCGATGCCCGACTATCCGGCGCACCTCGCCGACTTCTTTCTCATCGGTGGTGGTCCATCACCCTACTATCGCGTCGTTTGGGCCTACCTTCCCAATCTTGCGAGTGAAGCGCTCGTGCCGCCGTTGGCCAAGCTGACAGATCTGGAAACTGCCACCAAGATCTTCCTTACGGTCTCCGTTTGGCTATGGGTCTTGGGGCCTGCCATGATCCAGCGCGCCTTGTTCGGCCGTTTCGGAACCGGCGGCGTTCTCGCAGCCGCGTTTACCTACAACGCAACCTTCATGTGGGGCTTCTTCAATTTTGCCTTTGCGACCGGACTAAGTTTCTTGATTCTTGCGGCATGGATCGCAACCGAGAGCAAACGTCGAGTTCTCACTATGATCGGCTTTTCCGCCGTATTCACGCTCATCTATCTCTCGCATTTGTTCGCTCTGGCCGTGCTGTTATTGCTGATCGGCAGCTACGAAATCGCCGCTTGGTTGCAAGAAAAGCAAGCAACAGTCAGTCGACTATCAAAACGACTTGCGATGCTTGCCGTTCTTATCGCCCCTGCCGCGTTCTTCTACCTCGTCCTGAAACCTCCAGGCGGCGACTCGACAGTGCAGTTCAACCTTCTGGACACCATGGCCGAGCGGTTTGAAGCCGCTATCCAGTTCCGTTTCGATCTGCCTGCCTACATCATCACAGGCGCATTTGTTCTTGCTTTCATCGCCGCCGCAATAACAGGACGACTGCGCATTGCGCAACGAATGAGGATTGGCCTCGGAGTGCTTCTGGTGTGCACGCTTTTCGCACCAGAATGGGCTCTGGGTGGTTGGGGCGTGCACTTTCGCCTGCCGGCAATTCTTGGCTCGGTCGCTTTTGCATCGTCCGAATTCAAGCTCAGTCGCCGTTGGCTGATGATATGCGTGACAGTTGCGCTTGGACTGTTCGCAGCACAAGCGGCAGTCTTGGCCACCGACTGGCAACGGATCGACGCACGTTATGGCGAGTTCAAGGCGGTCGAGAACAGAATTGCGCCGGGCGCGCGCCTTCTCACCGTGCTCGATGGCGATTCTCTGGGCTGGGCTGCGGATCAACCCTATTGGCACATGGCAGAATTCGCAGTGATCGATCGTGGCGCCTTTACGCCGCTCGTCTTCACCACGCGCGGTCAGCACATCGTCCGCGTCTTGCCGCCGCTCGATCGTTATGCCGCGGCGACGGCGCAGCAGGGCTCGCCGCCCGACATCGACGAGTTGAACGACCTCGCGGCCGGTCGCAGCGACGCCGACGAAGACATCCGGGATGTTTTTCCCTACCTCCTCTATTTCCAGTGCCATTTCGACGAGGCCATCGTCATTCGCGGCGATGGACCCCCATCGCGCGTACCGCCGATGCTGCATTTGCGTTATCGGGCAAGTTTCTTCTCGCTCTATGATGTTGCTCCCGACGCAAGGTGCCGCCGTTCATGAGTGGGGCGCAGCGCTCCGCCGGATTTTCGTTTGCGCTTGGTGTGCTTACGGTGGGCTGCGCCGCCGGTCTCGTTCATACGATTTCCGTGGTCGGGCTTCAGATTCCGTTCGATCCCAACGAAGGCTGGAACGCGACCTTCGCAGAGTTGGCAATGCACACGGGAAACCCGTATCCGTCGGCAGGCGGGCTTCTGGTCAACAACTACCCGCCCCTCTCATTCTATCTTATCGGCGAAGTCGCACGTATCACCGGCGACGCAATCGTTGCCGGTCGGCTCGTTTCGTTGCTGGCGTTGGGAGTACTTTCATTCGGAATAGCGCACGTCGTTCGCCTCATGGGCTGTGCGACAGCCAAAGCTCTGTTCGCCGCGCTCCTGTTCGTCGCCTGTCTCCTTCTGACGAGCGACTATGTCGGGATGGACGATCCGCAGCTGCTGGGTCATGCCATCGCCATCTGGGGGCTGGTTGCGGTTCTTCGCGGGCCGGATAGCTCGCGGAGTATGGTATTCGCGGCGCTCATTTTCACAGTCGCATTCTTCATCAAGCACAATCTGATTATCCTGCCGTCAGCACTCGCGTTCTGGTTAATGCTGGCCAACCGACGCTCAGCGTTCACGTTCATCGCCGCCGGCGTGATCTTCTCGCTGATAGGCCTCGGATTATTTCGTGACGCCTTCGGCACCGATTTGTTCCGGCAACTCGCCTCGCCACGTATCTACGCGCTTGCCAATATGACGACGGCCGTTGAGAACTGGCTGCCTTGGGCGGTTTGGCCGCTTTGCGGTGCAGGCATTCTCTGCCGCATAGCTCGGCATGATCGCGACGCAATCCTTGTATTGATGTATGCGGCCATCGCCACCGTGGCAGGACTTCTGTTCTCGAGTGGCGCCGGTGTCGATGCGAACGCCATGTTCGATGCCGATATCGCCCTCGTCTTGTGCGCCGCTCTGCTACTCGATCGGCTCGACCGGGATTTGTGGAGCGCAGTTGCTGCGATCCTGTACGTTGTGCCTCTCGCATTTCTACTGCGAAACATCGATGGCGATTGGACGAGCTCAGCCTATTGGCTGCATCCGATGGCGGCTGAGCGGCGTGATGCGGCAACGGAGATCGCGCTTCTGAGGTCCGCTCCCGAACCTGTGCTGTGCGAAATGCTTTCGTTGTGTTATTGGGCAGACAAGACCGCCGAGGTCGATGTCTTCAACATGGATCAACACATTCGCGCTGACGTGCGAATCGAAGTGCCGCTCGTGCGCATGATTGAAAACAAACGCTTTGCGATGATCGAACTTGAAACGTTGAAACCCTTTCCGATCATGGGAAGGACCGAACCGGTGCTCATGCGCAACTACAAGATCGTACGAAGCGATGATGAGCGCGTGTTCCTGTCGCCCCGCTAATGCGCCACTCTGACCGTTCCGGTCCGCTCGAGCTTGCCCCAGCCAACGAAACGCCCGCGGATCGCAGTCGTGATCGAGCGCACGACGACATAGTACATGAGTTGGCGATAGCCGAAGCGTTGCAGGGGGAGCCACCACAGCAGGTTCCATTGCTCATTGCGTTCCATCAGGAAGCCAAATAACGCCGCCAACAGATCGACAATGACGAACACGACATAGTAGACGCCAACGGTGATGAGATCGTTATTGCTGAATTCCGCGCCATGTTGAGCATAGGCGATCCATTGACTGATCAACTGCCAAATCAGCAGGAGGTCGGCAATCGGCGCAAACGCGGTCAGCGCTATTTGGAACAGCCAGACCTGCGGCAAGGCGATCATACCAAGCGCGCCGAATCGCGGATTGAACGTGAGATGGCGGTATTTCCACAAACACTGCAGCGTGCCGTACGCCCAACGGAATCGCTGTTTCGCCAGCGCACGGAATGTCGATGGCGCCTCCGTCCAGGCGACGGCGGAACTGTCGAAGCGAACCTGCAAGCCATGCTCCTGCATGCCGATCGTCAGATCCTGATCTTCCGCGAGCGTGTCGGACTGAAAGCCACCCAGCGACAAAAGGGCCGAGCGGCGCCACGCGCCAACGGCTCCTGGTATCACGGTCAACGTTCCAAGTGCCGCAAGCGCGCGCCGTTCCAGGTTCTGCGCGACGATATATTCAAGTGCCTGCCAGCGGGTGATCATGTTGGTGCGGTTGCCGACCTTGGCATTGCCGGCTACTGCGCCGATTTTTTCATCGCTGAACCAACGAACCAGTCTGGCGATCGTGTCGAATTGAAACTGGGTGTCCGCATCCAGTGCGACGATAATTTCACCGCGCGAAAGTTTCAGGCCCGCATTCAACGCATTGGCCTTGCCGCTATTCGCGATCGAGAGAAGTACGACACGATGATCATTGCCGAACCGGTTGCGGACGACCGCGGCCGTGCGATCTTTGGAGCCATCGTCCACGACGATCACTTCGAGATCGCGGTGGTCGCTCTCGAGAATGCGTTCCACCGTGCTCGCGATCACCTTTTCCTCATTGAACGCCGGAATGATCACCGAAACGTGTCGGGGATCGGGTTTCGCTGCAACGCTTTGCGCGCGCTCCTTGCGCGCATTCCATACGCTTAAGCCGGCCAGGAACAGCAAGCGGGAAACGCCGAGCCAAATCGCAGCGACAAAGGCATAATAGAGAAGTCGTCCGACCCAGCTCATGGTCAAAAATACGACGCGGTCGTTGATCAAGGCGATTGTCAGCGGCAGTTGTGGCATCGCTTGATCGCGCGACAACCCGGCGAGATTCGAGGCGAGGACGAATTTGTAACCTCTCGCACGCAGCTGATCGATCAGATCCGGCAAAGCGGCCACCGTCTGCGAGCGGTCTCCACCTGCATCGTGCAGGAGGATCGTATTGCCGCCCTCAGGGGCGCGCGCGACTTGCTGGATCGTGCGTTGGACGATGGCTTCTGCCCCCGGCAACGCCCAGTCGATCGGATCGACACGCTCGCCGACGGTCAGATAGCCGAGGCCTTGCGCAATTTCGACTGGAATGATGTCCCCGGGATCGCCAGGTTCGTTGTCGCCGATATAGGGCGGTCTGAACAGCCGCATCGAGCGGCCGGTCAGCGCCTCTATCAGCCGTTGGGTGGCGTTGAGCTCCAGCGTGTCGACCTGTTGTGGCGTGTCCGCCAGGTTGGGATGGGTGTAAGTGTGATTTCCGAGTTCGTGACCTTCGGCAACGATGCGCTGAATGAGATCAGGGTTGGCCTGCGCATTGGCGCCAATGACAAAGAACGTCGCCACGACATGTTTGGCCTTCAAAATGTCGAGAATCTGCGGCGTCCACTCGCTATCCGGTCCGTCGTCGAAGGTGAGCGCGACTGCTTTTGATCCGCTGCCATACTTGCGGATGACATAGTTGGTCGGAACTTTGACATAGGTTTCGTCGGCGATGTCGCCGGTAAGCGGGTCGAATTCGATACTGCGCGTTCCTGCCTGCGGATCCGCCTCAACACTGAGAAAGTCACCCTCGCCCTCGAAGTCGATGTCGGCGCTGATGGGAATGTTGCGAATGCCGGCCGGCGCGCTCGCGCCGTACTTTTGTCGCATGATGGTCCAGATCGACGGATCCTCGCTGCCCAGCCGCCACAAAGCGTAACCTGCAGGACGGTAGATGTCGGCAGAATGAATTTCGTTATAGCCGGTCGCGGCGTCGAGAAACCAAACATCATGCTTTGTCTGATCGTCTTCGACATACGAAAAGTGCGGGTTGTTCGTGGCGTCGTCGAACACGATCTTCGCCTCGGAGTCGTGTGCGGCAACGACGGCATCCTCAAATGTCAGATTGTCGGCATGTCCGTTATTCCAGTCGTAGGCATAACTGCCAATTGAAACGATGGTGCGTCCAGGCGCCAGTACGCGCATGCGCTTATCGAGAGTCTTTTCGTACCAGCTTTGGCCGGCGATGCTTCCCGGCTCACTGGAACCGTCATGCTCGTCATAGGCCATGAGCAAAGTGTAGTCGACGAGCTGGGCGTAGGTGCCATAAGGCCACTGGTTGTCATCGAAGGGCACCGCCATCACGACAACCCAGCCTCTTGGTGCGAACGCGGCGGAGAGCTGCTTCAGGAGAACCCCGAGGTCGGCATGCGCGCCTTGCGGCACTTCCTCGAAGTCTACAGTTAGGCCTTGCAACTTGTTGGTCGCGACGTAAGCGACAAGCTTGCGCACGAGGTCATCGCTGCGTTCCTTGTCGGCTAGGAGGCGCGCCAGACCCGGACCATCCCATTTGCCCAAGGTTGCATTCTGCAAGACCGGTAGTATCGCCAGATTGGGCTTGAGGCCGCGCACTTCACTCAGTAGCCGCGGTTCGTGGATGGCTTTCAACTTCAAATCCGGTCCCTGCAAGGCCAACCAGGTCGGCATCAGCCAATCGAGTTTCGGCAACGCGCTCTTGAGTGATGAATGGGCAGAGACTTCCCAATTCGGATAAAAGGCGATCGAAAGTGGCCGGCCTTGTTGCGGCCTCAGAATTGCGGACAGGACTCGCGTCGGCAAATGGCGCTGTTCGCGTTCCAGGCGCAAACGGGCGCGTTCCTTCCGGCGCGCTTGCGCCTCGGCGGCCAGGCGCGCCGCTGAGCGCAGCAGTCCGGGGTCGAGCGCCTTCTTTTCGAGAACCTGTGTGGAGACCGCCGTCAAACGCCCGGGAAGACGCAGTTGGCTAACTTGCGGAGCGGCAACGAGGCTTGCAGCAAAGACTGCGCCCAGAACCAGACTGACGACTGCGGCGGTCCATCCCACGACGGATGCACGCACGGCGCGCCGGCCGCTGGCGTCGAAGAAAACGGGCTTGTCGGACATGGTCTAGCGCGTTCCGCGCTGCCCCGTGGCCGCGTCGGTCGCCCGATTATCGCTTGTCATTTTTTTCTCCACGCGCGCCGCGATGCCCCATCGCGACGGCACCAGCACAATACCTCATACGGGCAGCAGATGACAAAGCTGGGCAATCGCTTATCCACGTCCGACCGCGGACTTGCCGCGAAGATGTGGCGGGAGTTTGACCAAACCGCTGACAAAAGGCCGCGGCGAACTCGACGAAGATGTGAGTTCAGGTAAAATTTGGAATTGCCAGAGAACACCCGCCAGACCGGAGCAACGACCGCCATGACCCCCGAACTGGGACTGATCGAAGGCTATTACGGCACGCCTTGGAGTTGGCGTGCGCGCGAGGAAACGATCGCGTTCCTGAAACAGTACGGCTACGACTTTTATCTCTACGCTCCCAAGGCGGATGCTTTTCTGCGCAAGCGCTGGCGCGAAGCCCATGCCCGCGAGGAGGCGACAGCCTTGAAGGACCTTGCCGCGGTCTGTCGCGCGCTTCGCGTACGCTTCGGCGTGGGTTTGAGTCCTTTCGAGCTCTATCGTGATTTCAATGCCGATGCGCAAGCCGCGCTTGCCGACAAGTTGGCACAGTTCGACGGGTGGGGCGTCGAGTATCTCGCGATTCTCTTCGACGACATGCGCGGCGATCTT
>Ga0075425_100006078_pt1 | contig 12617 bp, 9 predicted proteins | sample SoiMethybrSBSTD4_FD_75300 | JGI IMG/M metagenome (GOLD analysis project Ga0075425, IMG submission 75300) | Bulk soil microbial communities from a Populus tree surrounding site in Tennessee, USA - Soil MetaG P. TD hybrid SBSTD4 | ecosystem: Environmental > Terrestrial > Soil > Tree plantation...
GAGGCACCTCGGGTTGCGGTCAGGAAGCTTGAAGATGTTTGTTGAAGAGACCGGGGGAGAGTTAACCGGCGCGCCGCCTGACAAGATCGACGAGACGCTGAATCGAGTAGTGGATAACATCTCAGCTAGTTATTCGCTGGCGTACATACCGACGAACACAGCGCGCGATGGCAAGCGGCGTCGTATTCGGGTCGAGCTTGCGGCTGAAGTAGAGAAGCGTCAGGGAAAGGTGGCTTTGATGGCGCGCCGCAGTTATGTGATCGCAAAGGAAGGAGAGAAGAAGAAGTGATGAGTGCTGAGTGCTGAGCAGCAATGCGAAATGCTGATTTTCTTGAAACTCGGGCAGCTGCTCAGCACTCAGCACGTCCTCAAGTCGCATCGTACCCAACAAACTCTTTCAAAGACACATTCCCTTTGTACTCCATCTCGTTGTGAATCCCAATCTTCGACGTATAGTAAGCTCTCGCAGTTCGCGACTTGAGCTCCTTGAAAAAAACCTCTTCGGGTTTGCCGGGAGCTGATTCGTTTTGAGAAATCCGGGTCAGCAACGCGATTCGTTGCTCTGGTGTACAAGCCAGAAACAATCGGCCATGCATCTCCTGAGACAGTTGCTCGATGAGCTTTAACCCGTTCCGCCAGAGCGCGCGCGGCTCCTCATCAAACGAATCCAATAACTTGAAATCAATGTAAGCAGCCACCTGGGCCTCCCGCGCGCCCGGGGAGTGGTCATCTGTTGGGATGATCATCTCGGTAAGTTCATCCACAACCGCAAATTCATCGCTGGTGAAGAACAACGGAGTCTTGTTCTGGATCGCCTCAAGAAGCTTGTTCCGGTCGAGTCCGGTCATCGCGACTGCGATTGCTCCCAGTTTTATCATCTCGCGACGCGTGAGATCGCCTTCCGAACACTCGTCAATTGCGTTCTGCTCTTTTGTATCCGCCATTACAAGTTACCTTTCTTGAACTGATCCGCGAGATAGTCGCAGGATCTCCACGCTAACGACATGATCGTCCAGGTTGGATTTTGACAGGACGCGCTTACGTGACTGCTGCCGTCGACCACAAAAAGATTCTTCACGTCGTGAGATTGCTGGAATTGATTAAGCACCGAGGTTTTAGGATCGTTGCCCATTCGCGCGGTACCCAGCTCGTGAATCGACCAGCCCTCGGTGAGAATTCTCCGGCTCAAATCGACCACCTCAAAGCCGGCTTCGTTGAACATCTCCTGCGCGGTCTCAGCCATATCGGCGGCCATCTTCTTTTCGTTGTCACCGAATTTGTAATTGAATCGAAGCACCGGGATGCCCCACTTGTCTTTCACGGATGGGTCGATGTCCACGTAATTCTCGTAGCGAGCGAGAACCTCTCCGAAAGCGCCCATCGATATGAACGCACCGGAGTATTCGCGGACCGTTTTCTTGTAAGCGGCGCCAAACCCCGGAGTAGATCCCGCATTGCCGGGATACATCGAAGTCCCCGAGTCTCCTTCGAAGCCATATCCGCGAATAAAGTCCGGATGGCGTTCGTTGAGATTTCTGAAGCGAGCGAGATAGAACGAACCTGGCTTGCCGTCGTCAAGCGTATGCGGCTTGCCTACGAGATCTTTGACGAGTCCGGTGATGTGCGGACCCATGATGTGTTCACAGAAATTGTGACCGACGTGGTTGCTCGAGTTCCCGATACCATTTGGATGGGCGTTCGATTTCGAGATGAGCAGCAAGCGGGCGGATTCCAGCGTCGAAGCCGCGACCACCACCACTTTCGCTTTAGCCTGATAGCTATTGCCAGTTTCGGCATCGACAAACGCGACGCCGTTAGCCTTGCCGGTCTTATTATCGACGGTGATCGCGTTTGCAATCGCGTTTGTCCTCAAGGTCAGGTTGCCGGTGTCCATCGCCGGCAGGATCAGTCCGGTTGGAGAATCAAACGCCGCATGAATGTCGCAACCGCCAGCGCGTCGATTACACGCGCCTCTGCCAAAACACCTGCTGCGATACTTGTTGTGTTTGAGCCCATCGGTTGTTACGCCCGCTCGATACGGCGTCAACAATCGATTCATCTTTTTCAATTGCTGTCGAAGCTTTAGCTCGGAGAAAGTCAGCTTGATCGGGCGCTGAAAAATGCTGTCTGGCAAGTGAGCTACATTTTCTTTGACACCGGAGATGCCAAGATACAGATCCACTTTATCGTAGTACGGCGCGATGTCTTTGTAGGATATCGGCCAATCCTCACCGTAGCCGTCGTGACTCTTTGCTTTGAAGTCCAGATCCGAAAGCCTGAGAGCCAATCTTCCCCAGATGTTTGTCTTGCCGCCCAGCAATCTGGCGCGCACCCACGCATAATTTGTCCCGGTGTACGGATGGTCTTTCTCGTCAACTACAATGTTCTTGCTGTAATCGGAACCGCCCCACCCCTGAACGTAAGAATAAACGTGTTTGAATTTTGAGTCTGCGGCGTAGGGAGGCTGACGAATGTTGTACTCGTTGAGCGACAGCGGATGAGAGTCGGAAGGCATCTCACCGCGGCGTTTGTGTTGATAAGGCCACTCAGTGGACTTGAGCTCCTTGTCGATATCGAGCTTCTTGCCGGCCTCGAGCAGCAGGACTTTCATGCCGTGAGATGTCAGCACGTGTGCAGCCATCCCGCCTGCCGCGCCCGACCCAACAACGATCGCATCGTAGGTCTTTTTGAGATCAACTTCGGCAGTCTTTTGATTAGTCAGTCGGATGAGATTCACCTGGTTCTCCTTTCGACTCTTGTGCGGTATAACTACTCCGAATCACATTGTGAGTCAACGTATTGTCTGTTGCCCGAGGTGAGTGATGAAAAGAAATGTCTACGCTTTCAGTTTTGTTTGTCTTCTCGTTCTTCTTCCGCAGCTGAACGCAGCGGCGTATCAGGAAGCCAAACCAGCAACGGCCACAAGCGTCACGGGGACTTACAAGTACGTCCTCAACAAGCTCGAGGTCCTTGAGCTTCCGAATCACAAAGTAAGAATCAGCTTTGCGGGCTACTATCCGAATGATCACAAAAAGGTCGAGACAAGGAATGTCGGGTCTTTTGATGAGACGGTGCCTCTCAAAGGTCACACCGCGAAAGTGAAGATTCAATTTGGCGCTGAGCCTTGTCTGGTTACGATTTCATTCCGCGCGAACAAAGCGATCGTTCAACAGGGCGGCTCTTTGATGGGGTGTGGATTCGGTTTTAACGTCGAACCGGATGGGACTTACACAAAAGTCAGCTCGAAACCACCGGAACTTCCGCCGGTGGAAAAGTAGCGATCGAGCGCTCGGAAACATTGATGCACGAACAAGCAGCACACACATTTGAAGAAGCATTGCGAGAGCGAGGAATATCTCTCGAACGGCTATCGGCTGAAGAGATGAGCGCGCTAGATGGGGATGGTTATGTCGTGATGCCACGAATCATCGATCCCGATTGGCTGGCTGATCTGAGAACTGCGTTTGAGGCCGGTTGTGAAAAGAGCGGTAGTCCGGTAGTCAAAGAAAGCGGCACTCGTCACGTCGACGACCTGATCAATCGAGGTCCGGTGTTTGAACGAGCCTATACTCATCCACGTGTACTCTCAGCAATTCATCACGTTCTGCCGGATGGTTTCAGAGTCGGGCAGCTCGGAGGTCGCGATCCGCTTCCGGGGTATGGTCAACAGGGTTTACATGCCGATTGGACGGTGCGGGCAAAAGGCGAACCGTTTCGAGCTGTGACAGCGATTTGGTTACTGGACGATTTCACGCTCGAGAACGGAGCTACGCGGGTAGTGCCGGGGACTCATTTGTTGTTAGGTCCGCCGCCCAAGAGTTTTGCCGATCCTGCGAGCCGACACCCTGATCAAAAAATCATCGTCGCCAATGCCGGCTCGGTTCTGATTTTCAACGGGCATCTCTGGCACAGCGGTACTTCAAACAGATCTGACAGGCCGCGACGTGTTTTGCAGTATACATTCGTTGCGCGAAATGAATTTCGGTATCCGCGGAATAAGGTCGCAGATCCGGAGCGACTCTCGCCGGGCGCGCTTTACCTGCTTGCCGTTTGAGTTCTCAAAATATCTTCCTAGTGAGTCGGGAACTTTGGATCGGCTTTGACCTCCAGCAGCTGTTTCGTATGACGCTCGCTGTGCGCAGCGATAAACAGTATTCGCTCGAAGGCATCGATCTTTCCCAGGAGTCCGCTATCGGTGACATGAGCTCTTAGGTCGGGAGTCGTTTTAAGCAATTCGATGGTCTTCGCGCGACTATCCAGGAAGTGTTTGAGTGAAGCTTCTGGCGAGCCGAATTGATCTGTTGGGCGCAGCTGTTCCGGAGCCTGAAACTTTCTGGATCGATCGGGGATGACTTCGAGCACCCTGTCGTCCGTCTTCTTGAGGTCACGATCGGGCACCGCTGGCGCATCGTTCTTTATTTGACCTTCGGCGAGCTGACGCAATAAGTCCTCGCTTGCGGCGATGTGTTCCATCACCTGGGCCGCCGACCACTTGAACGGCGAGGACCTGAAATTCCACTGCTCGCTGGAGAGCCCATGCGTCGCATCGATGATGTTCTGCTTCGTGGTTTCCAAATATTGGAGCCCACGATCCATATCGGCCTTAGATAGCGTTTGAGCCCTGGCGATCGCTCCGGTGGCGAAGAACAGTGCAATCGTCAATACAGGTGCAATAATGTTTTTCATTGGTGCTCCTTCGAATAGGACGAACAAGACAATGGGTCCAATAACTACTGGACCCATTGACACTCAGCAACATTACTTGTCGTCGAGTTTTCTTCCCGCGTTCAAGTTGTCGAAATTCATAATCGCGTTGAACACCAGGAAGTAACTTCCCTTACTCTCACCGCGCCATATCGGATTGTTCGAGAACACAACCACGTGTCCGTTCCCGAGTGGGACATCGATCACTGCCGGGTGCTGCGCGATCTCGGCGCCCCCGTCCAGTAGTCCGGACACCAGAAGATCGCGAGCATCGCCGTATCGAAGAATTACTCGCGGTCGGAATTGTGGGGGAATGATATTGATTCCGTTGCGACGTTGCTCGTCAGTAATCGGAAACGCCTGCCAAATTTCAGCGTGAGGATCTTCGGGAGCTTCGGCGACTTGCCTGCCTTGGGGCGTATCGGGGTCATCGGCGGTGCCTCGGCCGGTTACGCGTTCCCGGTTGTCGGTTGACCGACGGCGACCGCGACCGCCACCCGCCATGCTGCTAACGTTGAAAATCGGTCCATCGTAGGTGTAGACCGATAGACTGTCGCTGTAGCCGTAAGCAATCGGGCTGGTTAAATCAACAAACTTCGAACGAAGAATGCTGCCGGTCGCCTTCAATCGCTGCGCTGGTTGAATCGACACGCCCGGCGTGAACCCGAAAGACACCGCAAAGTTCGCAGTGTCCATAACGCTTATCAACAGTCCGCCGGCTTCAACAAAGCGTTTCAAATTTGCGAGTCCCGACCATCCAAGCCCGGGACGCATATCGTCGGTTTCATCCGTCTTGCCGAGATTCGGAGTGTCCGAGGTGACTTTCCATGGCAGCGCATTACCCCACATCGGCATACCTTCGATTATCCCCATTGGATTGTTTCGACCTACCGGCGCAAACAGAATCACATCGTATTTGTCCTTCAGGTTGCTAGCCTTCGAGACATCCTGCGTGCTGATGTAGTCGAACGGCACCTTCACGTCATCAAGTGCAAGCCTCCACCAGCCTTCATCCTGCGTACCAAGCCAGGTGTGCATCATCGCGACGCGCGCCGCTTTGATTGGGTGAGTCTTTACTGCAGGCGCCGCTTGCACAGCGTAGACCGTCAAGCCGAGATCCGCCGATGCGCGGTCCAGATCGGATGAGCTCACGTTGCGAATGACAATCGACCCGCGATTGAACTTGTGACCTTCGGCTTCAAACGGCTCCTCGGCGGCTTCCATCGCGGCGTTCTTGAAGCGATAGCGGAGACTCGCGAGCGCATTGTCGGTGTTGTGATTCACGATGAACACCGAACCGGATCCTTTTACTCCGCCCGGCGCACGCACTTCGCCGCTGACTCGCTCCATTGAAGCGTCCAGCACTTTTACGTCTGTAACCCTCACTACCTGGACATTGCCCATCTCGCCGAACGTCCACGCAGTGTCGTCATAGACCGATTTTTGTGGATCGTTTGGACTCCAGTATTGATAATCGAGCAGCATATCCCCGATGCGGCTGTAAGGCTGATCCATCCGGACGATGTAGCTGCCGGCGGGAAACTGTCGGGGTTCCGTCGTTTCAGGCTTCTTCTGATCGCTTGCAGGTCTCGCGTCGGGACCTGGGGCATTCGCATTTCGCTCTGAAGGTGGCCCTTTTCTCTTCTTCACGGTAACCGTGAACGGCGCCGTCGCCCTCGATATTTCGCAACCCTGCAATTGAAGCGTTCTAAGCAATTCGGCTTGACCGCCGGGTCGCGGATCATCACCCGGAAAGACGTAGGCCGCCGGGCCTTCAGTCTTGGGCTTGAGGATCGAACGCTTGCTCTTCAAATAGAAGTTGTGAAGGAAGAGCTTGCTGTTTGCATTGAAATAAGAGAGCGCGGTCAGCAAACCGGTTTGCTCATAGTTGTTGTTGTTTCGTTGAGACCATTTAGCTTTTGGAAGCGGCGGGTTTTGTTTGTACCAGGTTCGCGAATACTCCTGAGGTGACAGAGTGCGCTCGACTGTGTCGGCGCCGCCGTTGCCGAAAGTCTCGTAGAGTCGACTGATTCCGTTGTGAGTAGCGCCGATAAACATCAGGTAACCCGGCGACCAGGTATCGAAGTCTCCATGGGTGAACACCCCGGGCATCCCGAGCTTGGTCATCTCGGAAACGTTGTTCCATCCCATCAGCTGCCATTCATCGGTGAGGATGGGATCGAGCCAGGCATTGTAAGGTTCATCACCAACCGTATTGTCATACAAATAAGGCACCGACTCGTGGAGGTCGTGAAGCACCTGGGCCTTCCAGCTCATAAAAGTCCTGGCGACATTCTGGGTCAGCTTGAGGGTCATTCCCATAGCGTCGCGGTTGTTGTCGTGTGCAACGTAGTGTCCCCAGTAGACCAGTGGCGGCCAGTTTTGATTCGGGTGCTTCAAGTGCCATTTATAGATGTCCACCTGCCGGTCTCTTCCGTCTACTTCCACGATTGGCGTGATCAGCGTTATCACGCCATCGCGGATTGACTTCACGTAGGGGCTCTCATCGACCGCCAGCCGATATGCCAGCTCCATCAGCGCGGTGGGCGCGCCGGTTTCCGGCGAGTGGATCGTGCCGGTGATGTAGTAAATCGGCGTCGAGGCCGCAACGAGTTTGTCAGCCTCGTTGTCGTCCATGTTGATCGTGCGAGGATCGGCGAGCTTTGCTAGTCGTGAGCGGTTCTCCTCGAGCTTCGACATATTGGCTTCGGAGCTCACCGCGACTGCGATCATTTCGCGGCCTTCTTCGGTGGTTCCGATCGAAAAGACCTTCACTCGAGGCGTGGCCTTTTCGAGCATCCGCATGTATTTGTAGACCTCGTGCGAATAGGGAAGAATGCCGGGCGCGCCGGCGACGTCACCCAGGACGGCCTTTGGTGTCGGTACGGTTTTTGAGGCCGGCAAATAATCGACAAGTGGCGAGCTGAAAAAGGTCTCGGTCGTGTACTCCTTTATCTTCTTTGTATATTCCTCATCTATAGGTTGATTCGGATCGCGTCCCGGTTTATTTGAGGTTGCAGCGACAGCGGTCGCCTTTTGATCAGGGCCGTCGGCAATCGCCGATGCACTGAAGATCAGGAGACCAGAGAAAGTCAGCACGATTGCGCTGATGAGAATATGCCGTTTCATGATGGATTCCTCTTGATGAAGTGGTGCAGTGGTGGTTTCCACTGTTGGGTCGCATCGTAACAAAGCTGTCTCACGAACGGCAAGTTGAGTGAACATTTGGTCACTTTCTAATCCCACCAACGCAGTCGGTGGATCGTTCAGGCTCGACCTACAAAGCGCGATTGCGGGTGCCCGGAGTTTTTTCCAATCTCCAAATCCTCGGGAGATTTGGAAATGGGGGAGGCTGCAGCAGCGAGACTCGGTCCTGCGCTTCGTAGGCATAGGCTGAACTATCCATCAACTGCGTTGGTGGGATTGGAAACAGCTGACTTTGATTGACTCTTAGTGTAAGCTTCGAGCCTAACAGCCGATTGGCGGCTTCGGGAGTATGTCCAATATGACCTGCCGCAGTGCAAATGCTCTTATCGCAACTGCCCTTTTCTTATTACAGGCGGTCGCGGCTCAAACGGGAAACCAGCCCGCACCACCTCAAGCAAGAACCCAATCAGCAGCTCAATCCGATCGCGGCCTGACCGTCAAACAAGTCGGCACCGGATTGGCGCCCGACGGCAAAGGGCAACTCTGGGCAGTTATCGTCGGCATATCGAGCTACAAGAACGTTCCGCCCGAAGGTCAGCTTCGTTTTGCGCATCGCGACGCTGAAGAACTCGCCGCTTTTCTGCGCAGCCCGCGCGGCGGCAGTTTCCCTTCAAACCACATCAAGCTTCTTCTCAATCAGGATGCGACACTCTCTGCGATTAGAACCGCGATCGGCACCTGGCTCGTTCGAAGCGCCGAGCCCGAAGATGTGGTTTACATCTTCTTCGCCGGCCACGGAGTCGTTGAAGGCGAGAGCGATGGATATCTGCTGGCCCACGATTCTGATCCTCAAAATCTCTATGCCACCGCATTGCAGGTAGCCGAACTCGACCGAATCATCACCCAACGCCTTCACGCACGGGTCGTGGTGCTCATGGCTGATGCGTGTCACGCAGGCCAGATCGGCTGGGCCTCGCGGGGGGAGCTTGAAAAAGCGGCCATCACCAAATATTTGGATGAGGTCGGAAAGAGCGGGGCCGGAGTTTTCAGACTGCTCGCGTCGCGTGCCAATGAACGGAGTTTTGAAGATGCTCGCTGGGGCGGAGGGCACGGTGCGTTTACCCATTTCCTGCTCGAAGGCTTAAAAGGAAAAGGCGATCGCGACAATGACGGATTTGTTCGAGTCGGCGAGTTGCTCGACTATCTGTCGGCCGTTGTGCCGGAAGAAACCCGTGCATTGCAACATCCGCGATTCGCCGGAAGTGTAGACCCACGACTGCCTCTGTCGATAGTCAGTGTCGATAAGGCTTCTGATCAGACTTCGACAGCAACCGTCGCAAAGGGTTATTCGCTCGAGTTGCATGGCACTCCCGGTAGCGAGGTTTATATCGACAATTCGTATCGAGGCAAGATTCGTCCTAACGGAACTCTCCTTGTCGACAATTTGGCGTCGAATCGTCACGAAGTATCTATCGATCCTCCGGACGCCGAAGCGTTTAGCCAAACGATTTCACTGGTCGCGGCAAGAACTTTGCTCGAGCTCAAGCCGCCGGCGGTCATCAAAGGTGGTGGCTCGACAACAACTGTCGGATCAATAGGTCGGCCCAAGGATCCGAACACGACGACTACCAGCAGCACGGTTAACAACAGCTCTCCGCTGGTGGCACGAATTCGAGAGGCAGTAGCTCGCAACCAGGTGCTTGAACCGGGCGGCGCGTGGGCAATCTACAAACAGCTCGTTCGAGAAACTCCGGCTGAACCAATGCGCGCCTACGTCGAAATCAGCTTGACGACTTCGCTCGAGGAAATCGGCCAACAAGCAATCAACGCCTACATAAGATCATCGGTGCTCCAGCTCCGGGCGTCCGATTTCAAGAGAGGTGCCGAAGCATTCAAATGTCTTCGGAGCCTCAATCCTTCCGACACGCAGCTCGAAACGAAGCAACTCTTTTGTGAGGCACGCGTTGCCATCGATGAAGGCAAGAATCAGGACGCGATTGCGTCCCTAAACAAAGCCATAGCGCTCGATCCACGCGCCGGGCACTCTTACAACGCGTTGGGCGTAGCCTACGAGAAACTGAACGATAACGAACACGCTGTCGATGCATATCGCCACGCGGCTGAGCTTGCTCCGCAGTGGTCGTTTCCGCATCTTCATCTCGGCATTCAGTATTTTAGTAAGGGTAAGCTCGATCGCGCGGAGAGCGAGTTTGAAACTGCGGTGCGGCTCGACCCTCGAGATCCGTTTGCCGGCTGGTGGCTGGTTCGCTGTTATCGCGAGCGCAACAAACTTTCGGAATGCGAGCAAGCCGCAATGAATCTGATCCGTGCGGTGCCGACCTTTGCTTCGGTCCACGTTGACCTCGGTCTTATCTATGAATCGAGCCGGCAATACTCGAAGGCGGCAAATGAATTTGACGCCTATTTGCGGCTTGCACCAACCTCCCCCGATGCGGCGCTGATAAAATACAACGTTGACAAAGTGCGCGAGTTCGCTGCAAAGAATCGCAAGCTTGCCGGCGGCAACAAACACCCGAGTCTGAAGAAACCCTAAAGTTAGGTTCCGAGTTTCGAAATTTTGGTTTAGTGTTTCTGGTTTAAAGTTTCTGGTTTTAAGGTTCAGCTTGATTTTAGGGTTCCGACCTGAGACGAAAACTCTTTACAGAACACTAACCGAAACCCAGAACCAGAAACCGTAAACCAGAAACCCGAAGCCCAAAAACGGAAGGCATCGACTTTATGAGAGATGTCCCTGATCTGCTCGTCGATGATCACACAGCTCAAAAGAAATCGGTCGAGGACTCGACATCGATGAGCTTGTCGGGCGCGGTTACTCGATATCAATGGATCGTGCTCGGAGTCGCCTGGCTGGGATGGGTCTTCGACAGCATGGACGGAACGCTGTTCTCACTCGTCCAGAAGCGATCGATGACCGAGCTGATGGGACCGGGAGCGTCGGACGCGTCGATCGGCTTTTACAGCAGCGTCGTCTTTTCGGTGATGTTGGTAGGCTGGGCCAGCGGTGGCATCCTGTTCGGCGTAGTGGCTGATTATGTCGGTCGCACCAAGGCTCTGGCGATAACAATTCTGATTTACTCGCTGTTCACCGGACTCTCTGCGGTAGCTCAAAGTTGGGAGACCCTTGCGGCTTGTCGGTTTCTCACTGGTTTGGGTCTTGGAGGTGAGTGGGCTGCCGGAGCGGCGTTGGTTGCCGAGGTATGGCCCGATCGGCTTCGCGCAAAGGCTGGTTCGATGCTGCAATCGGCCGCCGCGTTCGGATACTTCTTCGCAGCACTGATAACCAGAGTCGTAGACAAGGCTTCCTGGCGATACGTTTATTTGGTCGGCGCAGTACCGGCGATCTTTGTGTTGTTCATTAGGTTGATGGTGAAAGAGCCGGAGCGATGGATCGAGGTTAGAGATCAACGCAAACGCGCGAAACAAGAATCCGGTTCAAAAGAGCGCGAGTCATTTACATTGAAAGAGTTGTTTGGACCGGTGCTTCGTCGTGACACTCTGGTTGCTTCCGGTTTGGCCTTTACTGTGTTGCTGGCGTTGTGGGGAGCGACGATGTGGATTCCGTCGGTGATCCGCGAGATCGGAGCCCGCGATGGTATGACGGAGACGGATCAAAATCGATATGCGACTTACGCTGTGATGCTGTTGAACGGCGGTTCTCTGTTCGGGTATCTATGTTTTGGACCGCTCGCCGATCGCTTAGGAAGACGAGTTGCGTTTCTGCTTTTCTTTATTGGTGGAGTGATTCTTTTCCCGACGACGTTTCTGTTCGCAGGCAGTCTCACAAAGGTTTTTGTTCTTTTGCCATTAGTTGGCTTTTTTACGTTGGGGATCACCAGCGGTTTTCCTATCTATCTACCCGAATTGTTCCCGACTCGAGTGCGAACGACGGGAGTCGGTTTCTGCTACAACTTCGGGCGCTTCGTTACCGCGGGAGGTGTGCTGGTTACCGGTGCGCTCGTCGGGTTTTTTGGCTCGTACGCAAAAGCTGCCAGTGCAGTAAGTTTGATTTATGTTCTGGGAATCTTTGTTCTGATCTTCGCTCGCGAAACCCGCGACAACGAATTGACATAAAACAGGCCGAGTTTAGATAGACGAGCGAACGCACGGAAGCGCTCGTGACGAAAAGAAAGATCATCGGAGGGAAGCTATGAACAGCTCGCGATCGATCACTATTCTTGCGGCATTTGTCCTGTTGTCTATTGCCGCGATCTCCGCTCACGCACAAACAATCACCGCGACTCTCGAGGGAAGGGCCACAGACAGCTCCGGCGCTTCGATAGCTGCCGCCAAAGTAACCGCGGTGAACTCCAGCACGGGCCTCTCTCGATCGGCAATGACGTCCGATACCGGAGAGTACCGGATCGCTCTGCTGCCGGTCGGTGAGTACACGGTCACCGTCGAGCATCAGGGATTCAAGCGGGATTCAACGCGAGTCAACCTGGTCATTGGGCAAACAGCGACTCTGGATTTTACATTACAAGCCGGCGGAGTCGCCGAGCAGGTGAACGTTGAAGCTACCGACACGGTGGCCGAGCCCTCTCGGACTGAGGTCAGCTCGGTAATCAGTCAAAAGCAGATCGTAGAGCTGCCGGTAAACGGACGACAGTTTATCGACTTCGTTCTGCTTGCGCCCGGAGTGACAATCGGCGACACGACCTCCGGCAGCACCGATGTGATCGTCGAACCGGTCACCAAGATTTCGTTTGCCGGCCAGAATATTCACTACAATTTTGTTGCGATCGACG
>Ga0075425_100006079_pt1 | contig 12616 bp, 11 predicted proteins | sample SoiMethybrSBSTD4_FD_75300 | JGI IMG/M metagenome (GOLD analysis project Ga0075425, IMG submission 75300) | Bulk soil microbial communities from a Populus tree surrounding site in Tennessee, USA - Soil MetaG P. TD hybrid SBSTD4 | ecosystem: Environmental > Terrestrial > Soil > Tree plantation...
GACGACCAGAAGGGCACGTTGAACCTGATCACGCCGGCCAAGCAGGCGCAGGCCCAGAGCCTCATCAAGAAGGGCCGCACCGTCTCGCTCGCGCGGGACATGGGGCCGCAGCCCGTGCTCATGTACCACGTGACCTTCCCGGGCAAGCGCGAGCGGGTGGACGTGGTGCTCGACCGCTTCGACCTCGTCTATCACGGGTTCACCATCACCCACATCGACGCGCTCTGCCACGTGGCCTGGGACGGCGAGCTCTACAACGGCCGGCCGTTCGCGGAGAGCCTCACCACCGCCGGCGCGACGTGGTGCCCCATCGACGCGCTGTTCGACGGGATCACGACCCGGGGTGTTTTCCTGGACGTTGCGGCGGGCCGCAGGGAAGGCTACGTGACGGTCGGGAAGCCGGTGACGCCCACGGAGCTGGACGAGGTGGCGGTGCGCGCGGGCGTGCGGGTCCAGCCCGGCGACGTGGTGGTGGTGCGCAGCGGCAACGAGGCGTTCCTCGCCGCGCATCCCAACTTCGTGTTCCGCGTGGACCCGCACCCCGGCCTCCACGTCTCGTGCCTCGAGTGGTTCCGTGAGAAGGACATCGCCGCCATCTCCTGGGACATGATGGACGAGCGCCCCATCGGCTACGCCGGCTTCGGGATGGGGGTGCACCTCGCCATCCCCTTCCTCGGTCTGGCGCTCGTCGACAACACGAACCCCGAGCGCCTGGCCGCCGCGTGCAAGGAGATGGGCCGCTACGAGTTCCTGTTCACGGCGACGCCGCTGCGGCTCGTCGGGTCGACGGGAGCGCCCGCGCACCCGCTGGCGATTTTCTGAGGGCGCGGAGCAGTCGGGTCGGCGCGCAAGCCCGGGTCTCTCACGCCGGCATCCGGGGCGCGGATGCTCGCGTTCATGCAGCCGCGACGCATGGTGAACCGAGGCGCTACCCGCTCTGGCCGGCATGCGTCGCGGATTGGCGGCATCATGGACGGACTCATGTCCGTCGGGTTCGGCTTCGATACCACCGTGACCGTTGACGGGGTCGGCACGTGTGTCGCGTCCGGTTCGCCCCCCGGGTGCGGGTTTCTATTGCTTCGGAGCACGCCCGTCGCATTCACCGCGGATGATCTTTTGTCGTTGCGGACCATCGAAGGGGACGTCCCATTTACGGCCACCGGCCATCTCAACGTAGGTGGGGGCTTCGACCTCGAAGGGCAAGGGACAATGCACTGCAGAACGGAGAGAGAGATCGTCACTTGCGGTGGCGAACCGTGCGGAAGCTTCCGGCTCTGGTCAGCGAGTTACGGGTTCGCGCCCGCGGTGGTGACTGAGCCTTCAACGCTGCTGCTTGCCGGCATTGGCCTCAGTACCGCCGTGATTGCAGCCCGCCGCAAGTCGCGCACGGCGCGACCAATTCAATGACCCGCCGCCCGCTCTCTCCTCACCGCCGCCCTCGACTTCGCCCTCCTCGATACAAAGGCAAGCCGGCGCCGAAGGAGATCCAGTCAGTCCGTGAGAAAGGAAGAGAGGTTATGAAGAGAGGCTCGGCCGGCCGACTCGCTGTCGTGCTGATGGCGCTGATCTCCACCCTTCTCCTCGCGCAGGGCACGGCCATGGCAGCGAGCTTTACCTTTCTGGAGCTGACGGACAGGGTCGCCCTGTCCGTCGATAACGAGCACGCTATTTTTAACTGCGGCGCTTCCAGTCCTCGTTACCCTAAGGCGTGTGAGCTGATATTCGCGTCACCTACGGGCACCACAACGGTCGACGCGCTGCGTACCGGCCCTACGTTTTGGACTGAAGCCGGAAACCTTCCCCGATTTGACCGTCGTGATCTGCGACTTTGGCTGCTTGATAACGAGATTCGGAGTGGATATCGGGATCGCTTTCGCCACTGAAGCGGGGGGCTTCGGTACATGCCGTTATCCAGAGCCCTGCGGCTTCGACGACGGCTCGTTGCACACGGTATTGTCGATCACATGGCGCGACGCCGCGGGCGCTGCGATTCGTACCGACACCATCAGCTTTCAGTCCAACGTTCCCGAACCGGCCTCGGCCTTGTTGTTGTTCGCCGGGTTCGGTGCAGTGGCAATGGCGAGGCGACGCGCACGCCGCTGACTGAATGATGTTCGGACAGCGCACCTGCGGTTGATCTCGTCCTCGTAAATCCACGTACAGTCTTACGTGGCGCGCCTTCGATCCACGAGTCCCCGCCACGACGGCGCCCGTAGCCGCTACGCCACGATCTCCGCGTAGCTAACCTCCGCGCGGAACCGTCGTCTTCCCGTTGCTCATGCTGGCCGGCGGTCCGACAACTTCAAGTCGCACCCCATCTTCGAGCACGACGTCTCCCATGCGAAGCTGGAATGGGAAGACTAGCTGTTCCGCGGCCAGCAGTCTCCGCGACGGTCGTTTTCTCGGCATGGAGCGATTGTAACGTCGCGTCGACGCGCTGTCCGGAGCCGCCGCTCGCGCGATCGGCTGACCGGGGAGTCTTCCGAGAACGAAAAGGGCCCGACGATGCGAGCGGAGCGACGTCAGGCGGCGAGAGGCACGGACTCGCGGACGTACTCGAGGACTTCCGTCCACTCGATGGGCTTGGTGAAAATGGCGTCCGCTCCGGCCCGGCGGGCTCGCGACACATACGGCTCGCCGTAGCCAGTGATGACGACGACGAGCGCATGGCGCCCGCCTGTGCTGCTGCGAATCTCGCGGATGAGCGTGTCACCGGCGAGATCCGGAAGGCCGAGGTCGCTCAGGATGACGTGGAATTGCGCATTTTTCGCCATCTCGACGCCATCGCGCCCACTGCCGGCCGGCACGACATGCGCCCCCTCCAGGCGCGCCAGGATGACCAGAGCGTCACGGATATCGGCAACATCCTCGATCACCAGCATCCGCAATCCCTGAAGCGTCATGGTCCGCATTTCAGTTCTCACACGGGAAGCCAAGCAAGAGCTGTGCCGGGACGACGAAGCCTCGCGGGCCTGCGATGACGCGGGCGATGACGGCCATCGCCGGTCGCGTCGAGGCGTACAGCGCCGCGCTCGGCGCCGGGTCGCATCTTGGCCGACGCCGGGGGGTTGTATCACTTCGTGCGTGCCGACGTCGTCGACGGGCGCGACCTACGCCCCGGCGTCGCCGTCGTCTTCGTGCCCATCTGCGGGCTCCGCTCGCGGTCCGCGCGCGAGGTCAAAGTGCATCCCGCGCCGGTGCCGGGCCGCCGGACATGACCGCCGACGTCGACCGCTACCTCGTGCGCTGGCGCTGTGGGCGCTGTGGCCACGTGTTCAATGCTCAAAAATGGATACAGGCGCTAGCGTCGGGCGAGGCAGCGAAGAACGTCAGAGCACCGCGTACACCGTGTAACACACCTGCCGCGCCGTCCGCCGCCCGATGCCGATGGCGAGAACGCGGTTCAGCCACGCGTACTTCTCGGCCGCCGTCTCGAACAGCGGGGCGGTTCGGAAGTAGTACTCCGAGGGGTCGACCGGCTCGCCGCGCGCCAGGCGGTCCATGACACCAGGTCCGGCGTGGAAGAGGCCGGGGTAGCGGGCGTAGATCAGCGCGCCGTCGTCGGTGCGGAGGGTGATGCGCACATCGAGGGCGCGCACGCCGTCGCGGCGCTCCACGAGCCAGTCGCCGCCGCCGGGCAGCACCGTGCCGCGCAGCCTCGGTCCCTCGAACGTCCCGCCCGTGACGCGCACGATGCGGCGACGTCCGAGTGGGGTGTCGCCGAGATCGTCGACCTCGGCGTCCATCGCGATCTCGTAGAGCAACTCGCTGCGAATGCCCGGCGCCGACCCGGTCACGGCGCGCGCCCGCCGAGCAGCCGTCGGCGCACGAAGCCGGCGATCTCGTCGGCGCACTCCAGGCCCTGAGGAATCGCCCTCGTCAGGAAGACGAAGCCGTGGATCTGCCCCGGATACTCGTGGTCGACGACGTCGACGCCGGCGTTGCGAAGGGCGGCGGCGTACGCGTGGCCCTCGTCGCGGAGCGGGTCGAATCCGGCCGTGATCATCAGCGTCGGCGGCTGGCCGGAGAGATCGCGAGCGCGCAGCGGTGAGGCCCGCGGATCCAGGCGGTCGACGCCCGCGGGCAGGTAGCGGTCCGCATACCACCGCACGCGATCGGCCGGGATGATGTGCGCGTCCTCGCCATCGCGATGCGATGGGGTGTCGAAGGCGAAGTCGACGGCGGGATAGATCAGCACCTGAGCGGTCGGCACGGGCCCGCCGGCGGCCGCGATCTGCTGGGAGACGACGGCGGCGAGGTTGCCGCCGGCGGAGTCGCCGGCGACGGCGACGCGATCGGGGTCGGCGCCGAGGTCGCGCCCGTGCGCGCGCAGCCACCGATACGCGGCGACGCAATCGTCCACCGCGGCGGGGAACGGATGCTCGGGCGCGAGCCGGTAGTCGAGGGCGATCACCATCGCGCCGGAGGCCTCGGCGAGCCTCGCGCAGACACCGTGATGCGTCTCGAGATCGCCCTGCACCCAGCCGCCGCCGTGGAAGTACGCGACGACGGGCTGAGCGGGCCGGCCCGCTCGCGCGCTCGCGTACACTCGCGCGGGCAGCGGGCCGGCGGCGCCGGGAATGGTGACGTCCTCGATCCGGCCCAGCGGCGGCGCGGGCTCGTCCATCAGCTTCACCATCGTCCGCAGCTGCTGGCGCAGCTCGGGCAGGGGCGGGAAGTAGCCGGGGACGCGGATCGACTTCACGAACTCGCCGACGATCTGGGCCTTCGGATCCATGACGCGTCCGCCGCGACGGATGCGCTGGCCGTCGACGAAGCGCAGGGCGTCGGGCTCGGTCATCAACGTGTGGGCGAGCTCGAGGTTCGTCATGGGACGACCGTACCATGCTATAGACGAGTGATGAGGAGGGCCCCATGAGCTGGAACGGCGACGTCGTGATCGACCTGGACTCCCACGTCGTGGAGCGCGCGGATCGCTTCTACGGCGATTACATCGACCCCGCCTACCGCGAGCGCTATCAGCAGCTGTGCGAGGCCGTCGCGCAGCAGGCCAAGGCCGGCCATCGCTACTCGCTGTTCGGCAGCCGTACCTCGGTCATCGAGCCGATCGAGACGGGCCGACCGCTCGGCGTGCGCGACACGTTCGGACTGACCCGGCGCTCGGGAATGGAAGGCGGTCGCCTGGCGTTCCCGCCCGGCCGCACGGAGGCGCTGCCGCCCATCCGCGCCGAGGCGAGCTGGGACGTCAAGGTCCGGATCGAGGACATGGACCGCGCGCAGGTCGACGTCGGCGTGCTCTATCCGACCCACGTGTCGAGCTACTGCGCGCTGCGCGACGGCGAGTTCGAGAACGCGTTGTACCGGGCGTATCACCGGTGGGTCGCGGACTTCTGCGCCCAGGCGCCGACGCGCTTGACGTGGACCATCGTCGCCAACATGCGCGACGTCGCCGCCGGTGTGGCCGAGATCAAACACTGGGCGAACGATGGGAATCTCGCCGGCATCTACATCTCGCCGCAGGCGCCCGACGGCAAGCTCCTGGACAGTCCGCACCTCTATCCGCTCTACGAGGTGGCGCAGGATCTCGACCTGCCCGTGCTCGCCCACGGGGGGACGGCCCGGCCGCCCTACGGTCCGGGCACGTTCGACCTGGACGGCGCGTGGTTCCTCCTGCACAGCTTCAGCAACCCGTGGGCGGGGATGGCCGCCCTCGGTGCCCTGATCGGCGGCGGCGTGTTCGACCGGTTCCGCTCGCTGCGCGCGGCGATCATCGAGACGGGCGGCGGCTGGTTGCCGCTCGCCCTCGACCGGCTGGACACGCACTACATCATGTCTCCCGCGCACGTGCCGAACCTCGGGCGGCTGCCGCGCGAGGTGCTGGCCGAGGGCCGTTACTTCCACGCCATCGACACGTGGGAGCGCTCGGTGGAGTTCTGCGTGGAGGAGCTCGGTGAGGATCTCTGGCTGTTCGCCACCGACTGGCCGCACGGCGACACGGCATGGCCGGAGAGCGTCCAGCAGATCACGGATCGGCCACGCCTCACGGAGACGGCGCGGCGCAAGCTGCTCGGAGAGAATGCGCTCCGGCTGTGCCCGCGTTTGAAGCCGATCGCCGACGTCCACCGCGCGCCGCGGCGGCCGCGGTGACCCGCGAGATCCTCGCCGGCCTCCGCGTCCTCGACCTCACCACGACGATCGCGGGGCCGCACTGCACGCGACTCCTGGCCGACCTCGGCGCGCACGTCGTCAAGATCGAGGCGCCCGACGGCGACATGATGCGCACGCGCCCGCCGCTGCGGAACGGCGCCAGCAGCCACTTCGGCCAGCTGAACGCGGGCAAGCGGAGCGTCGTGCTCGACCTCAAGCAGCCGGCCGCCGTCGAGATCGTCACGCGGCTCGTTCGGCGTGCCGACGTGCTCGTCGAGAACTTCCGGCCCGGCGTGATGACGCGCCTGGGCCTCGGATACGCGTCGCTGGCGGCGATCCGGCCGGAGCTCGTCTACTGCGCGATCTCCGGCTACGGGCAGACGGGGCCGTCGGCCGACCTGCCGGCGTATGCGCCCGTCATTCACGCCGCATCGGGGTACGACGTCGCCCACATGTCGTATCAGGAGAGCCGGACCCGCCCCGACAACAACGGCATCTTCATCGCCGACGTGCTCAGCGGCACCTATGCCTTCGGCGCCATCCTGGCGGCATTGCACCAGCGGCACGCCACGGGCCGCGGTCAGCTCGTCGACGTGTCGATGCTGGAGAGCATGCTGACGATGACGCTCTCCGAGATCCAGGGCGCGCAGTTCCCGCTGCCCCCGCCGGGCCGGCCGATGTTCGGGCCGATCGCCACGCGCGATGGGTACCTGATGCTGGCCGTGGCGAGCGAGCGCACGTTCCGCGACCTCGCGCGAGCCGCCGGGCGCGAGGACTGGCTGACCGACACGCGCTTCGCGGCCTACGCCGACCGGCGGCGGAACTGGCATCGGCTCATCGACGAGCTCGAGCGGTGGTCGCGCACGCTCACGACCACGGAGTGTCGGGCCGCCTTCGATCGCTGCGGCGTGCCGTGCTCGCCGTACCGGACGGTGGCCGAGGCGATGGACGATCCGCAGATCGCCCATCGGCAGGCGTTCGCCGAAGTCCACGACCGTGGCGGCACGTTCCGCGCGCTGAACCCGCCGTTCCGGTTCTCCGCGGCGGCAGCGGCTGTCCGCCCGTTCGCGGCCGCGCTGGGGGAGCACGGCGACGCCGTCCTCGCCGAGGCCGGCTACACCGAGGACGAGATCGACACGTTCCGGAAAAGTGGCGTGCTCGGGGGAAAGGCATAGGACATGGCGACGGATCCGCTCTCGGAGTTCCGGCTCGACGGTGACGTGGCGGTGGTCACGGGCGGCGCCAGCGGCATCGGCGCGACGGTGGCCGAGGCGCTGGCGGCGGTGGGGGCGCGCGTGGTCGTTTTCGACCTCGCCGCCTTCGGCGAGGACGTCCACAAGGTCGACGTCGCGGACGAGGCGCAGGTGAAGGCCGCGTTCGAGAAGGTCGTCGCGCGCCACGGCCACGTCGACGTGCTCTTCAACAACGCCGGGATCGCCATCCGCAAGCCGACGGGCGAGCTCCCGATCGAGGACTGGAACAGGGTCGTCGGCGTGAACATGACGGGCGTGTTCCTGTGCGCGCGCGAGGCGGCCCGGCACATGCTCGCGTCCGGACGCGGCGGACGCATCGTCAACACGGCGTCGATCATGGGCTTCTCGGGCGGTGGCCTCTATCCCAACATCTCGTACCAGGCGACCAAGGGCGCGGTCGTGAACATGACGCGCGCGCTCGCCGTCGAGTGGGCCAAGCAGGGGATCCGCGTGAACGCGATCGCGCCGACCTGGGTCCGCACGCCGCTGACCCAGGCCATCGTCGACAAGCCCGAGCTGCGAGCGCGCATCGAGGAGATGACGCCGATGGGCCGCCTGGCCGAGCCGCACGAGATCGTCGGCGGCGTCCTGTTCCTGGCCTCGCGCGCCTCGGCAATGGTGACGGGCCACACCCTCGCCATCGACGGCGGATTCCTCGCACAGTGATACCGAGGGGCGGGGGGCTTGGGGGGCCCGTGGCTAGGCCCCCCATCTCACATCAAGGAGCAATCAAATGAAGTGGTGCCGCTTCCAGTCCGGATCGAGAGTCGCCTACGGGATCATCGACGGTACAACGGTGACGGAGGTTTCGGGCAGCCCCTTCGAGACGCATGCGCGCACGTCGACCACGCTTCCGCTCAGCGCCGTCAAGCTGTTGGTGCCCGTCATCCCGCCCACGTTCTATGCGGCCGGGGTGAACTACCGCGAGCACGTGACGGAAATGGCGAAGCGACGCGGCGTGCAGCCGGAGTTCCCCCCGGCGGCCGACGTCGGCTATCGCGCCAACAACGCGCTGACCGCCACCGACGAGCCGATCGTCATCCCGCGGGACGCCGGCGACCTCGTGCAGTACGAGGGCGAGCTGGTCGTCGTCATCGGCAAGCGGTGCAAGCGCGTGTCCGAGGCCGACGCGCTCGACTGCGTCTTCGGCTACACGATCGGCAACGACGTCAGCGAGCGGACGTGGCAGCGCGGCGACCGGACCTTCTGGCGGGGCAAGAACACGGACACCTTCAAGCCCATGGGGCCGTGGATCGTCACCGGCCTCGATCCCGACGCGCTGCGGGTGACGATCCGGCTCAACGGCAAGGAGATGTTCACCTACGCCATCAAGGACGCGATCTTCGGCATCCGGCAATTCATCAGCCGCATGAGCCAGTACCTGACGCTCCATCCCGGCGACGTCCTGTGGATGGGCACCGACGGACCGACCGAGAACATGAAGGACGGCGACGTGGTGGAGGTCGAGGTCCCGGGCATCGGCGTCCTCCGCAACCCGGTCGTGCGGGAGCGCTAGACCGAGCGCAGGAAGGCGCCGACCGCCGCGTTGTACGGCGCGGGGAGGACGTTGGGCGCGAAGTGCCCGCCGGCCTCGAGGACGACGAGCTTGGCGCCGGGAATGCGCTCCGCCAGCTCGTCGGAGTAGAACCGCGGCGTGATCATGTCGTCGGCGGCGACGATCACCAGCGTCGGCGCGCGGATCTCGCCGAGCCGCGCCCGCCGGTCGAAGCGCACGATGGCGTCGATGCGGCTCGTGAGCACCTCGACGGGCGGCGAGGCGGCGGCGGTCCGCCGGTGCTGCTCGACGAGGGCGGCGTCGTTGGCGCGCACCCACCAGGGCGGCGCGAGCATGAGGACGGACGCGCGCAGATACGCCTCGACGCCGCAGGCGAGGAGCGTCTCGCGACGGCTCTCGAAGAGGCGCCGGAAGTACGGATCCTGCCCGCCCCATGTGGCGCTCAGCACGAGGCTCCGCAGCCGCGCCGGATGGTCCTGGGCGATGACTTGGCCGATCGCGCCGCCCGTCGAGTGCCCGACGAAGTGTGCCGACTCGATGCCGAGCCCGTCCATCAGCCGCAGCACGTCGTCCGCCATCTGCTCGACGGAGTAGCGGATGCGCGAGTGGGTGCTGGCGCCGGTGCCGCGATGGTCGTGGACGATCACGCGAAAGTCGCGGGCGAAGTCGGGCGTCTGCTGCGCCCAGAAGGCTCCCACGCCGCTGAGCCCGGGCACGAGCAGCAGCGGCGGCCCATCGCCCATGACCTCGTAGTACAGCTCGGCGTCCCCGATCGCGATCTTCGGCATGCGCGGCTTGTCAGACCGTATTGTTCATTCCGAGCGAGCGTTCGATGGCGACGACGTCGTCGGGCCGCGCGAACGGCGCGGGCGCAGGCTCACCGGCGCGTCGTGGACGGCCGATCGCCTGGAAGAACGATTCGAGCCCGGGCGGCGTGATCACCCACAGCATCACGAGCTCGTCGGGCCCCTCGTTGACGATCTCGTGCTTGACGTCGTAGCCGAGGAAGCACGCGGTCCCGGGCACCAGCGGGTGGCTCTCCCCGTCGACGATCACGCGGCCGCGCCCGCGAAAGCAGATCTGGAGCTCGACCTGATCGCCGTGCGAGTGCTCGCGCACGCGGCTGCCGACGGCGATCGTCTGGTAGCCCATGGCGAGAGCCTCGAAGCCGGTGTTGGCGGGAAAGAGCCGGGGATCGGCGTGCCCGTTGGCGGGCACCGGCTGCCAGTACGAGGGCCCGTCCTCGGGCTGCATGACCACGGAGCGTCCGCGGATCGTGTCGCTCACGGGAGGGCAGTGTACCGCGTTGACCCGGGCTTCGCGATGGTGCTACAGGGACTCATGCGTTACGGTATCACCCTCGACGGCCGCGCGCCCGTCGCCGACACGCTCGCGACGGTGCAGGCGGCCGACGCGTTGGGCTACGAGTGCGCGTGGGTGGGTGAGCACCTCGGTCACCGTGACGCGCTCGTGTATGCGGCGACGCTGCTCGAGCGGACACGGCGGCTCGCCATCGGCGTCGGCACCATCAGCCCCTACTATCGTCATCCCGCGCAGATCGCCATGGGCGTCGCCACGCTGCGCGAGACGTACGGTCCGCGCGTACGGCTCATGCTCGGGCTCGGCAACGCCGAGCAGATCGCCCGTCTCGGTCGCGAGCGGCTGGCCGCCGCCCGCTCGGTGCGGGAGACGGTGGGGATCGTGCGCGCGCTGCTCGAGACCGGCGGCGCCGACGTCAAGGGCGAGACGTTCACCGCGGCCGGTGTGCGGATGGGCGATGTCTGTCCGTCGCCGGTGCCGATCTACGTGGCGGCCGTGCGCGACGGCATGCTGCGCGTGGCGGGGGAGACGGGCGACGGCGTCGCGCTCGGCGCGGCCGCCTCGCCGCGCTACGTCGCCCAGGCCGTCGCGCGGGCACGTGCGGCGGCCGCGGCGGCGGGCCGCGACGCGGACGCGCTCGACGTGACGTGCAACATCGTGACGGCGGTCGCGGCGTCACGTCATGAGGCGCTCGCCGGCGTCAAGCGCCAGGTCGCCCTGATCCTCGTCAACGGCAACGACTACCTGTTCAGGTTCCAGCCTCACGCGCTGGAGCGTGGCCGGGTACGTGAGGCGCTGGAAGCTGGACCCGAGGCGCTGGATCGCGCCATCTCTGACGAGACCGCCGACGCCGTTGCTGTTGCAACGACCCCCGACGATCTCCACAGCCGTCTGGCCGAATACGAGCGCGCCGGCGTGCGACTGGCGCTGCTGCGTCTGACCGGCACGCCCGCCGACCAGCTCGCGACCGTGCGGCTGCTCGCGTCCTAGCCCGTGAGATCGAGTCCCAGGATCGCGCCCAGCTCGCGGAGCGCGACGACGGGGTCGTCGACCTTGATCGTCGTCATGCCCAGCGCGCGGGCCGTCTTGAGGTTGCGGCCGATGTCGTCGAGGAACGCCGCCTGCGCCGCCTCGATGCCGAGATCGCGGCACACGAGCTCGTAGATGCGCGGATCGGGCTTCCGCAGCCCGACGACGGCGGACTCCACGAACACGTCGAAGTGCTCGCGCAGCCGATGTCCGGCGCGCTCCCCCTCCCGCACCCAATTGTTGGTCAGCGCGGCCACGCGCAAGCCGTGCCGGCGGATACGCCGGATCGCCTCGAGCATCTGCGGCCGCGGGACGCCGGCCTCGGCGATGTACGCCATCATGCGCGCGCCGTCGACCGCGACGCCGCAGGCGCGACAGTCCGCCTCGAATGGCGACAGGAAGGCCTCGAGGGTCAGCTCGCCGCGCTCGAGACGTGACCAGGCGCCCTGCTCACCGGAGTCGACCACGACGCGACCGATGGCGCCGACCGGCAGGCCGTGGTCGCGCTCGTAACGGGCGATGGCGTGCAGCGGAGAGTCCATGACGACGCCGCCGAGATCGAAGACGACGGCGGCGATCCCGCTCACGCCTTGTGGAACCGGTGGACGTCGTCCTCGCCGACGAGTCGGGCGGCGCGGCCGTCGGCCTCGAGGAGGTGCAGGTGAGCCAGCGCCTCGCCCATCGCGAAGCTCAGCTGGTGCGTGTCGAGCTCCCGCCGGAACAGCACCGGGAGCAGGTCGGCCGCGGACCGCGGCTCGGTGAGCGCGTCGAGCGCGACGCCGAGGCGCGCGGCGTGGTGATCGCGCAGCATGGCGATGCGCTGATGGAGCCCGCGGAAGGGGAGGCCATGCGACGGCAGCACGAGGGTGTCGGCGGCCATCGGCCCGAAGCGCGCGAGCGAGTCCAGATAGAGCCCGAGCGGATTCTCCCGCGGCTCGTCCGCCCAGACGCTGACATTGGTCGTGATCTTCGGCAGCACCTGATCGCCGGAGATCAGGACCCCGTCCTCCTCGCTCCAGAGGCACGCGTGCTCGGGCGCGTGACCGAGGACGACCAGCGTCCGCCACCGCCGGCCGCCGATGGTGAGGACGTCGCCGTCCCGGAGGCGTCGGTGCTCGCGCGGCACTGAAGGCACGAGACCGGGGTAGTGGTTGCCGCGACGGGCGAGCCGCGCGAGGGCCGCCTCGTCGCATCCGTTGCGACGGTAGTGCTCGAGCCGCGGCGCGAAGTCCTCGGCGGTGCTCGCGCGATGAGCGAGGTGGGCGAAGAGATACTCCGCCTGCGTGCACCACACCTCCACACCCCACCGCTGCGTCAGCCAGCCGGCGTTGCCCATGTGATCGGGGTGGAAGTGCGTCACGACGACGCGCGTCACCGGCCGCCCGCCGAG
>Ga0075425_100006082_pt1 | contig 12614 bp, 11 predicted proteins | sample SoiMethybrSBSTD4_FD_75300 | JGI IMG/M metagenome (GOLD analysis project Ga0075425, IMG submission 75300) | Bulk soil microbial communities from a Populus tree surrounding site in Tennessee, USA - Soil MetaG P. TD hybrid SBSTD4 | ecosystem: Environmental > Terrestrial > Soil > Tree plantation...
AGGTTGATGCCGGGCGAGGTGTGGTAGCCGGCCGGCCCGGCCGGCGTCAGGTGGTGGTTGATGTCGTCGGCGATCGGCAGCTTCTCGGTCAGCGCGGTGTGATAGGCGCTGATCGGGTTGTGGATCCACGAGCACTTCCCCGCGACGAGACAGCGGTTGTTGGAGGCATCGTCCCAGGAGAGCACCTCGGGCTCCATCGCGTCCGCGTAGAGCGCCTTGTACCACTCGATCACCTGAGCCGTCTTGTCGGAGACGATCGCGGGCGTCTTCGAGTCGGTCTCGAGCACCTTGGCGCCGTAGCCCCAGAGCACGGCCCAGATCGTGGTGTTGGCGTCACCGGTGTGGCTGACGGCGATCCCCACGGGTGTGCCCTGCTTCTTGAGGGTCTTTCCGACGCGCAACAGCTCGTCCCACGTCTTCGGGGGCTCGACCCCGGCTTTCTTGAAATGCGCCATGTTGTAGCTCGCAGGGAACGAGACCCAGAACCACGGAACGGCCTTCCAGCCGCTGCCGGTCATCGCCGATTCGGAGGCCAACGGATACCAGCCCCCGTACTGCTTGCCGAGCGCGTCGACGAGCGCCCCCACCTCGACGAGCTGGTTCTCGAACAGGAACGGGTCCGCGTTGCTCGTGAAGACGAGATCGTGGCCCGCTTGCGCCTGCGCCTCGGCCGCGCGCTTGGCGGGAAGCTGCAACCCCTGGATCGTGTCGACCTTCACCGTGATCCCGGTCTGCTTGCCGAACGCCTCCGCCTGCTTTCGCAGCTCGTCGTCCGACGTGGGCACGAAGTGGTTCACGCTGAGAAACGTGAGCTCGCGCTTCTGGGCGCGCGCCGGCGCCGTGCCGACGAGGACGCCGGCGCTCGCCGCCGCCCCGGTGAGAAGAAAATCGCGGCGTGTCGTTGTCCGCATGGGAGCCTCCTTCCGGCTAGCCCTTGACGGCGCCGGCGGTGAGCCCTGAGACGTAGTAATCCAGGAAGAAGACGTAGCAGGCGACCACGGGCACGGAGGCCAGCACGGCGCCGGCCATCAGCGAGCCCCAGTAGTAGATGTCGCCGCGGATCAGGTCGGCGGTCACGCCGACGATCGCGGTCTTCTGCGACGACTGCGACACGAAGGTCAGCGCGTAGATGAACTCGTTCCAGGTGAGCGTGAAGCCGAACAGGGTCGCGCACACGATGCCGGGCAGCGCCATCGGCAGCGCGATGCGGAGCAGGGTCTGCATGCGCGTCGCTCCGTCCACCAGCGCGCACTCCTCGATCTCCCGCGGGATGGTGCGGAAGTACCCCATCAGGAGCCACGTCGAGAACGGCACCAGGAAGGTCGGGTAGGTCACGATCAGCGCCCAGATCGAATCCGCGACGCCGAGCCAGACGACGACCTGCGAGAGCGGCAGGAACAGGAGCGTCGGCGGCACCAGGTACGTGATGAAGACCGCGGTGCCGAACGAGCCGACGCCGCGGAAGCGGAGGCGGGCCAGGCTGTAGCCGGCCAGGATCGAGATCACGAGCGAGATGCTGGTCGCGACCACGCTGATGATGAGGCTGTTCTTGATCCAGGTGAAGAACTCCGTCCGCATGAACAGGTAGCGGTAGTGATCGACGATCACGCCCTTCTGGATCCACAGCGGGACGGACTTGAGACTGTACAGCTCGGCGTTGGACTTGAACGACGTGATCAGCATGAAATAGAACGGGAACAGCGCGAACAAGATGAACGGGATCAGGTTGCCGTACCCGAACGCGGTCGAGCGCAGCCTGGCCCCCCGGCTCCGGACTCCCGTGATCATCGTCACTCCTTCCGGATGTAGCGGAGCTGGAAGAACACGACGAGCCCGAGCGTGGGCAGCATGAAGAGCGAGATCGCCGCGCCCTGCCCGAGGTTGCCGCCCTGCAGCCCGATCTGGTACGCGTACGTCGCGAAGAGGTGCGTGGTGTTCACCGGGCCGCCGCGCGTGAGCACGTACACGATGTTGAAGTCGTTGAAGGTGAAGATGGTCGAGAACAGGATCACCACCGCGAGCACCGGCTTGAGGAGGGGCAAGGTCACGTACCGGAAGCGCCCGAACGACGAGGCGCCGTCGACCTCGGCCGCCTCGTAGTACTCCCGCGGGATCGAGACGAGGCCGGCCAGGACGGTGATGGCGAAGAACGGCAGCCCGCGCCAGATGTTCACGATGATGACGGCGGCCATCGCGTAGTTCGGCATCCCGAGCCAGTTCGGTCCGGGCGGCGCGATCAGTCCCAGGTGGATTCCCGTCCAGTTCACGACGCTGTAGAGCGAGTCGAACATCCACCCCCAGCCGAGCGTCGAGAGCGCGGTGGGGATGACCCAGGGCAGCAGCACGGCGCCGCGGAGCAGGCGCTTGCCACGCAGGTTGCGCGCGAGCAGCAGGGCCAGCCACACGCCGAGGACGGTCTTGCCGGTGAGCGCGATGGCGGTGAAGAGGAAGGAGTTCGCCACGGTCTGCCGGAACACCTCGTTGCCGAGGATCTCGCGATAGTTGCCGAGGCCGACGAACTGGCCGGGCGAACCGACCCAGTAGTCGGACAGGCTGAAGTAGAGAGCCATGCCGAACGGGTAGGCGACGAGACAGCCGATGAGGACGAACGCGGGCAGGATCAGGCCGTAGCCGAAGACGTGCTCCTGCTCCCACCACGCGTGCACGCGGGCGAGACGGCCGGCACTCGCGACGCCGGCCGCCTGGAGGACGCGGCCTCCGACGGCCATGTCAGCCGACCTTCAGCTGTCCCTTCACGGCGCGGGCGATCTGGTCCTGGCACCATTCCATCGCGCGCTTGGTCGGCATGCCGCCGATGGCCTTGGCCACCATGTCGGCCATGACGTAGTTGTCGTCGATGCGCTGCACGGCGTCGCTCGGCTTGCCGGGCCAGCCGCGCGGATGCGCGAACTCCGCCTCCTTGGGCAGCATCGCGAACTTCGGGTTCTTGGCCCAGATCGGATGATCGGCCAGGTGGCGGAGCGGTGGATGGTTGAAGGCGTTGGACGCGACGATCCAGGCGTCGTAGTTCTCCTTGCGGAACAGGAACTGGATGAACTCCTTCGCCAGGTCCGCGTTCTTCGAGAACTTCCAGATGCCGATCCCGAGAATGGGCGGCGCCGAGTGTGTGCCCGCCGGCCCGGCCGGGCTGTTGTGGTGATTGATGTCGTCGGCGATCGGCATCTTCTCCTTGAGGGCGGCGTTGTAGGGGCTGATCGGATTGTGGATCCACGAGCCCTTGCCGGAGAGGATGAAGCGGTTGTTGCCGGCGTCGTCCCAGGAGAGGACTTCCGGGTCCATCGCGTCCTTGAAGAGCTCCTTGTACCACTCGATGACCTGCGCGGTCTTGTCGGAGACGATGCCGGGCGTCTTGCCGTCGGCCTCCAGCACCTTGGCGCCGTTGGACCACGCCACCGACCAGTACGTCGAGTGCGCGTCCGAGCAGTGACTGATGGGGATGCCCACCGGGTTGCCCTGCTTCTTGAGGACCTTGCCCTGTCGGAGCAGCTCGTCCCACGTCTTCGGCGGATGCTCGAAGCCGGCCTTCTTGAAGTGCGCCATGTTGTACGTGCCAGGGAACGAGACCCAGAACCACGGTACGCCCTTCCAGCCGGACTTGGTCTGGTTCATCTCGGCCGCGAACGGATACCAGCCGCCGCCTTGCTTGCCGAGCTTGTCGACCACGTCGTCGAGGCTGACCAGCAGGCTCTCGTAGAGGAAGGTGTCGGCGCTGGCGGTCCGAAACATGTCGTGGCCGGCCTGCGACTGCGCCTCGGCGGCGATCTTCGCCGGCATCTGCAGGTGCGCCATGGTGTCCACGCGCACGGAGCAGTTCGCCTGCTTGGCGAACGCCTCGGCCTGTTTCCGCAGCTCGTCGTCGGCGGCGGGCACGAAGTGGTTCCAGGACAGGAACGTCAGCTCACGCTTCTGCGCGAAGGCAGGGGCCCGACCTCCGGCGAGCCACGCGAGACCGACGCCGGCGCCGATCGAGGAGGCGCGGAGGAAGTGGCGACGATTCACGGAAGCGCTCATGACGACCTCCTTGCCAACCGGAGGATGGACCTAGAAGATCGAGAAGTCCACCGCCTTCTCGGTGATGAATTCGAGGAGAGCCGGAGTGCCCTGGCGCGTCTTGGCGACGGCCCGCTTGATGGCGGACACGATCTCGCCCGGCTCCGTCACGCGCTCACCCCAGCCGCCCAGGGCCTTGGCGAACTCCGCGTAGTTGCCGCTGATGTCGGTCGACCGGTACTTCTCCGTTGCCGTGGCCATCACCTTCAGCTCGATGGCCATCGAGAAGTTGTTGAGCAGGACCGAGAGGATCGGGATCCGCTCGCGCACGGCGGTCTCGAAGTCCATCCCTGTGAAGCCGATCGCGGCGTCGCCCCAGACGTTCACGCAGAGCTTGTCGGGCATGGCGAGCTTCGCGCCCATGGCGAGGCCGAGGCCGTAGCCGAGCTGGGTCGTCTTGCCCCAGCCGATGTAGCTGAGCGGTGTCGTCGGCTCCCAGAACGGCGAGATCTGGTCCCGCGGGCTCCCGGCATCGTGGGTGATGATCGTGTTGGCGACGTCGACCGTGTGCATTAGATCCCACAGCACGCGATAGGGCGACAGCGGCTTTCCGTCCTGCGTCAGCCGCGGCATCCACTTGTTCAGCCATTCGGCCTTGAGCTGCTTGATCTCCTGCGTCACCGCGGTCATGCGGCCGCGCGGCCCGCCCTTCAGCCGATCGCTGACCTCGACAAGAAGAGCGTCCAGCGTCAACGCGGCATCACCGACCAGCGCGAGCTCGGCCCGTACGTCCTTGTTGATGTCCGCGGGATCGAGCGTCGCGTGCGCGATGCGCTTGCCCTTCGGCATGGCCACGCCGTAGTTCGTCGTGGCGAAGCTACAGCCGATGCCGAAGATGAGGTCGGCGTTCGTCAGGAAGTGATGGAGCTGGTGGGAGATCGACCGGCCGCCCGAGCCGAGCGACAGCGGATGATTCTCCGGGAACGCGCTCTTGCCCTGCAGGCTCGTCGTTACCGGCGCTTCGAGCAGCTCGGCGAGCTCGCGCAGCTGCTTCCAGGCCTTCGCGTAGTGCACGCCCTGGCCGGCGTAGATGACCGGTCGCTGCGCCGCCACCAGCGCGGCCGCGACGTCGGCGACCCCGCGCGGATCCGGCCCCGTGCGCAGACGCGGCGCCGGCGTGTACGTCCAGCCGTCCGGCACGTCCGCGGACAGCACGTCGACGGGCAGCTCGACGAGCACCGGCCGCGGGCGGCCGTTGCGGACCTGCGTGAACGCCCGGCGCATGACGTCGGGCACGGTCTCGGGCAGGATCGCCTGCTCGGCCCACTTCGTCACGTGCTGGTAGTTCAGGAACGAGCTGAAGTTCGGCGGTAGGTTCAGGATGCGCCGCGGGTAGCCGCCGGGGAGCACGACGATCGGCACCGAGTCGCCGAAGGCCTGGGCCACGCCGCCGAATGCGTTCTCGGTGCCCGGGCCGTGCTGCATAGCGAAGACGCCGATGCGGTCTCCCGACGTGACGCGGCTCACCGCGTCGGCCATGTGCAGGCCGGTGCGCTCCTGGCGCACGATGATCGTGCGGATGTCGGTCTCCGCCGCGGCCTCCAGCACCTGGTTGACGGGATACCCGATGAGAAACTGCACGCCCTCGCGCTTGAGGATCTCGGCGACGACCGATGCGACTTTCATCTGCTCTCCTCGAAATTATTTTGCGCTGCCGATCGCCTTGCCCAGCTCCGACATGGGCACGATGCGTCCGTGCAGCGGCAGGTGGCGGTCGACGTCCAGCCCGAGCCGCGTGATGTTGTCGGCGAGGCTGAGGGTGAACGGGTTCGGTGGATTCGGATATGACGCGTTCGGTGCGACCGGGGTGAACGCATCGGCCTGGCTCAGGAGCTTCTCCTTCGGCAGGTACACCATGACCAGCCCGTCGTGGTGCAGGTTGCCGGCGATCTGGTAGACCTCCACGGTCCGGGTGCCGTCGCTGAAGACGCGCTTGTCGCCGACCGACTCCACCTTCGGCTGCTGACGTGCCTTGGCCTGGCGGTCGGGGGTCACCGTGGCCGGCGCGGCGAGCGCCCATTCGAAGAACGGCCGGTTCACCTCGCTCGTGACGACGGTGATGCCCTCGGCGGCAAACGCGCGGAGCCCGCCCGAGTGATCGTAATGGTGGTGGCTGTTGATGACGTATTTGATTGGCTTGCCCGGCACGAGCTTGCGCGTCTCGGCCAGCACCACGACCGCGCGCTCGTCGTTGAGCGGCGCCTCCACCACGATCACGTGGTCCTTCATCTCGATCACCGCGCTGTGGTGCGTGCCGCCCGTCACGTACCAGACCCCGTCGGCGACCTTCTCGCTGGCCACCTTCGAGTAAATGCCGCTGGCCTGACGGACGTTGTCCGGCACGCCGATCTCGACGATCGGATTGGCCTTGACGGCGGTCACGGTGAGTTCGAGGGCGGGGAAGCCGCCGGCGGACAGGCGCATCTTCCGCGGGAACTTCACGCCACCGAAGTCGTGGTACTCCGAGTAGACGATCTCGATCGGCAGATCGCCGACGACGGGATTGCCGATGACCCCTTCCACCTTCTCCACGAGGTTCTGGTCGTTCACCGTCGCCTTCGCCTTGAAGCTGCCAGGCACGGCGAACGATATCGTCCGGCCCTGCACGGTGCCCTTGTGCGCGAGCGCGGCCTTCACGACCCCGTGCGGCATCGACCAGAGCTGGAACTGGCGAGCGGTGAGCGCGATCGGCGTGGGCGTCGCCGTCTCTCCGGCCACGTTCCAAGCCTGATCGCCGCTGACCACGAAGATCTGGCGCTGCTCGCCGCGGACGAAGGGCGCGCCGCCGCGCGGCGGATCGTCGGCCCGCGTCTGGTAGAGATCGTCGCGCAGGGCGCCCGTCTCGTAGTTCGCGGTCCGCGTCAGCGTCCTGACGTTGAACCGCGGCCACGGCGCGCCGGGGGCCGTGCTCTGGCCCACCGCGTAGCTGGCGCCGCTCGCCGTCACCTCGATCGACTTGACGTTGGCGGCGCCCATCGCCTTGGCGACGTTGTCGAGCGTGACGCGACCGTCCTGGGCCTGGACGGCGATCGGTGACAGCAGCAGGACCGCGACGAGCGATATGAAGATTTTGCGCATGCGGGTCTCCTTGCCGCGAAGAGTCGACATCGGACGCCCTGAAGTGGTCGCGCACAACGCCCCCGATGTCAAGCCGCGCCGTTCGGGGTACACTGCGCCGCATCCGCCCCGGGCGGGAGGAGGACGAGGCATGCCGCTCGCAGCACGGGATTTCGCCGCGGCGCTCCTGGCCGAGGCGCGCCAGACGCATCCGTGGCTCCACCATCGGCTCTTCCGGATGATGGCCGACGGCGAGCTGCCACGCGAGCAGGTGCGACACGTGATCCGCGAGCAGGGCTGCTTCTTCCTCGACACCCTCCGCCACGCCGCGTGGAAGATCATCTCCGTCGGCGGCTACACGCCGACGTGGGAGGACCTGGAGCGCCAGCGGGCGCTCATCCCGCTCGTCGTGGAAGAAGGCGGGCACGACACGATCGGCGGCAAGCAGACGGCGCACGCGTATCTCTTCGTGCGGCTGTGCGAGGGGCTCGGCTGGAGCCGCGACGAGGTCTTCAGCACGCCGTATCTACCGACCACCATCATCGAGAAGAACGAGCTCTTCCAGCTGCAGCGCGCTTCCACGCTGGAGGCGCTGTGCGGCGGCAACATCGCCACGGAGTCCATCAACCACGTCGTGTCCGGCCGCCTGGCCGCCGCCATGGAGAAGCACTACGGCGTCCCGCGCGCCGCGCTCGATTTCTACTACGAGCACATGGAGGTCGAGGAGGATCACAGCGAGCGCGCCGTGAGGATTCTCGAAGCGGTCGCGCAGACCGACGCCGAGCAGGCGCGCGGACGGCTCGCGCTGCGGCGGGCCATCACGGCGCGACGGATCTGCGCCGACGGGATGTACGAGGCGTTCGTCGCGCGGGCGTGAGCGCCCGCGCGCGAGGGGAGACAGCCATGGCCGTTCAGACGACGACGTCGACCAGCGTGGAAGAGTATGTGGCCAGCCTGCGGGCGGCGGGCCTCGATGCGCCGTGGACGCGCCCGGGACCGCTCATCCAGCCCAAGGCCTCGGCGGCCCAGTCACGGCTGTGGCGCTGGGCCGAGATCGAGCCGCTCGTGCGGCGGAGCCCCGAGTTCATGAAGCCGGGGCGGGGGGCCGAGCGCCGGATCATCCGCCTCGACAACCCGGGCGTCCCCGAGCGGACCGCGACCCACACGATTTCCGTCGCCGTCCAGTACCTGTTGGCCGGCGAGATCGCGCCGGCACACCGGCACACGCCGAACGCCGTGCGCTTCATGCTCCACGGGGAAGGCGCGTTCACCACCGTCGAGGGCGACAAGTGCGTGATGCGGCGGGGCGACCTGGTGGTGACGCCGTCGATGACGTGGCACGACCACGGAAACGAGGGCGCCGAGCCGGTGATCTGGACGGACGGCCTCGACTCGCCGGTGGTCCGCTACCTCGAGAACCTCTACATGGAGCCGTTCCCGGGCGAGCAGCAGCCGGTCCGCGAGGGACCGCCCGCGCGGCACGTGCACTACCGATGGGCCGACGCGCACGCGGCGCTGCTCCGTCGCGCGGACGGCGAGGCGAGCCCCTTCGACGACGTCATGCTCGAGTATCGCGATCCGGCCTCGGGCGCGCCGGTCGTGCCGGCGCTGGGCTGCTACCTGCAGATGCTGCGCCCCGGCGTGCGCACGCGCGCGCACCGCGAGACGTCGAGCGCCGTGTACCACGTGGTGAGCGGCAGCGGACGCACCGTCATCGACGGGGTCGCGTTCGAGTGGGGTGAGGGCGATTTCTTCGCGGTGCCGCCGCGCGCCGTTCACGAGCACGCGAACCCGGGGACGCGGCCGTCGATCCTGTTCTCGTTCCAGGACGTGCCGCTCCTGCAGACCCTCGGCTTCTACCGCATGGAGGCCGCCTAGCATGACTCTGGGATTCGCCGTCTTCGCCGGCGTCGCCGCCGACATCATCCGTACCTGCGCGCGCGAGGCCGAAGCGCTCGGGTACAGCTCGTTCTGGGTCAACCATCCCGGCGCCACCGACGGCCTCGCGTCGCTCGGCGAGGCCGCGAAGGCGACGCGACGGATCGAGTTCGGCGTGGGCGTCATCCCGCTACACACGCGCGGGCCGGAAAGCATCGCCGCCGGTGTGCGCGCCCAGGCCCTGCCGCTCGATCGTCTGCTCCTCGGCGTCGGCAGCCCCAATCCCGGCGCGCTGTCGCGCGTGCGCGAGGGCGTCGCGGCGCTGCGCGGCGAGCTGCAGACGCGGATCGTGGTCGCGGCGCTCGGCCCGAAGATGTGTCGGCTCGCCGGTGAGGTCGCCGACGGCGTGCTGCTGAACTGGGTGACGCCCGAGTACGCGCGGCGGTCCGCGGACCTCGTGCGCGAGGGCGCGGCGGCGGCCCGACGGCCCGCCCCGAAGATCTTCGCGTACGTGCGGCTGGCCATCGGAGCGGCGGCGCACGAGCGGTTGCGTGGCGAGGCGGGCCGCTACGCCGCGATTCCCGCTTACGGCGCCAACTTCGAGCGGATGGGCGTCAAGCCCGAGACGACGGCGATCGCCGCGCACGCGGCGGAGGAGATCGCGCCGGCCCTCGCGAAGTGGCGCGGCGTCGTCGACGAGGTCGTGCTGCGCGCGATCACGGCGGCGGACACCGTCGACGATCATCTGGCCCTCGTGCGCGCTGCCCGGCCCTGAGGAGGAGTCCGTGATCCGTACGCTGACCGCTGTCCTGACGTTCCTGACGCTCACCGTCGCCGGCGCGGCCGCGCAGGACTTCCCGAACCGACCGATCACGATCATCAATCCGTTCCCGCCCGGCGGGCTCGCGGATCTCACCGGCCGCCCCCTGGCCTCCGCGATGGAAAAGGTCCTCAAGCAACCGGTCGTGATGGTGAACAAGCCCGGCGCCGCGGGCGGCGTCGGCATGCAGTCCGTGGCCGTGGCCAAGCCCGACGGTTACACGATCCTCATCACGGTGCCGGCCATCTCAACGCTGCCGGAAGTCGACAAGCTCCTCGGCCGGACGCCGCTCTACACGCGGGACCAGCTCGCGCCGATCGCGCTGATCAATGCCGACCCGACCATCATCGTCGTCAACCCCGAGCTGCCCTGGCGCAGCGTCAAGGACATGCTGGACGAGGCGAAGCGGCGACCGGGCGAGATCGTGTTCTCGTCCTCCGGGCTCTACGGGGCCTCGCACGTGCCGATGGAGATGCTGCTGCAGTCGGCGGGTGGGCTGAAGATGCGCCATCTGCCGACGGCCGGCGGCGGCCCCGCCATGACGGCCGTCCTCGGCGGCCACGCCCAGCTGTGGTGCTCGCCGCCCGGCGTCGCGTCGCCGCACATCAAGTCGGGCAAGGTGCGCCCGCTCGCCGTGACGGGCGCCACCCGGCATCCGAGCTTCCCCGACGTGCCGACCCTCAAAGAGCTCGGCTACGACGTGGATTACTACCTCTGGATCGGAATGTTCGCGCCGAAGGCGACGCCGGCCGGCCCGATGAAGACGCTCCGCGAGGCGACCCGTCAGGCCGTCGACGATCCCGCGTTCAAGAGCGCGATGGACAAGATCCAGACCCCGATCGCGTACAAGGACGCCGATCAGTTCCGCGTGTGGTGGGACGCCGAGGCCGCCCGCCTCGCCGAGGTCATCAAGCGCATCGGCCGCGTCGACGAGAAATAGTCGTTACTCCTTGTAATCCAGCCCCGCAGCCGCGAACTTCGCCTTGATGGGCGGGCCCGTGAGATAGGCGATGAAGGCCCGGGCCGCCTCGGGCGAGGCGGCCTTGGCGGCGAGGCCCGCCGAATAGATCGTCACCTTCTGAATCTCTTTCGGCAGCGGGCCCACGAGCGTCACGCCCTTCACCGGCATGATCTCGCTGATCTGGTGCACGACCACTTCGGCCCGACCGTCGGCCACCGCCTCGGCCGCGTACCCGCCCGGCCACAGGAGCGACTTTCCCTTCACGGCGTCGGCGATGCCGAGCCGCTGGAGCACCGACGCGAAGTGGATCCCGCTCGTCGCACCCTGTGCGGGGTCGACGTAGACGATCGACTTCGCGGACAGCAGCGTCTGCTTGAACGCCTCCACGGTGGAGATGTCAGGGCGGGGCGCGCCCTCGCGCACGCCGACACCGACGCCCGCGCGCGCGATGTCCGTCCGCGTGCCGGCCACGACGGCGCCTTGCTTCGCCAGCTCGTCGATGGCCACGTCGGTCGCGATGACGACGTCCGCCGGCTCACCGGCGGCGAGCTTCTGCCGGACGACCCCAACGGTGCCGAACGTGCCTTTCACCGTGTTGCCGGTCTCCTTGGCGAACGTCTCGGAGACGGCGGTCACCACGGCGCGCACGGCGCCCGCGCTCAGCACGTTGATCTCCGCCGCCGCGGCGAGCCCTGCGCTCGTCCACGTCATCGCCGCCGTCAGCAGAGCGGCCAGCGCCATCACACCGGTCATGGTCGTCTTGCCCATCGCGCACCTCCGCGCTCTTTCGTCGCGCGAAACCGGGCCGATGTCAATCGCGCCGGATCGCGGGCGAGACGCGAAACCGCTTGACGGCGCTCGCCCCTCGGATCTAATCAGAGCCCTATCCCGCTGCTGCGTGAAAGGAGTCCCCCGTGAGCATCTCGCGAACGACATCGTCGGCTCGTAGCGAAGTCCGTCAGGTCGCCCCGAAGCTCATCGAGCTCAGCGAAACCGTCCTGTATGGCGACGTCTGGGAGCGGCCCGGACTGTCCAAGCGCGATCGCAGCCTGATCACCGTCGCGGCGCTGACCGCCATGGGCCGCAGCGATCAGCTGACCGGCCATCTCGAGCGCGCCCTCGCCAACGGCGTGACCAAGGCCGAGATCGGCGAGCTCATCACGCATCTGGCCTTCTACTCGGGCTGGCCCACCGCGATGACCGCGGGGCGCATCGCCAACAAGGTGTTCGGGGAGAGCAAGTCATGAACGTCGGGTTCATCGGGCTCGGGACCATGGGACGCCACATGGCGTCCAACCTCATCAAGGGCGGGCACAAGGTCGTCGTCTACGACATCCGACGCGAGGCGGCGGAGCCGCACATCAAGGCGGGCGCCACGTGGGCGGCCTCGCCGCGAGCCGTGGCGGAGGCGACCGAGGTCGTGTTCACGTCGTTGCCGGGTCCGGCGGAAGTCGAGGCCGTCGCGCTCGACGAGAAGGGCGGACTCATCGCCGGCCTCACCGCGGGCAAGGTGTATTTCGATCTTTCGACGAACTCGCCGACGCTCGTACGACGTATCCACGACGTGTTCAAGTCACGCGGGATCCACATGCTGGACGCGCCCGTCAGCGGCGGCCCCAAGGGCGCGGAGACGCGTAAGCTCGCGCTCTGGGTCGGTGGCGACGAGGACGTCTACATGCGGTGCAAGCCCGTCCTCGACGCCATCGGTGATCAGCCGTATTACGTCGGGCCGATCGGCGCCGGCTCCGTCGCCAAGCTCGTCCACAACTGCGCGGGTTACGTCGTCCAGACCGCGCTGGCCGAGGTGTTCACGATGGGCGTCAAGGC
>Ga0075425_100006083_pt1 | contig 12614 bp, 10 predicted proteins | sample SoiMethybrSBSTD4_FD_75300 | JGI IMG/M metagenome (GOLD analysis project Ga0075425, IMG submission 75300) | Bulk soil microbial communities from a Populus tree surrounding site in Tennessee, USA - Soil MetaG P. TD hybrid SBSTD4 | ecosystem: Environmental > Terrestrial > Soil > Tree plantation...
CACTGCTCGAAGAAGAGAACGCCGAGAAAAAGAAGACGACGCTCGAGACGCTGACCGAAGGCAAGGTGCTGCGCGGCACGGTGAAGAACATCACCGACTACGGCGCGTTCATCGACCTCGGCGGCATCGACGGCCTGCTGCACATCACCGACATGTCGTGGGGCCGCGTCGGGCATCCGTCCGAGCTGTTCAAGGTGAACGACGAAGTCGATGTGATCGTCCTCAAATACGACCCCGCAACGGAGCGCGTGTCGCTGGGACACAAGCAGCTGGTCCAGGATCCCTGGGCGACCGTGCAGGAGCGCTATCCGGTTGGCGCGCGCATGAGCGGCAAGGTCGTCAGCCTGACCGACTACGGCGCGTTCGTCGAGCTCGAGGCCGGCGTCGAGGGCCTGATCCACGTCTCGGAGATGTCGTGGAGCAAGCGGGTCAAGCATCCGTCGAAGATCCTCAACGTTGGCGACAGCGTCGATGCGATGGTCCTCGGGGTCGATCCCGCAGCGCGGCGCATCTCGCTCGGTCTGAAGCAGGTCGAGACCAACCCCTGGCACGAGCTGACCGAGAAGTATCCGGTCGGGACGCGCATCAAAGGGAAGGTGCGCAACCTCACCGAGTTCGGCGCGTTCGTCGAGGTCGAGGAAGACATCGACGGCCTGATTCACATCTCCGACATGTCATGGAGCAAGCGGATCAAGCATCCGTCCGAGGTGCTGAAGAAAGGCGACGTCGTCGAGGCAATGGTGCTGAGCATCGACGCCGAGAATCAGCGGCTGTCGCTCGGCCTGAAGCAGCTCGCGACCGACATCTGGGATGACTTCTTCTCACGCCATCACGTCGGCGACGCGATCGAGGGGAAGGTCACGCGCATGACCAACTTCGGCGCGTTCGTGGAACTCGACGAGGGCATCGAAGGTCTGATCCATGTGTCGGAGTTCGACGACACCCATGGCGGCGAAAAGATCGATCTGCAGGTTGGTAACAGCTATCAGATGAAGATCATCAAGCTGAGCCCGCAGGAGCGGAAGATCGGCTTGAGCATTCGCGCGCTGAAGTCGGACGACTATCGATCGGACTGGGAAGCGTATTCGGAGAGTGAAGGGACCGGAACGGCTACGCTCGGCGATCATTTCAGAAATCGGTAAGGAGCCACATGAATACTCCTGGCGGCAGCATGACCAAGGCGGAACTCGTCGAGGAAGTGTCGCGCGTGTCGGATCTCACGAAGAAGCACTCGGAAGTCATCGTCGACACGGTGTTCAGGAGCATCATCGAAGCGCTCCATCGAGGCGAAAAGATCGAGCTGCGGGGTTTCGGCAGTTTCCGGCTGCGTAAGCGCGAGCCGCGCAAAGGGCGCAATCCGAAGACGGGCGACAAAGTGGACGTGCCGCCGAAGAAAGTGCCCTACTTCAAGCCCGGCAAGGAGCTGAAGGAGCTGATCAACCGCGAAGCGGAAGCGGAAGAAGCGGCATCGATCACAGGCAATGTCAGCGGCGCGGTAGCGGAAGTTTGAAGTTGGAAGTTAGAGGTTGGAAGTAAGCTACTTCCGACTTCGACCTTCAAGCTTCATGAACTTCTTATGGTCGCCGTGGCGACTCGAGTACGTGACCAGCAGTAAGCCAGATGAGGGGTGCGTCTTCTGCGACGCGCCCCGACTTCCCAACCCAGATTCCCTCATCGTCTACGAGCGCAAGACCTGCTACGTCATCCTGAACAAGTATCCGTATAACAACGGACACGTCATGGTCGTGCCGTACCGCCATACGCCGTCACTCGGCGCGCTGACGGCCGAGGAGCGGTACGAAATAGCAGATCTGCAGGCGCTGTGCGAGAAGGCGCTCGTCGAGGCGTACACTCCGCACGGCATCAATGTCGGGGTGAATCTCGGCAAACCGGCCGGCGCCGGCGTCCTCGAACACGTGCACGTTCACCTCGTGCCGCGGTGGAACGGCGACACCAACTTCATGACGGTCGTGGGGACAACGCGCGTGCTGCCGGAGGATCTGCACGAGAGCGCCGCGCGCCTCAAACCCATCTTCGCCAAACTCGGAAATTCCTCATAGTCACGAACCACGGGGGCACGGAGATGAACCATGTCTCGATGGCCCGTGGTAGGTTGTCAACGAATGGATTTCGATTTCACCGAGGTCCAGCGCTCGTGGCGCGAAAAGGCGCAGACGCTTGGGCGCGAGTTGGCGGAGGGTGCGGCCGCATCCGACGTCATCATGGGCGCAGCGCGCGTCGGCCTGATCGATGCAACCGCGGATCTCGTGGCTGCAGCGCTGGCCGTCGAAGCGTTGTCATGCGAGTCGGCGGCTGCCGGGATGACGCTGGCGCTGCATACGACAACGCTCCAAGCGTTTCCGCATGACGAACGATTCACCGCGCTCGCGCGCGGTGAGATCGTCGGTGCCATCGCGTTGACATCGGAAGATGTTCCAAGCATCGACAACGGCAAGCTGGGCGGCCGGGCCGCGTGGGTCGGTCCCATCACCGACCATGGCATGGCCATCGTCGGCGCGCGCAACGGTTCGCAGATGACGGCGTGTGCTGTTGCTCTCGACAGTCCCGGTGTCCAGATGAGCGAGGTGCGCACGTCGGCACTGAGCGGCTTCGTGTGGGCGTACGTGATGTTTGCGGGGACGCCGTGCCTGGCATCAACGGAGACAACGCGCATCATGGCGCTGGCGAGAACGCTGATCGCATCGGTCGCACTCGGCATCGGCAACCGGGCGCTGCGCGAGTCGCTGTCGGTGGCGACGCGCGAGCATGGCGCCGGCGGCGAGCAGACGGTTCAAGGATTACTTGCGGACACCGCGACGGATCTCGAAGCGGCACGCATGCTCACGTGGCAGGCGGCGGCGCACGGCGCGAATGTGCCGCTGGCGGCAGCGTCGATGGCGAAGCTGGCCGCGACGACGGCCGCGCAGGCGGCGGTCGTGCGTGCAACGCAAGCGGTTGGCGTGGATAGCTTCCGCCGCGGACACGTCATCGAACGGCTGACGCAGGACGTGCGCGCGATCGAGCTCTTCGCCGGGCGGACCGAAGCACTGCGAGAAGCGGTCGCCGATGTGGAGCTGCCGAAGGGTTAGCCGAGTATCTGCTTGGCGATCGTCTGCAGCTGCAGATTGGACGTGCCTTCGTAGATCTGACCGATCTTTGCGTCGCGGAAGAATTTCTCGACCGGATAATCCTTGACGAACCCGTAGCCGCCGTACAGATTCACCGCCAGCGAGCTGCCGCGCTCCGCGACTTCCGATGAAAAGATCTTGCACATTGCCGCTTCCTTGAGGAACGGCATCCCTGCGTCGCGTAGACGCGCGGCGTTATAGACCATCAGCCGCGCCGCCTCGAGCTCCGTCGCCGCGCGTGCGATCTGAAACTGCACGCCCTGGAAGTCGGCGATCGCCTTGCCAAACTGTTTGCGCTCTTTGGTGTATTTCATTGTCGCGTCGAGCGCGCCCTGCGCGAGTCCCACCATTTGCGCGCCGATGCCGATGCGCCCTTCGTTCAGCGTCTCGATGGCGACCTTGTAGCCCTTGCCCACCTCGCCGAGCACATTGGCGCGCGGTACGTGGCAATCCTCGAGCAGGAGCTCGCACGTGCTGCTGGCACGGATGCCGAGCTTGTCTTCCTTCTTGCCAACGGTGAAGCCGGGAAAGCCGCGCTCCACGAGAAACGCGGTGATGCCGCGATACCCGGCCGCGGGATCGATGTTCGCGAAGACGATGAACAACCCCGCCTCACTGCCGTTCGTGATCCAGAGCTTGCGGCCGCTCAACACGAATCCATCGTCACGCTGGACGGCTCGCGTTGCCATCGCGAAGGCGTCGCTGCCCGAGCCCGATTCGGAGAGCGCGTAGGCGCCAATCGTGCCGGACGCCAGCTTCGGCAGGTAGGCCGACTTCTGCGCGTCCGACGCCCAGCGCACCAGCGCGTTGATGACGAGCGTGTTCTGGACGTCTACGAGAACCCCGATCGAGGGGTCGACGCGCGAGAGTGCTTCAACCGCCAACACGGAATGAAAAAAGGTGGCGCCGGCTCCGCCGTAGCTCTCGGGTACCTCGATGCCCATCACACCCAGGTCGAAAAGCCTGCGAAGCAGGTCCGGCGGGATCTTTGCGTGCTCGTCCATCTCGCGAACGAGCGGCCGGATTTCGCGGTCGGCGAACTCGTAAACGCTGTCGCGAAAGAGCGTTTCGTCCTGGCTGAGCTGAGTAAGAGCTATCGGAAGGCTGTCAGTTTGTTGCATGCGTCCAACTCGTTAACAGGATTATCATGACTGGAATGCGCCTCCGCACCCCACCGCACAAGCGTGCGCGGCGGGGACCCCGCTTGTTAGCCGCGTTTTTCGTAGCCCTGATTCTGGCACTTTCAGGCAGCCTGGCGGTGCGTGCCCAGCAGGCCGCCGGCCAGACCCAGCCGCCCGCCGGCCAGCCGCAGCCTGCCGACCAGACGCAGCTGACCTTCCGGTCGGGCATCAACTTCGTCACGGTCGACGCATATGTAGCGGATTCGAAGGGACAGCCGGTCACCGACCTGAAGCAGTCCGACTTCGAGATCATCGAGGACAACAAGCCACAGAAGATCGAGCAGTTCCGGTTCATCAAGGTTGACGGCAATCCGAAGCCGGGCGAGCCGCCGCCGCAGCAGATCAAGAATCGCGACGACGAGGAGCGCGAGGCGGCGCGCGACGACACGCGCGTGTTCGTCATCTTCCTCGACGACTACCACACGCGCCTCGGCAGCTCGCTGGCGGTGCGGCAGCCGTTGAGCGAGTGGGTGCAGAACAATCTGCGGCCGCTCGACATGGTGGCCATCATGTATCCGCTGACGCCGGTCAGCGACATCGACTTCACGCGCGACCACAACAAGATCATCAACGCGGTTCAGCATTTCGAGGGTCGCAAGTACAAGTACGAGCCTCGCAACCTCTTCGAAGAACAGTATCAACGCGCGCCGACCGAGGTCGTCGAGCAGATCCGCAATCAGGTGGTAATGACCGCGCTCCGTGGTCTGTCCACACGCCTCGGCTCGATCCGTGAAGGCCGCAAGTCGATCATCTACGTCAGTGAAGGGTTGCAGGCGATGCTGCCGCCGCAGCTGCGCAGCGCGGATGCCTCGCAGCCGAACGTCGGTAACCCGAACGCATTCAATCCGTTCGCTGGTGAAAACGATCCGCGCGAGCAGACGGCGCAGGCGTTTTCCACGGCCGACCTCTACTCGCAGTTGAAGGATGTCTTCATCGCAGCGACGCGGAACAACACGGCGATCTACACGCTCGATCCGCGCGGTCTGGCGACCAACGAATTCGATATCGACGAGAACGTCGGCCCGCAGCAGGATCGCAACATGCTGCAGGCGTCCACGGACACGCTGCGCTCGATCGCTGAGGAGACCGACGGCCGTGCGATTGTCGGCCGCAACGACCTCGCCAAGGGGCTCGCGCAGGCTTTGCAGGATTCCACCGCCTACTACCTTCTGGGCTACACCTCGTCGCAGGCGCCAGTCGATGGCAAGTTCCATCAGATCAAGGTGCAGTTGAGCGCCGCCGCGAAGAAGCGTGGCCTGCAGATCCGTGCGCGTCGTGGTTACTGGGCGGCGACGACCGAGGACGTGAAGAAGGCCGAGAAGGCGACTGGCCCCGCGGTGCCCGATTCCGCCAAGCCGGTCATGCAGGCGCTCGCGTCGATCGCGGTGCCGGTGCAGGCGGGCAAGTTCGTGCGGACGTGGCTTGGGACGGAGCGCGGGCAGAATGGCAAGACGAAGGTCACGCTCGTCTGGGAGCCGCTGCCCAAGACGACGGGTGTCAGCAATCTTCGCAGCGATCCCGCTCCCGGCCGCGTGTCCGTCATCGCGGCAACCGAAAAGGGCGACCTCGTCTATCGCGGCCGCTCGCCTGATGCCGGGCAGCTCGCCAGCGCGAATCCGCAGGCGACGGGCGCGAGCGCGTCGCTGCCGGCAGCGGCCAGTGCGGCGACGACCGCCGCGCCGCAGGCGCTGACGTTTGAAGCGCCGCCCGGCAAGCTGGAACTGCGGATGACCGTCGAAGGTGCAGGCGGTGGTGTTCTCGATCAGGAGATCCGCAACATCACCATTCCCGATTTGACGGCCGCGCGTCCGGCAATCAGCACGCCGCGCGTCTACGCCATGCGCACGCCGCGCGAATTCCAGGCGGTCGCATCGAATGCCGCTGCGGTGCCGCCGGCGAACCGCGAGTTCTCTCGTACGATGCGGCTGTTGATCCGGTTCGACAGCTACGGACCTGGCAACGAGGTACCGACACCGACGGCTGCGCTGCTGAACAGCAACGGTCAGAAGTTCACCGATGTACCGGTTCAGCCGGCGACGGCCGGCGGCACGCATCAGATCGACATGAGCCTCGCCACCATTCCCGCAGGCGAGTACGTGATCGAGATCACCACGAAGGGCGCATCCGGAGAAACCGCGAAGGAGCTCGTCGCCTTCCGCGTTACGCCATAGAGGCTGCTGTTGGACGGCGTGTTATCCTGCCGTTCGTGCTCGGGTTCGTCTACTCACGCCTGAAGACCGCGCTGCTGCCCGAGTTCCGACGCGCGTGGTCGAAAGATGTCGACGCATCCGTCAAGACACTGCAGCGCGAGCTGTCGCGCGTGCAGGCCGAGCTCAGTTCGCTGCGCGAGGCGCATGACGCGCTCGCGGTGAAGGAATGGATGCAGGGTCGTGAGCCGATGCTGGCCTCGCTCGACGAGCGGCTGCGGCTCGAGCCGATTCGTGCGCACATCCTCAATGTTGTTGAGCGCGCGCAGGTATCAAACGACCCGACCACGCACGCGGTCATGGAGAACATCCTGCCGAGTGATTTCTACGAGCTGGTGAACGCGGCCATTCCTCCGGCGGAGCTGTTTCCGTCGCGCGACCCGGTCAAGCAGGACTTTCACATCGACGAGCATCTGGGGACCGCGCCGGCGCTCACGCAGCGTGTCTGGAAGTTCTTCGACGAAGACGTTGTTGCCGGCGTTCTCGCGCCGGCGCTGCATCAACGTTTTCACGCCGCCGTCGTCGAGCACTACGCGGAGACGGCCCCCGGTGATTTCGGCGTGCGCGCGGCGGCGATTCCGCATCGCGGGTTCGCGGGCCGGCTGCATCTGCGCCGCCCTGGCTATCACCTGAAACCGCATCTCGATCCGAAGCGCGTCGTCATTACCGGCCTCGTCTATTTCGCGCGGCCGGGCGACAGCGAGGCCTATGGCACGCAGCTGTTTCGGGTCGGCAGGCCGTTTACATCGAGCACGATGGGGAAGTTCTATCCCGAGGACGAAGGGCTGCCGGTGGAGCTGGCGCGCACGGTACCGTTCCGGCCGAACACGCTGCTCGCATTCGTCAACTCCAGGGCGGCGCACGGCGCCACGCTGCCGCCCGATGCGCCGCTGCGCGAGCGCTACGCGTATCAGTTCTACGTGAAGCCTCGCGACGGCGATCTGAAGAAGCTCCTGCTGGAGCTGCCGCCCGAATCGCGCAGCAATTGGGCGCGCTTTCTCGACGATCAGGTCAAAGCTCTCGACTAGCGGTATCATCCGCGCCGATGGAGGAGTCATGACTCGACTGCTCGTTGTCTGCGCGTGTGCGTTCGCTGTCGTCGTGACCGTGGTTGCGCAGGCGCCGCCCGCGCAGCGGCCCGACCCCCGCAGGATTGAACTGCGCGGCAATCGCTTCAAGCCGCTCACCTACGACGAGATGACACCTGCGCAGAAGATGATGGTGGAGCATCTCATTGCCGGCCCACGCGGCGGCGTGAACGGACCGTTCAACGTGCTGCTGCGCAGCCCCGAGATCGGCGACCTCGGCCAGGAGTTCGGCGCGTCGACGCGCTTCAAGTCATCACTGCCGCAGCGGCTCTACGAGCTGGCCATCCTCGTCACCGCTCGGCACTGGACCGCGCAGTACGAATGGCAGGCGCATCATCGCTCGGCGCTGCAGGCCGGACTGAGCGCGGCGATCTGCGACGCCATCGCTTCCGGCCGTCGCCCTGCGGCGATGCAGAAGGATGAGGAAGCGGTCTACAACTTCGTGTCGGAGCTGCTGAATACGAAGCAGGTGAGCGATACGACCTTCGCTGCCGCGAAGAACGCCTTCGGCGAGCGCGGTGTTGTTGACATCATCGCGGTGACGGGGTGGTACAGCACCGTGTCGATGATGCTGAACGTCGATCAGTATCCGGTGCTCGAGGGCACGCAGCCGGAGCTCAAGGCGCTGGGCGGCACGCGGTAGACGCAATCGCGCCGGCCGCAGGCCTTGAGCGAGCTACGCGTACATCCCGCGCATTCTCGTCACCGTGCCGACGCGCTGGATGGCAACGATATAGGCGGCAACGCGCATGTCGACCTTGTAGCGGAGGGACGTCTTCAGCACCGCATCGAAGGCTTCGCACATCTTTTTCTCGAGCCGCTCGTTGACGTCCTTCTCCTCCCAGAAATAGCCGTAGCGGTCCTGCACCCATTCGAAATACGAGGTGGTCACGCCGCCTGAGTTGGCGAGGATGTCGGGGATGACGAAGATGCCCTTGTCGTGCAGGAACTTATGCGCGTCGGGAGTGGTCGGACCGTTGGCGCCTTCGGTGATGATCTTCGCCTTGATCTGAGATGCGTTCTGCATCGTGATTTGATTCTCCAGCGCCGCCGGAATCAGCACGTCAACGTCGAGTCCCCACAGTTTGTCGTTTGAGAGGGCCTCGCCGCCGGGGAAGCCGTCGACGGTTTTCTCGTGCGCGGCCGCATATTCGAGCAGCTTGGGGATGTCGAGGCCTTTCGCGTTGTAAACGCCGCCTTTCCAGTCCGTGACTGCGACGATCTTCGCGCCAGCCTTCGCCAGCAGATCCGCGGAAACGGATCCGACGTTGCCGAAGCCCTGGACCGCGACCGTCAGGCTCTTCACGTCCAGGCCAAGATGTCTGGCGGCCTCGCGCGTCGCGATCATGACACCGCGTCCGGTGGCTTCGCGGCGGCCGAGCGATCCGCCCATTTCGATCGGCTTGCCCGTGACAACCGCCGTCGCCGTGTGGCCGACGTGCATGCTGTAGGTATCCATCACCCACGCCATGATCTGATCGTTGGTGTTCACGTCAGGGGCCGGCACGTCCTTCTCCGGACCGATGGCATCGACGATCTCGGCGACGTAGCGGCGGGTGAGCGCCTCGAGCTCGCGCCGCGACATCCTCGTCGGATCGCAGACGATGCCGCCCTTGGCGCCCCCGAACGGGATATGCGCGACGGCGCACTTCCACGTCATCCATGCGGCGAGCGCCGTGACCTCATCGAGCGAGACGTCCGGGTGATAGCGGATCCCACCCTTCGCCGGCCCGAGGGTGATGTTGTACTGGACGCGATAGCCGGTGAAGCACTCGATTTCTCCGTTGTCCATCTGAACGGGACAGGACACGATGATCTGGCGCTTGGGATGCGTGAGGATGTTCCAGATGCCGGGCTCGAGGTTGATGATGCGGGCGGCGACGTTGAATTCCTGAAGCATCGCCCCGAAGATCGCTCCGTGCTCTGCCATGGCCGTTATTGTTTCGTACAATGGTCACGAACATGAAAACGGCTGCGCCCGGCGCGACCGCCTCGAAAGAGCGGCGGGGAAGCTTCACCACCATCTCGGGGCGGCCTATCAATCAGCTCTACACGCCTCAGGATGTCGCGGCGCTGGACTACGAGCGCGACCTCGCGGACCCGGGCACTTTCCCGTACACGCGTGGAATTCATTCGGCGGGGTACCGCGGCAAGCTTTGGACGATGCGGCAGTTTGCCGGGTTCGGGACGCCCGAAGAAACGAACCGGCGATACAAGCAGCTGCTCAAGGCGGGTGGTACTGGTCTGAGCGTCGCCTTCGACCTGCCGACGTTGATGGGCCGAGACCCGGATCACGAGCTGTCGCTCGGTGAGGTCGGTAAGTGCGGAGTGAACGTCACCTCGCTCGCCGACATGGAAACGCTCTTCGACGGCATCGACCTCGGAGCGATCACGACGTCGATGACGATCAATTCGCCGGCATCGATGTTGTTCGCGATGTATCTCGTTGTGGCGGAGCAGCAGGGCGTCGCCTGGGACTCCCTCTCGGGGACGATTCAGAACGACATCCTCAAAGAGTTCATCGCCCAGAAGGAATACATTTACCCGCCGCGGCCGTCGATGCGCCTTATCACTGACGTGTTTGCGTTCTGCGCGGAGCGCGTGCCCCGGTGGAACACGATTTCGGTGAGCGGCTATCACATCCGCGAGGCGGGTGCGACTGCGGCGCAGGAGCTCGCCTTCACACTGCGCGACGGCATCGAATACGTGCAGTACGGTGTTGACGCCGGCCTCGACGTCGACGCCTTTGCGCCGCGCCTCTCGTTCTTCTTCAACTCGCACAGCGACTTCTTCGAAGAGATCGCGAAGTATCGCGCGGCGCGCCGCATCTGGGCGCACGTGATGCGGGATCGGTTCAAGGCGAAAAGCCCGCGCTCGTGGCAGCTCCGGTTCCACACGCAGACCGCGGGGGTGTCGCTGACCGCGCAGCAGCCCTACAACAACGTGGTCCGCACCGCCCTGCAGGCGCTGGCCGCGGTGCTTGGCGGCACGCAGTCACTACACACCAACTCGCTGGACGAGGCGCTGGCGCTGCCCACGGAGGAAGCCGCAACGCTCGCCCTGCGGACGCAGCAGATCATCGCCCACGAAACCGGCGTGGCGAATATCGTCGACCCGCTCGGCGGGTCGTACTTCGTCGAGAAGCTCACATCCGATCTGGAGGAAGAGGCGCTCGCCTACTTCGACACGATCGACCGCATGGGCGGCATGGTGGCCGCCATCGAGAAGGGGTATCCGCAGCGCGAGATTGCAGAAAGCGCGTATAAGTTTCAACAGCGCGTGGAAGAGCGCGACAAGATCATCGTCGGCGTCAACGAGTTCGTATCGGAACAGGATGAGCCGATTGGCATCCTCTACATCGACGAATCAGCCGCCGAACGGCAGCTGTCGAAGCTCAAGGACCTTCGCAGGACGCGCAACAACGTGGGTGTCCGCGCGGCGCTCGATGCGCTGAAAGATGGGGCGCGTGGGTCCGCGAACACCATGCCGCTGCTGATTGACGCTGTCCGGGCGTATGCGACAGTCGGCGAAATGTGCGACGCGCTCCGGGAGGTCTGGGGCGAGTACGAGGAAACGCCGATAATTTAAAAGGCGTAGGGTGTCAGGTATCAGGTTTCAGCTTGCCTAAAATCCGCGTAATCATTGCAAAGCCCGGACTTGACGGCCACGACCGTGGAGCGAAGGTCATCGCCCGTGCGCTGCGGGATGCCGGGATGGAGGTCATTTATACCGGCCTGCGGCAGACTCCGGAACAGATCGTCGCGGCGGCGCTGCAGGAGGATGCTGATGCCATCGGGCTGTCGATCCTGTCCGGTGCGCACATGCACATCTGTCCTCGGGTCATGGAGCTGCTTCGCGAGAAGGGGATGCAGGACGTGCTGGTGGTGGTCGGCGGCATCATTCCGGACATGGACATCCCCAAATTGAACGAGATCGGCATCAAAGGGATCTTTCTCCCGGGAACGCCGATGCAGGAGATTGTGGACTTCATCACTCGCAATACGCGGTCACGCGTCGAAGCGTAGCGTCGGATGCCGAAGAAGCTTCTGCTCGCCGACGACAGCGTAACCATCCAGCGCGTCATCGAGCTCACCTTCTCGGGTGAGGACGTCCAGGTATTGACGGCGGGCGACGGCGAAGAAGCGATCGCACGCATCCCGAAAGAGAGGCCCGACATCATCCTTGCCGACATCGGCATGCCGAAACGGAGCGGATACGAGGTGTCGGCGTTCGTCAAAGGCAACCCGGAGCTCGAAAACATCCCCGTGCTGCTCCTCGCCGGCGCGTTCGAGCCCGTTGACGAGATCAAAGCAAAGGAAGCCAGATGCGACGGCGTGCTTGTGAAGCCGTTCGAACCGCATCATGTGATTGCGCGTGTGCGCGAACTGATTGGCGGCGCGAAAGGAAGTCCGACGCAGGCTGTGCCCGACATCCCGCGTCCGGCTGTCGCGCTTGCGCCACCCAGGCCGGTGGAGCTCCCGAAACGCCAAGAGCGTGAGCCGATCGCCGAGGACTTGATGGATCTCGGCGACGAGGACCTCCTGCCGCGTGTCGAGAGCGTGCCGCAGATCGAGGACATGCAGACGGCGCCCCCGCCGATCGTCGACGATGCCCTCGACGACTACTTCGACAAACTCGACGAGGCGTTCGCGACTGCTCATACCAGTGCGCCGGCACAGCAGCTGGAATCGGAACCCGACGTGCGGCCGACGCCCTCGGATGGACCCGTCCTCGACCAGGATCTCGATTCGTTCGACGATCTGCCCACGTTGGACTTGCCGGCGCCTACACACGCCGACGCGGATCCGTTCGCCGGTCTCGATCCTGTTCCCGTAGACGATTCGTTGCACGTGCCGACGCTCGACGATTTGCTGGCGGGGATGCCGCCTGCGCCGGAGCACGGCGCGGTAATGGACTTTCCGATGCTGCCTCCGCCTGTGGCGCCGGCGCCGCCGATCGTTGTCGCTCCGCCGTCTATCGAACCGCCGGATCTGCCTGCGACGTTGACAA
>Ga0075425_100006084_pt1 | contig 12614 bp, 13 predicted proteins | sample SoiMethybrSBSTD4_FD_75300 | JGI IMG/M metagenome (GOLD analysis project Ga0075425, IMG submission 75300) | Bulk soil microbial communities from a Populus tree surrounding site in Tennessee, USA - Soil MetaG P. TD hybrid SBSTD4 | ecosystem: Environmental > Terrestrial > Soil > Tree plantation...
GACCGCGACCATCTGGGTGGCGAAGAACGCCAGCACGCCGCCGGCCAGCACCAGCGCGATGTCGTACTGGGTCGACAGCGCGAGATGGCGCGCGCGAAGGATGAGCGCGACGCCGCCGCCCGCGGCGATCGCCGCGGCGATCGGAGCGGCGACGACCAGGCGCGACCTGCCGCCGGCCAGCGAGCGGCGCGCGACGGTGCCCACCGTCAACCGAGCGGGCGGGCGCACGGGCAGCGGAAGGATGGTCGGAAGCGGCGGAGGCGGCGCAGGCATCGCCATCGGCTCGTGCTGCGCGACCGGTGTCGGCTCGGGCCGGACGACCGGCGCGCTGGCGATCGCCGGTTCGATGAGCTCGACCCGTTCGACCTCGACGATCTGCGGTCCGCCACCGGTCCACAGCCCGGGCATCGGTCCTGGACCGGGAAACGCGCGGCCGCTCGAGAACCGGCCTGCCACCCGCACGCGCGCGCCGGCCAGCCGAACCAGCTCGTCGTCCGGGCGGCGACTCTCGGGCTCGCGATACCGCCCGATGAGGACCCCGATGCCATCGTCGAGGACCACGCGGGCCGAGACCGGCACCTGTCCCGGGGGAGCCAGATCGGGACTCCACCGCTCGTAGCGCCCGGCGATCTCGACCTCCTGCCCGTCGGCCACGCCGTGCAGCACTTCGAAGCGCGCGATCGCCACGCGACTACAGGTCCTTCGCCAGGCGGAAGGTGACGTTGGCGTGCGGACCGGGGCGCAGCTTGTCGGTCCTGTCCGGGAAGGTGGCCACCGCGCGGAGGGCCTGCTGGCCGACCGTGCCGTCGTCCACCCACTCCGACAGCCCCTTGCCGGCCGGCTTGAAACCGGCAGCTTTCGTGGCGGCCGCCCACTCCTGCGGCGTGGGCAGCCGGGCGCCCTTCACCTGGGCGTACGACTCGGCCTGGCCGTACGCCACCTGGACCACCGGCTGCGCGTTCAGCTTCTTTCGCTTCTCCGGCTGCTTCTCCGCCGGTCGCGCCTGCGCGTAGTCGCCGAGCGTCACCGGCGCGGCCGCGACGAACACCCAGGGCGAGCCGTCCGGCTTGCGGACCAGCACCATCCCGGCGGGCGCCGCCGGATCGTGCGACGTCGCCGGCGCCGCGTCGGTGCGCGGGGCGGCGTCGGGCGGCAGCGCCGCCGCCGGCCCCGGGCGCGGCCCGAAGAGGAGGAGTCCCAGTCCGGTCAGGAAGATGAGCGCCGACACCACGGTCACCGCCACCAGCCACCTCGACAGCGTCGGTGCCGCCGCCAGGTCCGCGGCTTCTCTCGAGGTGCCGCCGCCGCGCGCCGCGTCGCGGCCGCGCACCATGGTCTCCGCCGAGTCCTCGCCGGCCTCGATCACCTCGGCCGCCTTCGGCCCCGCGCCGACGAACGGCGTCGGATCCGGCACCGACCCGGCCCGCCCCGTCACCCGCGGCAACGCCGACGAACCCTTCACCTGCAGCCGGTCGACGGTCGCGCTCAGCCGCTGGATGAGGTCGGCGTAGCGCGGCCGGTCGCCCGGCTTCTTCTGCATCATCTGTCGCTGCAGGTCCGCCAGCTCGGGATCGATCCCCGGGTTGACCTTGCGCGGATCCGGCGGCGGCTCCTTGAGGTGGCGCGCAACCACCTTGAGGTACTTGTCCTCGACCGGGTTGCCGGTGCGGAACGGCGGACTGCCGGTGACCAGGAAGTAGATCGTCCCGCCGAGCGCGTAGATGTCGACCCGCTCGTCGATCTGCTCGCCGCGCGCCTGCTCCGGCGCGATGTAATCGGGTGTCCCGACCACCACGCCCATCGCCGTGAGCGCCGGCTCGGCGCCCGGGTCGAGCGGCTTGGCCAGCCCGAAATCGGTCACCTTCACCACGCCCGACGACAGGAGCACCAGGTTGGACGGCTTGACGTCGCGGTGAATCAGACCGGCCTTGGCCGCCGCTTCGAGCCCGCGCGCCGCGTCGAGCGCCGCCCGCGCCGCCTGCACCGAGCTCATGACGCCGTGCTGCTTCACCACCGTGCCGAGGTCCACCCCGTCGAGCAGCTCCATCGCCAGGTACGGCCGCTTGTCGAACTGCCCGGTGGTGAAGACCTGCACCACGTTCGGGTGCGAGATGGCCGCGACCGCGCGCGCCTCGCGCAGGAACCGCGCCCGCAGCTCGTCGTTCTCGCGATGCCGCTCGGACAGGATCTTGATCGCGACCTGGCGATTCAGATCCACATCCACCCCGCGCGCGACATCCCCCATCGACCCGGCGCCGAGCATCCCGACCACCTTGTAGCGGTCGATGATGGTCCCCGGTGTCAGCGGCGCCGTCATCCCACTCGCGCTCAGTAGTCGCCCGGCTCGCGATGCGACAGGTTCTCGAACCGCGTGTAGCGGCCGTCGAACCGCGTCTTGATCGTGTCGATCGGGCCGTGGCGGTTCTTGCCGATGATGATCTCCGCCACGTTCTTCTCCTCGGTCTCCTTGTTGTAGACCTCGTCGCGATAGATGAAGAGGATGAGGTCGGCGTCCTGCTCGATCGCCCCCGATTCGCGAAGATCCGACAGCTGGGGGCGCTTGTTCTCGCGGGACTCGAGGCCGCGGTTGAGCTGGGAGAGCGCCATGATCGGGCAGTGCAGCTCCTTGGCCATCGCCTTGAGGCCGCGCGAGATCTCCGAGATCTCCTGCTCGCGGCTGGTCGAGCGGTCGCGCCGGCCCGACATGAGCTGCAGGTAGTCGATGATGATGAGGCCGAACTGCTTCTCCTTCTTGAGCTCCTTGTCGCTCATGAAGCGGCGCGCCGAGGCGCGCAGCTCGCGCAGCGTCAGCGCGCCGGTGTCGTCGATGACGATCGGCGCCTTGCTGAGCGCGTCGGCGGCGTAGGTCATGTTGGTCAGGTCCTGGCGCTGGAGCTGGCCGCGCCGGAGCCCGATCGAGTCGATCTTCGCCTCGGCGCACAGGAGCCGCTCGGCCAGCTGGCCGCTCGACATCTCGAGCGAGAACACCAGGACCGGATAGCCGTGGGTGGTCGCGCAGTTGCGCGCGATGCTGAGCGCGAACGAGGTCTTCCCCATGGCCGGCCGCGCCGCCAGGATGGTGAGCTCGGTCGGCTGGAAGCCGGCGGTCTTCTCGTCGAGATCGCGGAAGCCGCTCGGCACGCCGGTGATGCCGCCCGCCGCGCGGAAGCGGGCGTCGAGCGAGCCGAACACCTGCTTCAATAGATTCTTGATGTGCTCGGCGTTGCCGCGCTGGGTACGCTGGGTGACCTCGAAGATCTTGGCTTCGGCCTCGTCGAGGTACTCCTCGATCTCGCCGTAGTCCTCGTAGCCGCGCGAGGCGATCTCCGACGCGGTCAGCATGAGCCGGCGCGCCTGGCAGAGCTCCTGGACGATGCCGGCGTAGTGGACGACATTGTCCGTGGTCGGCACGCGCAGGCCGAGCTGCGACAGGTAGGCGAGCCCGCCCACCGCCTCGAGCTTGCCCATCTGCTGCAGCTGGGTCTCGAGCGTGACCTCGTCGATCGGGCGCGACGCACCCTCGAGCGCCTGCATGGCGGAGAACACCGCCTGGTGGCGCGGATCGTAGAAGTCCTCGATCTCGAGCCGGTCGAGGCTGGCCAGCACCTCGTTCCTGAGCAGAATGCCGCCGAGCACCGACGCCTCGGCGTCGAGGTTATGTGGCAGGACCCGCTTTGCCGTCGACGACATCCGGCCGAGTGTACCCGAAGGGTACGAGAGCATGCCCGTCGGATCGAACCCGGATCGCGATCAGTGCGCCGCTGACGGCGCGCCCTGGACCGCGCAGCGGGCCGCGCTCTCGAGCGCTGCGGACACGCTGGCGAAGTCGCGCGAGCTCGCCACGCAGCGCGACGCCCACGCCATCGTGTCGCCGGCGTCCACTCCGAGCTTGATCATCACCTCGGCATGCTGGTTGGAGGACCACGTGCCGTGCTCGGCGCCGACCACGACGCGCACGACCAGCACGCTGTCCGCCCCGGCGTCGGCGAGGATGTCCTTCCGCTCGCTCACCGTGAGATCGGAAAACCCGGGTCCGTCGAGCTGGGTGACGTGGTGCTCGGTCTCGGTGACCGACTCCGACGTGTGGACGTCGGTCGTGTCGGGCGCGAAGTTCGGCTTGTGCTCGCTCACCGAGTGGCTCGCCGTGTGCTCCGTGGTCTCCTCGTGGGTCTCGTGGCGCTCGCGCGTCCGGTTGCGCAGGGTCTCCGGATCGACCAGCGCGTAGCCGGCGAAGTCCATCTGGCTGCGCACGATCCCGTCGACCGTCTCGATGTACTCGCGCGGGCAGCGGAACTCCATCGACCCGCAGCTGGCGGACAGGACCAGGACCCGGCGCGCCTGTGTGCGCACGCCCGGCCCCATCTGCACCTGCGGCTGCAGGGCCGGCGGTGGCCGGCTGGTGGCGCACGCAGAGGCCGCGACGAGGAGGATCAGAACCAGTTGCCGCATGATGTTTCCTTCACAAGGAGAGCCCGAGCTGGAACGTGAGGCCGGAGGAGCGGAAGTTTTCGCCGTCGAACCGGGACATGATCGTGTCGCCCTCGAGCGCGAGCGTGAAGCGCGTCTCGTCGTTGCCGGCGATGACCATCTGCAGACCGGCGAGCGCACGGCCGACCAGGTAGGAGTGCTGGATCAGCGCTTCCTCGGTGCCCGGCAGGTCGAGTGACAGGCGGGCGTACGGGCTGCCGCCGAGCCCGGCATAGGCGCTGAAGCGATCCGACAGGCCGAGGTGGCCCATCGCGGTCGCCATCGGAGCGTCCAGCCAGTAGGCGCCGGCCCCGTCCAGGATCTCGCCCACCCGGAGGCCGAAGGCGAGGTCGCCGCGGCCGCGCAGGTACTCGGCGGCGAGCTCGAAGCGCACCGCGGTGTCGTCCTTGTCGCCGAACGAGCCCTGCGCCAGGCCGAGCCCCGGAAACAGGAAGCTCATGCCCCAGTAGCGGCGCGCCGGCCGGTGGGTCGTGATGGTCTTCTGCGCCGTGCAGTTGCCGGCCTGGTCCTCGACGCAGATCTCGTAGTCGACCTCGTCGCGCTCGCGCCACTGGCCGACGTACGAGCTGCCGAACCCGAAGGCGCAGCCGCCGAGCATGCCGAGCGCGAGCGAGAGGACGAGCGCCGCTCTCATCGCGCGGTGGCTCCCCGGGTGGCGCAGCGGGCCGCCCGCTCCATCGCAACGGCGTCGGTGATGAGGCCGCCGACCTCGAGCGTGCAGCGCCGTGCCCAGACCAGCTTGCCGCTCGGCACGTGCAAGAGGCGAACCTGCACCTCGACCGCGCGGCGCGCGCTGAGCCCGGTCGCCGCCCCGATCCAGATCCGCGTGCTCAGCAGGCCATCGGCGCCGAGCTCCTGGAGGATGCTCCGCTGCAGCGACGGCGGCGCCTCGACGAAGGTCGCGCCTCTCCGCTCCACCTCGCGCGACCACGACTCCGGCGAGCGCACGCCCTGGCTCACCGAACGCGAGGTCTCGATCTTCTCGATCCGCTCGCGGCTGGTGGCGTTCAGCTGCTCGCTGTCGATCACCTGGAAGCCCTGGAACTCGAGCGCCGCACGCACGCTGCCGTCCACTCCCTCGACATCCGGCGGCGCGCACTCGGAGGTCAGCGGATTGCCGGTCGACTCGCTGGGGCTGCCCGCCAGCGTCGACAGCGCGCCGCAGGTGGCCGGCAGCGCCACCACCTTGCGCGTCTTCGTGCCCGCCGCCGGGCCGGTGCGGACCCGCACGCGATCCGGCAGGAGCTCGACCGACGAGCAGGCCACGCCCAGCAGCAACGCCAGCAGCATGATCGATCGCGCGCGCATCACTCGACCAGGGTCGCGCTCTCCAGCGCGCAGCGAGTGGCGTGCTCGATCGCCTGCTCGGTGGACAGGTCGCCATCGCCGGTCTCCACCGCGCAGCGGCTCACCCACACCACCCGTTCATCGCCGGCGCGGGACAGCGTGAGCCGGACCTCGATCGTCCGGTCGCCGACCAGATCCGGCATCGTCATCGTGATCGCGGACGCCAGGATGCCGTCGGCCTCGAGCTCGCCGATGACGGCGCGGCGCTCCTCCAGCGTGGCCTCCTCCCAGGTGACCCGCTTCACCTCGACCTCGTGCTGCTCGGTCGTCGCGCCGTACGCGCCGGTCTGCCGGGTCAGCTCGCGGCGCTCTCCGAGCCTGACATTCACGGTCTGGCTGTCGACCAGGGTGTAGCCGACGAACTCGAGCGCCATGCGGGCAGCGCTGTCCACCGCCGCCCGGTGCGCGTCGGTGCATGCGTCCCCCTGCGCGGAGATGCACTCGGCCGGCAGCGCCAGCACGATCGACGGCGGCGCGGTCCAGGCCGGCCCCCGGCGCACGCGCGCCTGCGGGATCGGCTTGCTGAGCGAGCAAGCCGCCGACAGAACGCACACCGCCCAGACGCCGCGCACGGCGGGGCACCATAGCCAGCCGGCGCGGTCAGGGCAACGAGGCATCCAGCGAATGACCGGCGTTGCCGAGTGGCGTCACGCCGGTCACCTCGCTGGACCGTCTACTCCTTGGCCTTGGCGGTGACCCAGAACTTCAGGGTCGCCGTGGTGCCGGCGCCGAGGCGCACGGGCACCTCGTGCTTGCCGACGCTCTTGATCGGCTCGCCGAGCTCGATCTGCTTGGAGTCGATGTCGACTCCGGCCACCTCGAGCTGGCGCGCGAGATCGCGCGAGGTCACCGAGCCGAACATCCGCTCGTCCTCGCCGACCAGCCGCTCGAACTGGAGCGTCATCCCGTTGATGCGCTCGGCCAGCGTCCCGGCCACGGCGCGCTCCTTGGAGAGCCGCGCCTCGACCTGGCGCTTCCTGTGATCGAGCTCCGCCTTGTTCTCGACGGTGGCGGAGACCGCCATTCCGCGCGGCACCAGGTAGTTACGTCCGTAGCCGGACTTCACGGTCACCAGCTCCCCGGCCTTGCCGAGGTGCGGGACGTCCGTCGTCAGGATCAGCTGCATGGGCATGATGACCGCCTCCTACTTGCCGGTGACGGTGAACGGCACGAGCGCGATCATCCGCGCCCGGCGCACCGCCAGGGCCAGGGCGCGCTGGTGACGCGCGCAGTTGCCGCTGATCCGCCGCGGGGTCAGCTTGCCGCGCTCGGTGATGAAGTGCTTGAGCAGCGACGGGTTCTTGTAGTCGATCGTGACCGCCTCGTCGGCGCAGAACCGGCACATCTTGCGGCGGGAGAACCCGCCCTGTCGCTTGTCACCGCCTCCGCGTGCGCCGCGCGGCTTGTCGTCGTCACGCCCTTCGAAGGCGTCGTCTTTGTCCATCATTGCCATGGTTCGTCTCCCTACTCGGGCTTGTCTTCGTCAGGGGTGGGCGCCTCGACCGGCTCGTCGACCGCCGCGGCGCCAGGGAACACGTCGTCCTCGTCGTCGGCGCCGAACTCGTCGCCTTCGCTCGAGTCGTCGGTGCGGCGCATCATCAGCTCTTCCTCGTCGGCGGCGGTGGTCGCGGCCTTGACGTAGGTCTCGTCGTTCACCTGCGACTCGCGCGCCTTCGGATCGACGTCGCGCTCGGTGGCGATGGTCATGTAGCGGATGACCGGATCGAGCATGCGCATGTTGCGCTCGAACTCGGACACCACGCCGGGCGTGGCCAGGTACTGCCAGAAGAGGTAGATGCCCTTGAGCTCCTTCTTGACCTCGTAGGCGAGCTTCCTCTTGCCCCAGTTGTCCACGGCAAGCACGACCCCGCCCATGGACTCGATGATCCCCTTCACCCGCAGGTTGACCTCGGCCACCTTCTCGTTCTGGGTGTCGGGGCGAAGGATGTAGATCGTCTCGTACGTTCGCAATGTCCCTGGCGCGTCGGCCAGGCTCTGCAGCTGTGCCATCTGGTTCTCCTTGTGGGTCTGAAGCCCGCCGCTTGCTGAAGGCGACGAGCAAGGAGCGGCTGTGTTTCTCAGTCCGCTTTCTTTCCGTCTCCGTTGTACTCGTTCATCGCCGCGCGGATGCCGCGCGTCAGGATCGCCTCGACCGCGTCGGACGCCCGCTCGACCAGCGCGGCCACGTCGCGATCCATCTCGGCCGGGAAATCGGACAGCACGTGATTCGCGACCTTGCCCGACCCCGGCTCGCCCTGCTCGGTCTCTGGCCGCCCGACCCCGATCCTCACCCGCAGGAAGTCGCCGTGGCCGAGCTGCTCCATGATCGAGCGCAGCCCGTTGTGGCCGCCGTGCCCGCCGCCGGACTTGAGCCGCAGCCGCGCGAACGGCAGGTCGATCTCGTCGTGCACCACGACCAGCTGCGACGGATCGATCCCCTGGAACTGCACCGCCTGCGACACGGCGAATCCGCTGAGGTTCATGTACTTCATGGGCTTGATGATCGAGGCGCGCTCGCCGCGGATGATGCCGGTCCCGTGCAGGCCGCCGAACTTCTCCTTGAGCGGCCCGACGCCGTGACGGCGGGCCAGCTCGTCGGCGACCCGGAAGCCGACGTTGTGGCGGTTTCGCTCGTACTTCTTGCCGGGGTTTCCCAGCCCCGCGATGAGCCACACCGTCGGCGCTCCAGGTGCATCCGCTGCGCTTGATTACTTCTTGTCCTTGCCGCCCTTCTTGTCGTCGGCCTTGGCCGGGGCAGCTCCCTTGGCGCCGGCCGCCGGAGCACCGGCCGCCGGAGCGCCCTTGGCGCCCGGAGCCGCAGCCGCCGCCGCGCCCTCGGCCGGAGCCGCGCCCTCGGCGGGAACCGCACCCTCGACCAGCGCGCCCTCTGCCGCAACGGCCGTCTCGGCCTCCTTCTCGGCCTTCGGCGCCACGCAGGTGACCAGGGTGAACGTCTCGGGGATCGCGGCGATCACGCCCGCCGGCATCTTCACGTCGGACACGTGCAGCGCGTCGCCGATCTTGAGCTCGGTGATGTCGACCGTGAACTTGACCGGGATGTCGGCCGGCCGGCACTTGACCGGAAGGCTGTGGCGCTCGACGTGGATCTGGCCGCCGTCCACGGTTCCGATCGCCTTGCCGGTCAGCTCGACCGGCACCTCGACCTCGATCGCCTTGTTGGGATCGATCGAGATGAGATCGACGTGGGTGACGTTCCGCTTCAGCGCATCGATCTGGTACTCCCACAGCATCGCGGTCAGCCGGGCGGCGCTGGCGCTGCCGTCCTGCACCGTCACGTCGATGACCGTGTTCCGCCCCTTGGCCGGATCGAGCGAGGCCTTGAGCTCCTTCGGGTTGACGACCACCGAGAGCGGCGCGCTCAGGTTGGCGCCGTAGCAGACGCCCGGGACCAGGCCCTGGGCGCGGAGCTTGCGCGTCTCGCCCTTGCTGATGGTCTTGCGGAGGTGAACGGTGAGCTTTCCGACTTCCATGACACTTTCCTCTATCGACTAGATGAACAGCGAGCTGATCGAATCGCCGTGATGGATGCGCTTGACCGCCTCGCCGAGGAGGCGGCCGACCGAGAGGACCTTGATCTTGCTCGAGGCCTTGCCGGCCTCGGAGAGCGGAATCGTGTTGGTGACGACCACCCTGGTGAGCGGGGAGGCGTCGATGCGCTCGATGGCGGCTCCCGAGAAGACCGCGTGCGAGGCGCAGGCCTTGACCGATTTCGCTCCGGCGTCCATCACCGCGCGCGCCGCGTTGCACAGGGTGCCGGCGGTGTCGATGATGTCGTCGACGATGACGGCGTTCTTGCCCTTCACGTCGCCGACCACGTGCATCACCTCGGACACGTTGGGGGCCGAGCGCCGCTTGTCGATGATGGCCATGGTCGCGTTCATGCGCTTCGAGTACGCGCGCGCGCGCTCCACGCCGCCGGCGTCCGGCGAGACCACGACGACGTCGGCCAGCCCCATGTGGCGGAACTCCTCGATGAACACCGGCATTCCGTACAGGTGATCGAACGGGATGTTGAAGAAGCCCTGGATCTGCCCGGCGTGGAGATCGACCGCGGCCACCCGGTCGGCGCCGGCCGACGAGATGAGGTCGGCGACCAGCTTGGCGGTGATCGGGGTGCGCGGCTTCACCTTGCGGTCCTGGCGGGCGTAGCCGAAGTAGGGGATCACCGCGACGATGCTGCCGGCCGACGCCCGCTTGAGCGCGTCGATCATGATGAGCAGCTCCATCAGCGCCTGGTTGACCGGCGTGCAGGTCGACTGCACGACGAAGCAGTTGACCCCGCGGACGTTCTCGTTGATCTCGACGTAGATCTCGCCGTCCGAGAAGTGCGTCACGTCGGCCCGCCCGAGCGGGATCTCGACGTACTTGCAGATCTCCTCCGCGATGGGGCGGTTGGAGTTCCCGGTGAAGATCGAGAGCGACTTGATCAAGGTGGTCGACCTCCGCTTCCGGTCCCGCGCGGGCCGGGTTGGAGAACGCAGCGATCTACCGCCTCGGACCCCCGTCCGTCAACCCAGAACCCCAGAATCACGTGAGAATTCGCAGCATTCGCGCACAGCCGGTGCACGCTTTCGCGATATCAAAGGGTTACGCCGCGCGCCGGCGCCATCTATAACTACGCCCCATGCCGCTCGACCCCAAGCACCTCGCGCTCCTGGTCTGCCCCGAGTCGAAGCAGCCTCTGCTCCACGTGCCGGCCGGCACGGCGGGCGCCGCGGGCGAGACGCTGTTCTGTCCGGCGTCGCGCCTCCGCTACCGGATCGACGACGGCATTCCCATCCTCCTGGTCGAGGAGGCCGAGCGACTCGACGAGAAGGAGGCCGCGCGGCTCCAGGAGATGCTAGCCTGAGCACCTATGCGCGCCGGGGGGGCGCTGTTCTGGGCGGTCTTGCCTGCGCTCGCCGGCTGCCTGGAATCGCATCAGGTCGAGTGCGGCGACGGCCGCATCTGTCCGGCCGGCCTGGTGTGCAGCGATCCGAACCAGCGGTGCGTGACCCAGGAGCAGATCGACGCCTGCAGCGGGCAACCGGAGCTGGCTGCCTGCGAGGTCGGCAGCGGTAGCGGCGAGTGCCACGCCGGCGCCTGCCTGTTCGCGGTCTGCGGCGACGGGGTGGTGGAGGGGAGCGAGACCTGCGACGGCGACAACCTCGGCGAGGGCACCGACTGCATCGACCTCGGCTACTACGACTCGCAGCCGCTCACCTGCACCGAGCGCTGCCAGCTCGACGAGAAGGTCTGCACCGGCGGCCGCTGCGGCGACGGCGTCATCAACGGGCCGGAGCTGTGCGACGGCGAGGTGCCCGACATCCAGTGCGTTCACCTCGGCTACGACGTCGGCGCGCTGCCGTCCTGCACCTCGCGCTGCGCGCCCGATACCTCGCTCTGCCACCGGATCGGCATCGACCGGGTGGCGGTGCCGATCGATCTTCCGCTGCAGGCGCTGACCGGCTCCGGACCGGACGACGTCTACGGCATCGCGCGCGCCATCAACGACATCGAGGGGCCACTGTTCCACCACGACGGCACCGCCTGGCGGCGCGTGCTCGAAGGCGCGAATTCGGTGTGGGTGGTCGGTCAGGACGACGTCTACGCGACGGCGAACCGCGGCGGCCTCTACACCCTCCAGCACTTCGACGGCGACACCTGGTCGGAGATCGAGGGCATCGCGCCGGCGGCCGGCCAGCAGGTGCGGGCCAGCGGCCCGGAGGACATCGATCTGCTCGGCGGCGTCGGCGCGCCCTCGATGCACTGGGACGGCAGCGAGTGGAGCCGCATCGGTGGGCTGCCGGACGGAATCGTCGTCGACCTGGTCGCCGATCCCGTCGGCGTCATCCACGCGATCTTCGCCACCACCGGCGGCAACGCGCTCTACCGGTTCGAGGGCGGGACGTGGAGGCCGTTCGACCCCGGTCTCGAGCGGCTGGCGGCGGTGTGGAGCGACGGTCCGGACGACGTCTGGGTGGGCGGCCACGATGATCTCGCGCACTGGGACGGTCAGTCATGGACGGCGATGCTCGACATCTTCCCGATCGAGCGCGAGGTCACGGCCCTCTCCGGCACCGGGCCGGACGACGTGTACGCGCTCGACACCGAGACCATCTCGCTGGAAGGCGGCACCCTCGAGATCGGTCACCTGTTCGAGTACGACGGCGCCGGCTGGACCTCGCTCATCGATCTGCCCGGCGTGCACGACGCGTGGGCGGGCAGCCGCGAGGCAGTGTACCTGGCCGGCAACGCCGGTGCGTCGTTCCGCTACCACGGCAGCCTGTGGCGTCCGGACATCCCTCTGCAGCTCGATTCCGGGTTCGTACCGGCCGGCTTCGTCACGCGCGGCGACGACATCTTCGCGGTGGTCAACTTCTTCGCCTTCCAGACCACGGGGCACATCTTTCACTGGGACGACAGCCAGGCAAGATGGCTCCCACCGGAGCAGATCTCGAATCGCGAGCTCGGCGCGATCTTCGGCACCGACGACGCGCTGTACGCGGTGGGCGGCGCCGGCCTCTACCACCTGCAGTCGGGTGACTGGGTGCAGGAGGACGTGTCATCGGCGCCGGAGGAGCCGGTCCTCACGGCCGGCTGGTCGGACGGCCCGGACGCGGTCTTCGCGGTGGGCGCGAGCCTGGTCCACGATGTCGACAACGCGGGCTGGGTGGAGACCTCGTTGCCGCGGGTGTGCGACGGCGAGGGCATCATGCACGCGGTGTGGGGCAGCTCGTCGACGGACGTGTTCGCGGTGGGCGACTGCGGCGTCATCC
>Ga0075425_100006086_pt1 | contig 12613 bp, 8 predicted proteins | sample SoiMethybrSBSTD4_FD_75300 | JGI IMG/M metagenome (GOLD analysis project Ga0075425, IMG submission 75300) | Bulk soil microbial communities from a Populus tree surrounding site in Tennessee, USA - Soil MetaG P. TD hybrid SBSTD4 | ecosystem: Environmental > Terrestrial > Soil > Tree plantation...
CTCGGCGATTCCGATCGGCTCGAAGTCGGTGAGTGGGTGATGGCCATTGGCAATCCGTTTGGTTTGGATCATACGGTGACTTCAGGGATTGTGAGCGCTAAGGGGCGGCAGATCGGTGCGGGGCCCTACGATAATTTCATCCAAACCGATGCGTCGATTAATCCTGGCAACTCGGGTGGTCCGTTGATCAATTTACGGGGCGAGGTGGTCGGCATCACCACGGCAATTTACAGTCAGTCGGGTGGAAATATCGGAATTGGCTTTGCGATCCCGACGAACTCGATCAAGGAAATTTTGCCGCAGCTCAAAGACAAGGGCAGGGTGGTACGCGGTTATCTCGGTACGACCGTGCAGAAAATCACTCCGGAAATCGCGGATTCTCTCGGTGTAAAACAACAGAGGGGAGCGCTGGTGGCGGATGTCATGCGCGGCAGCCCGGCCGAACGAGCAGGAATCAAGACCGGCGACATTATTACGGAATTCAATTCCAAAGAGGTTAAGGACTCCGCGGAGCTACCCGGTCTGGTGGCGCCTGTCGCACCCGGGGCGAGCGCGTCCATCAAGGTGTTGAGAGATGGTAAGGAGCTGACGCTTCCGATCACAGTGGGCGAGATGAAAGACACCGAAGTCGCTGCTGCAGGTCAACAGGGCGATTTAGGTTTGGCAGTGCAGCCCGTGACTCCGGAAGTTGCCCAGAGCCTAGGCCTGGATCGGGCTGAAGGGCTCGTCATTACCGAGGTAAAACCCGGGAGTGCTGCCGATGAGGCGGGACTCCGAGAAGGAGACTTGATTACGCAAATTAATCGCCGACCCGTGCACAATCTTGCCGACTACAATCGGGAAATGGCGCAGAGTAAGAAAGGTCAATCGGTTCTACTCCTGGTGCGACGCGGCGACTCGAGTGTCTTTCTCGCGCTGAAGCGATAATCACAAGCTTCTGATCACAAAATGCCCAGCCTTGGCGTCGAATCGGCGCGCCGGAGCTGGGCATTTTTTTGGAACGTCTGAGCCAACAAACACACATTTATTCACCTGCGGTTTCCTGTTAGATTGCCTATCTCGAATACGGAAAGTAAATGAAAGTCGGTCTGATCGGCCACCGCGGCGCAGGAAAAACGACTATCTTCAACATGCTGACCGGCCTGCAGGCCCAGGTCGGCGGCTTCGGGGGAAAAGAAGAAATTCATCTTGGCGTAATCAAAGTCCCTGATCCGCGAATCGATCGACTGTCACAGATGTTCAAGCCAAAAAAAACCACCTATGCCGAGATCCGGTTCAGCGATTTCCCGCCCAATGAAGCCGAGGACAATTCGAAATCGAATCAGGCGCTGGTCACGCAAATGCGCGAGGTGGACGCGATGACGCTGGTGCTGCGCGCTTTCGACAGCGCCGCTAATCCCGTAAGAGAGCTCACCGATTTGCTCAGCGAAATGATTCTCGCTGATCTCAGCGTGGTCGAGAATCGACGGAGCCGGCTCAAAAAAGAAAAGGCACGGCCTCAGGAAGAGTCCTTGCTCGAACGCTGCGCTCAAGCCTTGGAAAATGAGCAAAGTCTCAGAAGTCTACAGTTTAGTGCCGATGAGGAAAATCTGGCTTCAGGCTTTGGGTTTTTAAGCCGGAAACCTTTGTTGGTGATTTTCAATCAGGCGGAGGACCAAGCCGGCGGCCCCCTCGGGGCGGTTTACCAAGCAGAGCTCGATCGCCGCGGACTTCACGGGTTGGGACTCGCGGGAAAACTAGAAATGGAAATTGCTCAACTCGATGAGAAGGACCGCACCGGGTTTCTCAACGAGATCGGCATCGAAGAGCCCGCGCGTGATCGTTTCATTCGCGCGGCGTACGGCCTTATGGATCTATTAAGTTTTTTCACAACGGGTGAAGACGAAGTGCGCGCTTGGACGATCACTCAGAGGACGGTGGCCAAAAAAGCCGCCGGAAAAATTCATAGCGACATCGAGCGCGGCTTTATTCGAGCGGAAGTCGTAAGCTACGACGATTTTGTCCTCTATGGAAGTGAAGCGAAATGCAGAGAAGCCGGGAAACTCAGGCTCGAGGGTAAGGACTACCTGGTAAAGGACGGCGACATTATTCATTTTCGTTTTGCGATTTGAGCGGATCGGGTGCACCGATTGAGCAGGTCTTTAAAAAAGCCTATGATCCGCCGCGCCGAATTTGGCAGATCAACAGCGGCCGTGCGTTAACGACTATGCGGAGACTAGCGCATCTTTCAGGATCCATAATCCTAACGATCCTCACATCTTTTTCGCTGGCGGACGCCAATCCTTATCTCGCCAAAGCTGGCGAGCGGCCAGTCCATGTGCGCATTGCGACCTGCGCCGTTTCCGGCGGTTTTGCACATCTCTATACGGCACTCGAAAATAGGCTATTCGAGCCCTACGGCTTGAAACTCGAACATGTCTTCATCCGTGGGAGCAGCGCCTCGCTGGCGGCATTGATGGCGGATGAAATCCAATTTCTTTATTGCGCGGCGGATGCGACGATTCCCGCAATGGTCGCCGGGGCGGATGCCAAGCTCATCGCTGCGCCATTGCTGAAGCTGCCGTACGTTCTGGTGACCCGCAAGGAAATTCACCGAGTTGAAGAGCTAAAAGGCAAATCGTTGGGCGTGGCTCGGGCGGGCGATTTGAGTGATCGGCTATCGCGAATGTTGATGAAAAAGCTCAATGTTGCCGACGTAACCATGCGGCCCATCGGCGGCAGCCAGACCGAGCGCTATCAGGCCATGGCAGCGAACGTGGTTCAGGGCGTCGTAATCACGCCGCCCCTCGACGTGCGCGCCAAGAACGACGGCTTCAACGTAGCTTATCGCTTGATCGACCTCGATATCCCATTCATCTACAGCTCGCTTCATACGAGCTCACGTATGATTCGTGACAAACCGGAAACCGTGCAGCGCATGGTTGCCGCGTTTGCCGCGGCGGTCAATTTCACGGAACACAATCCCGGAAAAACCAAGGTGGCGATCAGCAAAATCATGCATATCAAAGACGAGGAAGCATTACAGGTTGCCTACAACGTCTATACCAAGGATATTGTGGACCGCCACATGGTCGTGCCCGCCGCGGCAGTGGCCGAATCGGTCGAACTGCAACGTAGCCTTGGTACTCCGATAAAAAAAAGAGTGGAAGATCTTTACGATAATTCGTTCGTCCTGCAATTGGACAAGAGCGGATTTTTGAAGGAACTTTGGGGTAAGTGAGTTCCGGAGACTGAAAGGCGCGCAATGAAGACGTTGATACAGGGCGGCTGGGTTGTCGGCTTCAATGGTCAGACGCATGAGATCATCAAAGACGGCGTGGTTGTGTACGAGGGTAATCGCATCGAATTCGTCGGTGATGATTATGCAGCCTCGGTAGACAAGAGAATCGATGCCAGCGGATGCTTGGTCTCTCCCGGATTTATCGACACGCATTTTCATTCCGGCATCAATGCCAGCGACTATATTCTTAATGACTCTTCGAAAACCGATTTCTTTGCCTCCAACTATTTGGCCCACGGCGGACCGACTCGCGCGGGAGCTCACGCTGCGCATTTAAAAGACGTCGATATCGGCCAGCGTTTTTCACTGATCCATCTCTTGAAGAGCGGCGTAACCACGACTTTCGATATCGGCGGTGCGGGAGGCGAGCCTCAGCGTTATGTGGATATGATCGACCAAGTCGGGATTCGCTGCGCCGCCGGGCCAAGCTATAAGAACGTGAGTTTTTTTCACGATCAGGACGGGCGTTTAGAGTACGATTGGGATGACGAGCGTGGCAGCCAAGGGCTCAAGGCGGCCATAGAGTTTGCCAAGAAGTACAACGGTGCCTGTAGTGGGCGTATGAGCGCTCTGCTGTTTCCGGGACACGTCGATTCCTGTACACCGGCGCTCTTAAAAGAGACGCGCAAAGCGGCGCGAGACCTCGGCGTGCGCGTACAGATTCATGCCACTATCAATCTCTTCGAATTTCATACCGTCATGCAACGCGAGCGCTGCACGCCGATCGAGCTGCTTCAGAAAATCGGGTTTCTCGATCCGGAGGTTTCTCTCTCACATTGCATCTTTGTCAGCGGCCACAGCTGGCTTGCCTACCCTTATGGCGACGATTTGAAACTGATCGCCGACTCCGGCGCTTCGGTGGCGTATAGTCCGTTGAAATACTTGAAGCTTGGTATCCTCATGGAATCCTTTGACCGGTATCGCCGGGCCGGCATCAATATGGGGATCGGTACCGATACTTTTCCCAAAGATATCCTTTCGGATATGCGCTATGCGGCGATAGCGTCGCGCGTGGCCGAGAAGAGTTTTCTCGCCGGTCATCCGCGCGATGTTTACAACGCCATCACTCTGGGCGGCGCGGCGATGCTCGGGCGTGACGATTTAGGACGCTTACAGAAGGGGGCCAAAGCCGATCTTACGATCGTTAATCTGCGCGACATTGCTTTCGGCGCCGTACGCGATCCCATCCGCTCGCTGATGGAAACCGCGGTTAGCCGGGATGTGCGGACCGTGATCGTCGATGGTGAGATACTCGTCGATCGAGGAAAGTATCTGCGCTTGGACGAAGAAGCACTGCTCGACAAAGTGCAAATGAAGGGCGAACACGTTTGGGAGAGCGTCAACAAGTGGCATTGGACGGGAAAGGGAATTGATGAAATCGTCCCGCCGAGTTTCAATATGAGGTGAGCAGAATTCGCCTGAAGGTTCCGGCAGAGCGGTCAGATTAACTTCTGAAGAGTGGCAATCATGCCTACGATTTCTTCGAATCCCTTGCGCCAAAACTCGCGATCGTGAATGTCGACACCTAGCGGGCGCAGCAGCGCCTCGGGTGAATCCGAACCGCCGGCCTCGAGGAGCGCCAGATATTTCGGCACGAAACTCTTCCCCTGATCTTTGTACATGCGATAAAGCGCCAGTACCAAGAGCTGACCGAAGACATAGCTGTAGCAATAAAATCGTGAGTGGACGAAGTGCGGGATGTACGACCATCCCCAGCGATACCCTTCGACGATTTCCACTGCGTCGCCATAATATTTCCGATTTGCGTCCAGCCAGAGGTTGCCGAGCTCATCCGCGGTCAAGCGTCGTTTCTGGCGTGCGGCGAAAGCGAGTTCCTCAAAGCGGGTGAGGACATTCTGGCGGAACACCGTGGCCAGAATGTCCTCGATCTTGCCGGCGCTGAGAGCCAGTTGTTCCTGGCGATCGGGTTGCCTGGGCAGCAGGTAATCAAAGACCAGCATTTCGGCGAAGACCGATGCGGTCTCGGCGGTGGTCAACGGGGTGTCGTAGTTAAAGTAGTTTTGTTTGCGGCTCAAACAGCCATGCAGCCCGTGCCCGAGCTCGTGGGCCAAGGTCATAGCATCGCGTAATTGATCATTGTAGCTGCAAAGTATGTAGGGATGCAGCTTTGGCGAAGGCGAGGCGCAGAACGCGCCGCCACGTTTGCCATTGCGCATCTCGGCGTCGATCCAATTTTTAGCAAAGAAATTCGCGGCCATTTGGCGAAAGGAGGGATCGAACGTTTCAAATGCTTCGAGAATCAGCTCCTGTGCTTGTGCATAGTGGAAGGAGCGCGCTTCCTGACCGAGCGGCGCGTATTGATCATAGAGGGCGATTCGCGGAACGTTGAGAAGCTTAGCTTTGATGCGGAAGTAATCTTGCGCCAAGCCATAGTGCTCTTCGGTTACTTCCATCATGATTTTGACTGCGTTGTCATCGATTTCATTGGATAGGTGGCGTTGCGCCATGGGGTCGGAGTAGAGCCGCAGCCGATCCATCGTCAAATGATCTTGAAGGAGAGTGTCGTAGATAAAACTTAGCACTTGACCCTGTTCGGCGAGTCCGCGGTAGAGGGTTTCCATAGCGCTTCGACGCAGCGCGCGATCGGGATCGTGCAATAACGAAAGCATTTGGCTCAAGTTGCGCGGTTCCCGTTTTCCGTCGATATCGAGTGTAAATAAGAGAGAAGAGGTTAGTTCAGAGAATAGCCGGCCGAAGGCATTACGGCCGGTGTTGTTTTTTTCATTGACCATCCTTTCTTCCGATTCGCTGAGCGCATGCGGACGGTAGCGGCGGAGATTCCGAAGATAGTGAGCGTGGCTGCGCAACTTCTCATCTTTGAGGAGGCGATCGGCGATTGCGTCATCGAATTTTAGCCATTCGAGCTCGAAGAAGAGCACAAAGTTGCGAACCTCAGTCGAGCGTTGCTCGACTTTTTGCTCCAAATCCTGATGCACTGGATTGGCCGTATCGGCGGCGTAAAGTAATCCTGCATAGCTTTCGACTCGGCCCAGAGCCTCATAGATGCTTTCCAACTCCGTCAGCGCGCGGTGTAGATCCTCCGCATCGAAGGTTTGCGGGTTTTGCATCAGCGGCTTCACGCGCTTGGCAAATGCTTCCGCACGCGCGCGACAATCGGCCAGCGTGATTTCGATTTGCGGATCGTCGGCTGCTGCAAACAGATCGCTGAGATTCCAGCGAATTCCTTCAGCGCTACTTGCCATAAGATTTTCCTTTTTGCTCCTGTATTCGTGATTGAATGCTCTTTTCGCTCGTCGAGGAACAGAGTTGGCGATTATTCAGACCCGGTCTCGAGAGCAGCGGCAATCCGATCATGTCGCGGCGCGCAGAACCCTGCATTTGCTAGGGGAACCGTTCGGTTGAACTCCGATGGAATGAAAGATATAGCACAAAAAAGTCGTAATCAGAGAGGAGAAATTCGTGTCAGACCTAACAGAGCTTAAAGTGAAACTCGCCATGTCGTCGCGCATGCTATTCAATGTCGGGTTGGTGGATTATAGCGGCCATATCAGCGTGCGCATTCCGGGATCGGAGCACCTGTTGATTTTGCCCCACCCGGTGAGTCGCGCGACCGTGAAGCCGGATGAAATGGTCATCACTGATTTCGAAGGAAAACTGATCGAGGGCAAATACAAGGCGCCATCCGAAGTTTACATGCATGCGCGCGCTTACAAGGCGCGGGGAGATGTCCAAAGCGTTGCTCACTTGCACAACCACATGGTGGCTACGTTATCGATGGTGGACAAACCGTTTTATCCCGCATCTTCGAACCCAGGCGCATTCTTTGGACCGGGGGTGCTGCCGAAATACATGGACCCGGCGTTAATTCACACCAATGAACAGGGGGACGCGGTGGCAAAGGCGCTGGGCAAGGCCGATGCCGTGATGCTCCGTGGTCACGGTTCCATGGTTGTCGGACAGGCGATCGAGTGGGTGTTTGCCGCTTGCGTAGACCTGGAGGAAGCCGCCTCGCGATTCTACAAAGCCGCTTTACTGGGTCCGATCTTGGTGTACAACGAGGATGAGACGCAGCGCGTCATGAAGGGCCGGCGAAAGGACTCGGTGGTGCAAAAAATTTGGGATCATAACGTCGCCAAAACCAAACTCGCCGGCTTGATGGAGGACATTTAGCGGTCCTCATGGTCGAGTTTTAAATTCCGAATCAGCAGCTTGTCGCTTTATCGCGAAGTGAATTGCGGCACCGGCGTCCCCGCCTAGTTTCGGTCGCGACCTGTCCGGTTATTTATTGACGGGGTATCCCGAGCGGACGACAATGCGGTATTGCCGGATGATCCTATGCAAACTCGATTCGTCTTGCGACTAATCTCTGTTGCATTCCTGCTCTTTATTGGCGGCTCCGTAATTTTCTATCAAATGCGGCCGGTGCTCGCCTATGCGATCTATCGTTGTCTTACCGGTGCTGAATCCGTGTTTGCCTGCATCGATGGGAAGCCCACCGGCTTCAAGACCACTATGTTCGGTATGGTCTATGAGGGCAATACCGGAGATCTGCTCGATCGGCACGTGTTGGGATTCGGTGCATATGAAAAACCCGAGCTTTTTTTCTTGCGCGACGTTTCGCGCGGCGGTGTATTCGTCGATATTGGCGCCAATAAGGGCGTGCATTCCCTATTCATGTCCAAATACTCTAGAGAAGTTCATGCTTTCGAGCCTTACGAACCGGTGCTGAAACGTTTTCGACAAGCAATCAAAGCCAACGGCATAAAAAACATTTTCGTTCATCCTGTCGGGCTAGGTGACAAGGCACAACGGCTTGTATTTGAAGAGCCAGCTAAAGACAACGACGGCACTGGAAGCTTTGCGTTTATTTCAGGCTCCGGAAAGCACCAACAATTGGAGATTGTCCCTGGTGATCAGGCTCTGGAGGCTGCCGGCGTTAAAATTGTTGATTTAATTAAAATGGACATTGAAGGATTTGAGCGACCAGCATTGGAAGGCCTGCGTAAAACGCTCATGCAGTCCAGACCAATCGTGGTGGTTGAAATCACCATCCGAGTGAATAATCCCGTACTGTTTAAAAGCATGCAGCAGATCAGAAGTGTTTTTCCAGATAACTACGAATTTTTCGAATTTGGAGATCGCAATCTATTTACTGGGTCGTACACAATCGACCCACTAGACGGATTCATAAACTTCGCTAGTGAGTTGGAGCAGCATAACGTGATAGCCGTACCGACGGAAAAAAAGGGCGGCATTCCGCTTAAAGGGCCTGTAAAAAATATTTGATCAATACGCAACTCATCTTGTCCGCTGAGCTGCTAAAGTAAACCGGTCTATCCAGATATTTCACTCATCAGTGGCGTGCTACCTATCGGCAGCGAATAATCAATGTGTGCCTATCGGTTTATCTAGCTTTTAAGCTTTCGAGTCGCTGCCCTGCAACATTGAACCAATGGGGACTTTTATTGCGTGGCGATCGCGCCTGTGGTATAGAATGCGATTCAAATTAATGAGGAGAGTGTGCGGCGATGTATGATGATTTCTTAGCGCGTATTTTGGAACCTGACGTCTTTTTACCTTCGCAGTTTTACGGCGCGGGAGGTTTGTCTCGAAAACTCGAAGGCGAAAGACGTCTTATGATCGCGGTCTTGAAGGATGCCGTGGAATGCCTGGATAAATATCGCGGTTCTCGAAGCAGTCTGGGTCGGTGCCAGTATCAGAGCGCCATCGAATGGGTCCAAGACACCGACACCGGTTGGTTATTTTCCTTCACCAATATCTGCGATCTATTGGGTTTTGATCCGGAGTACTTGCGGGAAATGCTGCTCAAGCGGGAAAACAAATACGTCAAACCGGCGCGTTCGAAAATACTTTCTCTCGCCGCAATGGCGGCCCAGCATTGATCATCGTCGTCTTTTTTTCAACGCGTTGAGCTCTTCCTGAATAAGCTGACCTCGGGGCGAATTTGCCCCGAGGATTTTGATCGCGCGCTCAAGGTTGTTGATCGCCTTGTCATCTTCATCTTGAAGGGCAAAGGCTCGGCCCAGGTAATAGTATCCATCTCCGGGCCGATCGAGCTTGCCGTAGAGCATCCCCAGTTTATAAAAAGGGCGATCCCAGAGCGGAGCCAAATTTTGGGCGTTCAGATACGATCCGACCGCGGCCCGCAGATCGCCCGATTTCTCGAGCATCTCACCCAAATACAAGTATGTCAGTGGCTCGTTGGGCTCGGCGGCTAGGGACTGGTCGAATGTAGTTCGGGCACGCGCAAAATCGCCGATTTCTCCATACAGCCGGCCCAAGTCGCGTTGCAACCCGGCATTTTCCGGCCAAATTTTTCGGGCCTGTTCGTAATTTGCTCGCGCCTCGGATAACTGCCCCTGAAGTTGCTGAGCGTAGCCGAGGAGATAAAGAAATTCGGGGTTCTGCGGCGCCTGCTTCACTAGTTTCTCATACTCGTGCACTACATCGTCCCGGCGATCCATCCGGATCACGATCTGCACTTTTTTGAGCGCTTCAGGGTCGTCGGACCGCACCTGAGTCGAACCGAGCGATTTCACCACGAGTTCAGCATTGGCGACGCGTTCCTGAGTGATGGGATGGCTCAACACATAGGCCGGTACATCAATCGGATTGAGAGCGCGCTCTTGATCCAGCATCTTGAGAAAAGCGATCGTGCCTTTGGGATCATACCCCGCGGCAGCCATGTACCGTGTACCGAGCGTATCCGCTTCCATTTCGAGTTGTCGGCTGTACGCGAGTTGGCGGGTAGCCGAGACAGCCTGACCCACAATGCCTGCCGCTTGGGCGCCGCTACCAGTTCGAGCCAGCGCCACCATACTCAACAGACTTAATATCGAAATGGCATCGGGGCCCGACGAGCGTGCCATATGATGGCCTTTGACGTGGGTAATTTCGTGACCGAGTACACCGGCGAGCTCGTCGGTGGTCTTCGCTCGCTCGATCAGCCCGGTATAGACGTAGATCGAGCCGCCAGGAACGGCGAAGGCGTTGAGCTGAGGATCTTCGACGACGAAAAAACGATAGTCGAAAGACTGCGGTCCGGTGGCACCGAGAATACGCCGTCCAATGCGGTCAATGTAACGCTCAACTTCGGGATTATTGACGAACTTGAGGAATTTTTTTGCTTCGCGGCGGAATTCGCGACTGATTTTGGTTTCTTCGTCTTCGCTCGGACCTGCCACCGATGGAATCACCGGTGCCACTACCGAACTGCACGCGGCAATCAGGAGCGAAAGTATGATGACCCAGGTGCAGTAACGCCGCCAGCACCGTCGCGACCAGGGGCAAAACATTGGTCGAGTATAGAAGCTAAGATTCAGTCATTCAACATTGGCGTACTTTGTTGACGAGCGTTGAGTGACTCCGTATTGTCAACGGATTCTGATCGGAGGTTTAAATGTCGGCGCGATTTGAAGTTTCGGCGGAAAAACTTGCCTGGCGTTGCGATCTATCTTTTCTCCCTTTCACGTGTACGGCGGAAATGACCCCGCTGGAAGATTTCATCGGCCAAGAGCGCGCGATTCGCGCTATCCAATTTGGCTTGGGTGTGAACAAGCCAGGCTTCAATATCTTTGTCACCGGCCTGACCGGCACCGGAAAGACGAGCATCATCAAAGCATTTCTAAAGAAAATCACGAGTCAACACACCGTGCCGCAAAGCGATTCACCAACGCCGGAGGATTGGTGCTACGTTTACAACTTCAACGATGCGGACCGGCCCCTGGCGCTCAGAATCCGGCGTGGCTGGGGAAGAGTCCTCAAAATGGACATGGACCAGCTTGTTCATAATCTTCAGCGCGATGCCAAGAAAATGTTCGATAGCGATGAGTATGCGCATCAACGTCAGGAAATGATCGAGCAGCTGCAGAAAAAACAGCAGGAAATGATGGAAGGTCTCATGCATGAAGCCAGCCGCGATGGTTTCATCCTGCGCATGACGCCTTCGGGGATTGTGCTCTTGCCCGCGAAAAACGGAAAACCGCTCCAGGAATCGGAGTATCTCGAGCTGTCGCCGGCAGAAAGAAAGCGCGTTGAAGAAAAGCGCGGCGATCTTGAAAAAAAAGTCGACGACACGCTGCGGGAAGGGAAAAAGCTGGAACGTGAGATTGCCGAAAGACTCGAGGAGGCGGAAACTCAGGTCGCGGACTACTTGGTTCGGACGCCGATCAGCGACCTCAAGGAAAAATATCAGGAGTATCCCAAGGTCGTCGCCTACCTCGACGGCGTGCGCGAGCATATTCTTAGAAACCGCGGACGCTTCAAAGGGACGGACGCAGCGCCAGCCGCAATGCCGATACCCATGTTGCAGTTCGGCGAAATAATGGGCGATCTATTTCTGCCATATCGAGTGAATGTCTTCGTCGATAACAGCGATATGCAGGGACCGCCGGTCGTCGTTGAAACCAATCCAACTTATCACAACGTTTTCGGAGTGATTGAAAAGAAACCGGTTGTGGGTGGTTATACGACCGATTTTACGATAATCAAGGCAGGCTCGATCAGCCGCGCCAACGGCGGCTATCTGGTTCTTTACGACCGTGACGTGCTTGCCAATGCGGGCGTTTGGGAAGCGCTTCAGCGGGTAATCAAAAACCGGGAGGTCAGAATCGAGGAACCCGGAGCATTTTTCGGATTTGTTCCGCCTCAGGGGCTTCGCCCCGAGCCCATTCCCACGGACACCAAAATCATCATGATCGGCGACCCGTATTTGTATCGAACTTTGGCCGCAGTGGATCCGGATTTTCGCGAAAGTTTCAAAGTGAAAGCCGATTTCAACTTCGAAGTGGATCGCAGCCAGGAAAGCATCAGCGCCTTCGCTTGTTTCATCAGCGACTATTGCAACCGTGAAGGATTGCGCCATTTCGACGCCGACGGGGTCGCGAGAGTTATCGAGCAAGGCGCGCGTCAGGTGGAGGACCAAAACAAGCTTTCCACTCGTTTCAGTGACATGGTGGATCTGCTGATTGAATCAAACTATTGGGCGGAAAAAGACCATGCCGAGTTGGTCGCTGGCAGGCACGTGGAACGGGCGATCGCGGAAAAAAAGTTTCGCCTGAACTTGGTCGAAAGGCATTTACAAGAGCTGATCGCCGAAGGCACGGTGCTGGTGGACGTGGATGGCAGCGCAATAGGTCAGGTAAACGGCTTAGCCGTTTACCAAATGGGCGACTTCAGTTTCGGCAAGCCGTCGCGCATCACCGCAAAGACATTTATGGGCCGCGGCGGCATCATCAACATCGAGCGTGAGTCGAAACTCAGCGGCAAGAGTCATGACAAAGGCGTGCTCATTCTGGGCGGTTATTTGGGCAGCAAGTATGCGCAGCAAAA
>Ga0075425_100006089_pt1 | contig 12610 bp, 9 predicted proteins | sample SoiMethybrSBSTD4_FD_75300 | JGI IMG/M metagenome (GOLD analysis project Ga0075425, IMG submission 75300) | Bulk soil microbial communities from a Populus tree surrounding site in Tennessee, USA - Soil MetaG P. TD hybrid SBSTD4 | ecosystem: Environmental > Terrestrial > Soil > Tree plantation...
AAATCGAGCAGCTCGTTGATGAGATTCATCATCCGCTCGCTCTCGCGCTGCGCTTCGTTGAGCAGATCGGTGTAGAGCGAGTCGAGCTTCGTTCCCTCTTGCGACAGCACGAACTCGAGCGTCCCCTGGATGCCGGAGAGCGGACCGCGGAGATCGTGCACGACCATCGACGTGAAGTCGGACTTGGCCTGTTCCGCCTCGCGCTGGCGCGTGACGTCTTCGAACGACAGCGCGACCGCCGGAGTGTCGTGATCGCCGACCGACATGATCTTGTCGATGCGATAGACGCGTCCTTCGATCTCGACGTCGATCGTGTGCTCGTCGCCGGCGAGGAAGAAGCCTTGCAGCCATCCGCGCTCGCCGGCTACGGCGCGCGCCCCTTCCTTGAGCCAAGACTGCGCGTCGGCGCCGAACGTCTCCTCGAACATCTTGTTGCGGTATTCGATCGCGGCCGACTCCGTCACGACCGCGATCGGCATCTGTAAATGGTCGAGCAACGAAACGGCGAAAGTCGTCATTGCGGAATCGTGATGGCCCGCTCGTTCACGAGCTTGGCGATGATGAACATCGTTGTAAATGGATCGAACGGACTGAGGATCTGCAGTTTCTGCAAGTCCATGCGGCCGTCGATGAGCGATACGAGATAGCCTTCCTGGGCGTTGAGATTGAAGCGATCGAAATTCGTCAGGAACTCGGCGCTGAGTTTCGGAACGGCCTGCAGTCCTTTCGGATGCGAGAGGAGATCGCGCACGATCGCCGTGCGGATGATCTCGATGTAGCCACGCACTGCGAGGTCCTCGGGATAGGTGTTGCGCGCCTCGATGAGCTTCGCGTACGTGTGCCACTGGCCGTACTGCTTGAGCGAGTCGCCGACGAGGCGGCTCCACTCCGGCCGAACGACCGGATTGGCGACCGATGACATGCGGGCGTAGTGTACTGGAATGACAGACACAACCCGAGTCACGCCGATGATCCATGTGCCGGATGTGAAAGCGACTGTCGAGTGGTACGAGTCGATCGGTTTCAACGTGATGGCGGTCTACGAGGATTCGTTCGCGGTCGTCTCGTACGGCGCGGGCTGGGTGTACTTCAGCGAAGGGGGGAAGACGTCGAATGCCGAGCGGCGCGAGGTGGATTTGTACGTCCAAGTCGACGACGTGCAGGGTGTGTATGAGCGGGTGAAAGAGCACGCGCCGATTCATCTTGATTTGAACGACACGTTTTATGGGACGCGGGAGTTCATCATTCGTGATCTGAATGGTTTTTGGATTACGTTCGGGCAGCGGCTCTAGCCGCTGGGCGGACGAGGCGTCCGCCCCTCCGATACACTATCGGCGTGACCGAGATCATCCCGCCGGTGCCGCAATCTCCGCGCTCTCGCATGCGCATGCGGCTCGTCATCGTCTTTCTCTTCATCATCCTCGGCGTTCCCGCCGGGTTCGTCCTCGCGCACGCGGTGCAGATGCCGATCGTGAAGTCGCTCGAGGACTACTCGCCGGCGGTGATCACTCGCGTCTATGACCGCAACGGCGTCGGCTTCGCGGAGTACGCGATTCAGAAACGGATCGTCGTGCGCAAGCGCGACATGTCGCCGTATCTCGTCAACGCCATCATCGCCACGGAAGACGCCGACTTCTACCACCACGGCGGCATCAATCCGAAGGCGGTCATGCGCGCGCTGGTCAAGGACGCGCTTGCAGGATCGAAGATCGAAGGGGCGTCGACGCTGACGCAGCAGCTCGCGAAGCAGCTCTTCCTCACGCCCGAGAAATCACTGCGGCGCAAGATCAACGAGGCGCTGCTCGCGATTCAGATCGAGAAAGACTTCACCAAAGATCAGATCTTCGAGCTCTACGCCAATCAAATGTACCTCGGCCACGGCGCGTATGGAGTGGAGACCGCATCGCGACTCTACTTCGGAAAGCATGCGAAGGATCTGACGCTGCCCGAGGCGGCGATGATCGGAGGACTCTTCCGCCATCGCGGCGGCTACTACAGCCCGATCATTCACCCCGATCACGCGCTGTTGCGCCGCAACACGGTGCTGCACCGCATGCTCGAAGAGCACTACATCAATCGCCAGCAATACCAGCAGGCCAGCAGCACGCCGATCGTCCTAGGGACGTATCGCGAAGAGGCGCCGCGCCTCGGCGGATATTTCTCCGAAGAGATCCGGCAGTACATCGAGAGGAAGCCGGACTACGGAGTCGAGAATCTCTATCAACGCGGATTGAAGGTCTACTCGACGCTCGACCTCCGCATGCAGCAAGCGGCGGAAGCGGCGCTGCAGGCGGGACTGCGCCGATGGGATCACCGGCGCGGATTCCACAAGCCGCAGAGAAACTTGACAGCAGAGGGGATCGATCCGGCGACGTATCGCGATCCGAGCTGGAGCAACGAGCCGAACGCCGTCGACAAATTGATGCTCGCGGTGGTGATGAACGTCGATGCGAAAGGCGTCACCGTGCGCGTCGGCAAAGATCAGCTCGAGCTGCCGCCCGAGTCGTTCGCGTGGACGCAGAAGAAGTCGATGGCGGGCACGCTCACGCGCGGCGACGTCGTTTACGTGCGCCTCGACGAAGACGCGAAGACGAAGAAGCAGCGCTGGATGCTCGATCAGTTGCCGCAAGTGCAGGGGGCCGTCGTCGTGCTCGACGTCAAGAGCGGCGAAGTGCGCTCGCTGGTCGGCGGATACGACTTCGCGCTGTCGAAGTTCAATCGCGCCATTCAGTCGCGGCGGCAGACGGGATCGTCGTTCAAGCCGTTCGTGTACGGCGCGGCGTTCGAGAAAGGCTTGACGCCGGCGGACACGCTGTTCGACGCGCCGATCGAGATTCAAGTCGGCAATCAGATGTACGCGCCGAAGAATTACTACGGCCGCTACGCCGGCATCGTGACGATTCAGCGCGCGCTCGAGCTGTCGATCAACGTGCCGGCGGTGAAGACGTACATGATGATCGGCGGCGACAACGTCGTGAATTTCGCGCGACGCTGCGGCATCACGTCCGATCTGCCGAAGTATCCGTCGCTGGCCCTCGGTGCGGCCGGCGTGGCGCCGATCGAGATGACCGCGGCCTACAACGTCTTCGCGAATCAGGGCGTGTACGCGAAACCGCGCTTCATCCGGCGCATCACCGATCAGACGGACAAAGTGCTCGAAGAGCCGCTGACGGAGTTGAGCGAAGCGACGCAGCCGCAAATCGCGTACGAGCTCGCGCACGTGATGCGCGGCACGGTCGATCGCGGTACTGCGTTCGAAGCGCACGCCCTTCCGTCGCCGATCGCCGGAAAGACGGGAACGACCAACGGCTACACCGACGCATGGTTCATCGGCTTCACGCCCGACTACACGATCGGCGTTTGGGTCGGTTACGACGATCCGAGCCGCACGCTCGGCGGCGGCGGAACGGGGGCGGAAGTGGCGCTGCCGATCTGGATCGACATCGAGAAACGCTTCGACGCGATGAAGCTGCGCACGCCGCGTCCGGACTTCGACATGCCGCCGGGCATCGTCATCGCGCCGATGGATTTGAAGACCGGGCGGCGCGGCATCGGTCCGTGCAGCAAAGTGATCATGGAAGCGTTCATCGCCGGACAGGAGCCCGACAAAGACTGCAGCGGCGCGACCGTCGCGGTGAGCAAGCTGCCGTACTACCTGCAGCGTCCGTTCTATCAACCGAAGGAGTCGGAGCCGACGCAAGCCGCGCCCGATGCCTCGGCGCAATCAGGAGAAGGGGCGGAGTCGCCGGCGCCGAATGTGGATGAGGGTCCCGCGCCGAAGGAAGAACGTCCTCCGGCTGCGAAGCCGCCGCTCTAAGGCGTCACGCAGCAGCGACGGGAATGAGACGAAGCGTCGGCGCATCGCTGTTGAGACGCGTGCGCATGCGCATCTCCAGCATGGCGATGCCGACTTCGATCATGTCCGCCTGCTCGATCGGAATGTCGAATCCGACGAGCCAGCGCGCCAGATCGTCGTCAGAGACTTCGAGCATCACCGACAGCGCGACGAGGTCGATCCCGAGCTTCTCGATTCTGAGCCACCGTTGTTCCATCGCGAACCCGGTGACGCGTATGGCATGAGCGGTGCCAACTACTTGTCGCCGACGTAGCGATTGATCATGTCGACCATCTTGTCGCGCGTCAGCGGCTTGCGCATCCAGGCGTTCGCGCCCGAGCTCGGGAACATCTCTTCGAGCGACTTCTCCGGAAGATCGGAGATGAGGATGATCGGAATGTCTTTCTTGTTCGACTGCGACTTGAGCACTTCGCTGAGGCGGTTGCCTTTGATGCTCGGCAGGTTGACGTCGAGGAAGATGACGTCAGGCGTGTTGCTGGCGAGCACGTGATTGAACTCGATCCAGCTCGAGGCGGTCAGGACGGTGCATCCTTCCCGCTCCAGTAGAGCACGGCCGAGCTTCAGAACGAGTGGATTGTCGTCGAGGATCAGGACGGTAACCTGAGACAACGGCGGCATGAGAGAGAGGTTCCTTTCTACGTCTTGTAGAGACCGAGCCCAACTTCGTCGCCATGATACATTCGATTTGAGAGGACGCCGTGTCAGAAATCCGTTTGCCTGCCGATTACTACTCGAGCCCAGCCTCTGAAGTGACACCGATTTTCCCAAAGTGGGTGCCGATGGGCTGCGGCATCGCGGCCGCGGCGTTTCTGCTCGTCGGATTCGTGGGCGGCGCGGTGATCATGCATACGGGACTCGGGAAGATGTTCTCGTTCATCCTCGATCTATCCATTAGTGAGATACAGCCGATGATCGGGAAAGACGTCACGCCGGCTCAAAAGCAGGCGCTCAATGCGGAGTTATCGCAGCTTTCCAAGAACCTGGAGAGTGAGAAGACGACGCTCGCGCGGCTGCAGCCGGTTTTGCAGACCATGAAAGAGGCAATGGACGATAAGAAGATCACGTCCGCCGAGGCGGTGAAGATTACGGCGGATGCGCATGCGGCGAATCAGCCAGCGCCGAAGGGACAGACGAAGGCGCCTGTCCTCCACGGGAAATAATGGATTTCAAGCTCGTCTCTTCATTCGAACCGCAGGGCGATCAGCCTGAGGCGATTCGACAGCTCGTCGACGGCGTGCAGTCGGGCACGAAGCATCAAGTGCTCCTCGGCGTGACCGGATCGGGAAAGACCTTCACCGTCGCGAAGGTGATCGAGTCGATCAATCGGCCGACGCTCGTCCTCAGTCACAACAAGACGCTCGCGGCGCAGCTCTACCAGGAGTTTCGAAACTTCTTTCCGGAGAACTCGGTCGAGTACTTCGTCTCGTATTACGACTACTACCAGCCCGAGGCTTACATCCCGCAGACGGATCTCTACATCGAGAAGGAGATGACGAAGAACGACGAGATCGACAAGCTGCGGCTCGCGGCGACGAAAGCGTTGTTCGAGCGGCGGGACGTGATCATCGTCGCGTCGGTGTCGTGCATCTACGGCATCGGCGATCCCGATCTCTATTTCGGCATGCTGCTCTTCTTCGAGCGCGGCGCCGAGAAGCCGATGACGGACTATCTCCGCAAGCTCACGGAGATGCAGTACGAGCGAACGCCGTATGACCTCGCGCGTGGCTCGTTCCGCGTGCGCGGCGACGTGCTCGAGCTGTGGCCGGCGTACGAAGACGACGCGGTGCGCATCGAATTCTTCGGCGACGAGATCGACAAGATGACGCGCATCGATCCGGTGACCGGCCGCACGTCGGGACGTGATTACGATCGACTGGCGATCTATCCGCGCACCCACTACGTCACGCCGCGCGAACGGCTGATGCAGGCGATGGAGAACATTCGCGTCGAGCTCGACGAGCGCGTCGCGGAGCTGCGCGCGCAGGATCGACTCCTCGAAGCGCAACGACTCTCGCAGCGAACGCTCTTCGATCTGGAGATGATCGCCGAGCTCGGATTCTGCAACGGCATCGAGAACTACTCGCGGCATCTCAGCGGACGAAGTCCCGGCGAGCCGCCGCCGACGCTCATCGATTACTTCCCGGAAGACTTTCTACTGGTCGTAGACGAGTCGCATCAAACGATTCCGCAGGTTCGCGGCATGTGGGGCGGCGACCGCTCGCGCAAACAGACGCTCGTCGAGTACGGATTCCGTCTGCCGAGCGCGATCGACAATCGTCCGCTGTCGTTCGATGAGTTCACGGGCAAGCTCGATCAGATCATCTATGTCTCCGCCACGCCCGCGCCGTACGAGTTGGAGCAAGCCGGCGGTCTCTACGCCGAGCAGGTGATCCGTCCGACGGGACTGCTCGATCCGGTCATCACGATCAAGCCGGTGAAGGGACAGGTCGACGATCTGATCGGCGTGATCAAGGACCGCGTCGCGCGCAGCGAGCGCGTGATGGTCACGACGCTCACGAAGCGGATGGCCGAGGATCTGACGCGCTATCTGATGGAGCTCGGCATCAAGGTGACGTACCTGCACTCCGATGTCGAGACGCTGGAGCGCATCGCCATCCTGCGCGATTTCCGCATCGGCGTGTTCGACGTGCTCATCGGCATCAACCTGCTGCGCGAAGGTCTCGACATTCCGGAGGTCTCCGCAGTGGCCATTCTCGACGCCGACAAGGAAGGCTTCCTCCGCTCGACGACGTCGCTCATTCAGACGATCGGCCGCGCCGCGCGCAACGTTCGCGGCGAAGCGATTCTCTACGCCGACGTGATCACCGACTCGCTGCGCAACGCCATCGACGAGACGAACCGGCGCCGCGTGAAGCAGGAGCAATACAACAAAGAGCACGGCATCGAGCCGGCCACGATCATCAAAGCGATCGATTCCGATCTCGTGAAGATGGCGTCTCTCGACTACCACGACTTCGGCGCCGCGATCGGACGGAAGTCGAAGCTCGAGATGGGCGAGGGCGAAGACATCGACAAGACGATCTCGCGCCTCACAAAGGAGATGAAAGAGGCGGCGAAGAATCTGGAGTTCGAGAAGGCGGCGGAGATTCGCGACCGCCTTCGCGAGCTGAAGGAGATGCGGATCTTCGTTTGATCCGGCGGCGCGGATCAGTGACGCGCGCCGTGTCTGCGACACGGACCGCTGGCGCTGTTCGTCATCGATACTTTCTGCGATGACGCGGTGAGCGGCGTGGCCGTAACGTCGTACGTTCCGGCGACGCAATTCGACGCGCACGTCATCGTCGCGACGCCGTTCGCATCCGTGATCGCGAATGGCGACGACAGCGTGCACGATGCGCCGCTCGCGGGAACGCTGAAGTCGATCCGTACGCTCGGTGCGGGTTGATGCGACGCGTCGAGCACGCGCGCGCGAATGCCGCTTCCGATCACGCTCAGCTCCATCGTCGCGCCTTGCGGAGCGAGCAGCGTTCCATAGCGAATCGCACGAACGCGCCGATTCGCCGCGTCGACGAAGTAGTAGTTTCCCTCGGCATCGATGGCGACGCCGGTGCCTTGTCCTCCGACGCCGGAGCGCGCCAGCAACGCCGGTCCGCCGTCGCCGATGAGCGGGTTCGTCGTGCCGAGGCCCGCGAGGGTCTGCATCGCGCCGGTGGTCGTATTGAAGCGATCGACTCCGGAATAGAGAAATCCGCGGCTCCACGCGAGCTTCGTGTACCCGCCGCGCGGCACGAACGTGGAGATGACGCCGCCTCTGTCGATCTTGCGCAAGCGTCCGACCTCGGACACGTACATGTTGCCGGAACCGTCGAGTGTCAGACCGTACGGCGTGTTGAGGCACGCGTCGAGCGCAGCACCGAAGTCGCCGCAGAACGTGCCGAAGCCGTAGCGTTCCACGCCGCTCGTCGGCCCGCCGTTGCCTGCGATCGTGGTGATGATGTTGGTCTTCGCGTCGACACGGCGAATGCGATTGTTGTTCGTGTCGGCGATGAGGAGATTGTCGTTCGCGTCGCGCAGCACGTCCCACGGCTGGCAGACGTGTGCATCGACCGAGGGACCTCCGTCGCCTTCGAGCACGCATCGGCTCACGTCGCGTGTCGTCGTGTGGAAGATGCGGCCATCGGCGTTGATGTGCACGACGTCGGAAGCGTTCGTCACGTCGATGCCGTCATGCGCGTCGATCGCGAGTCCGACGGGACAGACCGACGCATCCGTCGCCGGAACGCCATCGTTCAATGAGCCGATGAAGCCGCCGGTGCCGGCGATCGTCTTCAGCGTGCCGTCGCTCACCAAACGGCGCAGACGAAACGTGCCGCAGTCGCCGACGAGAAGATCTCCGTTGCGCGCGATGGCGAGCGTGCCGCCCGCGATCGTCTCCAGGGCGGATCCGTTTTCGCCGAGGATGGAAGGGCCGATTCCTGCAACCGTTTCGACGAGACCGGTGGCGAAGTTCAGACGGCGAACGCGATTGAGCGTCAGTGTTGAGTAGATGACGTTGCCATTCTTTTCGACGACGATGGCGTTGGGCGAGATGCTGCTCGAGGCGATCGGCGTTCCGTCCGGAGTGAAGGCGCGCGTGCCGTTGCCATACGCCGCGACCTTGTCGCCGTGCGCATTCAGCTTCACGATTTGATTGGCGGCGGCGTAGTACAGGTTGCCGCTCGCGTCGAAGGTCAACCACACCGCCTCGCCTTCGGTCACGACGTGAAACGTGTCGATGACGTTCGTCGCGCGATCGATGCGGCGAATGCGTCCGTTGCCGGCGTCGATGATGTAGATGTTGCCCTGCGGATCGAGCGCGAGACCGCCGGCATCGACGGTGCGGCCTCCGAAGTTGAAACTTGCGTTCAGCGCCGAACCGCCGTCGCCGCTGAAGCCGATCGTTCCGTTGCCGGCGACGGTGGAGATGATGCCGTCGTTCAAATGAATGCGGCGAATGCGAACGGTGTCGCGAGGTCCGACGCTGTCTTGCTCGACGACGTAAGTGAAGTCGATGAAGAAGAGATCGTCGCGATCGGCGGCCATCCACGACGGGCTTTGAATCTTTGCGTTGACGGACGGGCCGCCGTCGCCGGTGAAGCCGCATTGGCCGTTCCCCGCGATCGTGCTGATGATGCTGTTCGGATCGACGCGCCGCAGCTCGCAGCGATCGTTGCTGATGTACAGGTTGCCGCGCCCGTCGAACACGATGTCGCGCGGCGGAAAGAGATTCGCATCGAGCGCAAGTCCGCCGTTGCCACTGACGTCGATGCTGCCAGTGCCTGCAAACGGCTCGATCGTGCCGTCGAGATTCACTCGATAGACCCGCGCAGCGAAACCGTCGGCGATGTAGAGATTGCCGGCGGCGTCGAGCGCGAGCGATCCCGAGCTCACGTTCGACTGCGTCGCCGGTCCGTAAAGCCGCGTGTACGCGCCGATGCCGGCGACCGTCGTGATGTAGCCCGGCGGAATCTCGCTGAGCTTCGGCGGAACGTAGAGGTACTCCGCGTGCGCGGCTCCGCTCGCATTGCGCGCCGTGATCACGACGAAGCCGTTGTCGTGCGGGGGCATCGACAGCACCACTTGCGAAGCTGTTTGCGACGCCGGCGTGAGCGGTGCGCGATCGAGTGAGAACGTCGCGTCGCCGAGGTTGGCGCCGTTGATCGTGACCGTTGTGCCGCCCGCGATGGGGCCGCGCGACGGCGTGATCGAGTCGATACGCGGTTGTTGCGCGAGCGCACTCGCTGTCACGAAGACGACGAGGAGTGCGCCGCGCATCTCAGAACGTCAACCGCACTCCGGCGCGCACTGCAGTCGGCCCGGTTCTCACCACCGGTTTCTTGTAGCCGGCGTTGACCGGCGTCGGCGACGAGTTGTCGGACTCCTGGAATCCGTATCGCTCATCGAGCAGCACGGCCCGTTGCGCGTTGAGCATGTTGAAGACGTCGAACATCACGTTGAGCTTCGCCGTGCGCACGTCGATCGGATATCCGAGATGGAGATCGACGTCGTAGTTGCTCGGCGTGCGGCCTTCCGCGCCGCGCGGCGTGAGGAAGAACTCGTAGCGGCCGTACGCGTCGGAGTAGCCGTACCGCGTGATCGGTGTTCCGCTGCGCCAATACGCGGCCGCGCCGACGGAGAGCTTCCACGGTGTGATGTAGACGCCGGAGACTTTGAACTGGCTGCGGCGATCGTTCGACAGCGCTCCGTGATTCGTGATCGTCGAGAGATCGCTGCCGTTGGTGAAGAAGTCGTAGTAGTCGTATGCAGCGGAGATGTTGGGATCGGCGCCGACGTTCGTGAACGGCGCGTACTCGCCGTCGTAATTGCCGTCGAGCTTCGAATAGACGTACGACGCGATCGCTTCCCAGTTGTTCGAGAAGCGCTTCGTCGCATCGAGCTGCAGCGCCTTGTAGGTGCGCTTCGGTTTCGGCGCCGGATATTGCGTCGAGTAATCGAGGGTAAAGATCTGCTTCATGATTCCTTCGCCCGGATTGCCGATGCAGTACGTGCCGTCGTCTGCGCAGAGGAAGTCTTCGATCACGCGGCCGTAGCTGCGATAGATGGCTTTGACGCCGACGGCCAGGTTCGGCATCACTTCGCGCTCGGCGCCGAGGAGGTATTCCTCGAGATACTGGTTCTTGATGTGCGGATCGGACGGCTCGGTGAATCCGCCGAGGATCGCCGACGCGGTCTCGAAGTCTTTCTCCGCATTCGGGTCGGGCTTGTTGCTCACCGGATCGAAGTTGATGATGCGCGGCTGGCGCTCGTACGAGAACGAGCGGATGACGAGATCCATCGGGATCTGTTCGTAGTAGCGGCCGTACGACGCCGACACCTTCGTCTTATGGTCGGCGTTCGGATCCCACACCACGCCGATGCGCGGCGCGTAGTCCTTCTTCATGTCGATCTGCGTCGCCCCGGAGGCGTCGATGATCTGCTGGCGATCCCAGCGCAGGCCGTAGTTGATCGTGAAGTTGTGCAGCGTCCAGCGGTCCTGCAGATACGCGCTGAGGTTCTTGTGCGACGGCGCGGCATTGAGTTGCGAAAGCGGCGCATCGCCGACGGTGGCGTCGGGCGTCGTCCAGTAGAAGTGGCGGTAGATCTTCTTCGCCGGATTGGCGGGATCGACGAACACGTCAACCTGTTGACCACCGGACATGCGCTTGATGACGTCGGCGTTTTCCTTCTCGTACTCGATGCCCCCTTTCACGTCGTGCGTGCCGAGGTAGCGCTCGAGCGCGCCGCCGTAGAACTTGCGGTCGAACTTCTTGTTCTGAATGAGACCGAAGCCGCCGGTCTGGAAGAAGTCGTTGGACGCGTCGCGGTACTGCACGGTGTCGCCGGCGGTCGTGGCCGGGCCGACGTTGTTGCGCTCGCGGTGGCGCGCCGCCTGCGCGGTGGCGATCCATTGCGAGGCGAAGTTGCCGTCGTAGCGGACGGCGAAATCGCGTCCGCCGAAATCCTGGCGTCCCTCGTACGTCGACGGATCGCCGTTGAGCGTGTGGTTCGCATCGTTGATCGCGCCGGTGTCGACGCGCGGGTCCTGCAGGAACGTGGCGAAGATCGACTGGTTCGGCGCGACGTTGTAGGTGAGCTTCGCGGAGCCGAGCGTGCGGCGGCTCTTCGATGTGGCGACGGCGCCCGCCAGCGGGCCGGCGGCCAACTCGCTGTCGGTTCTGTTGTGCACTTCGTCGGCGGCGGCGAAGAACCACAGCTTGTCTTTCATGATGTAGCCGCCGAGGTCCGCGCCGAAGTCGGATTGCGTGAAACCGTTCACTTTTCCGGCCGTGGTGATGACGTTCTTGGAGGTCGACTGCAGTCCGTCGTTGAAGTCGTAGCCGAAGGCGTCGCCGCTGAACTGATTGCCGCCCGACTTCGTGATCACGTTGATGATGCCGCCGGTGGCGCGGCCGTACTCCGCTTCGTAGCCGCCGGTCTTCACGTCGAGCTCGCGAATGAACTCGAAGTTCAGCTCTTTCCCCTGGAAGCCGTATTCGACGTTCGTGGTGTTGACGCCGTCGACGAAGAACGCGTTCTCGGCGCCGGACGAGCCGTAGACGCTGATCGTCGATCCATAAACGCCGGTGACGTTGCCCGCCGCGGGATTCGCGTCGGACGAAACGCCGGGCGTGATCTGCGTGATCGACGTGTAGTTGCGTCCCGTCGGCAGCGTGTCGATCTCGCGTTGATTGATGGAGTTTCCGACCGACGTCGTCGATAGATCGAGCACCGGCGCCTCGGCGGTGACGGTGATCTCGCCCGACGACGACGGCTTCATCGTCGCGTCGACCGCGGAATCGTGACCGAGTTGCACGACGATGCCGGGATGCGTCTGCGGCGCGAAGCCTTCGAGCGCGAACGTGATCGTGTACGCGCCGGGCGGCAGCAGCGGCAGGCGATAGATGCCGGTGGCATCGCTCGTCGTCGTGCGCACGCCTTGTACCGACGGACCGCTTGCTTGAACCGTGACGCCGGGGAGTGCGCCTCCGTTCGCGTCGGTGAGGTGTCCGCTGATCGATCCGGTGGTTTGCGCGAAGAGCGGCAAGGCGACGAAAAAGACGACGACGATTCTTAGCAGCTTCATGCGCAGAACTATAGCGTTTCCAGTGGAGGATAGGCGCCCTCGCCTGTCCCCCCTCCGCGACCGGCGAGGGCGCCTATCCTCCACTGGATTTACCTGAAGAGTCGCTGCAACTCCGGCTGATTCGGATCGAGGGCCAACGATTTCCGAAATGCCTCCTGCGCTGCCTTCTC
>Ga0075425_100006090_pt1 | contig 12609 bp, 10 predicted proteins | sample SoiMethybrSBSTD4_FD_75300 | JGI IMG/M metagenome (GOLD analysis project Ga0075425, IMG submission 75300) | Bulk soil microbial communities from a Populus tree surrounding site in Tennessee, USA - Soil MetaG P. TD hybrid SBSTD4 | ecosystem: Environmental > Terrestrial > Soil > Tree plantation...
GTACAAGAATTGCTCAATTTTCGACCCATGTTCGTACGCGTCTCGTTGGTATTGGCATTGCTGGTGGGTGTGGGCTGCGGTCAAGTGAGCTCTGGGGTCGATGAGGATGCTTCTCAGCAAGGGGGGCAGGGCGGAGGGGGGCAGCGGGCACCGGATGCTCAAGAGCCGGATGCTCGAGAGGCGTCTGGTCAAGGGGGGCAGGGGGGCGGGCCGTGCGGTGAATTGCGCCCATGTACCTCCCCGTGTGGCTGCCAATTGATTTTCTGCCAAGTACAGGACCTTGGCGGTTGCGGTGGAGGCGGTGGACTGGGAGGCGGTGGATTGGGGATGCCAGCGACCGATGCCGACGTCGACGAGGCAGATGGTCCTGATGCCGAAGACGCCGCGAGCAAACCCAATGCTGATGCGACGGATGCGTCGACGATGGACTAAGATTCGTTTATCGGTGCCATGAAACGTCAGTTCTCGACTTCGAGAAGGCCGACGACCACGTTCGACGTCACAACTGAAACCCAGCCGCCGCCGCGTCGCGGTGAAACATCTGCACGGTCTCCAGGCTGAACGTCGCCAGGTCTTTGCCAATCGTCGGCAGCTTGGCCAGAACGTCGTTCGTCACGGTGATGATGTCGCATCCGATCTCGGCGGCCTGAACGATGTTGAGCAGCTCGCGCGGGCTCGCCCACAAAAGCTCGATGCCTCGGCCGGCCCCGCGACAGATGGTCAGCGCCTCTCGCATGAGCGGGATTGGATCGCGCCCGGTGTCGGCGATCCGCCCAGCGAAGACGGAGACGACCGACGGCGCGCCGCCCCGCAGTGCCTTCGCGGTCTCCCGCACCTGATCGAGCGTGCAGATCGCCGTGACGTTCAACTTCACGCCGACGTCGGTGAGCTCGCGGATGAGCGGCGCCGCAGGCTCACCCCGCGTGTTGGTGATGGGGATCTTGACGTACACGTTATCGCCCCAGGTCGCGATTTCGCGCGCCTGGCGCTTCATGTCGGCCCACTCGTCGGCGAAGACTTCGAACGAAATCGGCTTGTCGCGGATCGTCGCGAGGACCTCGCGCGCGAAGGCGCGGTAATCGCTGATTCCGGCTTTGCGCATGAGGGTGGGGTTGGTCGTGAACCCCGCGATACGCGGGTTTTTGGCCAATTCGAGCATCGGTGCCACGGCCGCACCGTCCGCGAAGATCTTCAACTTGTCGAGATTGGGAGGCGACTGAGTCATGGAAGTCCTTTCAAGACCCTTAAGGTACCGCAGCAGAAGCCCCTAGTCGAAAAAGTCATCGGAAGTTCAAGTCCCTCCGTAGTCCTATCGCCCCTTTTTCTTCAACATCGTTACGCCTGAGCCTGCACGCCGCTCGAGGATCTCGTATTCACCACTGCTGAGCGCCTTACTCGCTTGCTCCTCCCCCCCGCCCGCTCCCTCCTGATAGAGGATGTAATCGGCGCCTTCGTAACCGGAGCGCAGCGCCAAACAATCAACATGCGCCGAGACATGGGCATATTCCATGTCGCTGACGGCCATCGGAGCGTCCTTGGGAACCTTGGCGGCGAGCTCGGCGAGGTCACGAGCCTTCTGCTTTTCGGCCGCCGAGACGGGTCGGAACTCGGGGATGTTGCGGAATCCGCCCCGGAACTTGTCGCCCGGTGGCATCGCCCCCCAGACCCGGGTGGTGAGAAAGGTCGCCATCGCGATCCCGGCCATCGCGCCGGCAAGCGACGCGCGTCCGTTCGCCGTCTCATTCGCGCTCTCGGGGTGTGCGGCGAGGGCCATGGCCGTCGCCAAGAACAAGAAGGGGACGTAAAGCAGGATGTATTGGAAACTGATTTCGACGGTGGGGTGGTAGCCCGTGGTCAAGATCGTGAAAGGCACGGCCGGCAGCAGGCTCATCCACAGAAGACCGCGGCGCAAGGGCAGAAAGATGAGCGGCGCCACGACTTGCAGGAACAAGACGATCTTCTCGGTCGTGATGAGCGTCTTCAAGACGAAGAGCGGGTTCGAGAGCAGCGTTTTGACGACGCCGCCATAGGTGTTTTCGCCCGGCGGATAGAGTTCCTTGTAGAGCTCGGAGAACCACCAGCTTCCGAATCGCGGCATCACCACGAACTTCAAGACGACGAAGTACGTGACCGAGACTGCCGTCATGGTGATCGCCGCGCGGGTGTGTTTGCCGACCAGGAGGAGGTACGCGCCGACCACCGCAAAGCCGATCGGAACGTCCTCCCGGCTTCCGAGCGCGAGGAGAAAGAAGACCGTGAATAGCACCGGCCGACGGGCATCGAGCATATCGAGAGCCCACAGCGTGAACGCGGCAGCGAACGGCTGAAAGTGGACGTCGTAAAAATTCGCCTCGTGCATCGGCGCGTAAGCCAAATAGGCCAGCGCCAGCACCGCAGCTGCCCATCGTGGCAGCCTGCGCGACGCGAACCGATAAATCGGAATGGCTCCGCTCGCGAGCGCGACCGCTTGCATCACGAGGAGTGTCTCTGCGTTCGGGTGGATAGCGTAGAACGGCAGGAGCGCGAACATCGTGAACTCGGTGTGCGTACTCAGCATCGACCAGTTCCCGCCCTTTGGAAGCACGGCGGGGCACCGGAAGGGATGGCCGTGCAAGGCATTGAAGAACATGTTGTCGTAATTGCCGAGATCGAACGTCGCCGTCGCGAACTGCCGATGCTGGAGGATCGTCCCGTAGCTCATCCAAACCGAATAAAAAGCAACTCCCAGGAGCACCAGCGCCATCGCGGGCGAAATGAAACGCCGCGACCAAGGGCGACCGGGCGCGACGCTTCCAGCGATCAATTCGCCCGCCGCGTCTCGAAAACACATTTCGGCGAGCAGTGCGACCAAGACGATCCCGGTGATTCGCGAAAGCGCGTCCCACTCGGTCGCGACCAACAGCGGCCACGCGAGACCAGGCAGCATGAGTGGGCAGAAGATCCGCGCCGTCCGTAGCACCCGCTGGGCTCGGGCGACCGGGGATTGGCGGCTAAAGCGCCAAAAGTATTGTGCGAGCGCGGTGATGGCACCGGTCGCGGCCCCGGCACCGAGCCAGCCGAGCAACGACGTGCGCGCGTGCGCGTCTAGCTGATTCTTGTTCACGAAGTCGTAAAACGAGCCGCCCTGGCTCCGAAATTTGGTGACCAGTTGCAGCACGAACGCGGCAACGCTGAAGCCGGTGACGGCGAAGATGGATCCTCCGCGCAGAAGGACGCCGAGATCGCGCGGTCGCATCAGCCGCGAGCCTGAACGGCGGGGCGCCTCGGGGTCGGGCCCTGACGGATGAAGGGGCCGCGAAGGGGGTGGGGCCAGCCGGACGCTCATGGGCCAGCCGGATGCTCATAGCATGGGGTCATACGGTGAGGATCCAATTTTCGTTTCGAGCCAATGCGTCGGCTGGACGGTGGCCCGGACCACTGGTAGCCTGCCGGACCTGCCGATTCCTCGGTCTTTGAAGATGTCTTGCCTACTCTCGATCGTGGTGCCGGTCTACAACGAGGAACAGACGCTTCCAAGGTTCCTCACGGCGATCCGGCCCGTGCTCGTCGAGGTAACGGAAGACTACGAAATCATTTTCGTCGCCGATCCATGCACGGACCGCACGGTGGAATTGATTCGTGCGGAGCATGAGCGCGACCCGCGCACCAAGCTGCTGCTCTTCTCCCGCCGCTTCGGGCAGCCCGCCGCGACGATCGGCGGCATGAGCTACGCCACGGGCCAAGCGGTCGTCGTCATCGACTGCGACCTGCAAGACCCGCCGGGGCTGATTCCAGAGATGGTGCGTCTGTGGCGAGCTGGCAACAAGGTCGTGATTCCGCAGCGCACCTCGCGCCAAGGCGAGACGTTGATCAAGCGGATCATTTCGTACGTCGGCTACTGGGTCATCAACCGCATCGCCGTCGTCCCTATTCCGCGCAACACGGGTGATTTTCGCCTGCTCGATCGACGCGTGGTCCAGGAGATCATCAGGTTGCCGGAGAGCCACGGCTTCCTGCGGGGCCTGACGAGCATCGTCGGGTTCAAGACGGCGCTCTTGCCTTTCAACCGCGATCCGCGTGCCGCCGGAGCGGGGAAATACAATCGTCTCACCGGCAGCCTCAAGATCGGCTTCAACGGCATCGTCGCGTTCTCCGATTCGTTGCTTCGTCTGATGGTCGTCGCAGGAATGACGATGGCCGGCGTCGCCCTCATCTTGATCCCCGTCGTCGCCGTATTGAAGGCGTACAATCTCTATCACTTCGTCGAGGGCGTCGCGACGATGTGCATCTTGATGTTGTTCTTGGGCGGTATTCAGCTCGTCGGGATGGGGCTACTCGGCGCCTACGTGGGGCGCACGTACGAGGAGTCGAAGCGGCGACCCAAGTTCATCGTCGACGAATCGTTGGGTTTCGAACGCCCCACGCTCGCTTCGGTAAGCGAAGCACGCGCGTCGTCGCCGACGGAGGCGACCCACTAGGCGTTTGGCCGTGACTCAAAGCCGGCGCACCCAGAGCGTGAGCTCGCCCCAGTGGGGTGCCTCGACGAACGGGGCCATCATCTGCGGCGTTACCTTCGATTGGCAGCGTGATTCGACGACCACGAACTCCGCCGACGCGACCGACGTTCCGGGATCGCCCGCGACCGATCCATCATTTCTCTCACCCGCGGCGACTTGATCGACCGCCGCGAGGGGCACGATTCGCACGACGTCGCAGCCCACGTACGCGACAAGCCCGGGTTCCCGCGGAGGCGGGCGGTGGGAGGGCACCCTCGCAACCCCGAAACCGCCGACGTTGGTACGCTCCTCGCCGTATCGGAGCGCGTAGCCCCAAAAAACGAGCTCTCCCGAAAGCGGGACCTCGCGGTTGGGGCTTGCCCCACCCCACACCAAATGGGTCGCACCCAGGCTCGTCAATTGGTCGTGTACGCGATCGGGTCGTGCGAGCTGGCGATAATCGATTCCGGCTTGCAAGCGCAGGCTGTCCTGAATGGCACGTCGGTTGAGCCCGAGCCGCAAATACTCCTCGTGCAGCAGGACGTACGCATTCTTTGGCAACATCTGGTCGAGCCCTTCGAAGCCGGTGGCGAACTGGAAACGCGGGCCGAGCTCCCCGCGGAAGGTCGAGGACAAAACCCTCATCGCGCGCATCGCCGGCACCTCGCGCAGCATCGCGTGCGTCGGCAGCCAAGGCACATCGCCTCCCCACATGAGCTGTACGGCGACCAGCAAAACGACGGCGGTGCGCCCTGCGATCCCGGTGTCCCACGCGAGCAGCAACGCAACGGCGGTACTCGCTACCATCCACGGCAATAGGGCCTGAAGGTACCGATCCTCGTGGTAGGTCCAATACCAGATGAATGTGCCCAGCAACGTACCGGTGGCTAACGCGCGTGTGCGACCTGCCTCCCGGCCGAGGAACAACACCGGCAACGTGAGCGTGAACAGGAAGCCGAACACGGGCAAGTCGCCGTGGAAGCCTCCCCAGTCGTGTGGGACGAACGAAAACGTGAAAACGGTGGCCGCCGACTCGCGGACTTTCTCGGTGAACGTGCCGGTCAGCTCGAATTGGGCGTCCAACGTCATCCCAGGCCACCCCTGCACGAGTGGACGAGACGGAAAGAAGTTGCGCAGCATGGGGTAGATCGGGTTGCCGTACCACACGACGTTCGCCAACCAGTGGGGCGCCGTTGCGAACATCGCCGCGAGCGCGAGCGCACCCGGGGCAGCGAAAATACGCCCGATGTTTCGACGCTCGGAAACGGATGCGCGCTGATTCCGCCAGAGCTCGCGGAAGACCGCGAAGAGGATCGCAAGCCCCGCCGGGATGAGCAGGTACATCGACTGGTATTTCGTCAATCCCGCACCCGCCAACATGAGGCCTGTCAACGTCCCACGCGCCGGGTTTCTTGGCTCCTCTAGAAATCTCAGCAACGCGAGTGCGAGCGGCGCCGCCCAGAATGCGAGCACGTGATCGGCCGCGAGACCGAGGCTCGAGTCGTAGAGGAAGAGACCCGGAAAGAGGAAAAACACCGCCCATGTCCCGCGCGCGCCGCGCCCGTGAAGGAGCCCCTCTACCAGCAACGGAACGGAGAAGACGGTCGCGACGAACAAGGCGAACTCGAGGTGCGCCGCGAGCTCGACCCGCCAGAACAAATTGCCCCCGCGGTAGGTGAACGGCCAAGTGTACAGCCAGGACGCGAGATGCGGAATCGCGCCCGCGAACCAGCCTTCGGGAAACTTGCCGATCCGCCTCCCTGCTGCGAAGTGCTCGGCGATCGGAAGATGGTAGGAGCGCGCGTCGAAGGCCACGTTCTCGGGGACCATGATCGACAGATAGACGATCGTGAATCCCAGCGTGCCGAGGACGAGGGCCGCGGTCTGGATGACCGAGGGCCGCAGGTAGATCCCCTTCCGGTCCGCACGGAAGTGCGACCACGCGCGCCGCATATCCGCCGCGGAAAAAGCGACGCCGACCGCGCCGAGGGCAAATGGATAGACGAAGTAGAAAGCGGGCCCGAGCAGGCCGAACAGCCCAACGACGAACAATCCAACGGCGAAAAGCAGCACACCGACCGCGAAGTCGAATAGCAGCCGCTCACGAAAAGAGAGATGCGCTGCGGGCAGCAGTCGGAGCGCGGCATGCCCGATACTCGTGCAACAGATCACCCAAGCGATCGTCGCCGTCCAGAATGCTGCATAAGGCAACACCAGCCGAGTCTCGAGGGGCTGCCGATGGTTGGTGAACCAGGCCAGGAAGACCGCCGCTGCAAAGACGACGCCCGGCAGCAGGATTTGCCGCGCGGGGTCCAAGAGCAGCCGCGGTATCTTCACGTATCACCGGACCGATAAAATCCTTTTATGTAACGAGCACTTACGAGCACGTGACCGCTTTACACGGTCTTCGGCCGAAGGTCAATGTCCCAGTCCTCCAGCGAGTTTGCCGCCCACCGCCTGTCGGGTATGAAGGCCGGGATGAAGTGCAGGATCTGCGACGGAGCGACGGCGGTCATCGGCGAAAAGCGCGGAAGCTTCGCTCGACGCGACTTCACCCTTCGTCGCTGCGTCGAATGTCGATTCGCGTTCGTCGACAATCCATGGCTCGACTTCGCGAAAATCTACGACGACGACTACTATCGCGGCCGCGGGGCCGATCCGCTCGTCGACTATCACTTCGAGCTTACCTCCCCAGCACGGACGATCAGGCGTTACGAATGGGCCGGGGTCGTGGACGTCGTTCGCCGGCTCACCGCGGTCGACGAACGGACGCGCTGGCTCGACTTCGGCTGCGGCAATGGTGGCCTCGTGCGCCACGCTCGCGAAGTAGTGAAATGCGATGCGGTCGGTTTCGAAGAGGGGACCATCGCGTCGGACGTAAGAGCTTCCGGAATTCCGGTGCTCGATGCGGATGCACTCGCGTCCCGAACGGGTTCGTTCGACGTAGTGACAGCGATCGAGGTGCTCGAGCACGTGGTGGACCCACTGGAGACGCTCGCCAAGGTACGCAGCTTGCTCCGGCCTGGCGGCCTTTTTTTCTATACGACGGGCAATGCACGGCCGTTCCGCGATCGCCTGCTCGAGTGGAGCTATTTCGTCCCCGAAATCCACATCAGCCTCTACGAGCCAGAGAGCATGGAGCGGGCACTGATCCGGACGGGATTTCAGCCGCAGTTTCCCGGAAGGGTCCGCGGCTGGGACAAGATCATCGCGTTCAAGGTGCTGAAAAATCTTCGAGCGAAAACGCTCGGCCCGCTCGACAGGATCGTCCCCTGGCGTCTCGCATCGGCCGTGCTGGGCCGGCGTTTCGGAATTTACGATTTCCCCGTCGGCTGGGCGTCCTGACCCGGTGAAGCCCAATCCCGGCCACGGTCCGCGGGCACGATCCGCCTCAGAGTGTAGATATCGCTCGTCGTGAGCTGCTCACGGTAGAAAGCGAGCGTGCGCCAGGGATCCCAGACCGCGCTGAGCAGCTTTCCGGTGATTCCGTCGCTTTCCGAGGACGACAGGAAGACGCACAAATCCGCCGCATCCTCGGGACGAGAACCCCCTTTTGCTTTTTGTTCGACCGCACGCCGGTATTCTCGTTCACCGATCCCCTCCGGACCAGCCGCGAGCATCTCCTCGAGCAACCGAGTATTGAGCGCACCCGGAGCAATGGCATTCACGTCGACGCCGGTCCCCCGCGTTTCTTCGGCGACGGTCTCCGTCAAACGAACGAGCGCCGCCTTCGACGCCGCATAGGCACTTGCCCGCGGGCGAGGCCCGGTGGCGCCGCCTCCCGACAGGTTGATGATCTTCCCGCGCCCCTGCTGCTTGAAGAGAGGAAGCACCGCCCGCATCATCAATGCCGGGCCGAGCAGATTGATTTGAATCGTTTTCGTGAAGGCGTCAAAATCGACCGTTTCGCTCGGCCCGAGCGGACCTTGCACGCCTGCATTATTGACGAGGATGTCGACCCGACCGAACCCGCTTACGGTTTCGGAGACCAGGCGCTCGACGTCAGCGCGGTCCGAAACGTCCGCGCATACGGCGTTGAGTCGTGATCCTGGCCTCACCTCTCGAGCGAGCTCCTCGGCTGCGGACATGAGAGCCTTCGAATCCCGGCCGCAGATGGCAACGTTCGCGCCTTCGCGCAAGAAGGCAGCCGCAATGCACCGTCCGAGGCCGACGCTGGCCCCGGTCACGATGGCTGCCTTTCCCCGGAGTTTCATCGAGCTCACGTTCTTTCAGGCGTGCGGCTCTGCTTTCGGTTCGTCAGCCGCGACCGGCGTCGCAGAAGGGGCGCCTTCGTCCTCCGTCCGCTTTTCCAACGGCTCGACATGTGCCTTTTCCGGTTGCGCCTCGCCCTTTTCGGGCACCGCCCCTGGAACCGCCTCGGGATGTAGCTTGTAGAACTCTTCGAGGTTCAAGGCCATCGCGCTCTCGGGGTGGGCTTGCGCGGCTTTGAAATAGATACCGTAGGCAATCGCGGCAGGCACGGCGGTGAGCACCGCCACCCATTGCGACGTCGAGAGTTGCACGAGCGTTTGGTCCGCGAACGAAGGCGGCATGAGCAAGAGGTACGCGACGACCGGCGGAACGAACGCGACGACCTGGGTCAGCTTGCGCATCGTCGGCTCCTCGATGCTGGGCGCCATGAAAATCGCGTACGCGGTCGCGAAAATCAGAAGCCCGCCGGCGATGACGATGTGCTCGGGGATGTGAGGACCGAACTCGCCCCGCTCGAGGTCGTCGCGGATCATCTCGAGCAAGAAACGCAGGACGCCGTAGCCGAACGTGAAGACGAGAAACACCTGACCGCGAAACCGGAGATTTTTGCGCACCCAGAAGAGCAGCCCGAGAAGCAACGCGCCGACGAGCGATTCGTAGATCTGCGTCGGGTGCACGGGTAGCGAGGCGGCGGAGTCGACATCGAGCAGGTGGTGCTGGACGTGCTGCACCCAGGCCGGCGATCCCGACCCGTGCGGCAGCGTGCCCTCCGACCAATGAGGAAAGGTCCCCATGGTTTTCAACCATTCCGGAGCCCCAAAGGGGAGGGGCTTTCCGAAATCACAACCGAAGAGATAGCAACCGATGCGCGTCAGCATGAGACCCGACGCAAGGCTCGGCGCCGCGACGTCGGCCCAGGGCCAGAGCGGAACCTTCTGGCGGCGCAGGTAGATGATCGAGCCCAAAAAACCGCCCAAAAAACCGCCATAAGCCACGAGACCACCGCGCCAGAGGGCGAAGATCTCCCAGAAGGATTTGAACTCGCTCGGGTTGGTCACGTAATAAAGGACACGCGACATGACGACGGCCGAGAGGGCGGTGACGACGTAACAGTTGGCGAGCGTCTCTCTGGGGAGCTTGTCCCGTTCCGCTAGGCCTAGCGTCAGGTACCATCCGACGACGAGCGACAGCCCGAGCATCACGCCGTAGCTGTGAATGGGAATCGCCGAAAGGTCACCGAGGAACTTCCATCCTGGAAGGGGGATTCTGACCAGAATCGGATGCATGGCATCTTCCTTACCTTCGAACGGGAGCGAGGGCCAGCGCCCCGGGATGTGGTAGAAACGACGCCATGCGCCACTGGACACTGGGAGCTTGGGCCCTAGTCGTCGGCTGCGTTCCGAACGGTCCCGCTTCCTTGTCCGACGGAGGCTCCGCTCAATCGAGCCTTTCGCCTCGTCCGCGCCCTTCGATGGCCCCCGCTCTGCCCGACCCCACGCCCGCGACCCGCCCCTCCGCGGCGCATGCGGCGTCGCCCCCGCTCGTCGGCACCTTCGAGGACTCGTTCGAGCGCGCTGCTCTCGGCCCCGACTGGGTCACCACCGGATCGGAATGGCATATCGAGACGGGCCGGCTTTGCGCGAAAGGGGCGCACAACCACGGCGTGTGGCTCGCGCGAACGCTGCCGGTCAACGCGCGCATCGAGTTCGACGCGGTCAGCAGCTCGGCCGACGGCGACATCAAGGCCGAGGTGTTCGGCGACGGCGCGAGCGCGGCGTCGGGCGTCTCGTACAACGACGCGACGAGCTACCTCACCATCTTCGGCGGATGGAAGAATACGTTTCACGTGCTCGCGCGCCTCAACGAGCACGCGTCCGATCGCCCGGAGATCAAGATCACCCCGGGGTCGGACGACGAGCGCGCCCGTCCGGTGAGCCCCGGCCAGGTGTATCATTTCAAAGTCGAGCGAGCGGACGGCAAGACCCTTCGCTGGTGGGTCGGCGACATGCTCATGTTCAAGTTCACCGATCCAGAGCCGCTTTCGGGCCCGGGACACGACCACTTCGGGTTCAACGACTGGGATGTGCCCGTGTGCTTCGACAACGTCAAGGTGACCGCGATTTAGAACGTGCAGCGGCCAAAGACTGGCCAATCAGCTAGGAGTGTTCGTTGGATCCTGCCGAAATCTCGCAGCTCATCGGGGAGCTCGAGGAGCGCGTGGAGCGCCTGCGCGCGCTCTACGACCAGTACTTCATGGGCATCGAACGGCTCGAGCCCATGATCCTGCGCAAGGACGTCGACCGGCGGCTCTGGGCGCTGCGCCGCGAGCAGATTCGCAACACGGGGTTGCGCTTCAAGCTCGAAACGACGATTCAGCGGTACAACACCTACCAACAGTACTGGCAGCGCATCGTGCGCGAGATCGAGAACGGAACCTACCAGCGCGACCTCGGGCGTGCCGCTCAGCGTTTCGGCGAGAACGCGGTGACGGCGTTCGCCAAGCGTCGCCAAAAGATGTTCGAAAAAGGCAAGGCGAAGAGGGCCGAGCGCGATGCCCAGCGCACGAGGAGCTCGATGCCGCCTCCGGCGAGCGACGAGGCGGAACCCCCGAGCGAGAGCTATGACGTCGACTTCGAAGACTCGGGGACGTCCGCGGAGCAGCCGCCGCTTGCGCTGGATCTCGGCTCTTCGTCCGAATCGTCCCTCAAGGTGGCTCCGGTCTCGCTTCCCGGTCCGTCCGGGCCGGCCATTGCCAGGCCCCCGGCTCCACCGGCTCCCGCCCTCCCCGGCGCAAAGGCGCCCCTTCGCGCACTATCGCCTCCCGGCCCTGATCGACCCGCGGTGAAGGTCACGCCCGCTTCGCCGGGTACGATGCGCGAGGTTCCCGGCCCGGGCTCCCCGCTGCCCAAACCGGCTCCTCCTCCGGCTCGTCCGCCTCTGCCGAGCCAATCCGAGGCGCGCGCACCCGCCCCGAGCGCGCCCGACGAGGCGCTCTCGGCGACTCGGCTCCGCCAGATCTACGGACAATACGTCGACGCAAAGCGAAAGGCGAACGAGTCCACCGCCGCCCTCACTTTCGAAAAAGTAGCGGCGAACCTCCGCGAAGCGGCCACCCAGCTGCGCGCCAAACACAAAGGGGCGATCGACTTCGAGGTCGTGCTGAAGAACGGCAAACCGATCCTCAAGCCGGTCGTCAAGGGTTGAGCCGCCGGCCGATTTCGGGCTAGCACTACTTCGTCAATTCTTCGCTGTCAGATCGATCATCGAAGTAGCGACAAGCCCACTCAAGCTGACCGGACAGGCGCAACTTTGCCTGGGAAAGCGGACTGGCAAGAGCGTCGCGGCACCTCCCACAGGCAAGGTGACGCGGCCGGCCTCGCCGGGTCGTTATCTGGCGGAAATGCTGCAATTGCCGATCGAGATCTGACAATGCCAAAGACTGGCGAAGTAATGCTACGTCGTGGCGACGTCGCGCGTCAGTTCTGCATGGTGCGCCACGAGACGGGCTCGTACGCAGGCGGCGATTCGACGAACACCTCGTCCTCGCAAAAAAGGATGGCGCAGTGCGTCTTGTCCGCCTCTCGCATTCGCCGGCAGAGCTCGGCGAGATCCTCATCCGTATCCACCACGTCCCCTTCCATGGGGGAGGCGGTGGACTGGTCATAACGGCAATTGTCCAACGCGACCCAACGCCCTCTGTAATCTTCCGACCGGCAGATTTGGCGCCAGGTCAATCGACTGCCCATTTGCGACCTTTACCTCGTGATCCCCCAGGTTTCTTAAGCGAGCCCAAAGCCTGGCCTTACCCAGCGGCGCGGTATCTATCATCGGCCTCGGCCCATGGTCAAGCAAGGGGGTGTGGCTTTCGGGCAACAGCTGATCGTCCGATCAGCTCACGTGCTCGTTGAGCCCTTCCTGACGC
>Ga0075425_100006092_pt1 | contig 12606 bp, 7 predicted proteins | sample SoiMethybrSBSTD4_FD_75300 | JGI IMG/M metagenome (GOLD analysis project Ga0075425, IMG submission 75300) | Bulk soil microbial communities from a Populus tree surrounding site in Tennessee, USA - Soil MetaG P. TD hybrid SBSTD4 | ecosystem: Environmental > Terrestrial > Soil > Tree plantation...
GAGCACGTTCGCGCGGATAGTCACCGCACGGAAAGCGCGCATGCGTATTCGAAGCACAAGTCGATTTGCGTGCGCGATCGCCGTGGCGGCGCTCTCGGAGGCGTGCGGCGGATCCGGCAGTTCGACCTCGCCAACGCAATCTGCTCTTCCGGTCACCTCCGAAAGCGTCAGCTTCCGATACCACGCGTCAGCCGGGGACACCATCGACGCCAACTGGCAGGAGATCTACCACGCCTGGGCAGTCGCAAAACTCGGCGTCCAGGTTCCCCAGAAGATCGACTACTACAAGTATCGAACCCGCCAGGACATGGGGGATCACACCGGCAAATACAACACGAACGGATTCGCCGAGCCCGCCAAATTCGAGATTCACACCTTGTGGCCAACCGACAATCATGAAGTCGTGCACATTTATACGGCGCTCATCGGGCGCCCGTCCGATTTTTTCAATGAGGGGATTGCCGTCGCATTCCAGACCGACCCTCCGGCGAACAACTTTGACTCTGTGTTCAACGGTCAGCCGGTGCACCAGGCGTGCCGCCAGTATCTCCAGCTCGGCACCCTCGCGCTGCCGCTGGATCGGGTGGTCACGACCAGTGACTTCCGCGCGATCTCTGATGAGGTGCTGAGCTATCGCGAGGCCGGCTCGTTCATGCGGTTCGTGCTCGATACCTATGGCGTCGACCGAGTTCGCGAGTTTTTTCGTATCAGCACTCGGGACGACACCCTGAGCACGATCAAACAGCGGTTCGCGGCTGCGATCGGCGTTTCGCTGGACTCCGCCGAGGATGCGTGGACCACTCGGCTGAAGGCGCAGTGACTGCCGGAAATCCGGCAGGTGAGCGCGCCGCGTTTGCAGGAGCACAAGCCCGACTTCTTCCTCGGCCCTGATACCTGCCAGAATCGGCGGCATACTTTCGGGATCACTCCTTTTCCCGGGTTTTCTCTCGTTCGCGGCTGGCGTGGCTCGGACATTGCTCGGTCACCGTCAGGTTATCCGTCCCAACTGAGTTGACGCCTCCTCGGGCGAGAGGAGCCGGCCGTGCCGAATATCGACGCTCGTGATCCATCCGGTCATCGGACTCCGGTCCGGACGTTGCGGCCCGTCTACGTCGATCGACTGCCGCCCTGCAACAACGTCTGTCCCGCTGGAGAGAACGTTCAAGCCTGGCTAGCCGAGGCGCAGGCCGGTCATTATCGCGCAGCGTGGGAAATCATTGTCGGCGACAATCCAATGCCGGCCGTGCATGGCCGCGTCTGTTACCACCCGTGTGAAGACTCGTGCAACCGCAAGGATGTCGACGAAGCGGTAAGCATTCATGCGGTCGAGCGCTTCCTCGGAGATGAGGCGCTCGCCAACGGCTGGACGATCCAGCCGCGGGTCGCGCGAACCGGAAAGCGAGTGCTGGTCGTCGGCGCCGGTCCGAGCGGGTTATCGACAGCCTGGCACCTGGCCCTGCTCGGCCACCACGTCGTCGTCGACGAAGCGGGTCCGATGGCGGGCGGCATGATGCACTTTGGCATTCCAAAGTACCGGTTGCCGCGCGCGGTGCTCGATGCAGAGATCAAGCGGATTGAGAGCCTCGGCGTCGAGATTGTCCTGGATCACAAAGTTGACGATCTGCTGGCCGAGAAGGCGGCAGGCCGCTTCGACGCCGTCTTCCTTGCCGTCGGCGCGCATCTCAGCCGCCGCCAGGACATACCTGCACGCGATGCCGGGAAGATCTACGACGCTCTACAGTTTCTGAAGCACGTCGAAACTGACGAACAGGCACCGAAGATCGGTCGTCGCGTGGCGATCTACGGCGGAGGCAACACGGCGATGGATGCGGCCCGCACCGCGCGGCGCCTCGGCGCCGAGCCGCTGATTATCTATCGTCGCACCCGCGACCAGATGCCCGCGCACTCATTCGAAGCTGATGAGGCGATCGAAGAAGGGATCAAGATTCACTGGCTCCGAACGATCAAGCAGATCGACGGCACGACACTTACTGTCGAAGTGATGAAGCTCGATGACCGGGGATTTCCTCGACCCACGGGTGAATTTGAAACGCTCGAAGCGGACTCGTTGATTCTCGCTCTCGGCCAGGACATCGACACGGCATTTCTGAACAAAGTGCCCGGGATCGCGTTCCGGAAGGACGGCACCGTCGTCGTGGACCCGGATATGCAGACCGGATGCGAGGGTGTTTTTGCCGGCGGTGATATGGTCCCGTTCGACCGGACCGTCACGACCGCGATCGGCCATGGGAAGAAGGCGGCGCGCTCGATCGACGCGTGGCTCCGGAACACCCGCTACCGCAGACCGCCGACGCACCACCTTGCGACCTTCGATCGACTGCATCTCTGGTATCACGCCGAGGCCAAGCAGCGCGGACAAAGCACGATTGACATCGAGCGCCGCTGCGCAACGTTTGATGAAGTGATCGGTGGGCTTGACGCCGACGGAGCGCGGTATGAGGCGCAGCGCTGCCTCTCGTGCGGCAACTGCTTTGAGTGTGATGGGTGCTACTCCGCGTGTCCCGAGCAGGCGGTGATCAAGCTGGGTCCCGGGCTGCGATATCGGTACGACTTGGCCCGATGCACCGGGTGTGCGATCTGTTACGACCAATGTCCGTGCGGCGCGATCGAAATGGTGGCAGAGAACTGACGCTGAGGCTGCCGGCTGCTGGCTTCTGGGGTTTTATGGCTCGCAAGATGAAAACGCTCGACGGGAATGAGGCGGCGGCCTCGATCGCCTACCGCGTCAACGAAATCTGCGCCATCTATCCAATCACGCCATCGTCGACGATGGGAGAGCTGGCCGATCAGTGGGCGTCGGAAGGACGCAAGAACATCTGGGGCACGGTTCCACACGTTGTCGAAATGCAGAGCGAGGGTGGCGCCGCGGGGGCAGTGCATGGAGCGCTGCAGACCGGGGCCCTGACGACGACATTCACCGCGTCACAGGGACTCCTCCTGATGATCCCCAACATGTTCAAGATTGCCGGCGAGTTGACCCCGGCAGTCTTCCACGTGGCGGCCCGCTCGCTTGCGGCTCAGGCGCTCTCGATCTTTGGTGACCACTCCGACGTGATGGCCGCACGGATGACCGGATGGGCGATGTTGTGCTCGAGTTCGGTGCAGGAGGCGCACGATCTCGCGCTCATTGCACAGCACGCCACGCTCGCCTCCCGAATTCCCTTCATTCATTTCTTCGACGGGTTCCGCACGTCGCACGAGGTCAGCAAGATCGAGGTCCTCGACGACGGCGATGTGCGCGCGATGATTGACGACGATCTCGTTCGTGCCCATCGCGATCGCGCGCTCAATCCCGATCGTCCCGTCATTCGCGGCGTGGCGCAGAATCCGGACGTTTACTTCCAGGCGCGAGAGAGCGTAAATCCCTACTATGCGGCACTTCCCGAACACGTTCGAACCGCGATGGATCGGTTCGCCGGACTAACCGGCCGTCAGTACAAGCTGTTCGAGTATTTCGGAGCGGCCGACGCGGAGCGGGTAGTGGTCCTGATGGGATCGGGCGCCGAGACGGCGCGCGAAACGATCGAACGGCTCAATCAGGACGGTGCGAACGCCGGGTTGGTGCAGGTGCATCTGTTTCGGCCGTTTTCAGCAGCCGATCTGCTCGCGAGCATTCCACTGAGCGTGAGATCGATTGCCGTCCTCGACCGGACCAAGGAGCCTGGAGCAGCGGGCGAGCCGCTGTATCAGGATGTCCTGACCGCTTTTTGCGAGGCCGTTGCCCTCGGCGGCCGCTCGTCAATGCCTCACATTACTGGCGGACGGTATGGGCTCTCCTCGAAAGAGTTCACGCCCGCGATGGTGAAAGCGGTCATCGACAATCTGTCCTCGAACACGCCAAAGAACCATTTCACAGTCGGCATCAACGACGATGTTTCGCACACCAGCCTCGAGTACGACCGCGCGTTTGTGACCGAAGCAGAAGATGTCGTCGGCTGTGTCTTCTATGGTCTGGGCGCAGACGGCACAGTCGGCGCGAACAAGAACTCGATCAAGATCATCGGCGAAGAAGCGTCCGGCTACGCGCAGGGGTTCTTCGTCTACGATTCGAAAAAGTCAGGATCGAGAACGACCTCGCATCTGCGGTTCGGGCCGCGGCCGATCCGCTCCACCTATCTCGTGCAGCGAGCTCGTTTCATTGCCTGTCACCAGTTCCAGTTGGTTCATCAGCTCGACATGCTGCGCGAGGCGGTCGAAGGCGCCGTCTTCCTGCTGAATAGTCCGTTCAGTGTCGAGGGAGTGTGGGATGAACTGCCGGCCTCACTGCAGGAGCAATTGATCGGCAAGCGTATTCGGTTCTACGTCATCGATGCAGATGCGGTCGCTGAGGCTGCCGGCATGGCTGGACGCATCAATACGATCATGCAGACCTGCTTCTTCGCGATATCGGGCGTCCTGCCGCGCGACGAGGCGATTGAAAAAATCAAGCAATCGATTCGAGCCACTTACGGACGCAAGGGCGCCGACCTGGTCGAACAGAACTTTGCGGCTGTCGATCGAACGCTCGAGCACCTCTGTGAAGTGACATTACCGGCGAATGTCACGAGCACGCGCGAGCGTGCGCCGGTCGTGCCGGCAGACGCGCCGGCATTCGTGCAACAGGTCACGGCGATGATGATGGCCGGCCGCGGCGACGACCTTCCGGTCAGCGCACTGCCAGCCGACGGCACGTATCCGTCGGCGACTGCGCGCTGGGAAAAGCGCAATATTTCAGACACGGTGCCCGAGTGGCAGCCGGCGATCTGCATCCAGTGCGGCAACTGCGCGCTGGTTTGTCCGCACTCGGCGATCCGGGTCCGCTACTGCGACCAGTCCGCTCTTGCGGTGGCTCCAACTGGATTCCGATCGGCACCGCTTGCGGGAAGAGGATTTCCGAATCTGCGCTTCACGCTGCAGATTGCGGTCGAAGACTGCACCGGTTGCGAGTTGTGCGTCGAGACCTGTCCGGCCAGGAGCCTCGAATCTGCCGGGACACGTGCGATCAATATGACCGCCAAGGCGCCGCTCTTTGACCGCGAGCGAATGAACTTTGCGTTCTTCGAGACGCTGCCTGACAACGTCCACGGACGCATGGACGCCTCACTGGTCAGAGGCGTTCAATACCTGACTCCGATGTTCGAGTATTCGGGCGCGTGCGCCGGCTGCGGCGAAACGCCATACCTGCGCCTGCTCACGCAACTATTCGGCGATCGACTGCTTGTCGCCAACGCGACGGGGTGTTCGTCAATTTACGGCGGCAATCTGCCGACGACACCGTGGTCGATCAACAGAGACGGACACGGCCCGGCGTGGGCGAACTCGTTGTTCGAGGATAACGCCGAGTTCGGGCTTGGGTATCGTCTGTCGCTCGATAAGCACCGCGAACAGGCGCGCGAATTGCTCGAGGCGCTGGAGCCACAGCTTGGCGCCGATCGCGTCGGCGAGATCCGCGACGCGCGTCAGGTGACACCGGAGGAGGTGGACCAACAACGGCGCCGCGTCGCCGCACTTGCCGTGGACCTCGCCGCGATTGATCGCGCTGACGCCCGCGCGCTCCGCGGACTGCTCGAACATCTGGTTCGCCGCAGTGTCTGGATTGTCGGAGGCGACGGCTGGGCGTACGACATTGGCTACGGAGGGCTCGATCACGTTCTGGCATCAGGCCGGAACGTGAACATCCTCGTCCTCGATACCGAGGTCTACTCGAATACCGGCGGCCAGGCGTCGAAGTCGACTCCGCGGGGAGCCGTGGCGAAATTCGCGGCCGGCGGCAAGCGCGGCCGGAAGAAAGATCTCGGCCTGATGGCGGTCGCGTACGGCAACGTCTACGTCGCGCAAATTGCCATGGGCGCCTCGCCCCAGCAGACACTCGACGCGTTTCTCGAGGCCGAAGCGCACGACGGGCCATCGTTGATCATCGCGTATAGCCATTGCATTGCGCACGGCATCAACATGCGATACGGGCTGCGGCAGCAAAAGCTCGCGACCGATTGCGGCCACTGGCCGCTGTATCGATTCAAGCCGCCGACCAACGGCTACGCGCCGCAGTTCGTGCTTGATTCACAAGCACCGTCTATTCCCGTCAAGGCCTACGCCTACAACGAAATCCGTTACAAGATGCTGACCTACATGAATCCGGATGAAGCCGCACGGTTGCTGGCGCTCGCGCAGCAGGACGTAGACCAGCGATGGAGCGTGTATACCAGCATGGCTGAACGGTGGCCCGCCCGCAGCGGCCATCCAGAGCGTTCCCGTATCGGCAGAAAAGAACCCGTGGAGGTCTCATGAACCTCGCTACGCGCTACATGGGACTGATGCTCGACAGTCCGCTGGTGGCATCTGCGTCGCCGCTCTCGCAGCGTCTCGATACGATCCGAGAGCTCGAGGATCGCGGAGCGTCCGCGGTTGTTTTGTTCTCGCTCTTCGAGGAGCAGATTCGACATGACGCCGGTGCCCTCGACTATTTCATGCGCGTCGGAACCGACAGCTTCGGCGAAGCGTTGTCGTACTTTCCGGTCGTCGAAGGATGCGAAGTCGGTCCGTCGCAGTATCTCGAGCTGATACGAAAGGCCTCGGCTGCGGTCGACATCCCGATCATCGCCAGTCTGAATGGCACCACCGATCGGGGCTGGATTGACTTCGCGACGCTGATGGAGGAGGCCGGCGCAAAGGCGATTGAGCTGAACATCTATTACATCCCCACGGCGATGCATCGCACGGGCGCGCAGATCGAGGAGCAATACCTCGACGTGGTGGCGCGGGTGAAATCTGCCGTCTCGATTCCAGTTGCTGTCAAGGTCGGGCCGTACTTCAGCTCGTTTGCGCACATGGCCGGGCGGCTCGATCGTGCCGGTGCCAACGCGCTGGTGTTGTTCAATCGCTTCTATCAGCCGGACTTCGACATCGAAACTCGAGCGGTGGCTCCGACATTGTCGCTGAGCACGCCCGAGGAGATCCGTCTGCCCCTGCTGTGGATCGCCTTGCTATACGGACACGTGAAATGCTCCCTGGCGGCCACGACCGGTGTGCATAGCGCGACCGAGGTGATCAAGTACCTGATGGCAGGTGCTGACGTGGTGATGAGTACGTCGGCGCTGCTGCGGCACGGTCCGTCCTGGCTGGCCGGCGTTCACCAGGATCTGAACGAGTGGATGGAGCGGAAAGGGTACGAGTCGGTTGACCAGTTGCGCGGCTCGATGAGCCACAAAGCGCTGCCCGACTCGATGGCGTTCGTGCGCGGGAACTACATCAGGATCCTCGAGAGTTACAAGTCCCCCACCTGATCTCACCGCGCCCCTGACATGGCTCGACGCGCGCGCACGGAAAGCCCCGGGCGTAAGACACGCACGTCGAGCGCGCGGAGATCCATCTGCCGTCCCATCGGCGGATCGCGGACCTCGATCAGGTAGTAAGTCCCGGCTTCGCGCATGATCCGATCCGCCACGCCGGTCATATCGTTCGTGTTGATGAACGCCATGCCGCCGGTCTCCCGAGCGAAGCCGCTGTCGCCCCCCGTCGTCCTGGCGCCACCGACGCCTGCTGGATCGATGACATACAGCGCGATGTTCGCGGCTGCCATCGTCCGCATCGCGTTGACCCATTCCGGACGCAGATCGCGACCGACGCTGGGCGGCGGGATCGGCGTGTCGAACAGGCCCGCTGGACCCAGTGCCACGATGGCTTTTCTTCCACCGGTTGTTTGCCCTATCAAGCGGGACACCGCCGTAACCGTATTCAACACATGCGCGCCCATCGTATCGAGCCGATCCACGCTCCACGCGTGTGGTGCGTACGCCTCGATCCGTTGGCGCAGCCGGGCGCGATCGGCGTTTGGCTCCAGCACCGTGCCGCTGAGCGTGGCGATTGCGACGCGATCGTTCGGCACCATTCCCTCGACGAACCGCCGTGCCGCGTCACGCGCTCGCGGCATGACCGCCGGGTCGACGTTGATGTCGTCGAGGAGCAGCACGATCGCCCGGCTGCTCGCCACTTCAGGGGTTGGACTGACGAACGTCACCGACTCAATCGGAACGCGATATCCAACGATCCACACTTCCAGTTCGGAAGGCTTGACGTCCAGGACCGGCATCCCTGCTCGATCCACGACGACGGCGTCGATGAGGAGACGTCCAGGCCGCGGCTCGACGGGAGTTTGGGGAGCCGGGAAAGTGTAGACGCACGCCAGTACGATGCACGGAAATGCCGAGCGGATGCCCATGCAGTAAGCGTACATCGCAACGCAATCGGTCACTTACCCCGGCGCGTCATGAGGTCAATTGTTCGTGATCGCGATCATTCCGCCGCCTTTCATGGGGAACTGGACCCCCAACGCCAGAATGCATCTCGTTCCAGCCCTCATGCCCCTTGCACCCACCTGCTCCAATAGTCGCTCAGCTCGCCACCCGGAACCGCGGCACGCAAGGCGTCAAGCACCGCGGCCAAATCAATCACCTCCTGAAAGACCGCACCGGCGACTGGCAGCCACCCACCAAAGGCGATGCACACCCCGACGTCGCTTGCCCAGGCGGCCCCGCCCCGAGGACTCTACGCGACACTCCTCTCTGCCACTCCGTGGCGGTCTCATCCAGCAACTCGCACACGCGAGCGTCGACAAGATCGCGTTGGCTGACGCTCGTGCCTCGTTGACCCATCACGTCGATCGTGTAGACGCAGTGGTGCTTGCTGAGATCGACGATGTTCGGGGCCCACGACAGCAGTGTGCCGATAGACCCATGCAGGAGCACCAGCGGCGGAGCGTCCTGCCGGCCGCTGACGACAACGTGCGTCAGCCCAAACCGTGTCGGGATCTCGCGCTCCTCGTACGAAACGGGCCAGAGCTTGATTGCATCGTCATACGCGGCAATGAATGCGGCTTCCCCTTCTGAAGTCTTGAACGCAGATTGACGAGACTTAGTTGCCCCGCTATCGCGCACCGACGACGCATGAACCTTGCCTTTGCGCGTGTAGTAACACGGGTGGGTGGTTTGGGCCCCTCGAAGCGCGAAATTCGTTGAGGACTGCTGGATTCTCGGCGACGGCAGTGGCCGTTCGAGCGGAGCGTCACCGCCGCCCGCGTGATGTCATGCTCGACTTGACGATCCGGTAACCATTCGATCGGACAACCGCGCAAGATGCCTCGCGTCGAGGATGTCCACGCGCGCACGGCTAAGACGCACGAGGCCGTTGTCTTCGAAGTGCTCGAGAATGCGGCTGACCACCTCGCGTGCAGTACCGAGTTCGTCGGCTATCCCCTGGTGCGTCGCGTGAATCACCGGACCGCGCGAGACCAGCAGATCGGCCAGGCGCTCGTCCAATCGCGTCCTCGCCATCTCTTCGATCAGTGTCAGCAGCGAGCAGAGACGCGAGGCGAACACGCTGAATACCTCGTTGCGAAACGTCGGTTCCTCGTCAACCAGCGTTCGAAAGAGCGCTTTCGGCATCGTGGCGCCGACGACCTTGCCTGCAGCACGTCCTGCTGCTGGATAGAGCACATCACCGAGCAGGCAGCTCACCGAAAGCACGCAGAACTCACCAGGACCGAGCTTGTATAGCGGCATGGCGCGGCCGGACGGCAGCGGCTTGAGCACGCGGACAGTGCCGGAAACGAGAAGAAGCAACGCCGGACAGCTGTCGCCGACGTCGAAGAACTCATGCCCATCGGCAGCACCAACGGGTCGGAGCTCCGACTGAAGGCGCGCGAGCAGGCGCGCCGACAGTCGTGTTAGCGATGGATAGGCATCGAAGATCCTCGGATGCTCAATCAGCATAGCGGGCTAGTGGCAAACGTCGTACCGCTCGCATGTTCAAGCATGTCGATGTTTGCCGCCGGCGCTGATTTCGCCCTGCGTAAAGATTTACGTGGACTCTCTTCGAGTCACTAGCGGCCCGTTCGGGCGCTTGCTGCGTTCGAGTACGGCGAGGTGCCCGATTCGTTAACGGCGCGCACACGATAGCTGTACGACGTTCGCGGTGCGAGCGATCCGTCCGTGAATGTCGTCGTCGTTCCCACGATCGACGTGACCTGGGTGAAGTTCGTGCAGCCCGAACCGCTGCATCGATCGATCTGCACGGCAGTCTGTGGAGTTGCCCCGTTTACCCACCTGAGTTCGATCGATCTTCGGGCGCTCGCCGCGGCGGTGAGCGCGGTCGGCGCCTGCGGCGCCACACCAATGACCGGACCGCCGAAAGGACGCCAGCACGTGATCAAGCCGTCATATCCGCCCGTCGCGCACACGTCACCATTGGGAAGCGCGGCTCCCCACACGGTCGCCAGCCTCGCGAAGGCTTCCCAGATCAGCGTGCCGTTCGGACTGTATCCCGCCGTGACGCCTGGTATGAACCCGCCTGGGAGGTTAGGCCCACCCGGTCCCGTCACCACTATCGTGCCGTCGGCCAACGTGAACACCGCTGCGGGAATCTCATTCGTATTCAGACCGCCGTCGCGAACCGCCTCCCAATCGAGTGTGCCCGTCGGTTGGAGCGACACCGTGTACCAGTCGAGGAAGCCGCGATTGGCCTGGCCGGTCACGACGACGTTTCCGCTGGGCGCGAGTGCCATTCTGAGTCCAGCCGCATCGCCCGCGTCCGCCGGTTTCAGATCGCGCCGCCACAGGCGCGTGCCCTTGATGCGATCGTAGGCAACAACGGTCAGCCAGTACCTCAACGCGGGAGTACCGGCGCCTGTAAAACCCTGCCCAGTGACATACACACGACTGGCGTCGACAGCGACATCTCTCGCGCTGATGCCTTCACCCGCTGTAACAAGCCAGCGTCGAGTTCCTGTGGTGGCGTCGAACGCCGCCGTGATCCACGTGGCACCGCCGACGATGTTGCCGGTGACGACGACGTCGGCGCCGTCGGCACTCAATGCGGCTGAGGTCACCACGTCATTGGCAAAAAACGCGGTCGAGATCTGCTGCGACCATAACAGCGCGCCCGCGGGACTGTGTTTCTGCAGTTTGATGTCCTGCCCATCACCGATCGAGTTGAACGCGAGATACGAATTGCCGGAGTTGTCGATGAGCAGACGTCCAACACCCGGCGCGGTGCCCGCCAGATCCTGGCGCCACAGCAGCGTGCCGTCGGACGCGTAGCGTACCATCGTGATGGCGATTGAACTGCCGCTGGAGGTCAGGTTGTGCCCGACAGCGACAAAGTTGCCATCGGGCGATGCGGCGATCCAATCACCGGTGAACGTTCCGATCGTCGGAGTGATCGTGCGGCGCCATCTGAATGTTCCGTCACCGGTGTACGAAGTCACCGCGAGATCGCGACTCACCGCCGGCCCCGATACGATCGCCACGTTACCCGATAGGTCGACGGTCATCCTGGCGGACTGGCCGGCACTGGTTGTTCCGGCATCGAGGCCGCCCGCCGTCCACAACACGGGGATTGGCGATGCCGCCATGATCGCTGCAGCGCCAATGATGATCGAAGCAGCGCCGGCGATCAAAGCTGTGGTCCGTTGTTGAAGTCTCATGATGCTACCTTCCTGATTGAGCCAGCGTAGCAGTCGCGAGTCGTGCCGTCTGTAACCGCAGTCACCGACGTGAACCACGCCGTGTTGTCGTGATGACTGCCGGATTCTCGGCAGTGAATCGGGTTTGAAGGCCGTTCACCGTCTCGCGCCGACCCAGTGAGAATCGCGGGCAACCTCGCTGCCACCTCTGATCCACCTGCCGACTGCGGAATGCCGTTTGCTCGAAACGCAATCGATTTGCCCGAGTTGACGACATTCCGGCGACGCGCCGACGACTGTTAACGGCGCCCAGGGAATCCCTTCGGTTACTGCGCCCGGGAGGATGGCCAGTGCGACGACATCACGAAGAACACTCCATGCTGCCGGCCATCTCGCTGCTTCTGCCGTTCGCCGGAGCGTTGTGGCTACGCATCAAAGATTCGCCGTGGCCAAGGGACTGCTGAATCAAGCGTCAGGGATGGACAGGATCGATGTGGGCACCTCGATCGCGAACTCGAGAACCTGGCGCGCATCGCTAACGGCATGGTATTCCAGGAAGAGATTGACAGCTTTTTTGCGCAGCGCGCGCCGCGCTTCGATCGAGTGTAGCCATGCACCAGTATTGGATCGTGCAGTCATTGGTCGACCGTGTTGAGACGGAAGCCAAAACCCGCGGTGCGACCCGCCGTGCTGATTACGAAGCTTGATCTGTTGCCATATTTGCCGAACGTTCGACTCGATGCGATTGTCGGTGCCCTGGATCGGGTCATGCCGCGGCCTCGATACATCGGCATCTCCGCGACTACTGGAGTAGGGATAGAGAGCTGGATCGAGTGGCTGACAAAAGTGCGTGTGGTTCGTCGACCGCAAGCGGACGTCGCCTCGATCGGCGTGAGCTGATGAGGAGGTAAGCTGAATTACGGACGATCCTTGAACGATTACACGAGAGACTCCGGCGCTTGGAGTCTCTCGTCTTTTTTGGCTCAGTCTCTCTCATCTTCTCAAACGTCTCGACGATCGCGACGCTCGTCTCGTCGGCGAGGCGCTGGTATTCGGTTTGCGTCCCCTCTACTCGACAGACAGATAGCAAACCTGGGCAGTCTGGGGCGCGTGAATTCCGGCCAAATCGCGAGACATCTCTGGACACT
>Ga0075425_100006093_pt1 | contig 12606 bp, 8 predicted proteins | sample SoiMethybrSBSTD4_FD_75300 | JGI IMG/M metagenome (GOLD analysis project Ga0075425, IMG submission 75300) | Bulk soil microbial communities from a Populus tree surrounding site in Tennessee, USA - Soil MetaG P. TD hybrid SBSTD4 | ecosystem: Environmental > Terrestrial > Soil > Tree plantation...
CTTCGCCGACTTCGAGGATCGAGATGTCGAAGGTGCCGCCGCCGAAGTCGTAGACGGCGATCGTCTCGTCCTTCTTCTTGTCCAGCCCGTAGGCGAGCGCGGCCGCCGTCGGCTCGTTGACGATCCGCGAGACCTCGAGGCCCGCGATCTGTCCGGCGTCTTTGGTCGCCTGGCGCTGCGCGTCGTTGAAGTAGGCGGGCACGGTGATGACCGCCTTCGTCACCGGCTGGCCGAGATACTCCTCTGCGGCCTGCTTCAGTTTCTGCAGGATCATCGCGGAGATTTCCGGCGGCGAGTACTCCTTGCCGTTGGCGCTCACGCGCGCGTCGCCGTTGGTTGCGCGCACCACCTGGTACGGCACCATCTTCATTTCCTCGGAGACTTCGTCGAATTTGCGGCCCATGAACCGCTTGATCGAGAAGACCGTGTTCTCCGGGTTGGTCACAGCCTGCCGCTTCGCGACCTGGCCGACCAGCCGCTCGCCGGCCTTGGTGAAGGCGACGACGGACGGCGTCAGGCGTCCGCCTTCCGGGTTCGTGATGACGGTGGGTTCGCCGCCTTCCATGACGGCCACTACCGAGTTCGTGGTCCCCAGGTCGATGCCGATGATTTTGCTCATTAGGTGCGTCCTCGTGTTAGTCGAGCTGATCTCTCTTCAAATATAAAAGTTGAGTGTCAGCTTGTAAAGGTCGGCGTGAAGTGACCTAGTCATGACCTGATCCTTGATTCAGGTCGCGATCGGATCCCTTACGGCGTTATACTGATGGGGCCAGCCAGTCCTGCCTCGAAGTTAAGAGGCGGCGTATGTATCCCTTCCGAACCGTGGGGTCGGCGATGCGCCACATCCTTTACGCTGTTTTTGTCTGCGCCTGTCTCAGTGCCGTCGCGCGCGCGCAGGATGCGCCGCAACTGCCCGCGGGTCCGCCGCCAGCGTATCTCGCCGCGATCGAAGGGACCGCGACGATCGATCGCGAAGGCGAGTCGATTCCCGCCGAGCTGAACATGCCGTTCGTGCCCGGTGATCGCCTGCGCACGGCGGATGGCCGCGTGCAGATTGCGTTTCCGGACGGCACCGCCATCGAAGTCGGCGAGAACTCGGTCGTCGAGTGCGTGTCGCCGACGCGCGTGCGCCTGATCGCCGGCACGATGGATCACCTGCCTCGCGATCGCGGCGCGTCGCAGTCGTCTCAGTACCTGCCGCCCGAATTGAACGTCTACGGATCGGCGCTCGACCAGAACGGCACGTGGCAGTACGAAGCGCCGTACGGGTACGTATGGTATCCGAGCGTTGCCGCTGATTGGCGGCCGTACTACTACGGCTACTGGTCTCAGGTTCCCTCGTACGGCTACACGTGGATCGGCGCCGACGTCTGGAGCTGGCCGACGCATCACTACGGCCGATGGGGCTTCGCGCGAAATCACTGGTACTGGATCCCCGGGCGCACGTGGGGACCGGCGTGGGTGTCGTGGGCCTCGGCTGCCAACTATGTGAGCTGGTGTCCGCTCGGATTCGACGGACGTCCGGTGTTTGCGTTGAATCTCGGCTGGGGCAATCCCTGGCTCGGATGGACCGTCTTGTCGCGTCCGGACTTCGGCACGTATCGCTACTATCCGTATCGTTACGCGATCGCACCGCAAAGAATTCCCGCGAACACGAGCTTCGTTGTCCGTAATTCGGCGCCGCTGCCGCCGTCGCGGATGGGACGCAACAATCCGAACGGCGATCGCGCAGTCGTCGGCAACGCGGTGCCGCGCCAGGTTGCGCCTCCGGCGCGCCAGGCGCCGGTCGCGCCGCGCGCCTCGACCGGGCAGCCGGCGATGACCGCTGACCCGAACGCCGCGCGCACGTCGGAGGGACGTCACATCGTGCCGACTCCGGCTTCGCAGGTGCCGATCCACTACGGCGTTGCGGTGCCGCGCACCGCGCCGCCGCCACCAGCCGGTGCTCGGCCGATCGATCCGTCGACGCCGGCCTCGGCGACGACGCCGACGCATCAGCCGCCGGCCGCGTACCGTCCGCCGGGACAGGCCGTCCCGCGCGTCGGCGCGCCGCCGGCTGAAACGCGCACGGCGCCTGCCGGGGCGCGCACGCCTCCGGCGGCTCCCGGTCCTCCGCCGAGCGCACCGCCGCCGCCGAGTGCGTCACCGCGAGCGGCGCCCGCTCAGGCAGCGCCCGCTCAAGCGGCGCCGGCGCAGGGCACACCCGCGCAAGGCGCGCCCGCGGCGACACCGCCGCACGGCCGTTCTGCACCTCAAGGCGGCGGTGAAGGCCGGGCGCAGAGCCGCGGCCGGGGGCGCTGACCTACAATGGCCCGATGGCCCGCGTCGTCGTAAGAATCGCTAAGAACGCGGGCCTCGTCGCGCTGTTCGTCGTCGCGGCGATGGCCGGCATTCTGAGCGGGGTCCTCTTCGCGTACGCCGGCGACCTGCCCCAGATTTCCGCGCTCGACAACTACAGCCCCAGCATCATCACCACGTTCTATGCCTCGAACGGGCAGGCGATCGGCGACTTCGCGACGCAGCGGCGCGTCATCGTCACCTACGACGAGATCAATCCCGTCCTGCGGAACGCGATCATCGCGACCGAGGACGCGGACTTCGACAGGCACTTCGGCCTGAACATCTGGCGGATCTTCTCGGCCGCGGCGATCGACATCATCAAGCGCCGGCGCGAACAGGGCGCGAGCACGCTCACGCAGCAGGTCGCGCGCAACCTCGATCAGTTCGGACTGACGAAGCAGAAGTTCTTCGAACGCAAGGTTCGCGAAATCATCCTGGCGGTGCAGATCGAGAAGCGGTACACGAAGAAGGAAATCTTCACGATTTACTGCAACCAGATGTACCTCGGCCACGGCGCCTACGGCGTGGAAGCCGCATCGCGGCTGTACTTCAACAAGGCGAACAAGGAGCTGAATCTCCAGGAGGCGGCGCTCATCGCAGGGATCTTCCAGTCGCCCGAGCGGCAGAGCCCCTTCGTCGACATGAAGCGAGCCGTGCAGCGGCGCAACGTGGTGCTGCAGCGCATGGCCGACGAACGCTACATCACGCAGCCGCAGGCCGACAGCGCGAAGCAGTTGCCGATCCTGACACGCGGCCAGCCGAACCAGCCGCCTGGCGTCGCGCCGTTTTTCGTGGAGGAAGTACGCAAGCATCTCGAGCGGACGTACGGCGCCAAGGTGCTGTACGAGTCGGGCCTGACGGTGACGACCACTCTCGATGCGCGGCTGCAGGACATCGGGAACAAGGCGCTCGAACACGGCCTGCGCGCCTACGACAAGCGGCACGGCTGGCGGCGCGCGACGCGCAACGTGATCGACGAGGGTCACTCGATCGACGGGTTCAAGGATGAGCGCTGGCTCCGGCCGATCGCCGTCGGCGACGTCGTACCCGCCGTCGTGGTCACCGCACCGAAGACCGGCGCCGCGCGGCTGCGCATCGGCAGCTACCACGCCGACATGGACAAACCCGGGTTCGCGTGGACGCGCAAGGCATCGGCGGCCGACGTGTTCAAGCCGGGCGATCTCGTCGAGGTCGCGGTGACGAAAGCGGATGCTCCGGGCGGCGCGCTCACCGTCACGCTCGAGCAGGCGCCGGTCGCCGAGGGTGCGCTGCTCGCGATCGACAACCACACCGGTCAGATCAGGGCGATGATCGGCGGCTGGAGCTTCTCGCGCAGCAAGTTCAACCGCGCGGTGCAGGCGTACCGCCAGCTCGGATCGACCTTCAAACCCATCGTGTACACCGCGGCCATCGACCGCGGCTTCACGCCGACGTCGATTCTCGTCGACGCGCCCGTCACCTATCAGGCCGGCAACGGCCAGGTGTACAGCCCGCACAACTACGACCACAAGTTCGAGGGGCCGGTGACGCTGCGCTGGGCCCTGGAGGAATCGCGGAACGTCCCTGCGATCAAGATGATGGATACGCTCGGGCCGAAGAACGTGCTCGCGTACGCGAAGCGGTTCGGCTTCGAGGAGGATTTCCCTCCGTATCTGCCGATTGCGCTGGGCGCGGGCGACGCGACGCTGCTCGAAATCACGAGCGCGTACACGACGTTCCCGAATCAGGGCGTGCGGATGAAGCCCTTCGCCATCATGTCGGTCAAGGATCGCGACGGCAACCTGCTCGAAGAGAACCGCGGCGAGCCGAGCGACGTGATCCGCGCGGACACCGCGTTCGTGATGACGAACCTGCTGAAGGGCGTCCTCACACACGGCACGGCGAGGCGCGCCGCCAGCATGGCGGGCGAATGGCCGCTCGCCGGCAAGACAGGGACGGTCGACGAGAACACCGACGCCTGGTTCGTCGGCTTCGACCCGGACATCACGGTCGGCGTCTGGATGGGATTCGACGACAAGCGGAAGTCGCTCGGCACGGCCGAGCAGGGATCGTTCGCCGCGCTGCCGATCTGGATGGAGTTCATGAGGGCGTACATCGACGGCCGCGACGACAAGGACAACCCGCCGGCGTTCGAGGCCCCGGGGAACATCATCTTCCTGTCGGTCGATAAGTCGAACGGCGCCGTGCTGCCGCCCGACACGCCAGGCGGGATCAGCGAGGCATTTATCGCCGGCACCCAGCCTGGAGCAAACTCGTTCCCTCGACAGCCCTGACGATTGGCACGTGGAACACGCAGAACGCGCAGAGCTTATTCCTCTCTGCGAGCTCCGCGAGTTCTGCGTGCGACTTCCGTCGTCAGCGGCGACGGAGCAACCGCCTGAACATCGCCAACGCCTCGGGTATCCCTAGCAGAAACGTCATCGCGAAGAACACGATTCCATAAACTCCCAGGACGACGATACCGACGGCAATCGGCTGCGTGAAGGGAATCGCGAGCTTCGTGCCCCACGCCGCCGCCGCGCCGAGCGCAGAGCCCAGCCACAACCGGGCCGTGAATCCCGCGGCGAGGCCGGTTCGCCCGATGCGCGCGTTCAGCGACATCCGCAGCAGCAGCATTTCCACCCAGCCGGCGATCCCCGCCGACGCCGTCAGACCCGCGGCGCCCCACGTCGGCGCGACGCCCAGCAGGCGCGGCAGCGGAATCGCGAACGCATACCCGAGCCCCGTCGTCAGGGCAACGCGCAGGACCGCGTAGTTCAGCGGCGTTCGCGTGTCGCCGAGCGCGTAATAGGTCGAGGCGTACAGGCGGCCGAGCGTCGAGGCGAGCAGGCCGACCGCCGATCCAGCGAGGATGCCCCAGACGTAGACGGCGTCGGTCCGCGTGAAGCGCCCCGTCTGAAAGATGAACGCGGCGACGACGTCGCCGAGCGCCAGGAACGCCATGGCGGACGGCACCACGAAGACGGCGATCTGGCGAAGACCGGCGTCGAGCCTCGTGCGCAGGACCTCGTGGCGCGTGTCAGCCGGGCCGCTCACCCGCGCCATCGCCGGCAACTCCGCCGCCGACACCGCCATCCCGAACAGGCTCACCGGCAGCGTCGACAGCGTCTGCGCGTTCGTGATCGCGGCCACGGCGCCCGTGCCGAGCAGGCTTGCCAGCAGCTGATCCACGTACGCGCTGATTTGCACGACGCCGCGGCTGACGAACACGGGCGTAAACGTGCGGAGAATGGTCTGCACGTGCGGCGACGCCGTATCGATCGCGAACCGGAGATCCGGCGCAACACGGAACACGCTCGGCAGCTGCACGACGAGCTGCAGCACGCTCCCGACCACCGATCCCCATGCCACCAGTTCGGCGAGCCGGGGCAGCTCGGTCCCGCCGCCGAAGACGACGAGTGCCGTGATCATCGCGGCGTTCCACGCGATCGGCGCCGTGTACGACAAGAGAAAGCGGTGATGCGTATTCAGGACGCCGAGGCACCACGCTGAGAGCACCAGGATGCCCGCGCCGGGAAACAAGATGCGGACGAGGCGCGTCGTGAGCTCGCGTTTGTCACCGGTGAACCCAGGCGCGATGACGTCGATGAGCGCCGACGTTGCGAGCACGCCGACGAGCACGAGCACGGACACCACGACCGCCAGCAGAGACGCCACGGCACCCGCGATGCGATCGGCGTCCTTGCGCTCACCGCGCGCGACGAGCGACGCGTACACGGGAATGAACGACGCCGACAGCGCCTGATCGCCGAACAGGTTCTGGAGCACGTTGGGGATGCGGAACGCCGCGCTCCAGGCGTCGGCTTCGGGACTGAGACCGAAATAATGCGCGAGCACCCGTTGGCGGACGAGTCCGGTGATCCGCGTCAGGAAAATCCCGAGTCCGACCGATAGCGCGCCCGAGCGGCGGCCGGTCGTGACCTCAGTCAACGTCGTCGTCCGGCCCCTCGGTGCCCAGCGTGCCGCTCGACCGCTTCATCAGGTACGCCTTGATCAATCCGTCGATGTCGCCGTCGAGAACCCGATTGACGTCGCCGACCTGCTCCTTGGTGCGGTGATCCTTCACGAGCTGATACGGGTGGAGGACGTAGCTGCGAATCTGGCTGCCGAACGCGATCTGCTGCTTGACGCCGCCGATCTGATCGAGCTTGGCCTGCTGCTCCTTCAGCCTCAGATCGTACAGCCGCGCCTTCAGCACTTTCATCGCCGAATCACGGTTGCGGTGCTGCGACCGCTCGTTCTGGCACGACACGACGATGCCGGTCGGAAGGTGCGTGATGCGGATGGCCGAATCGGTCACGTTCACGTGCTGGCCGCCGGCGCCGCTCGACCGATACGTGTCGATCCGGATGTCCTTGTCGTCGATCTCCACGTCCACGTCTTCCGGCAACTCGGGCCAGACGTATACCGACGCAAACGACGTGTGCCGCCGCGCCGCCTGATCGAACGGCGAGATGCGCACGAGCCGGTGTACGCCGGCTTCCGCGGACAACAACCCGTACGCGAATTCGCCGGTGATGGTCAATGTCACGCTCTTCAACCCGGCTTCTTCTCCGGGCTGGTAGTCGATCATCTCGCGCTTGAAGCCGCGGCGCTCGGTCCAGCGCAGGTACATGCGCAGGAGCATCTCGGCCCAGTCCTGCGACTCGGTGCCGCCAGCGCCGGGATGGATCGTGACAATCGCGTTCTTGCGATCGTGCTCCCCGCCGAGCATTTTCTTGACCTCCGCCGTCTGCACCTCGCGATCGAGGGCATCGAGCGCCTGCGCGAATTCCGTATCGACCGACTCGCCGGCCTCGGCCCACTCGACGAGGACGGACAGGTCGTCACTTTTTTTCTTGAGCGAGAGCATCAGGTCGCGGTCCTGCTCGAGACGCCTCCGGCGCTGCAGGACTTTCTGCGCTTCGAGCTGGTCTTTCCAGAAATCGGGCGCGGCGGCGCGCGCCTCGAGGCGGGTCAGTTCGTCGGCTGGATGCGCGGCTTCAAAGATAGCTCCGCAGATCGGTCGCGCGGCGGCTCAAATCCTCGTAGCGGCGCATCATGTCATCGACGGTCGGCACAGGATGAATCCTTCCCTTCGGGCTGAATCGTTATCGTTCGGCTGAATCGTTATCGTTCGGGCTGAATCGTCCCGTTCTGCTGAAACTGATCGTTCGTCGTTGTTCCCGGCCGCTGTTCTTCGTTCGACCTCGAACGACAGCGAAGCCTGCCGAACGGCAGCGAAGCCACCCGAACGTCGAACGGCTGCGCCGCCTCCTATTTTACTCGGCGGCGCGATGTTATGAGTAAGGCCAGTGTCGCAATCGCGGACGCGTACGCGAGGATGTCGCCGTGACGCGCGTAGAAAGTCGACGTGCGCAGAAACCGCGCCGTGCCGACGACGACCGCCTGCTCGTAAATGCGCGTCTGTTCGAGGACGCGGCCGTACGGGTCGACGATCCCGCTGATGCCCGTGTTCGCGGCGCGCACGAGATACCGGCCGTCCTCGATCGCGCGCATCGAGGCCTGCGTGAAATGCTGATACGGCGCCGACGTCGCGCCGAACCACGCATCGTTGGTGATGGTCGTCAGCAGGTCGCTTCCCTCGAGCACGGCGTCGCGTACGAGATACGGATACACGATCTCGTAACAGATCGCCGTGCTGATGCGATGCGAGCCCACGGGCAGCAGCTCGATGCGCTCGCCGGCGGAGAAGTCCGACACCGCCTCCACGAGCGGCGCCGCGAAGAACAGCAGGCGCTTCATCGGCACGAACTCGCCGAACGGCACCAGTTGCATCTTTCGATACACGCCGGCGGTCGTCCCGTCCGCGCGCACCAGGTAGGCCGCGTTGAACAGCTTGTCCAGGACCCGCCGGCCGTTATCGGTTCGCCATGTGGCCTGGTCGCTGCCGAACAGGATCGGCACGTGGTTGTCGCGCGCCAGGGCGCGAACTTCCTCGGAGCCCGCGCGGTCTTCTTCGAAGAAGAACGGCATCGACGATTCGGGCCAGATGACCAGCTCGGCGCCGGAGGCGATCGCCTCGCGCGTCAGCCGCACGTGGTCCTCGAGGATCGAGGCGGCTCGCCTCGCGTCCCACTTCACGCTCTGATCGACATTGGCCTGAACGAGGCCGACGCGGATCGGGTCGCCCTCGCGTGTCCATTCGCTCGCGGCGACCCTGCGGCTACCCCACACGGCGACCGCGGCCACCACGACCAAGGCGGTGGCCGTCGGCACCCACCGGTACGGCGTCCGCGCGACAACCAGGTACGCCAGCGCGGCACTCACGGTCGCGACCAGCATCGAGACGCCGTACACTCCGAACACGCTCGCGAGCTGCGCGATCGGCAAGACCGTCGCCTGGTTGTAGCCGAGGAGCACCCAGGGGAATCCCGAGAACAAATGCGTGCGCCCGAGCTCCATCGTCACCCACGCGAGCGGCGCCGCCAGGATCGCGAGCGCGCCGTTGCGCCGCACCGTCCATCGAATCAGCGGCGCGAGCAGGGCCGGATACGCACTTTGATAGGCGACCAGTCCCGCGTTGATGAGCACGGCCACCCACCCCTGGATGTTTCCGTACGTCACCATCACCTCGGTGACCCAGTAGAGCGTGCCGGTGAAAAAGACCGCGCCCGTTACGAGTCCAAGCATGAATGCGCGCCTCAACGGGCGGGGACCGCCGGGGGCGGCCAACGCGACGAGCAGCGGCGTCAGCGCGATCCAGCCGAACGCCGGATGGCCGAACTTCGGAAAGCTGGCGGTGAGAAGAAGACCCGAAAGGATGGCGAGCGCGAACTCGTACAACGTGTCAGCGAGTGACCCAGGGGTTGAACTGCTCTTCTTTCCTCAGCTTGGCGGCGATGGATTCGGCCTCGCGGCGCGTCGGGAACTTCCCAACACGGACGCGATAGACGGCCGGACCGTCAGTCGGCGTGATGACGTAGGCGGCGTACCCCTTCGAGCTGAGCCGCTTGGCAATCGCCTCGGCCTCGTCGCGCACGTTCAGCGCGGCGATTTGCACCGCGAACCCGCCCCCGGCCGGTTCGGCCGGCGCGGGCTCCGCAGCGGCGGCAGGCGGCGGCAACGGCGTCGGCGCCGCGGGACGAACGCTTTTCGGAGTTTCCTTCGGAGCGAGCGGCGGCGCCGGTGCGGGTGTAGGCGCAGGCGCCACGGCCACGACTTTTTCAGGCGCCGGGGGCTTTTCGGGGGCCGGAAGCTTCTCGGGCACGACGGGTTTCTCGACAGCCGCCGTCTTGCCGGCCGGCGCCTTGTCGCCGCCGGCCTTCAGCTGCTCGCGCGGCGGCGTCTTCGTTTCGAGGCGATTGAAATAGCTGAGCTCGTCGACGGGCGGCGGCGGGGCCGCGGCCCGCGGATCCGAACCGGTCGGTGTCGGGATGGGGACCTGCGCCGGCTGTGGTGGCGGCGCCGTTTCGTCCGCGGCACTCACCGGCGACGCATCCGCCTGCAGCGCCCGCTCGACGCGCACGCCACGACCGACGAGCACGCCGCACAGGAAAATCACGACGGAGACGACAGTCGCCGCCATGAAGAGAAAAACCAGCTGCTTGCCGTTCAGCTGGATCTCGTGGAATCCGTCGTCGTGAGCCGGAGCCACAGTGAGTGCGGAATTGTACCACGCAGTTTTCGGGAGTACAAGTCCGTCAGCGGCCTTCGATTCTCGCGATCAACTGGCGCGCGTCGGACGAATTCGGATCGAGCGCGAGCGCGCGATCCGCTTCGACGCGCGCCGCACCCGGATCTTTCGATTGCCGGTATGCTTCGCCGAGCGCGACGTGCACGTCGACGGTCTCGGCGCTCCACAACGAAATCTTTAGCGCGTTGATCGCATCGGCCACACGGCCGTTCCGAAGATGGATTCGGCCCAGCAGCAAGTGCGCTTCGGCGAGATATGGCGAGAGATACAACGCGCGATCGAGCTCGTCGACCGCGTCGCGGTCCTTCTCCTGCTGAAAGAGCCGCCGGCCGCGTTCGAGATGGAATTTGGCGACCTCTTCCTGGTCGCGCTGCTCGCTCGCGGCGAGGCGCGTATCGATGCGGTGAGCGCGTGGGAGCTCAAGGTCCTGCTTGACGCGCTCGAGTCCGCGCGGCACGCCGTCGAACGCGTTCGCCATGCGCCGGCGGTCGATCGATTCGTAGGCCGACGAGAGGCGGCGCGCCAGATCGCGCTCGCGCGCGGCCTCTGCCGCGTTCCCGTCGGCGGCCAGCGCCGTGCCGAGGACGAAATGGGCATCGGCGTCGCCGCGGTTCCGCCGCACCGCTTCGCGAAGCCAGTACGTCGCCGCCTGATGATCGCGGAACATCCAGTACGCGTACGCCAGATTGAAGAGGTAATCGCTGTCGTCGGGATCGGCCTCGGCGGCCTTCGTGAAGTAATAGGCCGGCAGCCCGGTCTGCGGCGTCGCTCCGCCGCGGCGCAGCTGCACGATCCCGAGATTGTTCATGACCGGGGCGGACGGCTGTTCCTCCGCCAACTTCTTGAACGTGTCGTACGCCTCCTGATAGCGGCCGAGATCCAGGTGCGCGACGCCGGCGAGAAAGCGGGCGCGCCGGCCGTATGGCGAGATCGGCGGGATCGAGTCGACCGCGTCGAGCGCGTGGCCGTAATCGCCCTGATTCGCGTAGACCTCCCACAGCGCCAGCCGCGCGCGTTCGAACGAGGGTTGAAGCCGCAGCGACGTCCACAAATAGTTGACCGCGGTTTCCGGCGTTTCCGCGAGCAGGCCCTTGATGAAGTTCTCGAACGCGTTGAGCGGTGGATGGGGCGCGAGGCTCGCGTCGGCCGGCAGCGTCGATTCCGGCGCGATCCGTCTGGCGATGCGCTCGAAGATCGCGAACAGCTCGGGCAGCGTCCCCCGCTCGGTGACGTCCGCGCGGATGCGGCCGGTATCGAGCGCGATCGCGCGAGCACGGACGACGAGCGCGCCCTCGTCCACCTGCAGCGTGCCGACCACGATTTCGGCCACGCCGACCGCCTGGCCGATGCGGATCAGCGTCGCATCCGTCAGCGCCGCCGCCGGCGGAACCTGCAGGCGGCGGAACGCCGCCTGGCGCTCCTGCCGGGTCGCAACGGTCCCGCCGAGGGCGGTCAGGTCGTCGGTGAGCAGCACCGCGGACGCTTCGCTGAGCCAGAAGATGCGCGCCTCGCGCTTCACGTTCTCGAACGGCATGACCAGCGTGCCGCCCTGCGCCAGCGCCGGCGACGCACCGGCGAACACCACGAGCAGTGCCAGGGCCGCGCGGGTCATGTTTCCCTCGGCCGAGCCGCGAGTGCCACTTGCAGCATGCATGTGGAGGCGCCTGTGCCGCGGCACGCGACGACTTCGGTACTGGCGCCGATGTTGAACAGCTCCATCAAGCGTGTGACCGCCGCGGCATAAAAGAGGCAAAGCGGATGCGCTACCGGCTCGCGAACCGTGCAGAATACCGACGCGCGCACGTCGATCCGTGCCGTGCCGTGGCGGATGTTCGAAATCGCGCGGCTGTCGCGATAGCTGCTGCGCACCAGCTGCCGCGCGAGCCGCAGGAGAATCCGGCTGCGCAGCGATCGCGGCAGCGCCTTGATGACCGTCCGCTGAAAGCCCGACAGCGCCGCGACCGTCCATTCGGCCGCATACTCGCCCGCCCGCGCCGTGACGACATCGTAGGCCTGGCCCTCCTGCCGCAGAAAGCTCAGAACGGCATAGAGCGGCGCCAGGCCGATCGTTCCCTCTCGCAGGCCGCGGCCGTTCAGCCAGTTCTCGTAAAACGTCAGACGCATCGGCATGATGTCGGCGATCGCCTGATGCAGGCTGGCGACGAGTACACGGCCGACGCGAGCATCTCTCATAAGGACGCTACAATGGCGGACGACGCATGTATTCGGCAGCCATCCTAACGGGCGGACGTGCGAGGCGCTTCGCCGGCCGCGACAAGAGTGCCCTCGTCGTCGAGGACCGGACGATCCGGGAGCGCCAGCTCGCCGTGCTCTCCCAAGTCGCCGACGAAGTCTTGATCATCGGCGCTGAGCAGGACATCGTCGCGGGCTCCGGACCGATGGGCGGTGTCCACGCGGCGCTGACCGCGGCACGGGGCGACGCCGTCCTCGTCCTGGCGTGCGACATGCCGTACGTCACGGCGGATTTTGCCGCCTACCTGCTTGGCCTCTCGGCCGAAGCCGACATTGTGATTCCACGCACCGACCGCGGGTATCATCCCCTCTGCAGCGTCTACACGCGTGCGTGCCTCGAGCCGCTCGCCCATCGCCTGGCGACGCAGTCCCTCAAG
>Ga0075425_100006094_pt1 | contig 12605 bp, 9 predicted proteins | sample SoiMethybrSBSTD4_FD_75300 | JGI IMG/M metagenome (GOLD analysis project Ga0075425, IMG submission 75300) | Bulk soil microbial communities from a Populus tree surrounding site in Tennessee, USA - Soil MetaG P. TD hybrid SBSTD4 | ecosystem: Environmental > Terrestrial > Soil > Tree plantation...
TCCGCGGTAGAAAACCTTTTCCACGCGCGACTGCAAGTTACGATTTACTGAGCCGTATTCGCTTTTCGAGCACAGGCATATCGTTTGCCGACAGCCCGACAGGAGCCACACGTGGCATGTGCTCCCGAGGTGCTGACGGAGATGAACTCACATCGCTCGCTGGTCTTTTGGATCGCTTTGGCTGCTTTCTTGTTCGCTCGAGCGGCGGCCGCTCAAACCCAGGTTGTCGATCTTTCAGTGAACAGTCCCGCTGGCGCCGTCGTACGCTGGGCCGGGCCGCAGGCAAACGCGGCCGCGGGCGCGACTCTCGCGAGAGGCGAGTTGAGCGGGGACGTCAATCGGCGAGACATGATCATCGGTGCGCCGTCGAGCGGACCGAGCGGCCAGGGACAGGTATTCGCGATCATCAGTGGGCCGAAGCGGACAGGAGTGGTCAGCCTGTCTACGGCAAACATCATCGTGACGGGAGAGGCAGCCGGTGACGGCTTTGGCACCGCCATCGCCGCGGGGGCCCTGCTTCGCCCGTTCCAGTCGACGCTGCCGCCACCGCGCGATCTCGTGGTGGGAGCGCCCTCCGCAGCCGGTGGCAACGGCGCCGTGTACGTGTTCGCGGCGCCATTTTCCAGCAAAGATGTTCGGTCGGCCGCCGCGGCGCCGTTCAAAGTCCTCGGCAATTCCGGCGAACGCCTCGGCGCGAACGTCGGTACCGCGGACCTCGATGGCGACGGCTACCGCGATCTGGTGATGTTCGCGAGCGGAAGCGGCCGCGTGTATGTGATTTACGGAGGCCCCGCGTTGAGCGGGGTGTGGAACCTGGCTGTTCATCCGGCGGACGTAACAATCTCCGGTATCGTCGGTGCGGCAGCGTTCGCCGGCGGCGACCTAACGAATGACGGCGCCTCGGAAATGGCGATTTCGAGCCCAAACGCGAACAGCGGGGCGGGGGCGGTGTACATCGTCAAGGGTCGGCCGCGGGCGCAGTTCAAGGCGGCGATGACCTTTCCCGCTGACGCGAGCGCGGTGTTCAGCGGGATCGACGCTGGAGACCATGCCGGTGCTGCGATCGCCGTCGCTGACTTCGATAGCGATGGTGTTTCGGATTTGATCGTCACCGCACCGGACGCCGCGGGGCCCGGAAATTCGCGCCCCGGCGGTGGCGAAGCGTATGTGATCTACGGCCGTGGCAGCTTTGCGTCTGCATCGTTGGCGTCCGCAGACTTGACGATCTTCGGCGCCGCGAGCGGCAATCATTTCGGATCCGCCGTCGCGAGCGGACGCTTCCGCGGCGATCAAGGCGGCGACCTCGTCTTCGTCGCTCCTGGTGCGAACGCGCCGGCCGGTGAACTTCACGTCATCTACAGTCGTGCGAGGTCGCTGCTGACTTCGCCGATCGACCTGTCGTCGTCCGGACCGGACCGCATCCTGCGCGGCGACGTCACTACCGGACCGATTCGAACCGTCGTCGGTGTCGAGGTGATGGGCGGCCCCGACGACATCGTCGCAGGCGTGCCGACGGCGTCGGTCGGCACCACCGCCGGAGCCGGACTCACCTATGTGGCGTATTCCCCGAAGCTGGCGGCGAGTTCGATCTCGTTCACAGTGGCGCAGGGCGCAACAGCGACAGCGACCTTGAACGTGAACAACCTCGGCACGCTGAACCTCGGCTTCGTCGCGCGCAGCAATAGTTCTTGGTTGAAGCTGTCGCCGACCAGTGGCACGACGTCGGCGGACTTACCCGGGCAGCTTTCGTTGACGGTCACTCCGGGAAGTCTGCCGGTCGGCACCTTCCATGGCGGTTTGGCCGTGCTCGCGCACAGTCCGCATCTGATCTACGCGGTGGAAGTTGCCGTCAATCTGACGGTCACGCCCGGCACGCCGACCGGACCGACCATAACCAATCCGTTCGGCGTTCCCGATCCGCCAGACGAGGGCTCGCCGGACGGCGTGGCGACGGCGGTCGGTAACGACGTGTCCGTGCTGCCAGTCCGTGACGTGCTCGTTACCTTTGCGCACGTGACGGCTGCGGGTCGAACCACTGTCACGCTGATCAACGGCACGGCAGTGGACGGCCCGGGATTCCACCGCGGTCCATGGTTCTATCAGGTGTCGACCACTGCCTCATACACGGGTCCGGTGACAATCGGCGTGGCGTACGACGCAACGCTCGTAACACGGTGGGAAGGCGCTGTTCGTCTGTGGAACGGCAGCGCCAATGTGACCTCGCGCGTCGATCCGGTTCGACACCTGGCATTCGGGACCGTCAAGTCGATACCCGCGACCGTGCAGGTGGTCGACGATCCGCGCGGCGTCACGTTCGGCAGCGATAACGGGTTCAGCTACTACGGGTCGGGAATTTCCGGCGCCGCCGCGAAGAACTTGAGCATCTACCCGATGCGCTTCAGCGGCCGTGCGGCGACCGACTTCTTCATGTTCAACGCAGCTGACGGGCGTTGGAAGATCGCGGTGAACAACGGCTTGGGGATGTATCGGTTCGTCGATGGGCAGTGGTCGCCGGGGTGGCGACTGTGGATAGTCGATCTGAACGGCGACGGGTTCGATGACATCTTCTTGTACAACCCGAACAACGGCATCTGGTTCAGGGTGCTCAACGATCAGCACGGTGGGTTCGGGTACGAGATCGGGCAGTGGTCGGGTGGCTGGAACGTCACGCCAGTCGATCTCAATGCGGACGGCCGCACTGACCTGTTTCTGTATAACCCGGCGAGTGGAGCGTGGGTCGAAGTGTTCAATGAGTCGTCGGGGACGTTCCGCTATGTGTCGGGGCAGTGGTCACCTGGATGGTCGATCTATCCTGCGGACCTGAATGGCGACGGCCTCTCGGATCTGTTCCTGTTCAACCCGGCCACCGGCGTTTGGGTTGAGGTGTTCAACAGCGCCGGAGGAGCGTTCACGTACCAGGTCGGTCAGTGGTCCACGGGATGGAGCGTTTATCCCATTTCAGTAACACCGGATCGCGCGACAGATCTCTTCCTGTTCAATCCAAGCACCGGCATCTGGTTCATCGTCGAAAACACTGGAAGCGGTCCGTTCACCTACAAGAACGGCCAATGGTCTGCTGGATGGACTGTCACTCCCGTCGATATGAACGGCGACGGCCGGACGGATCTGCTTCTACGCAACAGCACGGGTGTATGGGTGAAGGTGATGACCGGCCTGGCGCGTGATTTTTCGTACGAGGTCGGTCGCTGGACGCCTGACTGGACCGCGACTCCAGGCGATGTCAATGGAGACGGGATCGTGGACTTCTGGCTCACCGATGCCACCGGAACACGTTCGTTCGCCGCGCTCAACATCGCCGCTGCCGCTCCGAGCGATCCGACGTCCGTGTCGGGCGCCGCGGCGGAGCCGGGAGGCGCGACGGTGGACGCGAACACGGGCAACCTGGGGAGTACCTGGAGCGCAGGCTGGCGGATCATGCCTATGCGACTGCATCGCGCGGCCAGCGCGGCGAGCGACTTCTTCTTGTACAACGATCGTTCCGGTCAGTGGGCGATGGCTATCAACGACGGGACCGGTCTGTTCGCGTATACCGGAGGACAATGGTCTGCGGGATGGCAGACTTTCCCGCTCGATTTGAACGGCGACGGATACGATGATCTGTTCCTCTATAACCCGAACAGCGGAATGTGGGTCAAAGCACTGAACGATCAGCATCGTGGGTTTACTTACGTCACCGGTCAATGGTCCGCCGGGTGGACCGTTATGCCGGCCGACCTCGATGGGGATCTTCGCCCGGATCTATTCCTCTATAACGCGTCAACCGGCGTGTGGGTACAGGTCATTAACGAAGCCGCCGGCACGTTCAGGTACACGGTGGGAAACTGGTCGGCCGGTTGGTCCGTGTATCCGGCCGATCTTGATGGTGATGGTCGGTCGGATCTGTTCCTCTACAACCCAGCGACAGGAATGTGGATGGAAGCGCTCAATAGTTCGACGGGCGCGTTTACCTACGCTTCTGGCCAGTGGCCTGCAGGTTTGTCGATTTATCCCGTCTCTATGAACGGTGACGCAAGAACAGACCTGTTCCTGCACAACCCGGTTACCGGCGGGTTCACTCTGGCACTGACCACCGGAACAGGAACGTTTACGTTCAAATCTGGCGTATGGTCAACCGGATGGACAATCACGCCGGTTGATCTAAACGGCGATCGGCGCACCGATCTGGTCCTCTACAACGCGATGAACGGAGTCCTGGTCGAGGCGTTCGCGACTTCTACTGCCGACTTTACTTACGAGGTCGGCCGCTTGCCGGCAGGAATCACTCTCAGCCCCGCCGACATCAACGGCGACGGCATCGTCGATGTTCTGCTGTATAACGCGAGGACCGGAGCGATGTCCGAGGTCATATCGCGCTGAAGACCCGTTCCCCGCAGTGTCTGGAGCCGCCACCAGTTAATGCAGGCTGGTGGCGGTGCAGACTGACATCCGTGCTCCTTTGGCCCTTAACGAACGGCGTGGCGGCGTGACCACACCAGCGCGCCGAGCGGTGAGGCCCAGAAACCACAGTACCCCGGCGAAGCAACTTTCCATCGACAGCAACTTCATGACAGTGCGTCGCTTGTTCGGCGACAGTAGCTGACGCAGCATGGCACTCGAATTGATTCACGTGCGTGCCCGTCGATCTGCGCGTCGAATCAACTTCGCTAGAGTCTCGGAGGACGCTCATGAAGGCCAACGCTTCCTTGTCTGCTTGGATCGGCGCACTCGCGCTGTTCGTTGGCGGGACATGGTTTGTTGGGTGCAGCGAGTCGTCGACGCCGACTGCGGCGTCGCCGACGGCTGCGCCGGAAGCGGCGGCCCGCGTCGCATCGGTGACCGTCGGCGTCGCGGGAGATGCCGCGCCGGCGCTTGCCCCAGGAGGCCGGCTCCAGTTGTGGGCGGTCGCGCATTACGCCGACCTGTCATCCGCTGATGTGACCAACACTGCCACGTGGCAGTCGTCGAACCCAAGCATCGCGACAATCTCGCGCGACGGCGTCCTGACCGCTGCGACCGAAGGAGCTGTCGACGTGGTCGCCGCGGTCGGCAGCGTCTCCGGATCACTGCACGCGACTATCGCGCGCGCCGGATGCGACTCGTCGACGGTATCGCCTACCGTTCTGACGTTCAACGCCTTCGGCCATTTCGCCGAGGTGAAGATCACGACACCGCGGCCCGATTGTCGTTGGACGGCCGCATCGGATGCGGACTGGCTTCGGTTCAACAATGGTAATCGAACGATTTTCGATCCCGGCCAGAGCGGCAGCGGGACGATGGCCTATGAGGTGCTGGCGAATAACTTTCCTGACGCACGCACTTCGCACGTGACGATTTCGTTCACCGACGGCAGCCAGCTGCTGCATGCGGTCGCGCAGGAACGTCCCGTGTCTTGCAGCTACGTCGTCGCACCCGACGATGCCTATTTTCGCGCTGCGGGAGGCGTGGGGTCATTCGACGTGACAGCGACCCCGAGCGAATGCCGGTGGACGGCCACCACGGCGTACGACTTCTTTGGTGTTCGGCTCACGTCGAGCCAGTCAGGAGCGGGGAGCGCGCACGTAACGTACGTTGTCACCCCCACGTTTGGCACCTTTCAGAAAGAGGCCACGATTCAGGTCGCCGGACTGAGCGGTGCGAACCCGCCGGGCGTCCATAAGATCCATATCGCGCCGCAGTAAAAGCGTCAGCCACATTCTCGCCGCGTACTTCACGATCGGCCTGGTGACGATGACGGTCGCGGTACACGCGCCGGAACCTCGAAAGCACGAACAGAGCGAAGGCACACGAAGATTTTTCGCACAAATCGTCTTCCTGAATCCCCGTACGTTCGCACCTTCGAGGTTCCGGCGACTCGCACGCGGCGGGGTGCAGCATTCTCAGACTGAGCGGGTCGAATGACCGAGGCGGCAGATCGAACGACGGCGTCGTCGGCCACTTTCGCTGCTCTGAACAGACCAGAGGAGGTGGTGAGGGCGACGATCGATGTCGGCCGCGTCCGCGCAGAGGCCTGCGAGGCGATCAACCCGAAGCGTCAACAAGTTGGCCGCGGCGCGTCGATCGGCTGGCTCCGCGGGCCGGCGCGCGGTTGTGTCGCGCCCATCAGCAGACAGGTGGCGCAGGAGGAAAAACATGGCGCGAGTACCGACAAAATGGGCGCGAGGAACAACAAAGCCGGCGCGTCTACGGAAATTTGTAGCGCGCGCTCGAAAACTTTCGCCGTGACGTCCGAAAAAGATGACGCGTCGGCCAAAAAAATAGAGTGGACGGTCGGAAGAATGGTCGCGTCGAACAATTTTCTAGACGCGACCGACAATAAAGGCTGCGGGTCGGCCGACGAAGTAGACGCGTCCAACAAAGAAACGGACGCGACGCTCGAAAAAGATGACGCGTCAGACGAAATGGAAAGTGAACGGACGAAGAAGTTCAGTGAACGAACGATTACGGCGACGCGTCGAACGAAAAAGTAGAGTGGTCGAGCGTACGAGGACTCGCGACGAAGAAAAATGATCTCGGCGCGAACGTCAGACCTGGCGCGTCGAAAGAAAAAGATCTCGCAACGAAGAAAATAGCCCTCGGCGCTACGGAGAAATGGATTGTGCAGATAGAGGCCGGACGGCGCGGATGATTGACTCGGCGGATCGGTCGATGTCCTCGTCAGTCGTCGACCAGTTCGAGACTGAGATGCGCATCGCCTCCATGCCGTGCCAGCGCGTGCCGCCGAGCCAGCACACGCGTTCCTCCTGGACTCGCTTCAGCGCGGCGCGCGTCGCCGCGTCGGCGTCGCCCGACGCCGGTTCGACGCGGACGAGCACCTGGTTCAGGACAACGTCGTTCAGGATGCGGATCGATGGTTCCTCGCGCAGGCGATCGGCGAAGCGGCGGGCGAGGCGGCAACAGCGCTCGACGAGATCGGCGAGGCCGCTGCGGCCGAGCGAGCGAAGCGCGGCATATACGACGAAGCCGCGGGCGCGGCGCGACGACTCGGGAACCCAGTCCATCGGCTCGCGCGGTTCGTCGGCGGACCGGGTCAGGTACGCAGCCGCCACGCTCATCGCGGCGCGGTGCGCGGCCGGATGCGCGACGAAGACGAGGCCCGAATCGTAGGGGACGTTGAGCCACTTGTGCGCGTCGGTCGCCCACGAATCGGCGCGGTCGACGCCGCGCACGAGATGGCGCAAGGTTTCGCTCGCCCCGGCCCAGAGGCCGAACGCGCCGTCGACGTGCAGCCAGGCCCCGCGCTTCTCCGCCAGATCGGCGATCGCGTCGAACGGATCGAAGGCGCCGGTGTTCACGTTGCCCGCTTGCGCGCAGACGATGACGGATCCGGCGGCGCGATCGAGCGCGGCTGCGAGCGCGTCCGGGCGCATGCGTCCCTGGTCGTCGGCGGCGACGCGGACGATGTGCCGCGTGCCGAAGCCGAGATAGCGCAGCGCGGCAACCGCCGACACGTGAACTTCGTCGCCAACGACGACGGTGATCGGCGGCGCACCGTGCAGCCCCTCGGCCTCGACGTCCCACCCGGCGCGGCGAAGCACCTCGTGCCGCGCGGCCGCGAGCGCGGTGAAGTTGGCCATGTGGCAGCCGGTCACGAAGCCGACGCTCGACTGCCGTGGCAGCCCGAGGACGTCGAGCAGCCATTGGCCGGCAACGTCTTCGGCCACCGCTGCCGCCGGCGACATCACGAACAGCGCGCCGTTCTGATCCCAGGCCGTCGTGAGCCACTCGGCGGCGACTGTCGCCGGCAGCGCGCCGCCGGTGACGAACCCGAAATAGCGAGGCCCGGTCGTCGTGACGACGCCGCGGTCGGCGGCGCGCGACAGTTCGTCGACGACGACGCACGGGTCGACCGGATCCGAAGGCAGCGGGATGTCGAACGCCGCGCGCAGATCGGCAAGCGGCGTCCGCGGCCACACCGGGCGTTCGGTGCGCGACGCGATGTAGGTGCGCGCGGCGGCTAGCGCGCGGTCGAGAGCGTCTTCTGAAGCCACGTGGCGATCGGCTGCGTGACGGATGCGGCGACATGCTTGTCGCGCAGCGAGCCGTACTCGGCGACGTCGCCGGTCGTCGCCGGCGTGAGGAGATGGTTGACGCCGGGCGCCTTCACGACCTCGACGGTGCCGTTCTTGCGCTTCTTCGCCATCGCTTCGAGCAGATCGGCATTCTTCGGCTCCACCTGCGCATCGAGCTCGCCCTGGACGATCAGGATCGGTTGCCGCACGTCTTTGATCAGCTTCTCGGGGTCGGACGTGAAGAGGCTCTGCGCTTCGCCGTTGTCGACGACCCGCCGCACGTTGGCCGGCAAGGTCGACAGGTTGCCGTTGACGACCGCGTCGTTGATTTTCTTCTGCTCGTCGACCTTGGCCTGGCGTTCTTCCGGCGACAGCTTCATGCCGTCGAGCGCGCGCTGCTGCTGCGCGAGGATCACGTCGGTGCCGCGCATGCCGGGTGTGGCGATCAACACCGCGGCGGCGATCCGCTTTTCCCTGTCCGCCGCGATCAGCGCGACGAGGCCGCCCTCGCTGTGGCCGAGGATCGCGATGCGCTTCGGATCGACGTCCTTGCGATCGGCGAGGAATCGCACCGCCGCACGCGCGTCTTCCGCGTAGTCGGCGAAGGTTGCCGATTCAGCGCGGCCGCCGCTCTGGCCGACGCCGCGCTTGTCGTAGCGGATGCTGACGAAGCCGGCGTCGGCGAGCGACCCGGCGATCTCGCCGAGCACGGGAACGCCGAACACCAGGCTGTCGCGATCGGTCGGGCCGCTGCCGCCGACGAGGACGACGGCCGGCAACCGCGTCGCCGCCGCAGACGAAGCCGGCCGGGAGATCGTGCCGGCGAGCGTGAAGCCGTTGCTCGGGATCGTGACCCGCTCGTCGTTCGGCCGCGAAATGGTGACGGTGCGCGACGACACGGCGGCGACGTCCTCGCGAACGACGTCGAGCGATTGCCCGGGCACGTTGAATCGGACCAGGCGGCCGAGGTCGTCGGTCCAGATCGTCGCCTCGATGTTCGAGCCAGGCAACACCATGGTCAGCGCGGTGCGGCGCACGGTGACGAGGCGCGCGGTCGTCTGAATCTGCTCCGGCGCCGATTCGCCGACGCGGATCATGAAGCTGATCATCGGGCCTTCGGCGTAGGCCGGGATGTCGGTGCCGGCCGCGGCCGTTTTCACCCGCGCGGCGACCGCCTCGTACGGCGCAAAGAAATTGGTGGCGAGGAGGAGCAGCGCGTTCGGATCGATCGCATCGGTTTTCCGCGTCGTCTGACCTGCTACCGTGATGTTGCTGCTCGCGTTCGTGCCCTCGACGCTGGTGTGAACCGTCTGCGCGACGCCGCGCTGGGTGCCGTCGAAGTCGAACGACAGCGGCCGCCAGTCGGCGGTGTAGCGGACCTGCAGCCGGCGTGCGACGACGTCGATCGGCGCGGCGATGCGGCCTGTGCTGGCGATCAGCCAGCCGTCGGCGACGCGGTTCACCGCAATCTGTTCCGAGCCGAGCGGGCGGCCGCCGATGAAGATGCTGAAGCTCGTCGCATTCGCTTCCGGCAGCGCGGGCGGAGGCGGCACGATCTGCGCGGCGGCTGAGGCCGGCAGCCACGCCAGCACCGCCGCGGCCATCGCCGCGCGGATAGAATGAACTGAGCGCATTGCTTCAGCATAGCATCATGGTTCCGACCGTTTCCCCAAGCATGTATGCCGCGGTTCGACACGCCGCCGGCTTCATCGATCGCTCCGATCGCGGCCGAATCGTGGTGTCCGGCGCCGATCGCGGATCGTATCTGCACGGCCTGCTGACCAACGACACGACAGCCCTGCGCGCGGGGCAGGGCTGCTATGCGGCCTATCTCACCGCGCAGGGGCGGATGATCGCCGACGTGCTGGTCTACGAGCTCGGCGACGTGATCCTGTTGACGCTCGAGGGCGGCGTGAAGGACGCCGTGATGGCGAAACTGGATCAGTTCATCTTCAGCGAAGACGTGCAGCTTGGCGACGTGACCGCAACCTTCGCGCAGGTCGCGGTGGTCGGCCCGCAGTCGGCGGAGGCCGTCGCGACGGCGCTCGGCACGATCGCCGCCGATGCGCTCGCCGCGCTGCCGGAACATGGCAACGTGCGCGTCGACTGGCGCGGCGGCGCTGCGATCGTCACGCGCATTACCGACATCGGCGAGCCGGGGTTCGATGTGTACGTCGAGCGCGCGCAAGCGGCGGCGCTGACGTCAGCGTTGACCGCGAACGGCGCAGTCGAGATGGACGAGCCGACCGCCGAGACGCTGCGTATCGAAACGGGCGTGCCGCGATTCGGACGCGACATGGACGAGGAGACGATTCCGCTCGAGGCCGGCATCGAGTCGCGCGCGATCAGCTTCACGAAAGGGTGCTACGTCGGCCAGGAAGTGATCATCCGCGTGCTGCATCGCGGCCACGGCCGGGTCGCGCGGAAACTGGTGGGGCTGACGATCGATGGGAGCGACGTACCCCAGCGAGGTGCGCGCATCACCTCCGGCGACCGCGAGATCGGCGAGGTGACGAGCAGCACGATGTCTCCCGCCCTGCAGCGTCCGATCGCCCTCGGCTACGTGCACCGTGACTTCGTCGAGCCCGGTACCAGCGTCACGATCGACACCGTCAACGCGCACGTTACTGCACTCCCCTTCGTGTGATCGCGCTCGGACCACGAAACCACGAAGACACGAGGACGCACGAAGAAAATCTTTTCAAAGCGCCTCAATTTACGGGGTGTTCACCAGCTTCACGATGAGTTCCGCATCTGCGGGCGGGAACTCGAGCGACGCTAGATCTGCGCGGGCGACCCAGCGGATCTCCTGGCCGAGAATTGACCGAGGTTCGCGGTCGATTGTGCAGCGGAGGAAGTGTAGCTCGACGCTCCGTTCAGGATAGGCGTGCGTAGTCGTGAAGATTTCTGAGCCAACGGTCGCGCCGACGTCCAGTTCTTCGCGCAGCTCGCGGGTCAGACATGCGGTGAGCGACTCGTCACCGTCGCATTTGCCGCCGGGAAATTCCCAGTAGCCTTCGAGGTGGACGCCTTTCTGCCGTCGCGTCACGAGAAAGCGGCCGTCGCGTTCGACGACGGCTGCGGTGACGACGATTGCGGTCATGAGGAGCGGCGTCGCCAGGCGCAGTCCTTCTGCATCGGGCACACCAGGCATTTCGGCGAACGCGCGACGCAGATCATCGCGCCGAAGTCCATCAGCGCCTGGTTGAAGTCGAACACGTGCCGCATCGGCACGAGCGAATACGACAGCACCCAGAGATGCCGCTTCATCGCGTGGCTCTTCGGGTCGCCCGCGCCGACGAACATCCGGAACAGCACGCGCGCCACGTTGGTGTCGAGAATCGCCGCGCGCTCGCGGAACGCGAAGCTGCGGATCGCGCCGGCGGTGTATTGCCCGATGCCTTTGAACGACAGCAAGGTCGCCTCGTCGGACGGCAGCTGGCCGCCGTATTTCGCGACCGACTCGCGCGCGATCGACTGCAGGCGCCGCGGCCGGATGTTGTAGCCGAGCGGCCGCCACGTCGCGGTCACCTCGTGTTCGGGCGCCGCGGCCAGGACATGCATCGACGGATACTTGTCCAGCCACTCGGCGTATTTCGGCAGCACGCGATCGACCTGCGTCTGCTGCAGCATGATTTCCGAGACGAGGATGTGGTACGGGTCGTCGGTCTTGCGCCACGGCAGGTCGCGGCCGTGGCGGCGATACCACGTGAGCAGGCGCTGCCGGAACCGGCGGCGATCGGGCGGGAGCGGGATCGGCGGCGCGGCCGCGCGTTTGGATGCCATAATTCGCTGGTGAAAATCTACACGCGGACGGGCGATTCGGGCGAGACGTCGCTCTTCGACGGCACCCGCGCGCGCAAGGACGATCCGCGCATCGAGGCGTACGGCGAAGTCGACGAGCTGAATGCCTGGCTCGGGTTTGTCCTCGCCTCGTCGCGAATCGATCCGGGCATCGACGTCGAGATCCTGGCGATCCAGCGCGACCTCTTCGCGCTCGGCGCCCAGCTGGCCGATCCCGGCGAGAAGCTGGCGCCGCGCGTCGAGAAGGCAGTGATCGCCGACGCGCACGTCGAGAGGCTCGAGCAGTTAATCGATCGGTTCGAGAGTACGCTTCCGCCGCTCCGCCGCTTCATCCTCGCCGGCGGCACGCCCGCCGGCGCCGCGCTGCACATCGCCCGCACCGTCTGCCGCCGCGCCGAGCGGCGCATCGTGTCACTGCAGCCGCCAGTCGATCCGGTGCTCGTCCGTTACGTGAACCGGCTGTCCGACTTGCTGTTTGTGCTCGCCCGCGCCGTGAATCATCAGGGCCACGTTCCAGAAACAGAGTGGTGAACGAAGGACCCGCCCTGCGTTCCACCAATGACGCGGCGTGACGCGAATTTTCAATTCTAAGACCCTGATTTCTTGCCGCGAAACACGATTTCCAGACCCAAAGATTGGCAAATTCACGCCCACCTTCGACGACCGCGGCGTGACATCGTAGAACGGTCGTGGCCGCAAAACGGCTGATGGTGAACGGGTTCCGTTGCGCCGGAATGCATTTTGTAGCTGCGCCACGTTCTGTTCGTCATCGCGGTCGGAGAGGTACAACGC
>Ga0075425_100006095_pt1 | contig 12604 bp, 10 predicted proteins | sample SoiMethybrSBSTD4_FD_75300 | JGI IMG/M metagenome (GOLD analysis project Ga0075425, IMG submission 75300) | Bulk soil microbial communities from a Populus tree surrounding site in Tennessee, USA - Soil MetaG P. TD hybrid SBSTD4 | ecosystem: Environmental > Terrestrial > Soil > Tree plantation...
AGCGCTGTCGCCGCGAGGACCCACCCATGCGAGGTAATCACCGGTCGGGGAGATGATGACGTCGGAGAAGCGCCGAACCTCGGCGCCATGCGGGGGTCGCGGGCTCTGTGCGGGCCGGGCCGAGGCCGCGGTTGGCAGCAACAGCGCCACGACGACCAGTGCCGGGCGCGCACAGAAGAGGGCTCGGTGGCCCACAGGCTTTGTCATCGGGTCGGTCGGCTTTGGAAGGCGTAGGGTGATCGCACCGATTCGCGACCACCCCTACGCACCCGCAAATGTACGTGTTTCTTGCCGCACTCGCAGCGACTTGGAGTCGCTCTGCTACTGCCGGTCGGGCGGCTGCTTTGCCGGCTGCCGTTGCTTCGGGCGGGACTCTTCCCTCGGGACCGGCTGCTGCCTCGGCTCGGCCTGCTGGTCCTGGGGTTGCGGCCCCTCCTCCGATTGCGGCCTTTCCTGGGGTCGTGGCTTGGGCGGCGGCATCGTGCGCTGGTTCTTTGCTCGGGCCTGATTGTAGCGCTCCTCGAGATCGCGGTCCTCGGCATCTTGCCGCCGTGACAACGCGTCGGACGTTTCCCCCTGTTTGGGCTGGGCGAACTCCTGCCGGTGGCGCGATTCCACCGTCGCGCGCTCGGCTTGATAGGACCGCTGGAGGGTGGAGGCAGGCGGGCGTGGGACTGCCGCCCTCGGTTGCGGGGCGGCCGCTTGCGCCGGAGCGGTGGGCTGTGGTCGGGCCGGGTGTGACGGTACGCGCTGTGGTGCGGTGGGTGCCGCTGGTTCCGGAGCCCGCGACAGAGCCGGCCGCTCCGGGGCTCGCCCCGGCGCCGGCTGCTCCGCGGCCCGTGTCGGTGCCGGTGCGCGTCCCGCCGCCGGCGCGGCCGACCGCACCAGCCCGCGGCCACCCGGGGCCGGCGCGTTGGCCGACCGGAACGTCCAGGTCGGCTGGCCGGTCGGAGTGCTGGTCGGAAGCGATCGGACCTGCGCCGGCGCCAGCGGCCGGCCGCCGTTAGCAGCGATGGCCCGTTGCTGCGCCGAGAACGGCACTGCCGCCGGTGGCGGTGCGTGCGTGGCGACGACCGGGCGCGCGATCAGTCTCTGCGGCGGCAGCGGTGCCCGCCGCTCCGGCCCGGCGCCGGCGAGACTGGCCCGCGTCGGCGCCAGCGTCGGCGCCATGCCGACCACGCGCGCCTGCTGGAGGTCGCTCGGAGCGAGCCTCACCAGCGATCGTGAGACCGGCTGGGCCTGTACGAAGACCCTTTGCGGCACCGCCGTAACGGCGCCGGATATAGCGCGATTACGGTAGGTGACCGTGGTTACCTGCGTGACGTTGGTGATATAAGTGACGTTGGTGACGGTCGCGACGTTGATCCGCCGCCGATAGCCTACGTCGGCCACATACGTCGGGTAGTACACTTCGCCCGGCGCGAGGGGGAACCAGGCCACGCCGTCACCGCCGGCGAAGACGACCGACGTGCTCCAGCCGGGATTGCCGACGAACACGACCAACGCCGGCGCGAAGACCGGCTCCACGATCCTGCGACCGGGACACCAGCCCCAGCGCCCGCCCACGAAGGCCCAGCGGCCATAGTGGTAGGGTGTGAACCCCCAGGGCGAGGCATCCACCCAGGTCCAACCCCAGGGCGTAATCCACACCCAATGGCCTACCCGATACGGCGCCCACCCTGCATCGACTGCGGTGGGATACCACACCGGTCCATAGGTAACGTCCGTGTCCCAGCGACCATAGGCATCGAGGTCCTCTTCTCCGGGGGTGTCCTCGGACACGTAGCGCCGGGCCGTCGTTGCGGCGTCCTCGCGCCGGTCCCGCGACTGCGACCAGCGATCGAAATCGTCCGGCGCCCCAACGTCGACCAGATCGTAGCTGATCGTGTTGTCGCCCCGGACAGTCGCGACCTGACCCGATTCCACATAAAAGGAAGACCCGGCCGCCGTGACCTGGGCCCGGCCGGACCGGACGGTCACGGTCGTAGTTCTGCCGTCGCCCGAGACGTCGATCCGGTATTTGCCCGACTCGAGCAACGCCACCGCCGCGTTGGGCGCGTCGATCTCGTTGTCCTGATCGCCGCCGAGCACCTTCAGCCGCTCGGCCACAGTCCCCTGGGGCAACCGGACCTGCAGCCAATGATCGTCCAACCGGACCAGATCGAGCTCGGTGAAGGTCGATATGCGAAGCACCGCCGATCCCGCATCCAGCTCGGCCCGGCCCGTACTGTCAGCCCAGATGCGGTCCCCGGTCGTGGCCGGCCGATTGGGCTCCGCCGCGGCCCACTGGTCGTCGCCCGCGGGTTGAAAGGATATCGGGCCATCGAGGTAGCTCAGCCGGCCGACCCGGTCGGGTGGATCGTCGGCTTGGTCTGATTGGGCTGGTCGGGGGTACGGCGATTGGGCCCCGGCGGGGGCTGTGAGCAGGGCGAGAGCGGTCACAACGATAGGCCAGCCGGTGCGTTTCAGAGCAAACATGGCTCGGGTCCGTTGGGCATAGGTCAATGGTAATGACGTCCTGGGCCCGAGCATGTGAAACCCGGAGGGCTGGTGGTGGGTCTCGAGGGACCCCTGCCACCGGGGGAGCTTGCGATTTCGACCGGCCCTGGCTATCTTCCCGCCCGTGATCCGACGTGAGTTACCTAGGGGCTGGCGTTGGCGCCGCCCCTTTTTGATTACCTGCCATCGACTTTGATTACCTGCCGTCCACCAGGCGCGGGTTCGCGCCGCGGCAGGCAGCCCCGCGTGAGGGTGCAATTCACGCACAGAGCGTAGTCGGCTGGTACGGCGCATGTCCGGACTCCGATTACCACACCCACAAGGAGTAGGAACAATGCGTACGACCGGCACGGTCAAGTGGTTCAACGACGCCAAGGGCTTTGGCTTCATCACGCCCGAGGGCGGCCAGAAGGACTGCTTCGTGCACCATTCCGCGATTCAGGCTCAGGGCTTCAAGACGCTGGCCGAGGGTGAGCGGGTCGAGTTCGACATCGTGCAGGGCCAGAAGGGTCCGGCGGCGGAGAACGTCGTCAAGCTCGGCAAGTAATCCGGAATCCGGTACTGACCACGCAAAAGGCACCGGCCGGCTCTCTCGAGCCGGCCGGTGTTTTTTTGCCTCCGAGCTCCCATCCCGTTCCGCGGGGATCGCCGCTGGCCATGTTGCGCGCCTCCGCGGGGCGATATTCTTCCCCCCATGGTCGGATGCCGCCGGGTTCAAGCCCTGCTGATGACTCTGCTGGTCGTGGCCGGGACCTTTGGGATCTCGGATCTCGACGCATGGCTTTATCACCGCCAGGGCATGGAGCGCGGCACCAGCCAGCCGCACTACGAGCCGGCCGGCACCACCTGCGGCCACGCTGATCGCTGCGTCCTCGGCGTCACGTTTCCCGACCCCCGCCTCGTGACCCCCATCAGCGCCGTGGGCCGGCTGACGCGGGTCTTGCGGATCTCCGGCTCGGTTCCTTCTCCCGTAAAGCCTCACAACTGGGGCCGGCACGCGCTGCCCCAGCCCCGCGCGCCACCGACCCTCCCCGCCTGAGTCGTCGATCCTGATCTACCGCATCATGCCGAGCTTGCGCGCACGTCGCTAGGCGCAAGCCGGGACGTAGTCGATCAACCCGGAGGTTGCGTTGAACGCTCGCTCGCGAGGGCGGGTCTGGCCGCTTACCGGACTGGTGTTTGGGTTGCTCGCGGCACCCTCGGCGATCGCTGCCCAGGGTCGCCCGGACACGCTCGCGCTCAGCCGGCGCGACGCAGTCGATACCGCGCTGGCGCGCAACCCGCTGCTGACCGTGGCGCGAGAGCAGATCGAACAGGCGCGCGCGCGGGTGGTGGAGGCCACCGCTTTCCCCGATCCATCGGTGTCGGCGATGACGACCCTGAGCGGGCCTGGGGCCAACGCTGGCAGTGATATTGGCGTCGCATTGACGGTCCCGTTCCCGCAGAAGTTCCACCTGAAAGGCAACGTCAGCCGCGCCGACCTCCAGGCGGCCGAGTTCGCCTACACCCAACTGCGGCAGGCGACCGCGTCGCAAACCGCCCAGGCCTACGATGCGCTGCTCGTCGCCCTCAAGCACCAAGGCGATCTCACGGAGAGCAAGACGCTCGCAGAGCAGTTCCTCCAGAAAACCGAGGCTCGCTTCGAGGGGGGAACCGCTGCGAGGCTGGACGTGCTGAAGGCCAGGGTGGACGTCGCCGCGGCCGAGAACGCGCTCCTTGCCAACCAGCGGGACATCACCAACGCGCGGGCCAGCCTGAATCGTCTCCTCGGCCGAATGCTGGGTGCCATGGTGGTGCCGGCGGACTCGCTTGACGTGCCGGCCTACCTGCCGGATCTCGAGCCCCTGATTGCGACGGCCGAGGCATCCCGACCCGAGCTGCACGGCCTCGCGAGCCAGCGGGCCGGTGCCCGCGCCGCGACGACCCTGGCGAGCCAGTATTGGCTGCCCGATCTGTCGGTCGGTTTCGACAAGACCATCTTCCCAGGCGTCCCGGACTCCTACACCGGTACCATCGGCTTCACGCTGCCGCTGCTCTTCTGGAATCACCGGCGCGGCGAGGTCGCCGAGTCGCGCCATCATGAGCTCGAGCTCGAGGCCGCCTATCGCGATCTCGTGGCCCAGGTGGACGAAGACGTCCGGACCACCTACGCCACGGCGGCGACAGCCCTGCGCCAGGCCCAGTACATCCGGGACGATCTGCTGCCGGAGGCCCGTCGCGCCTACGAGATCGCCCTGACCAGCTACGGACTCGGAGGATCGTCGGCGCTCGAAGTCCTCGACGGCCGCCGCACGCTGCTCGGCGCGGAGAGCCAGTTCGCCGACGCGCTGGGCGCGGCGAACGACGCCCGCGCCGACCTCGAACGCGCGGTGGGCACGCCGCTGGACCCAGTTTCCCCGGGGGAGTCGCATGATCACTAACCCATGGCCGCGCGCCGCCCTGCTCACGGCCGGCCTGACGCTCGCTGCGTGCGGCGCCTCCGACCGGGCCAATCCGCATCCGGCCCAGCAGCCCGGTGAGGCGCTCACGACTCAGCAACGCGCCCGGCTCGAGGTGTCAGCGGCGACCGCCACGACGTTCCAGCCGGCGATCGAGGTGACCGGCACAGTGGCGTTCAACGGCGACATCAGCACCCAGGTCCTCTCCCCCATCTCCGGCCCGGTGTCGCGCATTCTGGTTCAGCCGGGAGCGCACGTGGCTCGAGGCCAGTCCCTGGCCGTGGTTGCCTCCCCAGACTTCGCCGCCGACCTCGCAGCCTATCGGAAGGCGGAGGCCACGTCGGCCAACCTCCAGCGAATCGCGGATCTCGACGCGCAGCTCTTCAAGAACGACGCCCTTGCCCGCCGCGAGCTGGAGCAGGCCGAGACCGATGCCGCCACTGCCGCGGCAGATCGGGACGCCGCGCTGCAGCAGCTCCGGTCGCTCGGCGTGGACTCGGCCACCATCGAGGCCATTCGCGAGCACCGGCCCGCTCCGGGGCCGCAAGGGGCGGTGCGCGCGCCAATCTCAGGGACTCTGGTCGAGCGGCTGATCACGCCGGGCCAGCTGCTCCAGGCCGGAACGCCCTCCTTCACCATCGCCGATCTCTCCAGCGTGTGGGTCATGGCGCACGTGTTTGAAGCCGAGCTGCCTTACGTCGCCGCCGGTGATTCGGCGGAGGTGCAGCTGACCGACGATACCACCCGGACCTATCTGGGTCGCGTGACCTACGTGGGGGCGCTGGTAAACCCCGACACCCGGGCTACCGATGTCCGCGTCGTCACCCGGAACGCGGGCGAAGTGCTCAAGCGCGACATGTTCGTCAGGGTCCGGATCCGATCGCGCCGGCCCAAGACCGGCCTGCTGCTGCCGGCCTCGGCGGTACTCCGGGACGCGCAGAACCTGCCCTTCGTCTTTCTTGCAGGGCCGGGCAACGGATTCAGCCGCCGCTCCGTGCGGCTCGGGTCGCACGTGGGGCCGCGCATCGAGGTGACTAGCGGGTTGGCGCCCGGAGATCGGGTCGTGACCCAGGGCGGGCTGTTCCTCCAGTTCGGGGAGAGCCAGTAATGGAGGCACCCGACTCGTTCGTTCACCGCGTCGTCGCCGCGTCGCTGCGGCAGCGGTTCCTGGTCGGGCTGGTCACCGTGCTGATCGCCGCAGTGGGAGCGTGGTCCTTCTCCCGGCTTCCGGTGGATGCCTATCCCGACCTCTCCCCGCCCATGGTCGAGGTGATCACCCAGTGGCCCGGGCACGCTGCCGAGGAGGTCGAGCGGCTGATCACCGTCCCGATCGAAGTGGAGATGAACGGGCTCGCCCGGATGCGCATCACCCGGTCCATCTCGCTCTACGGCCTGTCGGACGTTCGGATGACGTTCGAGGACGGCACGGACAACTATTTCGCCCGGCAGCAGGTGTTCGAGCGGCTCCCCGACGCTTCACTGCCGACGGGCGTCACGCCTTCGGTATCTCCGCTCTTCTCCCCCTCCGGCCTGGTCTATCGCTATGTGGTCGAGAGTCCCGAGCGCGGCGCGACGGACCTCAAGATCATCAACGACTGGGTCATTGCCCGGCAATACAAGTCGGTGGCCGGCGTGGCGGACGTCGCGACCTTGGGCGGCGAGACGATGCAGTACCAGGTGCTGCTGGATCCCGCTCGCCTCGCCGGCGCCAAGCTCTCCGTCGCGGATGTGGCGAACGCGCTCGCGGCGAACAATGGCAACGCGGGCGGCGGCTTCTATTCGGAAGGCGGTCAGTTCTACTATGTGCGCGGGCTCGGCCGGGTCGCGACCACCGAGGACATCGCCAATATCGTGCTGGCGAACCGGGGCGGGACGCCGGTTCTGGTCAGCAATGTCGGGCGGGTGGTGATCGGGCACGCGCCGCGCCTCGGGCAATTCGGGTTCAATGAGCGAAACGACGCGGTCGAGGGGGTGATTCTCCTCCGCAAGGGCGAGCAGGCGCAGACCGTGCTGCAGCGGGTCGAAGCCAAGACCCGTGAGCTCAACGACAGCATCCTCCCCAAGGACGTCAAGGTACGGCCGTTCTACGACCGGAGCGATCTGGTCGCTCTGACCACGCGAACTGTCGAGGACAACCTCCTTCGAGGCATCGTGCTGGTCGTGGTGGTGCTGGTCTTCTTCCTCTACGATGCCCGGTCGGGATTGATCGTGGCCGCGACCGTCCCGCTGTCGCTGCTGTTCGCGTTCATCTGCCTCGATCTCAAGCACATTCCCGCCAACCTGCTGTCCATCGGCGCCATCGACTTCGGCATCCTGGTGGATGGCGCGGTGGTCATGGTGGAGAACATCCATCGCCACCTCGCACTCCGGCACGGCACGCCTTATCGGATTACCGACGTGATCATCGAGGCGGCGGCCGAAGTCGACCGGCCGATCTTCTACGCGGTAGCGGTGATTGTCGCCGGGTTCCTGCCGATCTATGTGCTATCCGGCCCGTCGGGCAAGCTGTTCTCGCCGATGGCCGACACGATGATCTTCGCCCTGGCGGGATCGCTGTTGCTCACCCTCGTGCTGCTCCCGGTGCTCTGCTCCTGGGTGTTGCGGAAGGGCGTGATCGAGCGCCGGAACCCCGTCTTTGAGGCAATCAAGTCCGTCTATCAGCGCGGCCTCGACTGGTGCCTCGCGAATCCGTGGGCCACCGTCGCTGGCTCCGTCGCCGCGTTTGCGCTCTCGCTGCTCCTCGTGACCCGGGTTGGCGCGGAGTTCATGCCCCATCTCGACGAGGGCGCGATCTGGGTCCGCGCCACCATGCCGTACACCATTTCGTTCGACGAGTCGTCGAGCGTCGTGCCTCAGATCCGGGCGATCCTCCGGTCGTTTCCGGAGGTGACGGTGGTAGCCGACGAGCACGGGCGCGACGACGACGGCACCGACCCCACCGGGTTCTTCAATGCCGAGTTCTATGTGGGGCTCAAACCCTATCGCGAATGGCACGGACGCTATCACCGGAAACAGGACCTGGTGGACGCGATCGACCGCCGGTTGGAAGGGTTTCCCGGGATCATCTTCAATTTCACGCAGCCGGCCGAGGACGCGGTGGACGAGGCGGAGACCGGCCTCAAGAGCGCCCTGGACGTGAAGGTGTTCGGCCCCGACCTCCAGACGCTCGAGACCAAAGGCAAGGAGATCAAGCACGTGCTGGCGGACGTGCGCGGCATCAGTCATGTGACGTTGGTGCAGGAGCTGGGGCAGCCCAGCCTGACGCTCAACATCGACCGCGCCAAGATCGCCCGGTACGGACTGAACGTGGACGACATCAATCATCTGATCGAGGCAGCGGTCGGTGGGGTTGCAGCCACCCAAGTGGTACAGGGAGAGCGGCTGTTTGATCTGGTCCTGCGCTTGGAGCCGAGATTCCGGGAATCCCCGGAGGAGATCCGCGACATTCTGGTGGCGACGCCGGGGGGACAGCAGCTCCCGCTCCGCGAGTTGGCCGACATCGACATCGCGAGCGGAGCGTCGTTCATCTATCGTCAGAACGGCTCCCGCTTCATCGGCATTCAATATTCCGTCGAGGGGCGGGATCTGGCCGGCGCGGTCGAGGACGCTCGAGGCGCGGTCGCTGCCAAGGTCAAGATTCCCTCGGGCTACCGCGTCGCCTGGGGCGGGGAGTACCAGGACTACACGGCGTCCCGGAGCCAGCTCCAGGTGGTTCTGCCGCTGACCCTCTTCCTGATCTTCCTGATCCTCTTCGCGCTCTACAGCAACTTCAAGTTTCCCGTCATCACAGTGGCCGGAGTGCTCCTCTCGGCGCCGGTCGGCGGGATCCTGGCGCTCGCGCTCACCGGCACGCTGTTTTCTGTCTCGTCCGGCATCGGATTCCTCGCCCTGTTCGGTGTATCGGTCCAGACCGCGGTGGTCTACATCTCGTACGCCAACGAGCTGCGGCGCGGCGGCGCCGGCATAACGGAGGCGACCCGCGAAGCGGCGCTCCTCCGGCTTCGGCCGATCATGATGACGGCGCTGGTGGCGGCTATCGGCCTCCTCCCGGCGGCGCTCTCGACCGGAGTGGGTTCCGATTCGCAGCGCCCCTTCGCCATGGTCATCGTGGGGGGAATGTTCTCCCGACTGCTGATCAGCGTCTTCCTGATGCCGGTGCTCTACGCGCTCGTCGCCAGGCCGGGCGACCGGCTGGAGGTCTGATCGGGGCAGCTCAGCCGTTCCGCAGCACCTCGGCCAACGCGGGCAACGCCAGGTGCGAGCCGGACAGGACCAGCACGACCCGACCCCCGGGCCACCGACCCCTGAGCGCCGCGAGCGCGGCAATAGGCAGCGCGGCGGCGCCCTCGATCACCAGAAATTGCTTCTCGAGCACGATGCGCACTGCGGTGCGGATGGCGGGCTCTTCCACTACGACCCACTCGTCCACCAGGCTCCGGCAGAGCGGGAACGTGATCGCGCCGGCGTCCAGCGTACCCAGGGTCGCGTCCGAGAGCGAAGGATCGCTCGGCAGCTCCAGCAATCGACCTGCACGGACGCTCTCGGCCATGATGGGCGAGGCCGCTGGCTGACACCCTACGATCTGCACCGAGGGCACTCGGTCTTTGAGGCAGCTCGCGATGCCGGAGACCAGCCCGCCGCCCCCGACCGGCACCAATACCGCGTCCACCCGGTCGAGCTGGCGGAGCAACTCGAGCCCGATGGTTCCCTGTCCACCGATGATCTGCGGGTCGTTGTAGGGCGACAGGTACACCCGGCCGCTCGCCTCCGCCTCCCGGCGCGCGATGGTCTCGACTACGCCGGGGTCCTCGTCCACCAGCCGCAGCGGCGCGGTCCGGAGTCGGAGGGCGGCGAGCTTCGCCGGCGACACGCTGGCGGGCAGGAAGATCTCTCCCTCGATGCCCAGTTGCTCGAGGCCATAGGCGACGGCCAGCGCGTGGTTTCCGGTAGATGCCGCGACGATGCCCCGGGCTCGGTCGGCGTCGCGGAGCGAGAGGAGCTTGTTCAACGCGCCCCGCGCCTTGAACGACCCGGTCACTTGCGCGCACTCGAGCTTGAGGTAGACCTCGCAGCTGGTTTCCCGGCTCAGGAAGGGCGAGGGCTCGAGCGGCGTCTCGCGGATGTAGCGGCGGATCCGGCTCTCCGCCTGCCCGACCTCACTGGCCGCCTCGGCGGGCGAGAATGTGGCGTCAGTCACGGCGACGCTGGGATCGCCTACTCGGGCCAGGCGCCGACCAGCCGCCGGACGAGCACCAGCTGGCCCAGGTGATAGGCCGTGTGATCGGCCACCAGCATCGCCTCCCGGAGCAGCGTTTGCCCTTCCCCCCACGGGAACGGCGTGAAGAGGTCCTGGGCCGGGTCGAGGACCAGCGCCTCAATGGCCTGCCGGTCTGCACGGAAAGCCCGCAACGACGAGTCCCACCCGTCATCATCAGCCGCTGCCGCGGCGGAAGGCCAGTAGCCCTCCGGCCATTCCGGCGACTCGTAGGTTCCGTCGTTGTTGCGACTGAACCGCAGGATGTCCTCCTGGGTGAGCCGCATGTGCTCGATCAGCTGCCACGCGGAATAGGGCAACCCGCGAGGTACCCTCCCCCTGAGCTTGGCGGGGAGGTCGCGAGTCGCATCATCGAAGCTGACGTGCGCATGGCCGCCCCGGAGCAGTTCGAGCAGGTGCGCACGAAGCGGATCGGGGTTGGGGGGCATCGGATTTCTCCTGGCCGCTAGCCGCGGCCGACAATGTCGTCAGGCGGAGAGTGGGAAGATACTCCCGGGGAACATGGCCGGCGCTGGGACTGTTCTCCCTCGGCTGGCCGGGCGGGCTGCAGTCGAGTGGGCCGTGTCCGACTTGTTCGTTCGTACGCCGCCGGACCGAGCGGACACCCACCATCCAGAGGGGCTTCATGGCTACGTCAACGGCGACGACGTCGCGGGTCAGCAACTGGGAAATCGATCCCGCGCACAGCGGCGCGCGCTTTTCGGTTCGTCACATGATGGTTTCTACCGTGCGGGGCGAGTTTGGCAAGTTTACCGGTGCCGTCAAGCTCGACGAGTCGGATCCGACCCGGTCGTCGGTCCAGGTTACCATCGATGCGAGCTCGGTCAACACCCACGATGCTCGGCGCGATGCCCATCTCCGCAGCGCCGATTTCCTCGACGTCGAGAAGTTTCCCACCATCGACTTCAGGTCCACGGTGGTCAAGAAGACCGGCGACGACCCCTACGAGATCACGGGGCAATTCACCCTACACGGGGTGACCCGCGACCTGACTCTGACCGTCGAGGCACCCGCAGAGGTGGGTAAAGACCCCTGGGGCAAGCTGCGCCGGGGCGGGACCGCTACCGGCAAGCTCAACCGTAAGGACTACGGCCTCAACTGGAACCAGGCGCTCGAGACCGGCGGGATTCTGGTGGGCGACGAAGTGAAGCTCACGATTGATGTAGAGCTCGTGAAGGCCGAGTGAGGCGGGTGTCACGCGCTCGCGGCAAACGGCAGCCAGGCCGGCGGATCGGGCCACGCATCTCCCGCGCTGATGGTGGGTCGCTGGACCAGCACGGTCTTGCCGTCGCTATGGAGTCGAACCCTGAGGCAGATCCGGCCGGTCGCTCGCTCGAACACCTCCACGATCTTGCCGGGAGTGCGGCGCGCCTCGCGCACCGCGTGCTCGGTGGCGGCGGCTAGCCCGGTCTCGCGGGCGATGGGCGTCGCCGGATCGTCGGTTCGGCGAACCACGAGATGGTCTGCCACTGGCGCTTGCCTCGGAGCCAAAGTTCGGGGTGTGGGCACACCCCGATCGGTCGAGGCAACCCCCGTGCCGCGCATCACCAACCGGGCCAGGGAGCCGCATATCATTGATTGATGGCGAGATCGAAGCTGGAGCGCGGGAGCGGGCCGAAGCTCGACCGGGCCCGGACGGTTCGATCCCGTGCGAAAGGCGATATCCCACCCGCCCTCCGCGCGATTTCCGAGGCTGCCCGCGCTCGGCTCCGACCCCGGCCGATGCCGGCGTGGGTCGGGCCGATGCTCGCCACCCTCACCGACGAGCGGTTCTCCAACCCCGACTGGATCTTTGAGCGCAAGCTCGACGGCGTGCGGTCCCTGGCCTTTCGGGACGGGGGGTCAGTCCGCCTGCTGTCCCGAAACCGCCGCCCCTTGAATGACACCTATCCCGAGCTGGTCGAAGCACTGAATCGGCAACCGACCAAGCGCTTCATTGTAGATGGCGAGATCGTTGCGTTCCGGCGTGGGATCACGAGCTTCGAGCGCCTTCAAGGCCGCATGGGCCTGACCGACCCCGCTCGCTCGCGCGCGGCGGGAATTCCCGTCTTCTACTATTTGTTCGACGTGCTCTGGCTGGACGGATACGATCTGACGGGTCTCGAGCTGCGGGACCGCAAGCGCGCGCTTCGGGCTGCGCTCAGGTTTCGAGGGCCGATCCGTTACACGGAGCACCGCGATGGCCAGGGGGAGAAGCTCTACCGCGAGGTCTGCGCCCGCGGCCTCGAGGGACTCATCGCAAAGCGGGCCGCGAGCCCTTACGTGCACCGCCGTTCGCCCGACTGGCTCAAGTTCAAATGCGTGGCCGAACAAGAGCTCATCATCGGGGGCTGGACCGATCCCGAAGGAGCCCGCAGCGATTTCGGTGCGCTGCTCGTGGGCTACTATCAGG